>TARA_B110000977_G_scaffold188104_2_pt1 | contig 12883 bp, 5 predicted proteins | sample TARA_B110000977 | Tara Oceans TARA_B110000977 (sample SAMEA4397798) | marine metagenome | biome: Polar Biome; feature: [SRF] surface water layer (ENVO:00010504); material: water (ENVO:00002006), including particulate matter (ENVO:01000060) such as... | depth 5 m | reverse complement strand
GGAACAGGCGCGGGTACGGGTGCGGGCTCCGGGGTCGTCTCGTCCGTCTCCGCGTCGTCCGAACGCCAGCCCGCCCAGAGGAGCTTGCGTTGCGCGGCGCTGAGCTTGGCGTTGTCCGCGCCGGTGGAGTCGGGGGTTCGCGTGGGAAGGTGCTCGCGCGCATCCGCGAAGACGCCGTCGAATAGGCCGTCTTGTCCTTTGGCACGTAACGCGCGCGCGATGTCCTTCGCGTTGGCGTTGACGTCCCCCGTAGCCTTCGTCACCTTCGAGGCGAGCAGCTTTTCTTTAAGCAACGACGCGTCCGTGGACGGGGAGACGCGGGGAAACGAAGACGCGCCGGCCTCGGCTCCGGCGACGAGGAAGGCGGCGACGCAGAGCGCCGCGGCGACGCGAAATACGTGCATGGAGGGCAGAGAGGGGGTTGGGGGTTTCGGTGTGGAACGCGGTGGTGCGTCTCGAAGTGTGTGAGCACGCCTCGAACGCACGCCAAGGCGTTGCTCTCGAAATCACCGGCGGAAGTCGAAGCGGCACGCACGCTTCGAACAGAACGAAAAATTCGTCACTTTTTCGGTAGAAAAGTTGCGTGGAAGAGGAGTAGACGAGAGTTTATGTAGTGCACGTATTCTTTGTTATTCACAGACGAAAGCTTTGCTTACTCATCCAAGCGAAGTAGCCGCTGATGGTGAACGGCTCTTACTTGATCTCGGGCTCTTGCTTGACCTTATGGCGAACTCTCGGGCTCGCGTTTGATTCGCGCGTTCCGTGTTGCATGTTGCGCAGCAGCGTTTCAGTTTGCCGTGCGGGCAGGGAGTGCACGCCGCGCAAAAACATGCCAGCTTTCCGTGGGGACAGGGGTTGCACGCCGCGCAGTCGCCTTACCGCTTGCCGTGAGGGCAGCCGTTGCACACCCCACAGTAGAGTTTCAGCTTGCCGTGAGGGCAGGGGTTGCAGTCTGCGCAGTGGTTTTTCACCTTGCCGTGAGGGCAGCCGTTGCACTCCGCGCAGTAGCGTTTCAGCTTGCCATGGGGGCAGGACTTGCACACCGTGCAGTTGCGTTTCAGCTTGCCGTGGGGACACGGGTTACACACCTTGCACAGCTTTTTATGCTTGCCGTGCGTGCAGGAGTTGCACTTCGCGCAGTCGTACTTCACCTTCCCGTGAGGGCAGGGGTTGCACTCCGCGCAGTGGAACTCAGTCTTCCCGTGCAAGCACCGCTTCCATACCATCACACTCGGTCTGTCGCACGTGCCGCGCGCCACGACTTGTGCTCGCTCACGAGAGCGGAGTAGTTGCTTTTTTGAGGTGACGAACGTTCCGATAAAAATCTGAATCGATTCGGTTGTTATTTGCCATAAGCGCTGACGCGGATGGCGTCTCTCGTGCACCCGCAGCCGCCCTTCGTCGGGTCGCGACACGGGCTACTCGGCGCACGGTCACATCGGGGTTCACGAGCTGCCCCGCGATGTCGCGCGACCGCGGGTGATGACGTCCCCGTAGGTGTCACCCTGCGCAAAGGCGTCCAATCTGATTTGGAAATCATAAAAGCCGGTGTTTTTCGCGAATCGATGAACCCTCTGGGGTTGGACCCCTCCCGGTTCGTAGTCGCGGTGGACGAGTTTGACCCTTCAGCGATTATAGGGTTCGGCCAACTCAAGCCGTGGGAAACGTTAAGTGACCGGCCAGAGGGGGATTTGGTGGGCAACGTAGTGCGGGGGTTGGGGCTGACACCAAACTGGAGTGGTGACTTGTTGGAGCTGTCGTCGCTTGTGGTGGAGCCGAAAAAGAGAGGACAAGGAGTGGGAAGCGCGATAGTGCGACGACTGGTGGAGGATGCTAGAGTGGGTAGTAGTGGAGGTGCAGACAGTAGTGCAAGTGCCAGTGTTGAGAGCAGCACTACTTCTAGCACCTCCAATACCCTCCCGATGCTGTGTTTGCTCACACTGCGAAAGACGACGTTGTTCTACGAAAAACTCGGCTTCCAGCAAATCATTTCCGACGAGTACGTCCCGCGGCCGTTGATGGTGGAACTCGCACTGGGGCGAATCGTGGCGCGAATAGTTGCGAAAGATGACTGCGTCGCGATGAAGATGAACTGGGAGAAAGAGGGGGATATGTAGGGGGTAGATACGGAGAACGCAATGTAACAACGAAATTAAATCAAGTTCAAAATTGTGTCAACAACGACACCATCTCCTCGTGTTCATCCTGTGTCGCGCCGTGGACGATGGGTCCGCGGCGGCATATTGCGTTGGCGGCGATCACGTTTCTGGTGCTAACTGTCCCATACGCCACCGGCCAGGATGGCACTGGGTGTTCCGAGCTGAACGTGGGCGCGTGTGACAACGCGTGCACGTTGGATGGCCAGCGCGAATCTCCGTGTCCGTACGAGTGCTTCGTGGACACTGGGAACTGCTACAACGCGTGCGACATGTACTTCGGGGACGGTTTAGTGGGATACACCAACGAGAACTCGCCAATTTTTGACGTGTACGTCCCGCACTGCGCCGCGCGGATCGCGACGTTGGCTTCTCAAGCCTACGTCGCTGATTCGTACACCTCGGAGTTGAGAAACCCGCCCACCGTGACGAGTGGGCTATCAACCGTACCGTTTTCCATGTTCAGGAACGGGCTGACGCACAGTGGCAGGAGCGCGACGCAAGGGCCTGTTGTAAATGTGACTGTCAAGTGGACTTATAGAACAGGAGGACGCGTTTTTTCCTCACCAACTCTCGCCGAGGACGGCACCGTGTACGTCGGGTGTGTTGATGGGTTCGTGTACGGCGTGTTTGATTCCGGGGTTATTAAATGGAGATACCCGGCGGGCGGTGCGGTGGTTTCCACTGCGGCTATCGGTAACCCTATCGGCTCCGACCCGACCCTGTTCATCGGCGCGCAGGACGGCACCCTACACGCCGTATCCGCGAACTACGGCACGAGCAAGTGGAACTACGTGCGGCCGAGGAGTCATCTCAACGGAACGTGGCAACTGCGCGCAAAAAAGCCAATCGTGAGTTCCGCCGCGATTGCAAACGACGGCGTGGCGTTTGTCGGCGCGGATAACTCGCTGTTCGCGATTCACGCCGCTACTGGGGGAGGGGGGTTCGCCGGGACTGTCAAGTGGAGCTATGAAACACGAGGCTTGGTCCTAGGCTCCCCTGCACTTGATAATTCCAACAGAGTATTCGTCGGGAGCATGGCGGGAACGCTGTACGCCTTGCGACGAAGTGACGGAGAATTTCTGTGGGAGTTTCACGCGGAAGGCGGTTTGTATTCATCGCCGTCGTTGGATTTATCAGATGCAAATAATCCAAAGTTATACATAGGGGGTGTCGATTCGTATCTGTATGCTTTGAATGCAGCAACCGGCGAATTGCTCTGGAAGTTCCGCACGTCCGCGGCTATTTATGGGTCCCCGGCGACGGCGCCCGCTACCGCAACGTCTGGACCGCTCGTGTTCGTCGGCTCGACGGATTGGAAGCTGTACGCCGTGCGAGCAGAGGACGGGCTGTTAGCCTGGAACCAGACGCTACGGAAACGAACGGTTAGTAGTGTTGATGCTAGTGATGATAATACGGGTGTTACGGATACGGGTGTTATGGATGACAGCTCGAGTTATTCTCCCACCTCCAGCACTAACTCGAGTACCAACTCCAGCAACGCCACTGGTTACGGCGAACCCGCCAAGACTCCGTACACCTCCGCAAACGCTCGTGAAAGATTAGACGCCGCGCGCGTGCTCCAAGCGGAAGGCGTGTGCCCCCCCAACTTGGCGCAGGGGGTTGGTGAAGAGACAAGTTTGCGGTTTGGGGCTAATGTTGTTTTGACTTGCGGCAGGGACTCACAAAGTGTTGGGGTTGTTGCAAGTCCTGTGTACGCTACTAATGGCACGAATGGTTTTGTGTACGTCGGATCTTCTGATTCCACTTTTTACGCTATCGCCGCGGAAACAGGTAAGGTCGCGTGGACGCTTGATGTGGAAGGCGCTGTTTCCTCATCCGCCGCGATCGATGAATTAGGAAGGCTTTACTTCGCAACAGACGTGGGGGTCGTGTATCAGGTGGTGGAGAATGTGACTTATAGTAGTGAGAGGTAGCGTTGATGTGAGATTTATTTAATTGCATTTACACCTCTCCTTTTCTAAAAACATTTAGATGAATATTCCACCCTTCGCTGCTGCTTTCTTGTCCTCCTTCGAGACCGGCGCCGGGGTTGCCTTTGTGTCTGCTTTGCTGTTTTGTGTATCAGGGTTCGTCTTCATCACAACTTTACTGCGTTTCGTCTTCCCTAACCATCCCCTCCCCCGCAACGCGTCGATCTCCAACCTCAAGGAATCGCGCTCCGCCGCGAACGTCGATTCCAACGTCTCCACGAGATCCTCGTGTTCCTTGCGCTGCTGAAGCAAACGCACGGACAGGGCACAGCAAAACGTCGCCATGAAGATGTTTGCAAGGCCGCCTTTCTGTTTAAGGAAACGGGAAAACACACCCTCCCCGGCGAACCGCTCCCCTGAACTCGCCATCGCGCCAAGCGCGGCAGGCAAATGAAGAATGATGCCAGTTGGCACGACGAAATGAAAACGATTTCCCCGGTACCACTTTCTGGTTTCGTGGGTATGACGAATTACTCAATAGTAACAACGTGGTCTTGCTTGCATAATAACTCAATGATGACAACAATCCTATCTAAAGCGTCGTGACGTTTACACTCACCGGCTCGCTCTGCAAGTTCGGTTTCGGTGAGAGGCCGTAATCCCGCGCGTCGTCCTGCGCCACAAACCACACGTCGTACGCGGTGTTCGCGGCTAGCCCGTTGCTCACCGTCGCCGTCGTTTCCGAAGTCAGGGATTTCAAATCCGTGATGTTTCCAAACACGAGCGCGTCGGCTTCGGATCTCAGCGTGCACGATTCCTTCACCTCTCTTGACGTGGGCGCGCGCGCGGCGTATGGTAGGACGCAGTAAAACACCACCCCGGGTTCGCTGAGCTGCACTGTGAACTCCAGGGATGCGGCGTTTGGCGAGGTGACTCGCGGGTAGTCCGCCACGAAGTTAGGCGCCGATACGTCCAGCGCGGGTATCACGGTCAAGTCCCGAACCGTCGGGTCCGTGCCCGCGCGTGTGGTGAACGCGTCGTCCTTGCCGTAGTTCAGCCCTCCACCACTCGCGGTAGGGGGTACCCACCCCTCGCCATAAACCCCAGGGCCGATCCGGTCAACCGCGATGGTGTATACCTGCTTAGTCACGCCATCACCCGCGGTTACTTGTAACGTGATGACGCCGCCCGTTTCTTTCAAGTTCGCCAAGTTCACGTCCCTGGTGGAGTCGGAAAGGACATCCCCTAAACCCCTTATTCCCTTGGTGAAGATTTTGACAACCGCACCTGTATCCGACCTAGCAGCAGTGGCGGCAATGGACAGCGAGTCGATGCGCTGGGGAACCCGCGCGACGTAGTGCGTCACCGTGGCATCCATCACGCACTCCGGGTTGGCGACAGAACAGCGCGCGCGCGAGTTTGCGTCGCACCCCTTGACGCACTTCGGCCACGCTTGACCTCCAAGCGCGGTGGAGTTCAGCACCACGCCGTCGTCCATGGTGATGTCAAGCAGGGACAAGGAAGCATTCAACACGGTGTCATCCGACGCCCTTACAACCGTGTATTTGTAGTTCTCAACGCTCACCGCGTCGCCCGCGGTGACGGAAATCGCGAACACGTTTCTGCCAACCGCGACCAGCATTTCAAACGGCGTCCCCCCTGCGCGCGACGTGCCGTTCACCGTGATTAAATTGTCGCTCTGCGTGTCGTTCGCTGATAACATGATGGTGACTGTTGATATGCTGACGTTGACAAAGGTTCTGTATTCGAAAATCTCGGGGTCGAACGCGGGTTGAACTGCGTGCGTGGTGGTTTGCTCGCCGTTAGCGCCAGCCGCGGCGACGACGGTTTTCACGGCGATACCGCCCAGGTGCCCATCCGCGCTCGCCGCGGTGAGTTCCTTTTTAGTCACCGCAGCTTGGTCGTTGCCACTGGAATCCGTCGCGACGATGTAGATTTCGTACACCTTCTTTGAGGTGAGGCCGGTCAGCGCAACTAAAATGTTAGTCTCCGCGGGGGTGCAGCACGGCGACGTGCCCGCGAATGTCGGGAACGCCGTGGTGTTGATCGCAACGTCGCTCGCGTCCGTGCCGGCTTTGACTTGCGCCACCGACGGCGCCGTCGCGCCCTTATCAAGCACCACGTACGACACGTTGCCTGATTCTGCTAACCTCGCAATGAACGTAGCACTCACCCCAGTCACATCTACCGCTTTGGGGTACGACGCGGAGAAGAAAGGCGCGCTGGTGTCCGTGGGTTTGCCGCGTTCGGGGCCAACCACGGTTCGCGAAAACTCAGAGTAAAACACGGTGTTGCCGTCGGGGCCGGTGTTGTCTGTGGCCAACGTTCCAGTCGCGTGCATGGTGACCATAAACAAGTCGTACGACTTGGCGCTACTGAGGTTGGTGAACGTTGCAAGCGTACACGCCGTGTTTGTGTCCCAAAGCGTGGATGTACCTGAAAAGCCGCACTCAGTGCTTCCTGCGGTTTGCGACAACGAGGTATCCGCAAAGTCGCACCCGTTTTCTTCGCACGGAGGTGCGTTCCCGTGCGCGTCCATTCCCTGAACGATTTGCGTCGGGTTCGGCGCGTCACTCCCTTGCTTCAACAGAACGTAAAACACCTCGGCTGGGGCGGTGAGGAACACGTCCGCTTTTAGTGTGGTGTCCGTGCCAGTCCACGTGACGAGTTTTTGGTAATGGTCGTCGGACGAACCCGCAGTGAGCTGAGGCGCGACGCACGGCGCTAACTTGGTGGGGTTCTCATTTGCGGTGCGCAGAGTATCGCCGTCGCCTACGTTGCCCCCCGGACCCTCCGTGGTGACGAACACCTGGTAAAACTCGGTGTTACTGCCCAGGGCGATGGTATCGTGATAATCAGTGTCCGCGTTGGTACACACGATGCTTCCAGCGGCGATGGGCGTGATGGGGTTGGAGGTCAATGCCGGGGTGTACGGCGATACCGTCGCCAGCGCCACTTCTTCGTTCGTCGGGTCGCTCTGCGCTTCCAGCGCCGTTGCGTCCGCATAACTCACCACGGTATAGTGCACCTTCGACCCAGGTTCGTTGACCTTCACGGTGAGCTTGAACGAATCCGCGGCGCAATCGGACATGAACGGGTATGCACTGTGGTCGTACGTGAGCGAGGCTAAGTCGCTAGTACAACTGGCGTCAGCACACAGGTTCCCTGAAAACAAAACCGCGGTGCCGTCCGCGGTTGTGATTGTGGTGACTTGGACGGGGGACAGATTGTTGCCGGGCGTTACTCCAGAACGAGTGACACGCGTCTCACCAGAAGCGTCATCCTCCGCGACGACATACACGGTGTACTCTGTGCTGTCCGTCATCACGCCAGTCGTCGTGACGGTCGTGACGGTCGTGTCCGTAACCGAAAAGTTTCCACTCTCTGCGGCGGCGGCGCCCGTGGAGTCCACACCGGCTTTGACATTCGCCGCGGACGGTGGCGTCGACCCCGGTTCGTTGCCTTTCGATAAGTCAGCCGTGGGAAACGCGACGTAGTAAACCGTTCCAGGTTCGTCGAGTTTCGCGACTACGTCGAAAGTCACGGTCAGGGCGCCTTTCCCGGTGCTGGACACAGGGTTGTTCGCCATCGGGTAGGAAGAGTCGAACGTGGGAGGCTGTGTGTCCAGTGTGGACGCTGTGAAGGAAACAGGCGTCGTTTGCGTATTTGCGGAGGTCAAACTGCTCATACCAGTGGGCTCGTGGTCCGCAGCGACGACCCACACGGTGTACTCATCCTTCCCCCGAGTTCGATCGAGCCCGTCCACGGTGTGTAACGTCGTGGTGTTTGCGGTATCCACTTCGAACGACCCGAACGTTACAGAAGCGGTGGAATCGTCGCAACCGTTCAAACCGAGCTTCACCTTCGCGGGCGTGGGGTCGGTGACGCACGCGAAGGACCCGTCGTCCCGTACGATTGAGTAAAACACAACCCCTGGTTCTGTCATGGAGACGTCGATGTCGAACCCGTCTCCGAAAAAGTTGGTCGCGTTCGGTGAGCCGTCCCACACAGGCGCCACGTCGTCCGCGGTTTTCAAGCTCGCGACCGCAGAAGAGGACGGGAAAAAAGGAGTGGACACTTTCGTAACCGCGGCTTGTAACGTTTTGTCGCTTGACAGCGTGTACGCGCCCGACGGCGACGCGTGCCCTCCGTCATCCTCCGCCACGATGTACACGTCGTACTCGGTGTTTGGGGCGAGGTACGGGCAAGACGAGCATATCGGTTCATCCGTCATGGCGCCTCCCCCGGCAGGTAACGCGGGTATCCCGGTCGCGGTTTGGATTGTGGCGCCGGCGGCGATATCGACACAACTCGCGCCGCTGCCGTCGACTGTCACCGTAGCATTTGTGTTCGCGGCGGTTACGTGAAACGCGCCGCACGCCACCACGGTGCGCGTCGCGCCGACCGCGCCTCCGCGTAAGTTACGCACGTCATCTGGCGTGATTCCACTTGAATCGCCCTTCTCAACCACCACGTAGTACGTCGTGCCCTGTTCGTCCAGCGCCACGGTGAGATCAAACGACTGCGCCAACACGGCGCTGATCGCGCCAGCCTTGGTGTATTGGCCGACGAATTTCGGAGGCATCACGTCCGGCGTGGTGAAGCTCACGGTGGCGACAGAGGCCGCCAAATTTGGCACGGACTCATCATCCTGCACAGCGACGTGCAGGTTATATGCGGTACCAGACTTGAGCTGCTGGTTCGCGATGCTTATCGTCTCGGTCACGCCGCCGGCGGAGACGTCGTAGCTCCCACTCGCGGCGACGGCGGCGCCCGTTGACGAGGTGCCCATTTTGACATTCCCTGATGACGGCGCGCTCGCGGCGGCCACATCCACGACGTACCACACCTTGCCTGGTTCGTCGAGGTCCACTTCGAAATCGAGGGAAACGCCGTCTGTGCCGAGAACGGTGACGTCCGGCCCGGAGTTGTACCCCGGCGCGCTCGTGTCCGCCGTTGTGATTTGAATCAAGACAGGGGACGCCATGGTGTTCGCCTCGCCGGTGAAAGGCCTGCCTGCGTCGACCGCGTCGTCCGTCGTGTCCTGCGCCACGACGTACACGTCGTAGTCAGTCGCTTCCGTGAGCCCTGCCGCGGTACAAGAAACAGAAACCGCCGCGGCTGGGACGTCGAAAGTCCCGGCTGACGACCCGCACTCTGCGACGACTGTGACGCCAGAGTAACCAGCGCCGGCGACGACCTGCGCCGAGGTCGGCGCTGCGTCGCCTCGAGCCACGACGACGAAGTACGCGGTGCCTGGTTCGTCTATCTCCACCGTGACTTCCACGGCTTCACCGCCAGTCACAGCGGCTGGGAACCCGGTGAGGAACGCCGGGGGGTCAGCATCCCTAGTGGTGAATCGCAGCTTTTGAATGGCGTCGTCGCCTTGATAGTTCACCGGGTCGAAATCATCACCAGAGCTGAGGTACACGTCGTACGCCGTGGCGTTTACAAGCGCCGCGGCGGTGGTGTCGAAAGCCACAGCAGTGTCCGCCGCCGTGACGTTGACACTCCCCGCGTCCGCTGCGGCGAGGCCGCCCGGACCTGTGCCCGCTCGAATCTCCGCTGCCGTGGGCGTTTGCCTTGCGGTGCCGTCCGTGTACCCCGCGTGGAAGGTAAGGTCCCTGGTCACGACGACGTACCACACGACGCCTGGCTCGTTCAGCGCGACTTGCATCGCGGCTTTAGTGTCCGTGAGCTTCCCCGATGTGTCGAACTGGACTCTCGGGTAATTCACATTGGCTATGCGTGTGTTGAATTCAGGAGGTGTGATGTCTGCGGAGGTCGCGGTGACTGTCGTGACGGCGGATTGAAGGTTCACGGTTGGCGGATTCACCGCGAGCCCGGCGTGCACCGTTCGCTGGTCCTCGAAATCCTCCGCCACTGTGTGAATCTTGACGTCCGTTTCGCTGCCTATTCCGGACAGCACATATGCCGTTTCAACGCGCGCCACGAAAAACTCTTTGAACCCGCACGCGAACGGCGCGGTGGCGGTTCCCCCGGAAGGCGTGTACGTGTGTCCGCCGACCGAACGCGCGTCGCCGTCGCGCGTCGCGCCGCACGTCTTGACCTGCGCCGCAGTCGGCGCGGTGTGCGAGGCGTCGACGACCATGTAAAACACCATGCCGGGCTCATCCAGCGAGGTGGTGACCTCAAGCGCGACGCCACCCAGGTTGGGCGCGTACCCGTACGTCGCCTTCGTGTTGGACGAGACGTACACTGCGGCGTTGCTGGCGGTTTCGTTTTTGAACTCGGGCGGCGTCACGTCCGTTGTGGTGACGTTCAGCGTCGTAACCGCCGTCTGAGTGTTCGGCGTAGTCTCGTCATCCTCCGCCAGGACGTACACCCAGTACTGCTCCTCCGAGTCAATCAAAGGACACAAGCTGCACAAGTCGTTCCCACCCGCGCCGCTGTCGCCGGGAAGCAACGCGTAATTCGAGTCATTTGGGTCCCACGCGTCGCACCCCGGGGAAACCGTGTCAGGGTTTGGGGTTGTCGCTACGGTCGCCGTTACGTTGGTGTCCACAGACCCCACGGTAAAAGAGCCGCACGCCACCGTGTTTGCGAAATTCCCGCTCTTGGTCTCCGCCGCGGTGGGAGGGGTAGGCGGGTCCTCCGTGGTTCGCTTCACCACCACGTAAAACACGTCCCCGGGCTCGTCAAGCTGCACGTCGATGTCGAAGGACGTGCCGTCGATTTGTGAAAGCGCGGGCGTGTACGTTCCCACGAATAATGGCGCCGTGGCGTCCAGTGTCGTGGCGTTGACTCGTTCCGCGGAGGTTCCCACGTTCGGCGTGAGGGAGTAGTAAAAGTTATCCGCTGTGTTAGCTAACCCAGCATCCTCAGGCACGACGTACGCGCTGTACTCCGTCAGGTCGTCAAGCCCCGTGATCGTGGTGTCGACCTGTGTGCTCGCGGCTGTAACGGCCATGATGCCTTTCTTCAACACCGTGGTGGAGCCGTACGCGCTGGGTTGGGAAACGACCTGCGCCGCGGTGGGCGGGTTGTCCGATTTCAAAACAACAACGTAGTACACTTGGCCGGGTTCGTCGATCTGCACGGAGACGTCGAACCCAGACGTGGTGGCGGACGATACGGAGGGAAAGGTTGATTCAAACGTCGGCACGGTTTCGTCCGCCGTCGTGACTGAAAAGTCAGTCACCGTTAGCTGGACGTTATCGGTCTGCGAACCCCCGTTTGCGCCGTTGTCGTCCCTTGCGAGCACGTACACCTTGTAATCCGTGGCCTCCGCGAGGCCGGTGATGGTGACCGTCTTCTGCAACGCCCCTTGATCAACGGAAACCCCCGCCGTGGCGGAATACGCCACCGCGTTTGCGTTGGTGCCGCCCGCCATCTCCAACGCGGTGGGCGCCGGGGACGCCGCGGGCAACACTGCCCAGTGGAACAAACCGGGTTCGTCCAGTTCCACTACTAGGTTGAAATCGGTCGCGGTGATTTCGGTGGCTTTGGGGAACCCGGAAACAAAGGTGGGCGGCGTGTCGTCCGCGGTGGTTACCGATAGGTGCGTCACCGCGGTTTGAATGTTGGGAGTAGATTCCCCATCCTCCGCGACGAGGAACACGCTTAGCACTTGGTTTTCGCTCAAACCAGTGACAGACCCAGTGTCAAAGTCATTGTCTGCGACAGTATTCGCCGTATCAGCAGTGACGACGATTGCCCCCTTCTTCAAAATAGTCGTAGTGCCGTACGCACTGGTGTACTGCGTTTGGAGCTGCGCCGGTGTGGGGGGGGTCGGGTTGCTGCCCGCCACGACGTAGTAATACACAGTGCCGGCTTCGTTGGATTTGACATTCAAGTCGAAGGAACTCCCGTCGACGTTGGAAATCGAAGGGTACCCGGCGTGGAAGTTGGGAGGCGTGCTGTCCGCGGCTGCGGCGGTGACCAGCACCAGGGCGAACACAACGCGCAGGGCTCGCGGCACGAAACGCATCGTACAAAGACGTGGAGTTGACTTGCACCGCGAAAGCTCTTGCACTCTGCCTAGCACTTCCTCGGACTGTCCGCGGATGAATCAAATGTGAACGAAGTGCGTACTCGTCAACACCTCCCGCGTACACACCGTTTGTCGATACACGCGACTCCCTCGATGCCGAACCTCACACGGAAGGTCGTATCGACGGAGTGTGTACGAGCCGTGGGCAGGCGCGCGCGCATGTGGCCCGTTCAACGCCAAGCGGAAGTTGAGAGCCCGTTTGCGAGACGTTGTTGACATTGTTTAAAAAGCAACGAGTTTTCCCAACTGGAGCAGTCGGTTGATTTTAGATTAAAGATTTCTCACAAGCGCCGGCTAGTGTGCGCTGCCCCTCTTATCTATCTTGTTTTCTGGGTACCATGGTATTTCCACCACACCCACCACACTTACTTCTTACCAGTCATCGTCATCCATTATGTTCCTTCTTTTCATTTCGATTTTGGGTCCCCCTCGTCCGCCGCCGCCGCCCTCCGCGCCGCCGTTGACTTGCTCCAACATTTTGATCAGAGCATCTTCAGTCACCTTCCCCCCAAGCTGCCCTCTTTGCGCGGCTTGTAGTAACATGTTCTCAAGCGCCTGAGCTTTCTCTGGTTTCACGAGTGCTATTCTGGACAACCGCTCACGCGCTTTGGGGTCCATCAACGACGCCAACGCCGCACCCCGCTGCTCCGCCTGCTGCTCAGCCTTTTCCTGCTGCGCCTGCTGCTCCTCCGCGCTTTGCGGCATACCGCCGGGCTGGCCGCCCAGCTCCGCCAAGCGCTTCTGCTTGATAGCCTCGA
>TARA_B110000977_G_scaffold189592_1_pt1 | contig 12889 bp, 7 predicted proteins | sample TARA_B110000977 | Tara Oceans TARA_B110000977 (sample SAMEA4397798) | marine metagenome | biome: Polar Biome; feature: [SRF] surface water layer (ENVO:00010504); material: water (ENVO:00002006), including particulate matter (ENVO:01000060) such as... | depth 5 m | reverse complement strand
GAGGAGAAGGGGGCGGGGACGGGGACGACGCAGGGGCGGAGACGAATAGCGCGAAGAACCCGAACAGTGGGAGAGGATTCGCGGCCAGAGGCGTGGAGGACGATAAAAAGTAGATGAAATTAATTAATCAAATAGGAGCTCTATAAGTCAGATGATCGCCACGACTTCACCTAACTGCGTTTCGAAGCTCTCGCAGTTCTTTTTTATGGCGTTGAGGGTTACGCGGTGCGACGTGACGACGCGCTTGGAAACAGAAACGCATGATTCGCGCTGAAGCGTTTTCCCATCCGCCTCGTCGAGCGAGCGTCGTCGGAGGTTTTCGGTTTTCGTGTCGCTCGACGAACGGAACCACGTGTCCAACTTCTCAGCAACCGTATCCGCTTCCTTCCCCTCGCTGAATGCGGTGGTGGTCGCGGCGATTGATAGGTCCCTCAAAGCAGAAGACACGCATTTGATTGAACTCCTCAACGAACCCAAAAGCAATTTTCTCTCCTCCTCCGAAACGTCGAGTTTGGTTTTTTCAGTCACGAGTTGCGCGAAGAGACGTAGGGTAATCGTCACGGTCGTCCCAGCCTCGGACACTGCGTGGAATGCGCTTGGAACCGTGCCTCGGGCACACAGCCGTTCAACTAAACCCTCCGCATCAGTATCGTTAACTCCACCGGACAAAGCGTGGGCGCACTGCTTGCAATACTTTGAAAATAAATCAGCGTACCCTTCCAGCATTTCAGCGGCGGCGGCGGCGTCAGAAACGGTGTTTGTTTTCGCATCAGATTTGCGAAGGTGGAGCAAAGCATCAACCGCGGTAAGCCCAGCGTCGCTCATAGTGTCCACGGCGTCGGTAAAAGGCGCGAGCGCGCGCGCCGTGGGTTCCCCCGCGTTTAGGGGTTCGTTTCCCATCACCGGCGACCACGCTTGTCCTTTCCACAGCTCGTGGCACGCGGCGACGACGTTTGCAATTTCCGTTTCAGTACATTCGTTCGTCGTCGCTAGCTTCGCGCAAACAAACAACGCGTGCATTTCGAGTTTTCTCCTATGTAACGCGTTCGCCCAGCCACGTCGGTGCGCGACAGACACTCCGAACCCAACCCCGTGGTCATGCATGCCAGCAACCGGGACGCCGTTCGTTTGCCCAAATCCTAATTTCGAAACTTCACTTAAAACGCCATTTGATCCCACCGCCGCCTTGCCTCGGCTTTCCCACCAGTCGCACGCGCTTAAACCTGCGTGGCCATGGTACGGGCCATGCCACGTCGGGTTCAACGTGAGGTCCTCGTTGAACCGCAACGAGTCACGCCACGCTTTTTGCGATGCAGGAAGCGGGCCAATAGCCGTCACCGCAGAGTTCAAAGATTCGAAAATCTCATTTGGAAACAGTTTTTTCTGACTCGCCACGCCCAACGTTCGTTCCCTCACGTCCACTCCACTTTTCACGACCAGAAACGTCTCCAGCGCAAACGAGTCCCGCAACCTAGAGTGAAAGTCAACAAACTCCAGGGCTTTGGTGTACACGCCGTTTTCGTACGCCTTGATCTGCGCCTCGGCGATATCCCTAGACGCGTCGATTCGAAGTATCGCCGCTAAGCGGCACGCAGCGAGCGCGACGTTCGGTGCCGTCCCACCGAGCGCGCCGGGCAACACGTGGTGCGCCATGGTGTCCATTTGGATATTCTTGATGTCCAGCGGGGTCAGCACGTCGCTGGCGGCGGTCGCCGCGCCGAGCAGTGTGTATACCGAGGCTAACCCGAGTCGAAGCTCGGCGTGGTTCGGCGAGACGAGCAACGCTTCCTCGGCCAAAGCGGCGGCGGCAAGGAGGGAAGTAGTGACCCACACGTCTCCCTCTTTGGTGCTTTCTGCGGCGCGGCTCGAGGCTTCCGCGCACAGGGCGTTGACTCCTAACAGGGCGAATGTGTCACCAGGAGTCGGCTCCCTTGGGTCTGCGTTCTCGGGGACCAGTTTGCGGCACAGGCGGTACTTTGACGCGAAAAGTTGCGCCGCGTCGCGGCCGGTGTTTTCGGATACGTTTGGTCGGGACAAACCTCGCACTGCGGCGTTGGTTTTCACGTCACGTGAAACCGAACGCACGTCTCGCCAAGACCCGCCGTATTTACCCAAAGAGGCGTATATCGACGCAGCTGCTACGCAACGTCGCGCCCTGCGGTTCGCCGCGGTTTTCTCGTCCGAATCCACGTCGAACAAACTCAAAGCCTGTTGCGTGGAGTTTTCAGTCAATTTGGTTTGCAGCGTCTCACAACTGTTGTCCGGGCTTGTTCCCGAACCAGACACAAGGCAAGAGTCACGCATGCGTTCCGCGTACGGCGCCAGGTCCCGCGCACACGACGTCCACGCGCCGAACTCGTGCCAGTAATCCAGAATTTCGCTTGACAGTTTTTCGAAACTGTTCGGAGATGAAAGCTGCGACGCGCGCCAGGCGTACTCCACGGCGAGCAGGTACGGTCCTCGTCCCGCGAGCTTCGCGCCGCCCTTCGCATCCGCCGATTGTTTCAACTCCGTGACCAAAGCCAGGCCATATGCAAGTGACTGTGCTGTCAGTTCTGTATCATCAGCAGTCCCGAGACTAATAGTCTCGTCTAACTTCAAAGCATCAACGGCTTGGGTCAGATCTGAAGAAGAAGAACTCACGTCCCCGTCCACTCTGTGCGCGTTTGCGTTCATAAACCGACCACCCGCGGGCGGCGACGGAGATTTCAAAACCGCTGCTTTTGTGCCAGGCATTGTGATATCCAGACACGATACCGCGGCTTCCCAGTCATCCGGCGCGGTTTCCAGAACAGCCCTCCAGTGCTCCAGCGCCTTTTTCGGTTGGCCACACGCGCTGGCTTGAAGCGCGCACAGTCTTCTTCGCTCGGACGCCATCGGGATGCACCGCTCGCCGAGCGCGCTTTCCAAGAGTTCAAGCGCCATTTCGTTTTTCCCGGAGTCCCGCAACACTCTAGCGTACACTAAGCACGTCTCGCGGTCGTCTACGGACCCCGCAGTTTCCAGCTTGGCGCACATCGTGCTGGCGAGCTGGAGCAAAGCGGGGGAGTTTGCAGAGGTATCATTTCCATTTTCATCATTTTCACCACCTCCATCGATTCTGGTTTGCAGCAGCGCCCCGCACACCGCCCACATGATGTGCTTTTTATCACTCGACAGGCGGTATAACTTCATGGCGCACCGCTGTTGCTTCATGAACTCCCGTGATCGCGCGTAGGCCTGGAAAAGAAGTGCCAAGTACTCTGGGTTTTTATCCCCACGTTGCGTACTCGCCCACTCGAACACCGCGATCGTTTCTTCCATGCGTCCCGTGTTTTTGTAATAAAGCGAAAGCGTGTGTAACACGGTATCGTCGTGAGGGCCTTCGCGACGCACACTTTCACATAACTCCAACCCTTCCTCATCCTTCCCCAACCTCGAAAGCACGATGCCTTTCAGCACTCTGCCGATTTGCAGCGTGGGGTATTTACCCAACAACTCGCGATCGATGCTTTTCAACGCCGCTTTGTTGTTGCCCCCGTCGATGAGCTCGTAGATTGGTTCGAGCTTGCGGTGAAGCGTGCTCGGTTCCATCGATTTTTCGATGCTAGAGGGCTTGGCCTTGCCCATTGTCGCAGGAAACTCCAGGGGACACTCCCTGCGCCACGCCGCGCACTGCGCAAGTGTGAGGTGGACCGATCAGGCAATCATTTTAGGGCGCCGATTTTAGTACTTTCGGGAAGAAGAAAGGAAAAGACTCTTCTGATTGATGTGTGCTTGTTTGAAGTACCTTAGGTATCATATATGAGTGGAGCTACTGCTAATCCTCCCGTCTATACCTCTCTCTCTACATCCCGTTGTTCAGCAGGTAGTCCGCCAAGTTCCCAACGCACGTGTTGCAGTTTCCGCCTTGGATGTTCTCGTCGTGCGTCCCGACCACGATGCACGTCGCCGCTTTGCACACGAATAAACCGACGTTGCCCTGATAAATAATTTAAGAATTTAATTAGGATGACGCGTCAGCGAGAATATTTTGGGTCCGGGTTTTGATTGGAGTTTTATGACGTGAGCAACTGGTATGCCCTTCAGAGTGTCGCGAAAGAGACACACACGCGTTGCGGCACGGCACAGGGTGTTCGAGTGCATCCGCGGCGAGTCTAGATTGCGTTTGGGAAATAAATGATTAGATGTCACATCCATCTTTCTCCACTCACCTTCTTTCCCGCAATCATGCGGTCGTCGGACTGGATGAACATGAATTTCGTTCCCCCGAGGTGCACGCCCCCGGCTTGTAACCCTGATGGGTCGTCCATCCCCGCGACGATCTTCGTAACTTCCTCCGGGGATACCTGTGGGGACGTTGGGGACTGTCAGATCTGGTTCAACGAATAAAAACGAGTGAAGGCAACATCCAACGTTCGGGGTACTAGAGGTAGGGAAGCGGACGCACGTCGAAGCCAGCGGAGGCGGCCCACAGCGAGCCGTCCACGCCGCAAATCGCGCCTTGGGTGACGTGCCCCGTCCCGATCAAGTGGTCGTCCACGTAAGATTGCCAACTCATGGTGGTGACGCGCGCGAACGGTTTTGAGAGACGTGTGAGGCCGCGGCTTGTGTGAAATTCTCAAATTCATAAAAAACTCACTTCCCCTGCAACCTCTGCAACCCGTTGTTCAGGGCTCTGAAGGGGTTGAACGGCTCGCTCCCCTGATCATCATCGTCCTCGTCATCGTCCTTCTTTTTCCTTTTTTCCGGCGTATCCGGTCCCACGGTTCGCTCCAACCTATCGACTCCGTATTTCGCCAGCGTTTCAGTCGCGACGTACCCCAAATACTTACTCGCGTCTTCTGTTTTTTCAACCTCGCCGTCTTCCATGAACTGCGACAGCTGCGCCTCGGTGAACCCGCCCTCTCTATTGGTGCCGCTTCGGGCGACACGGAACACGAGCCACGCCCACAGCCCTCCCGCTGCGTCCTCCTCATCAGGGGACGCGCCGAATATTTTATCAAGCAGACCCACGACCGGGTTCCTTCCCTGGACGAATCGCGAAAACTTTGCACTCGTCGCGGAGCTTCTCTTTTCGCGTTTTTTCGACATCAGCGACTTCACAAGAGTCCACCCCGCGCGGTCGTCAAGATCAAGCACCTCAAACCCCTCCGCGTCCGCGCCGCCCTTGGCGGACATCCGGCTCGGCAGTTTGTTCCTCCAGTCCGTCAACGACTCGCCGTTCTCTTCCAACGTCCTGCGGAATGCGATCAAGTTGTTGTCTGAACGCAACGAAGGTAAGCACATCTGCAACAGCGTGACGCCCGCCGAGTAGGAATCGAATCGATCGGGGACGTTGAGTTGCCACAGGATCGGCGACAGCGCCAACGCAACCGGCGTGGGCGGCGCTTCCGGGGTTTGCGTGCTCATGATGTATTCTTCCGGCCCGGAAAACCTCGGGTCCAAAATGAACTCTTTAGGCTGGTAGTTGAACCCGAACCGCAAATCAGCGGCGGCGCCCAGATCGATCAGCTTGAACTTTCCAACCGCCGGGTCGAAAATCATGTTTTCGGGTTTCACGTCGCGGAGGATCATCCCCGTGGAGTGCGCCGCGGCGAGGTTATCGGTGATCTGCCCAAAGATAGTCCTGATGATCTTCGCCTTTCGCTTGACGCCTCGCGGTTCGCCTTCAACAGCAATCCCGCCGTTCTTCGCGAACAGAAAAGGTTCCACGTTGTACGGGAAGTCTTTATTTTCCATCATCTGCGCGAGCGTTTCGCTCCCCTCAAACTTCCACACGATCCAAAGCGGGTCGTCGTCGTCATCATCATTACTTCCTATAGCAGCTTGTTTGGCTTTTTTCCATATGGAACCTGATTTAGGTTGGCTTTTACCTTCATTCGGGCCGTAAAACGCACCCCGGTAGCTGGCAATCGCATTCGGACACGCGCGCATCAATCGGCTGTTGGTCCAAATCTCAGCCTCGCCGTAATCTTTGCACCGCTTCAACACGTACTGCTCGCCGTCCTCCACACCGGTGGCTTTGTACACCACGCCGAACCCGCCTTCGCCTAGCTTACTGCCGATTTCAAAGTCATCGATTGAGTACCGTTTCTGGCCTAGCAACGGCCTTAAGATGTAGTAATCAACGAACCCGCCCAACACGCCGGGGGTTATCGTGAGGTAGAAACCCAGGGTTAGCAGTATTGATAAACCGACCGGGGTGAACAACGGAGGGACTTCGCCTCGTAAATCAGCATCAAGCGTGCTGCGGTAGATCTGGTCGCCGCAGTTTTGAATCTGTTGGTGTTTGGATGAGGTGAGATGGGGGGTGGAGTGTTAGTGTTGTAGTTCGCAGTAGTGGGGATGGCGTGTCGTAGGAGTCCATCTGTCGAAACACGATCGGATCGTGATGTGTTGTCTCGCGTGTCCGATGAGCCTTCGACGTACCGTGCATGGCAGACCGATACCCCCGCCGACCGCGAGGTCTGAGATGGCCTGCATCGCCTCGCAGTGCGCGGCTTGGACGGTGACCGAACTGCACGAATTCCCAGACCGTTTGAACACGCGTTTCCCAGACACGCGCGCGGTCACCGTGGCGTCCCGCTGACGGTGGAATACCGCAATCTTGGTGTTGAATGACGGGCTTGGACGCCTCCCAACCGCAGCTGGTCCAGCCGCGGCGCGATGCATGACCACCTGCATCCCGTTCGCGTGTAGACAGGGAGTGTAGAACACGCGCGACGTCGACCGGAAAGAAGTGTCGGGCGAGGGCTGTGCGCGTCGACCTGGGGACGACGCCCCTGCAACAGGGTATCTTGACGATGACGAGGATCGGATTACAGTTGGCAAAATGCAGATGACTATGAATGCCCATACGCAAAAACCGTAAAGTTATTTTTGGCAAAATTCGGAATGCCAAGAAACAACGACAGAAACGCCTAGTGTGCGCAGAGACGTCGTCCCCACTTGAAGCGGGCGCGTCGTCCGAGGATGGCCGACTTCCCGGCCGCGGACGTCGCGTCCGCCGCGGCAGTGGACGCCGATGCCTTCGCGTCGAGACTAGAGGCTCTCGCGTCTACGCTTCCTCCCGTGCTCCCCCTTTCTCGGTCCTTGGATGAAGACGGCACCGCCGCTGCATCGAGGGCGTTCGATGAGATCGTCTCGACCTCCAAACACACCTCGTGGTACTCCACTGGCAAGCGACACCTTCACCAGCCACAGCTCGAGTCTCTGGCGGGGTGTGTTATCGCGCCTATGGTGCAAGCGACTGCAAAAAGCAAACCCAGAGTGCTCCTGGAGCTCGGGGCTGGTCGCGCGTTGCTGGGAAAAGTCGTGGCGAACTTGACAGATTGTTCGCTCGTGGCGGTGGACCGCCGGCGAAACGGGGAGGAGGAAGAAGCGCGGACACACCACGACGACGGTGAGGGGGCAGAGGATGACGACGACGATGATGCGGATGACGACAAGGATGATAACAGCGAGAAAAATCCCGAAACAGATACCACAATTCGTATTACGATGGACTTGACGCGAGAAACTATTTTTAGTGACCTTCTCCCCGACACGCGCGTAAAGAAACTCGCGGCGACGAACGGCGCCGTGGTCGTGGCCAAACACCTGTGTGCCGGTGCGACGGATGCGGCGTTGCGCTTGTGTTTGACGGGAGGAACGAAAGTAAAAGCAGTGGCCCTGACGCCTTGTTGCCACCCTCAAATCAAGTGGGACGAGTACTCCGGACGGGCGTGGCTTGAAAAAGAATGGGGTGGAAAAGGAAATAAATTCACGGAAACTCAATTTAAAAAGATGCTTGCCCTGGTTCAGTACTCCAAGGAGCGTTTAGGAACTTCAGGTGAAACGCTGGAACGGTACCACGGCACGAGTCTCGGGAAGCTGATGAACATTGAAGGCGGTCACGTTCGATTGAGACGTCTAGGTAGACTAGCCCGTCGCGTTATAGAAACGGGACGCGCCGAGGCGTTGAAATCAGGGGGCTTTGAAGACGCCAAAATATGCCGCTACGTCGACGCGAATGTAAGTCCTGATAACCTAGTCGTGATCGCGGGGTCAGCGTCCGATATAAAAAACGTCGTGGGTGGAGACGATAAAATATGTCTTTCAGGTGTGCCACGTCGCGGGGTTGTGGCGCACGTCAACGCGTCGGGCGGCGCGTCCAACGGCTCGCTGAGTCGTCGCTTCACAGAGTACCTCCTGGAAACGAGAGGTGATAGTAACACTATATCCTCCGTCACCCCGACGTTCGCGTCAAGGCCTCACGGCGAATTATCGCAGCGACAGAAAAATTCTGGGGAAAAGCGCGCGCGCGTGGAAACGGATACAGAAAAGCCAGCCGCAAACGATCTGTTACCAGCAGTTATGATCGCCGGCAACCCCGGTGAAATTCTCCAACAGTTGACGCTAGTCGGCGAGGACACAAAGTTCGTCACGCAGTGCGTCGGCATGCTTTGTCCGTTTGATGATTGTTTGTTACCTGAACAAGGGGTGAGCCTTGGGGCGACAATTGAAAAGCTCGTGGCGAAGGTTTTGAGAATAGTGCAAGAGACTGATTCAATCAAATCCATTCGACTCAGCGCGTTCCCGCGGTCGCTTGAGCACACGCTGGTCGAAATATTTGCAGACACGGAAATAGATTTACACCCAACACAATTCACGCACACCCTGACTGTTACGCAGTGGTTTTCGAACCCGGATGATGTTGGCGATTGTGCGAACCCGGGCGAGCAATACGGGTTGCTGTGGAGTGTGTTGCCTCGCTCAGCGTGGGACCCAAACGGGTGGAGGCAAAGACAATCCGATACAAAAACAAATGAAGAAGAAAAAATCACGAAAGCGTCGCGCGCGCTCTTCACTAGCCTCGGCGAAAGTGCGTGTCGCCTTCCATCGCACTTGGGTAACGATTTTACAATGCAAAGCAGGAATATGACGATTTCTGTTGTGACCGACGACGGCAAAGAGGTTGAGTCCGCGCTTATTCGTTGGTGCTTTGAAACCGCCGACGCGGCGGAGGTTGTCGTCGCGCGGCCGAGAAGGACGAGCGGGAAAAATGCGGAAGTCGAAAGGTGGGACCTTTACTTTGAGCGCATCAAACGACCTGGGGACGATAGGTTAATGGAAAAAAGCGACCGCGTATCCGCACACATATGCATCTTTCGTTTGGGGCGAATTTGGGACGATATCACGACGATTCTTTCGCTCATTTCAAACGCAAGCTTTTCGCGCGTGAAGGATGAAATTGGTTATGGATCCCGTTACGAACACGTGCCGTACCTCGCACAAAACGCGTGGTTCATAGGTCCCGGGGTTCGTCTAGGGAGACTGGCGAGGCACAGAAGGGTTGCGGACAAAGTAGTCACCACACTGAAGGAAAACGGGTTCCACGAAACGAAAGTCATACACCTTTGCTCCGACCGGGAACAGGAAAGGACAATCGTGTGCAGGAAAAGTAGCACCGGGGTTGAGTAGATTGTTATGAATGAGTACTTAGATATTAAGACACTTAAACTGTTCACTCGTCCTCGTCGTCCTCGTCCTCGTCCTCGTCGTCCGCGCCGTATCGCGCGATGATATCCGCATCTGCAGCGATTTTAACCACGGGCTCGGTGACCAACAGCTCGCTACCCGGTTCGCGCCCGGTCGGAAGACGTAAACAGAAATACACCAGGTTAACCAAAATCGCAGTCACGGGCTTGAACAGCGCGAACGCGGCGAGGAACAGGCCGAACATCCCGAACGCCCCTAACGAGCGTAGCTTCCCGCGCCAGTTGTCGTTATCGCCGCCTCCGCCGCCGCCGAAGAACTTCTTGATCCCACCGCCGAACCCGCCCCCGCCTGAATCATCGAACTGCGCGAGGGTGTCGTCTCTCGCCCGGGACCCCATCGCCTCCATCAGCGCACGTTTCGCTTCGTCTTCCTTTTTACCATGGGCGATGACACGCACACCGCGCGCGGGTCCTTTTTGTCTGCCACGCATCCCTCCGCCGGGAACCGTCCCGGAAAGGGACACCACAGAGCGAACGGCCCTGGTGCGGCGTTTGGCCGCGACCGTCGGCTTCACCACGATGAGGTTTCCGACGCACAACATGTTGACTACCTGTGTTGGCACGAAGCAGTGGTCGGTGTCGACGAAGCTGGACCGTACGTCGTGTTCGCACGCCTAGTCACTCGTGTCCGAGTAAGTCACAGTCACGGCGGTCGCTCAAGCGCGCCTATCCTTGTGCGCCACCGCCGCGACTACCAGCGGTAGATAAAGAGAAAAGCGCCGCCGAGGATAAGTTTTGAGATCCTCCCCCTTCACCGGTCGAAAAAGGCCTCAAAGGGTGCAGCTTTCGATCAAACCATCAAGCTCCAATCCAAAGATTGATCGAGAGATATCGGTCAAGCGTTTTGGCTAGGACAACGATATATGTGTTATTCTCCGCAATCGCGACCGATACACGTCACAGGCATCCGCACTCTCCGTACTACTTCGTTTGGTCTTCGCCCGCGAGTCGTTCCGGTCTCGTCGGTGGCTCCAACATGTCGTCGTGCATGGTGCTGGGTTCCGTCGCGACGGCGGGAACCCACGGTCGCGTCGGAGCGCCGCGTGTGAAACGTCATCTTGTCGGCTCGGTTTCGAAGCCTCGACGCTTCCCCGCCCCCCCCCGCGCTGTGGGTGCTGTGATTTCCCCCACCCTGGAGACAAGCCCCGCGCTGACGACTGCTACGAAGTCCAGGCTCGTCGCGGTGGTTCCCGGCGGCGATGCCGCGTCTTTCCTGCCCTATCCCCCCGGCTTGCCTGAAGAGGCTTTGGCACAACTTCTGCCGAGCGGAGAATCCACGCACGGCCCGTCGTGGATGGAGGTGATGTCCCACATGGCCATGCGTCTTACGTGGGTGGACCCGGGTTTCGAGATGGGCGTGTTCGCAGCTGACGCGGACGTTGAGGAAATCGCGAAAGCAGCGCAAAACGCGGACGTGTTCATCACGATCGGGATAACCGACGAGACGTTCGCGACGCAGTTGAAACAAACGCTCGCGGGAGTCCCGACCGGCGCCGCGCTCGGGTCCTGTGATGTTTTAACCCAAGAATCCAGGATTCAATTCCAACCCGTAACCTCGATGCGGCAAATGGAAGCCAATCTCGTGCCGTGGGGCCAGGCGAACAAGGACTTGCGGACCATGGACCAAGTGTTTGGTTTGTTCAAGCGCGAGAACCATTTGGATTTACTGTTTCTGCACTTGCTGTTGATTGACGCGTCAGGTACGCGGGTCCCAGCCGTGGACATCAACCAGGACCTAAACATTTCCAACGTGTTCTGCATCGCGAGCAACTGCAGCAAGCAGCTGTTGAAGTGCTACGGCAACGACCTGTGCAAAAAAAGCCTTGATTGTATCGATAACTGCGGGCTGAATGACCAAGTGTGTACGTACACGTGCATCCGTTCGTACCAAAACAAGGAGTTTGAATACCTCGCGCGGTGCATGTTGCACAGCCACAACTGTCTTGGGAACGATGCGGTAAGGCCGGAACTGCCGGAAGTGATGCCCATGACGCACTTCAGAGGCGAGCCGTTGACACACGACGCCGCAGAGGGAATCATGCAAGGATGGTATGGCGTTGGGCCAGATCAAAAGCCGTACAGTTGGCTCGCCGTGGCCGGCCAGAACCCCGCGTACGACCACTTCCCGTGCCAGTACCAGATCTGGTACCGGGGCAAGGCAAGGAACAGCTTCTGGTACAACCCCGTGTTCAAAGTACAGACGCTTGATGGGGACGAAGTTTGGAGACGCTCGGATTACCGGTGCAAGCGCGGCTCAACGCCCGGGACGTTTTACTTTTCATTCATGGACAACGGCGTGACGTCGCTGGAGTACTGGCGAATCGTAGACGCTGCGGATGACCTTTCCTGGAGTTTGTACTACTACGCTGGAGCCGCGAAAGTCGCGGGGCAGGCGTACATCGGGGCGGTGCTGGCTACGAAAGACGGGCTTTGGCCGGATGCAAGTGAACTGCCCAGAATCGAGAAGAGCCTGTGGGAAGGGACGGGGTGCAAGTTGTGGGAGATGTGCGAGGTCGATAACGCGCGGTGTAGCGACGCGCCGCTCGATCCGTACCACGAAACTCGACTGATGCCGAGCCTGGTTGCGAGAAAGTAGTCGTGTAATTAAGGGAATTAAAGTATCGTAAGGGTGACTTAAAACCCCGCTATGACCCGCTATGGTGTCGCACTATCAATATGTACACGCGTCTGTTTGACTGACTCGATTCTGCATTGTGAAGATCTCCCACAAATCAAAATTAGGCCTCCACGGGCTCCGGCGCCGCGGTGAGGTTCCCGATGCTCTCTTCGTCCACCGCGACGTGTCCCTGGCCGTCGGAAAACACAGGGTTGCCGTCCTCGTCCACAAACCCAGTGTCAACCTTGATCTGCGTGTTCTTCATCTCCTCCAGCGTGGGGTTCCCGAACGGCATGTTCGTCACGCCGTTTTTAATGTCCTCCAGGATGTTCCCAGTGGCGTGCGAGTGGTCCGGCGCTGGGCCGGTGAACTCAACCGCCGCGGGTTCCGAGGTTTTGATTTTGTCATCAGCCATGTAGTGGCGGTACATCAGCGTAGCGCCGGCGACGATCACCAAGAAACCGATGACGTACGCCGCGGTCATCGCCCAGGTTTGCTTCTGTTTAGAAGGGGTGTTACCAACCTTTTCCACAGTCGCGGGCGTGGCGCCGTACTGAATCGTGATCTTCTGCCCAGGCTTGCTGAACGCAGCCGCCTCGACGTCGGCGTCCGACATGATGACGGAGTGCGAGTGTGATCCGACCGCGACGAAACGTGACGAGGGTCGGCGCGCTCGTCGTGTGCGCAGGGTTGGACGCGGATCCACTTTTTCCAACTACACATAGACCATAGTTACCATAAATTTTGACTC
>TARA_B110000977_G_scaffold177415_1_pt1 | contig 12896 bp, 8 predicted proteins | sample TARA_B110000977 | Tara Oceans TARA_B110000977 (sample SAMEA4397798) | marine metagenome | biome: Polar Biome; feature: [SRF] surface water layer (ENVO:00010504); material: water (ENVO:00002006), including particulate matter (ENVO:01000060) such as... | depth 5 m | reverse complement strand
GGCGCGCTCGGTCCGCCGTCCCCCGCCGCTTTCCGAACCGCGGGCCCGTCAAGCACCTTGACGTCCTCTTTCCACAGACACAGAAACTCACGCACGCCGTCAGCTTCGTAGGTCACCATGTGCTGTAGTTCACTAGGGTCGTAGGAAGTCACGCGCGCGACGTAGTGCACCTCGTCCAACGGCCAGTAAATTTCGATGTCGTTGCCAACTGATGAGGTGCCTTGCAACGCGAGCATAGCGCCAACAGGGTACCTTCCACACATGCGTTGCGCTTCGATTCGAAGGCAGATGTCGGTGGATTGCGTGTTGACGCAACACCTGCACTTGCACCCGTCGGTTGTGGTCCGGCCAGACTTGACCGCGTCGTCCGCGGCTGCCGCCATGGCGTTCATCGCCGCCGCAGCGTCACCCGGAGGAGTGGCCGTCGTCGGCGCCGCCGCCAGCGTAGCGTCATTCAAGAGATTCACGGCGTACTTGGCTTTGTCGATATCTATGGGGGGGGTGGAAGCACATGTAGCACCAAATTGCGCATTCTTCTCAGCGGAAAGCTTCTCAGCAGAAGTATCTGCACTCGCGTGGTCGCCCGACGTCGCCGGCGTCGCGTTTGCGTGCTTCCCCTTGTCACCGTCGCCCTTCCCTTGGTGCCCCCGGCCTCCGCTCTTCCCCCTGGCCACCACCGCGGGCGGGTTCCACGAGTCGTTCCGCTTTTCCATATCCCGTAAAGCTTCGTTCAAAGCGGAGTTGAACCGGGCTTTGTTCCGAATCGGTTCCCGGGCTTTCTCCGCGTACGCGTTTTTGAAATCCAAGACCTGGTCCTCGCGAACCCAGCCAAAGGAATTTTCGCCGTAAAAGATAACCAAACTTTCCCCATCCTTCCCCATCGCACGCGTCTCTTCAGGCACGATATCCCCGTCAGGCCCGTCGTCCAACTCCACGTTCAGACCGGGCCAGAACGGGTGCCCCGGGAGCTTGGCCCACACGATCTGGGACTTTTGCTTGTTCCGCAGTGTGATGCCGGCCACGGTGTAGCTGTCGTCGCTCGGATCGTCTTGGTCTCCTGATTTATCGTTTCTTTTCCGCGGCGAATCGGTAGCGTCCTTCTTAACTTTGTGTTTTGATGTATCGTTACCATGTGTGGTTTTGGTTTTCTTCGTCCTGTGGTGGTCAGCATCGTCAATTAAGTGACGCCCGGCACCGTGCCCGATCGCCCCGGGCGCGTTCGCCAAGACGTTCGCCTGCTCCGCCGCCGCCGCCGCCGCCATCATCGGAGCGAGCGCCGCCAACGCCGCTTGCGCCGCCGCCGCGTCGCCCATCCCCCCGAACCCGGGAGGTATAGCACTGCCGTTCGCTATCAACCCGCCAGCCGCAGGCGCAGGCCGCTTCTCCCCCGATGTACCGTGCAGCTGCATCCCAGCCGGCACGCCAGCCGCGATCGCGGCTTCAGCGGCAACCTCCACCGCAACGAGCTGCGCGGGCGGCTGCCACCCTGCCTGTCGCAGCGCAGAAACGCACTCCAACACGGTTTGCTTCTCAACCTGCGAGGTAGCGTCGCCCTGACCTTGCGCCCCCGCGATAAACTGCCCCAGCGTGGGCAACGCGTTCACGGGAACCGGGAACGGAGACACGGGCGTGCCTCGCCGCCCATCACCCACGTTGAACGCAGAGGCGGGCCAAGGCACCACGACCGCCGCTTCAAAGGGAGACCCCATTCCCTTGGCGTCAAACTTCTTCACATAAGGTTGCGCAAGTTTCGTGCCGATCCATCGCGCGGCGGGGACACACCCGAGGCTTGAACTCAGCGCCACCCACCGGTTGCTTTCATCGTCATTACCAGTGTTGACCGGTACGTTTGACCCTGGCCGGCTAGTCAAGGTCCACCCTGGGGGCAAACCCTGCAGCCGTTCCGCGTCATGCGCTTCCATCGGGGATAGATTGCCATCCGGAGTGAGCGCGCAACTCCCTTTGGAAGGCCAGAACCCCTCCACGATATCGGAAAACACCTGTATGTGCCCCCCTTCATGCGTCGGCCTCCTGTTGAACACAAAGCTCTGCCGCGTGGTTGCGCCGTCCGGGCCTTGGACGGATTCGGTGATGAGTCCGTCTCTAGGTACACCCGCGTCATCCGTAAACAACACATCAGTCGGGTCTCCGTGACGAGAACCCAACAGGAACACCCTGGGTTTTAAATCGGGGACGCCGAAAGAGGCAGCCGCGATTGTCCTATGAGCCCATCGGTAGCCCAGCCTTTCAAACTCGGAAACCAAGTCACACACCACGGGAACCGCCTCACCGTCAGATTCTAAAAGACTAGCGGGCGCTTCGATCAGCACCCACGCCACCGGCGTTGTTTTCATCAATCGCAAAACTTGCTTCAACTTTGACGCCACCGAGTCTTTACTCCAGGACTCTCTCCAGCTCCCCTCCAGCTCAGCATCCATCACAGACGCGACTAACAGATCCACGTCTTTAGGCAATTCCTCAAGCATTGACGGCTCCTTTGGCTGGCAAATCCCTTGGAACCGCGCCGCTAATACTTCCCGCGCCTCGCGATGCGCTTCCGTTTGCAGGATAATCTCATGCCCAGCCTGCGTCAAGCCGTAGTCCAAAGCGCCGCAGCCGCTGAACAGACTCGCGACTTTAAGCCGGCCGGATGTGTACGCCTGAAGGTGTGACAAGGGAAGAGAAAAGAGACAGAGAAAGGGGGGTGGGTGGTTAGTCTCGGTGACGCATTGGAAGGTTGAGAAAAAAAAAACATTGGCAAAAGCACTTTTCTCTGCTCCGCCAAACCCTGTCAGAAACCACCAGGTTGGCGAAATCTCGGGCTCGGTTGGGTGCATGGGGTGCGCAATGGCGGTTACAGGTGGGACCCCACGCCTGAGTGCGCGCGCGACTCGTTTCGTAACACCCACGTCATCGCGATTCGACCGTGTGCCGTGCGTTCGGGCATCATCCAGTGCCCTACGTCGCGGGTCAAGTCCACGAAGGGTCGCCCGATTACCGTCGTTCGCCCGCCAAAAAACCCAGGCTGGCGGCGACAGATCCACTAGGTGGGGGGTCGGGCTCACCAATGTACAGGGCACCGATGGTGACGATCAACGTCGGTATCGAATACTATCGTAGTTGTGAAGTGAAACGCGAGGGTTTGGGAGGTACAGAGCACTTACCAAGGTGTCCATCGCGCGTTAACTGCACGCCGCGTGCCAATTTTCTCTTTACTATCTGATTGATCAGGGATCGAATGCCGCGCGTGCGACGGCGGGTTCGAGGGTACGCCTTCGGGCGATCGCGGTGCCAACTAACGCTTCGTGGCGCGACGTCGCCTGACTCTCGCACTGAAGGGCGAACGCGAACCAATCGCGCACGTAACCGAGCCTACCGAGCGCGCGGTTGGGTGTGGGGAGGTTGCCAAGAATCGGTCGGCCATTATGCTTTTCGGGCCAATTGTATACGGGCGATTAGACCGCCATCCATGGTTTAAATCGTGCATTTTTCATGCTCGAGGAATCCCAACTGGACTTGCCAGCCCCCACGCCAGTCAGACCCACGCGCGCCAGCGTGGGCCTCACCCTTCCCCGATTGACGGTGCGATGCCCGCCCCCGATGTTTCGCCGGAGATGGCGTCTTTGCGAAAGAAACTCGCCACGTTACGCGCCATCAACGAAGCCTTACGAGACGAAAACGACGCGCTCCGAGCGAAGGATGGAAGTAATCGTGGTGCTAGCTCCTCAGCGGTGGGTTCGAACCACGCCCTGGAGCAACAATTGACGCAACAGCTTCGGGAGGCGGACGAAGTTATTAACAGCTTGACCCGGCAAAGAGATGAGCTGGAGGAACAAGTGGAGGACAAGTCATCGGATGACGCAGGTATAAAAACAAAGTTGAAAGTCATGACTGAACGCGTGCGCGAACGTGACCTAGAACTACGGGCAAAGGCGAGGGAGGTGGGCAAACTGGAAGGCGAACGGAGGAAGCAAGAATTGACCGCAGAAGATGCCCAACCACAACGCGAAAACACTTTGAATAAATTGAAAAAAAACCAAGAACAAATACGGTTCGCGAATGAAGCGGCGTCGCAACAACAACGCGCAGACGACGCCGCTTCATTAATAAACTTACGCAGACGGCTAACAGTGGTGGAAAAGGATTTTTCGAATGAGCGACAGCTGTTCCGACAACAGCTAGACGCGGCAACCGATGCGCTTCACTTGTCGAAGGCCCAATTCGGAAAGGAACTTCAAGCGGCAGAATTGAGAGCCCGAGCATCAGAGCGTACGGGTGGTTTGGTTCACGAGGCAATCGCAGAAGCCGTGGCGGAGCAACAGGCGCAGGTACAGAGCGCGACTCGCGAGGCGAAAGAAGCAAAGGGTCATTTAAAGAAATTTATGCTCGCGAAAGAAGCGGCGGTATCGGCGCTCGAGGAGAAGCTAGCACAAACTGAGGCCAAGCTTTCCGAAGCGACACAAAGTATACGAACAACGCAAATCGAACACGGAGCGGTGGTTGAGGCGCTGCGCCAACGGGTGCGGGATGCGGATTCGGAGTTGTGTAACTTCGAGGCGGGCGTTTCGGAGACTACCTTGGAAAGGGCAACTTTGCAAGAGTCGTTGTTGTTGTCGGACGAAAAGCATTTGGAAGCTGAGCAAAAATTAAAAGCTGTGGAAGCTGAGCTTGTGGAAACGCGGGTCGATCGCGAACGATTAGTCCGAGAGCTGAACAAGGCGTTGGATACGATTAACAGGCTGGACCGCGAAGTGCGGGAGAGGGACAATGAAAAGAAAGCGGACGGCGACACGGAGCGCAGTGTGGTGGGCAACAACGTGTCGTCGAAGGAAGAGACAGGTGTTACACAAAACACGACCCAACCACCATTACCTCAAACGCAACCTAAACCGCCAAACTCTGCAAGCTCTTCCTCTCAGTTTGGGTTCGACGTCGGCGCGTTGGTGAGGGCCGGAAGCGCGGGTGGCGAAAACGAGACTTGGATGAATGGCAGGGAGAAACGATTGGTCGAAAGAGAAAGGGCTGCGCGTCAAACGGTGGTGCAACAAGTGCTCGTTGCGGCTGAGGCACAGTTCCAGGAACGGTTGGACAAGGCGCACAACGAAACGGCCAACGTCAAGGCTCGATTGGAAAAGTGTGAACACATGCTTGCGGAATTAGCGTCGCTCGAAGAGAAAGAAAACGACAACGACGGCAAAACACATTCATGCAAATCGAAACTCGCCGCGGATACAATACGCGCTGAAGTTACCGAAACAAGAGAGGCGTATGAGTCCCTAATGACAGACCACGAGACTTTATTAGAAGTGCTCGGGGAGAAGACCGAAACGGTCGAGGCTTTGCAACGCCAGGTTGACTTATTGACAGACTTGAAAAATAAAAAAAAGGCGATGGATGATGTGCGGAAAGATTCAAGTCACCCAGGGAAAAGCGCGTTCCGAGAACGGTACGTTAAAGACCTGACGCACGCGAGATTCACAGAGACAGACCGAGGGGTAGACCGTATAGTGGACGAGTGGTGATATAGTGTAATAGTGTAATAGTGATATACTTGCACGCACGTAGAAATGTTAGATTCATTTACTTTTCATCAAAATCTCAAAACTCGTTCGTCAATCTCCATGGCGCCCTCGGCGTCCCCCCATGGCGGTAACACTACCCCACCCACTTCGGAGCAAGAAACCTTGCTCTTAGTAAACACGTTTTGTGCCACGACGGTTGACATGCTCAACGCCGTGTCCGTGACTTGCGAGCGGAAGCTCACCGAGCACGCGTTGCGGATACAACGCGTCGAGGCGAAACTTGTAATGCTGGAGAAGACGCTCGAGGGCGTGCGGGATGGGAACGTGAGTGACACGGGGAAGCAGTAGTACGTAGGTGTGGGAAACGAACACGACGTGTACATGACCCGAACGTAGTGTAGCACACGTAGCTTATAGATACTAGTAGTATAGCCGATGCATTGAGAGAAATTTCATCCAAAAATTCGTTCGAACTCAAAAGTGTAAGAAAAATGTATCTTATTGCAATGAATATGGGCGGTCTACTCTATACCGGGACCTCTATACTCACTTCAATTAAGCTGTCGCCGCCGCGTCCGCCGCCGCCTTCGCGGCCGCCCTGGTCCACTTCGCGCGACGCGCCACGAGCTCCGCCTTCCCGCCAGCCGCTTCGATTTTGCCCTTCGCTGATTCGCTGAACGCCGCCGCATGCACCGTGACGCCCGCGCCGAGGTCGCCGTTCCCTAACACCTTCAAAGGCAAGTTGCGGTAATGTCCTGAGGCTTTGATCACGCCCGCGGATTTGAGGGATTCAATGGTGATGTCGGATCCAGCGTCGAGTTTGGAAGACGCCAACGCCGCCGCAATGTCGTCAACATTCACGGTGACGAACTTGTCCCTGCCCGCGCCCATCCCACCGGCGATCCCCTTGAGCTTGGGGAAGCGGCGGTACATGGGGGTCTGCCCCCCTTCGAAACCGGGTCTAGTGCCTCTGCCAGAGCGCGCTTTTTGCCCTCTCATACCGAAACCGCAGGTACCGCCTTGGCCCGCGCCGTAACCGCGCCCTTTGCGCGTCTTCTTTTGCCGAGCGCCTTTGAGGGGCGACAAGTTATGCAGCCTTAATCGCTCCTCGTCAGCCACCACGGTCATGCTCACGGGCTTGCGCGCCGCCGCAGGGGCAGCCATGCGCACGCGGCTGCCGCCCAACGCGGAGCGCGACGCCGAGAGGTTCTGTTGATGGTAAGGGGGGGGAGGGTCAGAACGAATGCGTGAGAGTCCAGTGGATAAGCCGGCTGCGATGCAATCCCGACGCGTCGGCGACGACGCGCTGTGGCTGGGCGACCGTGCGGATGACACAAATGATACGTCATTCGGCTCTCGTATCACCCACACAGCCATGAACCACGCCAACGTGGTGTTCGGACAAGGGAAAGTACGCCCTGTGCCGTGTCGGGAGACCCATTCACGTGATGCGACGCGACCCTAAACCCTTAACGAGGCGACGCGTGTGTGTGACTTTCGACGGAACTGCGGTGCAACGACATTCGCGAAACTATAAACAAGACGTACCGTGGTGGAAACGCTCATGGACGCCATGGTGAAAGACGCCATTGTGTCTGATGAAGGCCACGACGTGTGTCGCGCGTCTCAGTGGCGACCAGCGCGTCGCGATTCGCGTCAAGACCCGAAAAGCGAAGAGAGAAAAAGCGTCAAAAGCCCACGTCATCGCCTCGATGAGAAAACCTCCGACTGATTGCTCATACGAAAATACATTTAACATCTATTCGTGACTAATTTGGCTATGCTAAAGACCGATGGACATGCCCCTCGAGGCAGCTGGCTGGCTCGAAGCGAAAGAAAACACGAAAATCGAGTCGTCGATCTCGCAGTTCGGTGGTCGCCCTGGCGTCTCTTGCACGATGCCCACGATCCACGTCAAGGCCACGAGCGGCGCGAAGATCAGTGTGGATGTTGAGCTTAGTTCGACGGTTGTTGAGTTAAAAGAAACACTAAGCGCCAGTGACAAAGCGAACGTCCCTTCGACGCAACAGCGACTCATCTACCGAGGACACGTGATGAAGGACGACCGGACGCTGGAGAGCTACGGTAAGTCGCACGTGGTTTCTTTCACGTATCTTTCGTGGGGGCGCTTGGCACTACTGTAAACAGTGTGTCCAGCACCCTACGCCCGCGTTTCGCCAAACAGGCTTGGCACACACCGTGACTCGTCTCAGATCCAGATCTATACGCACTTTTTCAAGGGACGAAGTGTGAGACGAGACATCTCGAGGAGATGTCTATGGAGTACCCTACAGTCTGACCCACCCGCTGACCCACTCTGTCCCTTTCAACTATCATACACGCTTACACACCTAAACCTCGACAGGTCTCGCCGTGGAGCACACCGTGCACCTGGTCAAAAGCGTCGCACCTGGAGCGGCGGCGGCGACGCCGGCATCTACGCCTGCGTCCGCACCCGCGCCCGCACCCGCCGCCCCTCCCGCGAACCCCATGGGCGGCGGGTTCGGAGGCATGGGCGGAGACATGGGAAGCATGGGAAGCATGGGCTCCATGGGCGGCTTCGGAGGCATGGGCGGCCTTGGAGGTATGAGAGGCGGCCAGGATTTCAATGCCATGCAGCAGCAGCTCCAGCAGAACCCGGCGATGATGCGCGATATGCTGAACTCACCGATGATGCGCAGCGCGATGGACGAGATGGCGCGTAACCCTGAAATGTTGCGGCAGATGATTCAAAGTGACCCCCGGATGCGAGAAGTGATGGAGGCTAACCCGGAGTTATCGCACGCGTTGAATGACCCCGAAACGCTACGCCGCACTTTCGAAGTTGCCGCTAATCCGAGTTTGATGGCGGAACAAATGCGTCTCACCGACCGCGCGATGTCGAACATCGAAGCCCACCCCGAAGGATTCAATGCGCTTTCAAGAATGCACAGCGAGGTTGGTGAGCCTTTGATGCGCGCGGCGGAGGGTCGGGGGGATGGAGGAGGTAACGCGACGTCCGCGGATCCAAACAACCCATTCGCGGCTATGTTCGCCGCTAATCCTGTCGGAGGTGGAACTACTGGGAACGGAACCTCTGCAGCTACGCCTGGTACTCCAGCGCCTAGTGACCCTTGGGCACCCAACGCCACAGTTACCCCAGCCGATACACCCGGAGGTAACCCGTTCGCGTCCATGTTTGGCGGTGGCATGGGAGCCGGTATGGGCGCCGGAATGAACACCCGAGACCCCGACCAAATGCTCACTCAGATGGAACAGATGTTGGACAACCCTGTTATGTCCCAAATGATGCAACAGATGATGAGCAACCCTCAAGTATTCCAGAACATGATCGACACGGACCCGCAGTTGCGTCAAATGGCGGACGCGAACCCAGGGATGAGGGAGATGTTGCAGAATCCGGAGGTAGTGCGGCAGATGACCAATCCCGAAACGTTGCGGAGCCAACTGCAGATGATGCGCACGATGCAGGGGATGGGCATGGGGGGTCCTATGGGCTTAGGAAGTATGGGCATGGGCATGAGAGGTATGGGAGGCGGCGCCCCTATGGGCAGTCAGTCTGGCGGCGTCCCTAGGCAACCAACTCGCCCTCCCGAAGAGCTGTACGCCTCGCAACTGCAACAAATGAAGGACATGGGTTTCTTCGACGAGGCGCAGAACATCCGTGTGTTGACGCAGTGCATGGGGAACGTGTCAGCGGCGATCGAGCGGCTGCTGGCGGCGCCGTAGGGGGAGTGAGGTGAAGGGGCGTGTAAAAGCAGAGAGTAAAGCATTCATACGGAATCTCAATTGCATCATTCTAATTTCTAAAACTCTAAAAACTAATTACGCTCGTTTGTGCGCATACATCTGTTTCCTCAACTCCCGCGTTTCCAAAATCGTCTCACGGAGCGCGCTGTCGCAGTAGTAGCAACTGCATGGCCCTAAGAACGCGAGTCCTGGAATCCAAGCCTGTCGCCACGGGAAGTGGAACGTGCGCGTTTCGTCGTTACTCCCCGGACGCGAGTCGATGTATTCCAACCTCGCGGCTTCGGACAACCCGAACCACCATCCGGTTCCGCTCGCGGCTCCGAACACTATAGCGACGAGGAACATCCCGGTTACCCGGCCTGCGTGTCTCCTCAGAAGTCGACCAGGTACGTCAGGTACGTGCATGGCGACTCCTGATGATATCAGCGCTACTGCAGTCATGACGTCCAGCCAGAAAAGACGAAGAAGGGTCACCGCGTTTGGTTGGTGGTGGTACAACTCTAAATGGACAAATTGACTCCACACCACATCTTGGTTCGACACGTCGCTGGTTGCTATACTCAGCGCGAGTTTCATGAAAACCAGACCAGTTACGACTGCAGCACCTCCGAACACGGTTCGCCACGTCCGCGCTGACCTCAACGCCTGCGTCTCCAACGTTTGGACGATGGTCTCTTGTTCCGAGGAATCTAAGATTTGAGTGCTCGTTGTTTCGTCATCGGATCGATCCCCAAACTTACTCCGAGTAGACGTGTCACTCGAACCCGCGCGGCCGCGCAACGCGGCGAACATCCTAGAGTGCGAGGCTGTTTGCGCCCGTTCTGTGGACCACCAGCAGGAGGAGTAGCAGTCCACCGTACGGTCGTAGTCCGCGCCCTGGAAAGTGCCGATGCAATATTGTTCCGCGCCATTTATTTTCGTGGATATCGTTGCTTTTCAGTTGCACTCGCGCCGTGCAGCTGCACGCCACTCGTCCGCGGTGGCGTGTACGCAGTAGGTGTACGACACGCGCACGAGGTGACGTGGAGGAGGGCGAGGCGAGGGATATAGGACTTCGCTAGTGGTGGCACACGGTGTCGTTGGAGGATCTCGAAAACAATCGGATCTGAAAACACCGATACTTCAGATTGACGGGGTCCATCCTCTCGCCATGGCTCCTCTCCCCACGGATTGCCCCACTGATTGCAGCTTCCCGAACTGGCGCTGGACCCAACATTTGTTCGGGGACTGCGTGTGTTCTGCGCCAGACGCGGTATCGTTCGTGCTAGGGTTGCTTTCCGTCGTGGCATGGGGCATAGCAGAGATTCCGCAAATCATTGCCAACTTCCGCAACAGTAAATCCGAAGGCGTCTCGTTCGCGTTCATCGCCACGTGGCTGACTGGGGATTTCCTAAACCTAGCAGGGTGCGTAGTGTCCCCAACACTGCCCACACAGTTGTACACCGCGATGGTGTACACGAGCACCACCGTTGTGCTCATCGCGCAGCATTTATTGTACGCCGCTAAAAGTAATCAAGAGGTGGACCACCGCGACGAGTATCGCAGCAACGACGACGACCAACACTCCGCGCCCCTTCTGGAACACGAACACGGTGACGGACAGGTCCCTTCCGACGTCGAATCAGTTGTGAGAGCCACCACACGAAATCCGCAACGCGCACGACCGATTCGAGGTTCCAATCGACAGCGGCGGGACAGTGGGAACGTTTTAGTTTCGCCCACCGGGTTGGGCTCGGCGCGCACGTTCATCGGAGGGAGCTGGGGGGGTTTCTCGGGAAGCGCGACGTGGAGGGCACGGCGGTCGGATGGTTCACGGGAGCGTGTGATGACGGGGATGGGAGCCGGTGAAGATGGAGAACATGCGGGAGCGAGTGTTGTGGCTGGAGGTGTGCAATCCCCGAACAGGAGTCCCTCTCGTCGAGTCAGCGAGCCGAGTAACCGGCCGGGGCGCGTGCTTGCGGGGTCGCTCGCGGCGGCGGGCACGACCCTCGGAGTCGTGGTGCTGTATACGGTAGTGCAACAGACGAATCGGGACTTGACAAGTTCAAGGACAGATTCAAGCATATACACAGGCAAATCATCACCCGGCGTATCATCTTTATCATTCGGTGAGTATTACGGTTATAGCACTGGCAGTAGCAACGGCACTGCCTCGGCGAGCGGAAACGCGCGTACCTCCGGGGGCTACAAACACGCGCCGTTACTTCCCGCCCCCCCTTGGGTCGGTCTCACCCTAGGCTGGCTCATGACGCTGATTTACCTTTCAGGTAGGGTGCCTCAGATCGCGATGAACGCTAAAAGACGCTCCGTAGAGGGGCTTTCAGTCTGGATGTTCGTGTTAGCCGTGGTTGGCAACGCGACGTACGCGGCGTCAATTCTAACCCGATCTTTAAAATGGCCGCGAATCCAACCCAACCTGCCGTGGCTCACCGATGCGATTCTGTGTTTGGTGATGGACGCCGTGATTTTAACGCAGTACTGGGTGTATTACGGGAATAGTGGAGATAACAAGAATTGGGATGGGGATGCGGGTGGGGACGGTAGGTTTGGGGATAGAAACTCCGGGGACGTCAACCGTTCTGACTCGCAAAACGTATCGGGACTGCAAGTCGGGTACGTCCCGCTTCTCGGGTCGGACTCGGAGGAGGACTGGGAAGAGGAGTAGGGTTGGGGGTTTAGACTAGATACGCATATGACATGATTGGGAAGAGGAGTGGACGATGGGACGCGTGGTTTCCAGACTAGAACGCATACATGTATTTTACGGTGTAAAAATAATACGGCTTTGCGCTAATTGCGCAGCGCGATTGAAAGTCACTTTGAAATAAAGCGAATGAACGATCGAGTGAATAGTCTTCATGTATTCACACTCTAAGTACCTCCTCTACTACGCCTACTACTCCGTGGCTAGCTCATCCGCGTTGTCCCCTAACGCTGCTGCGGCTGCGGCTGAAGAGCCCAGGCCCGCCGTCGCCGCGGCGTATGCTTTCCGGAACGCCGCCGCGTCCGCCGCGACGTTGATACTCCGCGGGCTATGGCGGCTCATGCGCATACGGTCGTACAACCGGGCAAGCGCTGTGTGCCCGAACGTGAAGCTCACCTCCGCACCAGCCACAAGCATAACGTCCAATACGAGAGCGTCGACGTCATCTAATGAAGTCATTGGGGTTTCAGGCGTGATGCTTTGGTCGCTCCCCAAAGCCGCCGATGCTTTGCTGATGAACAAATCCTCCCGCACCAAGCACCCCTTGCTCTTCAGGTGTTGAAGAAACTCCGGGTTCTGGTCATCGGTGGCGACGTACATGGGGGCTAGTGGTACGCATAGGTCTAAAACAGCCGCGTTCTTGTATGACTCGTAGTCACAAAGTAACGCGTCGTACGCCCCCGTCTTTTTCGCGTCGAATTCGTGCTGGGCATTCTTTTTACTTTTCTGCCTTTCGCTTTTCTGCCCGCACTTGTCGCCCCTGCGCCAGTGCAACGCGGTGTACTTCGGCGTCACTTTGAACGTGGTGGGGGTGGGGGTGAAGGGTTTTGGAGTTTTAGAATCCGGGGAGGAATCCGGTGAGGAATCTTCCCTATCGGAACCTTCCCACTTCTCAAGCACCATGGCTCGGACAGCGACAA
>TARA_B110000977_G_scaffold198773_1_pt1 | contig 12898 bp, 13 predicted proteins | sample TARA_B110000977 | Tara Oceans TARA_B110000977 (sample SAMEA4397798) | marine metagenome | biome: Polar Biome; feature: [SRF] surface water layer (ENVO:00010504); material: water (ENVO:00002006), including particulate matter (ENVO:01000060) such as... | depth 5 m | reverse complement strand
CCCGTTACGGCTCGTTTCAAATTGCGCGGTGAAGGTCGGTATCTGTCAGCCCTTCTGGATTACATCATGGTGTCGCAAAATGTGCGGTCCATGGGGGCGCAATGGACGATTTTGCACCCTTTCGATCACGTCGAATGCTTTGAGAATAAGGATTTGTGTTCGGCACTACTGACGGCGTCCGATCACTTCCCCGTGGTGCTTGATCTCGCGCTTTGACTTGGGAAATGCGCAAGTGTCCCCTATATGAGGGGTATGAAACATTTCATTTTGATTGCCTGCCTCGCCCTTCCGTTGCCCGCCTTGTCCCAAGAAGAGGGGGACCTGGAAGAAGGTTTTTCTCTTATGGAAGAGGGGGCGAAGCTTTTGTTTCGCGGACTAATGTCTGAGATGGAGCCCGCGATAGAGGACTTTGCAGGCCTTGCGCAAGAACTGGAACCCGCGCTTGAACTGCTCGCCACGGAGATGGGCCCTGCGTTGATGGAGCTGATGCAAACGCTTGATTCCGTGCGGTATTATGAACGCCCTGAAATCCTACCAAACGGGGATATCATCATTCGGCGCAGCCCCGACGCGCCCGAATTTGCGCCGCGCAAAGACGGCGACATCATCGACCTTTAATCTGTCGCGGGGTCACCTTTTGAGCGCCGTTCCCCTTTGACGCGCACAATCCCCTTCACATCGAGAGCTGCGGCCAAAGCATCAAATCGGGCCTGCGCCACTTCGCCAAACAAGGGTGACGCGGCTTCTTTTAGGATCAGTTCTAGCGTGCCTGCATTTGCGGAATACTTAAGAGATCCTGGTTGTTCATCCGCTTTGATCCACAACATTGCGCCCAATCGCATGGCTTTTCCCAAGACTTCGGCGCTGCGTTGATCTTGCGGTGCGGCCAGCCCGAAAACGGGTTCAAATCGCGATCCTTCGCGCTTGTTGGAATAACGGTGCAGCAATGCGATCCCGAGGTACACGCGTTCGGAATGTTTCAATCCGCCCAAATTGGCGCGCGTGGCGTTGTCGAACACGACCTCGTGGCGGTAATCGGGATGGGCGCGCCAGCTGACGTCATGCAGCAGGCAAGCGGCTTTGATGATGCGTTTTCGCTGGGCTGATGCGCGACCAAACAAAGGCATGACAAAATCATAAAGTGTGCGTCCAAATCCGGGCAGTCGGGCGTCTTTGGCTTCCGCAAAGCGGCAGGCTTCGATGAGGGGGTCACGTTCGCGCAGCTCACTTGGCATCTGTTCGTACAGCATGCCTTCGCGGATACCGTAGCTGGAAATTGTGATATCTTTGGGTTTGAACCGCGCCACAACTTCGCGCAAAACGTGAACCGCATACGGGACCAGCGACATGCGGCTGTCGGATATTCCACACCGCGCCCGCAGTTCTGAAAGATCGCTTTCTTCGATGTATTTCAGTGTCTTGGCAACGCGGCGCGGGGTCATGCGATATTCGTGCAGAACCGTCAAAGGGTATCCGCGGCGTTCCATATCAATGCGTGCGATGGCCCGCCACGATCCGCCCACAAGGAACAATCGCTTGCTCGTTTCGCGGCCCATTTGTTCAAACAGATCCGCAACCGTGTCTTTGATATAGGCGCGGCGTTTTTTTTTGCTTTTGATTTCGCGCAATTTTAACGGGCCGAGGGCGGAGGTGACGCGCCGTCCGACGCGCCCTTCAAAAAGGTCCGCCAGTTCCATGGACGATCCGCCGATATCACAAACCAAACCGTAACTTCCGGGCCAACCGAGCAACACACCCTGGGCCGATAATCGCGCTTCTTCCTGCCCGTCGATCACCCAGATTTTGAGGCCGGTTTCACGCAACACGTCAGCGCGAAAATCAGCCCCGTCAGTGGTTTCGCGCACAGCGGCCGTCGCCACAGCCGTGAGAGGCCCGATGCCGAGCCCTTTGGCCAGCGCAACAAAGCGGCGGATAGCGGACAGCGCGCGCACGCGGCCTTGCGGGTTCAACATGCCGGTTTCGGCCATGCCTGCACCCAGTCCGGCCATGATTTTTTCGTTGTAGAAATACGCGGGCGAGCGCGCCGCACCATCAAAGATCACCAATCGGACAGAGTTTGATCCGACGTCAATAACACCAACGCGTGACAATCCGCGTGCTTTGGGGTCGTCAAACAATGGGCGGCCAAAGGGCCCCCAGTCTGGCGCGTCATCGGTGGTTTTTTGTCCGTCCATGGGATTTCCCGTCGCTTATGTGGACCATGATTAATGCCCCGACTTGAGTCAACAAAGCTGGCGTTAATCTTCTGTATGAGTGAGTTGCGGCACATCGCTCGCTCCGGCGGATCCACGCCCTGAAAGGGAGGGGTTTTCCATGAAAAAGCGGTGGCAATTGAAGGCAAACGTGCCCTCAGGCACGTCGGCACGTTCAAAACTTCCGTCTGGGCCCATGATCCAGCTTTGGGCCACGTCAGCCAGGTTTGCGGCCATGATTTGGCTGACGATCTGGGCTTTGACAGTGTTGTTGTTCACCTCAACTAGCGTTTCGACGCGGCGGTTCAGGTTGCGCCCCATCCAATCCGCGCTTGAGAAGAACACGCGGGATTTTTTAGCGGGGAGGCCATGGCCATTGCCAAAACACACGATGCGGGAATGTTCTAGGAACCGGCCAACAATTGATTTTACACGAATATTTTCGCTCAGGCCCTTTACGCCGGGGCGCAGGCCACAAATGCCACGGATCACGAGGCTGATCTTTACCCCCGCTTGGGACGCCGCATAAAGTGCATCAATCACGTCTTCTTCGACCAAGCTGTTCATCTTCGCCCAGATTTCGGCAGGCTTGCCGTCGCGGGCGTGATCGGCCTCTGCGGCGATCATTTCCAATAACTTCGATTTGAGGGAAATAGGAGAGATCGACAGGTTCTCAAGATTGTCGGGCTGCACATATCCTGACAGGTAATTGAACACTTTTGTGGCGTCGCGGCCCAGTGCTGCGTCGCACGTGAAGAACGAAAGATCGGTGTAAATGCGCGCCGTGATGGGGTGGTAGTTGCCCGTCCCGTAGTGCGTATAGGTCACCAATTGGTCGCCTTCGCGGCGCACGACTGTGCTGATTTTTGCGTGGGTTTTCAGATCAAGAAACCCGTACACAACATGCGCGCCTGCGCGTTCAAGGCGGCGGGATTGGCGAATGTTGGCGGCCTCATCAAAGCGCGCCTTGAGTTCAACCAAGGCGGTGACGGATTTTCCATCTTCTGCCGCTTCGCACAGGGCCTCAACAATGGGGGATCGTTTGGATGTGCGATACAGCGTCTGTTTGATCGCGACGACGTCGGGGTCCAAGGCGGCCTGTTTCAGGAACCGGACCACCATATCAAACGTCTCGTAGGGGTGATGGAGAAGCATGTCTTTTTGGCGAATGGCGGCGAACATATCGCCCTCATGGTCTTGCACACGTTCGGGCACGCGGGGCTCGAATACGGGCCACAACAAATCTGACCGTGCATCAATCACAAGTTCCTTGACGTCCGCCATGCCGATAACGCCATCGATTTCAACGACTTCAGCGTCCGTTACGTGCAGTTCACCCATGATCAGTTTGCGCAGACCTTTGGGGGCGTCTGACGAAATGCGCATGGATACGACTTCACCACGGCGGCGGCGTTTCAGGGCAGTTTCAAATTCACGAACAAGGTCTTCGGCCTCGTCCTCAACTTCAAGATCACTGTCGCGCAAAAGGCGGAATGCGCAGGACCCTTTGACTTTGTAGCCCGGAAACAGCCCGTCGAGATTGTCCATCAGCAATTCTTCGAGGGGCAAGAACCGATGCCCTTCTTCTGACGGGCACGAAATATATCGATCAATTTGCGCAGGGATCGGCAGCAGCGCGCGCAGGGCGCGTTTGTCTTTTGTGCGTTCCAGTTCCAGCGCCAAGGCGAACCCTTCATTGGGCAAAAACGGAAACGGATGCGCGGGATCAATCGCAAGCGGCGACAGGACCGGAAAGACTTGGTTAAAGAATACGTCTTTCAAATGGGCGCGGTCGGATTTGGACAGGTCTGCGCGGGTCAACAAGGTGATTCCGGTCTGTTCCATCTCAGTGCGCAGGGCGGTGAACACGCGCTGCTGACTGGCCAGCAGGTTGCGCGCATCCAGATCAATCAGCGCAAGCTGTTCGGTCGGCGTCAGCCCATCGATGGACGGCGCGGTGTTGCCTTCGCGTGCCAGTTCACGCAGCCCCGCAACGCGCACGGTGTAAAATTCGTCCAGATTTGTGGCCGAGATCGACAGGAACCGCAGGCGTTCCAAAAGTGGCACACGCGGGTTCTCTGCTTCTTCCAGCACACGCCAATTGAAACCCAGCCAACTGAGTTCACGGTTAAAGAACCGCGATGGGCCGTTCATGTCGCCGTCAGGTTCAATGGCGGGCGGAAAATCGGCGGAGAGGAAATCTGCGAATGTCATCCGTGCTTTATGCCAATGCTTTGTGACGGGAAGGTGTCGTTATCACCCATTGTGGGGTGCTGTGTCCAGCCACTGGTCGATGACAGACCGCACGAAGGGGCGGCTTAGGGGTTTGGATTGCGATAGGGCTTCGCGATCCAGCAATTCAACTGCCGCGCGCACAGCGTCAAAGGATCGCGGCAAGTGGCGTTGCAGGTATATTACTGCATCGGGTGCGGGGGCCAACTGGCGGTCTGCAAAGTGTTTGAGCAAGACGGCCATCAACAGCGGGTCATCGGGATTGTGGATCGTGGCCGTCGTCGCCGCAGACAGTCGGCTGGCAAGGTCGGGCAGGGTGATGTCCCAGCGGGCTGGGGGCGTTTGACCTGTCAGCAGCAATGGCAAACCGTGTGCGCGAAGATGATTGTGGGCGTGAAACAGCCATTCGTCGCAAGTTTCAGGCAGGGTTTCCCCGTTTTCAATCACCAACGGGGTGTCGGGCAGTTCGGCGTCTGGTTGCACATCCGTTGCGTTCAAAACGCGCGCCCCTGACATGGCCACAAACAGCCGCGACAGGTGTGTCTTGCCCGATCCCGCCGGACCAACAAGGGCCAGTTTCCCGTCAGGCCAAGCTGCGGGGGTGGTGACCATCGCATACGCTTGCTCGTTCGCCTGAGAGACGAAGAAATCCTCAGGCCCGAGCCGAACATCGGCGGGTAGATCAAAGGCCAGCTGGCGCGCCATGCTAGCTGTCTTTTCCGATGTGGCCTTTGTAAAGCTGGCCGGATTTGTATTCGTTGATCAAGAAACGGGCGACAACACCGATGATTGCGGCGACGGGAACCGCAACCAACATGCCGACAAAACCAAACAAGCTGCCAAACACCGACAGGGCAAGGATCAGCCAGACGGGATGCAGACCGATGGAACTTCCCACAAGGTTGGGGGTCAGGATGTTGCCCTCAAAGAACTGACCGATGCCAAAGATGACGGCGACGCTGATGATCGCAAACCAGTTGCGCGCGACATCGACAGTTTGGCCGTCAATCACCTCTGCTCCGCCCCACCATTGGATCAGCGCAAGGCCCACGGCCAACACGCCGCCCACCACTGCGCCGACGTAGGGAATGAATGAAATCAATCCGGCGATAAACCCGACAATCAATCCGAAATTCAGCCCCGCGATCATCAATGCGATCGCATAATAGGTCCCAAGGATCAGGCAAACTGTGCCTTGGCCGCGAATGAAAGACGCGAGGGTGCGATCAATCTGGCGGCCCAGATCGCGGACAGTTTCTTGGTGGTCACGCGGCAGAAGGTCATCAATTTGGGCAACCATACGGTCCCAGTCCATCAACATGTAAAACGTCACCACGGGCACGATCACGACAAGCACCATGACATTGATAAGCCCCTGCGCAGAGCTGAGAAGGGCTGCTACCAGATCCCCGCCGCGTGCTTGAATGGCGGTGCCAATCGACGTCAGTTGCTGTTGTAAAAAATCGCCCTGAAGATCGAGGTTCGGGAAGCGGCTTTGCAGGGTTACTTTCCATCCGGCCCATGTTTCGGGCAGGTTTTCAATGAATGTCCCGATTTGGCTGATCAATTGGCCGAGTTGCCCGATCAAGGTCGGCACAACCAGTAAGAACAACAGCACAAAGATAAACACCGCCGACAGCGTGATCACGATGGTCGACATCACGCGGCTCAGCCCCCATTTTTCGAGGCGATCGGCAATGGGATCAAGACAATAGGCAACAGCGCCACCCAAGATGAACGGTGTCAGCACATCACCCAAAGCCCAAAGAAGAAAGACAACAACCGCCGTGGCGAGTGTCCAGTATTGAAACTGCTTTTGCGAAGGGAGGGCCATGGCTGCTTTCCGGTTGTTCCCTTTGTATTTGGCGCAGCACCGGGCGGTTTGCAACAAAAAGGCCCCGCGCAACATGTGCGCGGGGCCAATTTAACACTGCAACTGAACGGAAGCGGTGTTGGTCGACTGGGTTATCTTAGTGGCACGCTGGACGCGTGCCGGGCAGCAGAACTTTGTCGATCACGTGGATCACGCCGTTGTCTGCTTGGATGTTAGCGACGACCACTGTCGCCATCTCGCCTGTGCCATCTGCGATTGTCACGCCGCCGTTTGCGGAGGTGATGCACAGACGTTCACTGTCATTGATTGGCTTGAAGTAGTTGGAACCATGGGGGAAATCGGAGGCCATGAGCACGCGATCATCTACGTGGTACAACAGAATGTCTGTCAACTGGCCTTTGTTTTCTTCCGAAAGCAAAGTCTCAACCGTGCCGGCTGGCAGTGCGGCGAATGCATCGTTCAGCGGCGCGTAGACGGTGAAATTGCCCGGGCCTGCAAGCGTGTCCGCGAGGCCGGCTGCGGTGACAGCAGCAACAAGTGTTGTGAAGCGTTCATCGCCAGCGGCAATTTCGGTAATGGATTGTGCGGATACAGCGGAGCCTGCAATGGCGAGCGTGGCAGCAACAGCGAATGTTTTCAGGTTGGTCATTTCAATATTCCCTTAAGTTTGTTTTGGTTGTGATGGGAATACGGGGCGGGTGTGACTTTAGGTCACTTGCATAACAGCCATGTGATGGGCGGAAATGGTTGATTCAAAAAGGTTTGGTGTGCGTGCATCTTGCCTATGCGGGGGCGTCTGTTACATCTCCTTCAACCCTATTTGAAAGTGACCACAATGCGCCTGAGCCGCTATTTCCTGCCCGTCCTCAAAGAAAGCCCCCGCGATGCAACCATCGTAAGCCACCAGTACATGCTGCGTGCGGGGATGATTAAACAATCCAGCGCGGGTATCTATTCTTGGCTGCCGCTCGGGTTCAAAGTTCTCAAGCGGATTGAACAGATCGTGCACGAAGAACAGGAACGCGCAGGCCACGTGGCGATGTTGATGCCGACCATTCAATCAGCTGACCTGTGGCGTGAAAGCGGGCGCTATGATGACTATGGCGATGAAATGCTGCGCATCACGGATCGCAACAAGAATGACCTGCTTTACGGCCCAACGAACGAAGAACTGATTACCGATATCTTCCGCAGCCATGTGGCGAGCTATAAATCGCTGCCCCTCACGCTCTATCATATCCAGTGGAAATTCCGTGATGAACGCCGCCCTCGGTTCGGGGTGATGCGGGGCCGTGAATTTTACATGAAAGACGGCTATAACTTTGATCTGACCAAAGAAGACGCGCTGCATGCGTATAACCGCCATTTGGTCAGCTACCTGCGCACCTATGAACGGATGGGGCTTCAGGCGATCCCGATGCGCGCGGATGGTGGCCCGATTGGGGGCGATTACACACACGAGTTTCTGGTGTTGGCCGAAACCGGTGAATCCGAGGTGTTTTATGACAGCGCCGTGACCGATCTGTCCTTCGGGGATCGTGCGATTGATTATGACGATGTGGATCAGTGCGAAGCCGTCTTGCAAGAATTCACAACCAAATACGCGCGGACCGATGAAACCCACGACGAGGCATTGTTTGCGGATGTCCCAACGGATCGCCAACGCACGGCCCGCGGTATCGAAGTCGGCCAGATTTTCTACTTCGGCACCAAGTATTCCGAAGTTATGGGCGCGACGGTGCAGGGGCCTGACGGCAAACCAACACCAGTGCACATGGGCAGCCACGGCATTGGTGTGTCCCGACTGTTGGGTGCAATCATCGAAGCGTCGCACGACGACAAAGGCATCATCTGGCCCGAAGGCGTTACACCTTTCCACGTGGGCATCGTGAACATGCGCAGTGGAGACGAGGCAGCAGATGCGGCCTGTGAGGCGCTGTATGATCAATTCGCAGCCCTTGGCCTTGAGGCGCTTTATGATGACCGTGATGAACGCGCAGGTGCGAAATTCGGCACGATGGACATGATCGGTCTGCCTTGGCGGATCACGGTCGGTCCACGTGGTTTGAAGACGGGTGTTGTCGAACTCACCTCGCGTAAAACTGGTGAAAGCGAAGAAATGACACCAGAAGCTGCGGTGGCCAAGGTTGCCAAGATTTACGCCGCGCACGGCATCGGAAAATGAAACGGAACCGCGCCCTGTCGGCGGCGCAACACTGCGTCGCCGACAGGTTTGAATTTGACCGCGACGCCCAAAGCCACGACGATGTTCTTGCGTTTGAATTCGCCGACCGCTGTCCAACATAACAGTCCTTGCTTGACCCCGCTTGGCCAAGCGGACACTTTGAGCGAAAAATCGGAGCACAGGCACCCAAATGGCAGGCAAAACCGCCCCCTTCGCGAAATTTGAATGGATGATCGCATGGCGTTATATGCGCGCCAAACGTGAAACCGGTGGCGTGTCTATCATGACATGGATTTCGCTGATTGGTGTCACGCTCGCCGTGTTTGCTTTGATCGCCGTTTTGGCGGTGCGCAGTGGATTCAGAGCAGATTTTGTCGACACCATCGTGGGGGCCAGCGCGCATTTGACCGTGCGCGAGAACTTTATGGAAACCGTGACCGTGACGCAGGGCGATCAATCCGTTGACGTTACGCGCAGGGTGCAAACGATTGCCAATGGTGACGGGCTTGCAGCCCAGCTGCGCGAGATCGAGGGCGTGACCCGTGCAGCACCCATCGTGCGCGGCGAAGGCCTCGCATCGCAAGGCGATGGCAGCAGCTTTGTGCAGGTCTACGGCGTCAAGCCCGCTGATCTGATCGACATCCCGCTGGTGATGAACCCGCAAACTAAATCAGGATCGATTGAGGATTTTGAAAACGGGATCGCGCTGGGCTCTGGTGTGGCGCGCAGTTTGAACGTGCAAGTCGGGGATCGCATCAGTTTACTGTCGGCCACGGGCGTGCAGACTGCATCGGGGCGTTCCCCGCGCCGTGTGTCGTTTGACGTCGTCTATATCTTTCAAACGGGGCGCTACATCACCGACATCAGCCGCGTTTATCTGCCGCTGGAGGATGCACAAAGCTTCTTTAGCCGCGACGGTGTGCACGACGAGATTGAGATTTACGTCGCTGATCCCGATCGCGTTCAGGACTGGATTCAGCCGCTGTACCGCGAACTCGGGCCAGAGGCGTTTTTATATTCTTGGAAGGACAATGAGGGCGCGTATTTGCGTGCTCTCACGGTTGAGGACAATGTGATGTTCATCATCATGTCGATCCTTGTGCTGATTGCGTCGATGAACATCATCAGTGGTTTGATTATGCTTGTGAAAAACAAGGGCCGTGACATCGGAATCCTACGCACCATGGGGCTGACCGAAGGGTCCGTTTTGCGGATTTTCTTTATCTGCGGGGCTGGGCTTGGCACAATCGGCACGTTGTTTGGCGTGATCTTGGGCTGCCTGTTTGCGCTTTATATCGATCAGATTTTTGCGCTTGTGAATTATGTGGCGGGGGGCGGCGTTTGGGACCCGTCCATTCGCGGCATCTACACGATCCCTTCAAAGCTTGAACTTGAAGACGTGTTGTTGGCGGTGGGGCTGTCTTTGTCATTGTCGTGGATCATCACGATCTTCCCTGCACGGCGTGCCGCGCGGATGAACCCGGTTGAGGCCCTGCGCTATGAATGATGTCACGCTCGAGCTCAACCAGCTAAAAAAGGGCTACAATCAAGGCAAACCCAACGAAGTGCAGGTGTTGCACGGCGTATCGTTGCGGGTCGGCAAGGGCGAAGTCGTCGCACTTGTGGCGCCCTCCGGTGCGGGTAAGTCGACGCTGCTTCACATCGCAGGATTGCTGGATACGCCCGACACGGGAACCGTCGCGATTGGCGGCGAAGACATGACCAAATTGGGGGATCGCAAACGCACTGCAATCCGGCGCAATGATGTGGGGTTCATCTATCAGTTCCACCATTTGTTGCCAGAATTTAGCGCCCTTGAAAACATCGTGTTGCCGCAGCTGGCCAATGGCATTGCGCAGGGCGCGGCGGAAGAACATGCCATGGGTTTGTTGGCGCGTGTTGGTGTTGAAGGGCGCGCCACGCACCGTCCTGCGGCCCTGTCGGGGGGCGAACAACAGCGCGTCGCGTTCTGTCGCGCGCTTGCAAACAAACCGAAGCTGTTGTTGGCCGATGAACCTACAGGCAACCTTGATCCTGCCACATCTGATCGCGTGTTTGATGCTTTGATGGATCTTGTGCGCGGTTCGGGTTTGTCGGCTTTGATTGCGACACACAACATGGAACTGGCCGCGCGGATGGACCACACGATCCGTCTGATAGACGGGCGCCTAGAAGCAGGATTGATCACATGAAGGTATTCGTTAGCGAAATCGAAGACGTCGCAAAATCTGCACTGATCGCCCATGGCGCGGCACCGTGGCAGGCGGGTGAAGTGGCCCGTGCCGTTGCGCGCGCAGAGGCCTTTGGCAATGTGATTTGCGGTCTGTACTACCTTGAAAGCTACTGCACACAACTGACGTCAGGCCGCGTCGACGGGCAGGTCGACCCCGTGGTGACCCGCCCCAAAGCAGGACAAGTGATTGCGGATGCACGGTTCGGGTTTGCGCAACCTGCCTTTGCACGCGGATTGCCCCAAGCCATTGAAGCCGCGCATGAAAACGGGGTGGCGACCTTGGCCGTGGCCCATGCACATACCTGCACAAGCCTAGGGTTTTTCACAGAACAGATTGCGGCTGCCGGACTTGTTGGGATCGGGTTTACCAATGCGTCCCCCGTCGTAGCACCCCCAAATGGCAACGCAGCGGTGATCGGCACCAACCCGATTTCAATGTCGCTTCCCAACGGCGGCATGCATTGGGATTTTTCAACCTCGGCCGTCGCACTTGGCAAAATCACGATGGCCAAAGCCGCGGGAGACACGATCCCATTGGGCTGGGCCGTGGACGCGCATGGTGCACCGACGACCGACCCCGAGGAGGCCCTAAAGGGCGCGTTGGTGTCTGCTGGTGGCTACAAAGGATGGGGCTTTGGCCTGATGGCCGAGGTCCTTGCTGCTGGCATGACAGGTTCGGTAAACTCATTGGATGTCTGTGGCTTAAAGCTGCCGGATGGTAAGCCGCACGACCTTGGGCAGTTCTATATGTTGATGGAACCCGGCGCTGATTTTGCGGCGCGCCTGTCGCGTGTTGCGCAAGCTGTGGCGGCACAGAATGGCGCACGCATTCCGGGACAGAACCGTGAACCAATGGGCGAAATCGACGTTCCGGACGCGCTGTGGGCCGCATCACGCCAGTTGTCGAACCCCTGACAAACGCGTGAGGTTGCAAACCTTTTGTTGAGGTCGCCCGTGCCTGTCTGGCAAGTATACCCCAACAAAATGAAAGGTTTTCTTATGCGTATTCTGTCCCTCGCTCTCCCGCTTGCCCTTGCTGTGTCCTCCGTGGCGGCTGGCCCGATCTCATTTGGGGGGGGCTGGAACGAACAACGCCTCCAGATTTTTAACTCCAACGATTATTCGTTCAACGGCGGTTCCATGACGCTGGTGTCTGATGGTGGCGTGTCCCTCGCGTGGACACGCACGGGCCGTGGTGATTGGGGGGCTACAGCTGCGTCGTAGAACTGGTCTGTCGATCAATCCGTGCCTGCCACAGATCTGCGCCGCAAGGGTGGGGATGATCGTAATATTTCCATTTACTTCGTGTTCCTCCCAGAGGCCGATGCGAACGCGATGGAGGGCGCGAACATCCGCCAGCTGAACAACAATCCCAACGTGCGCATCCTGCAATATGTCTGGGGCGGCAACCATGCGCGCGGCTCAATCCAGAACTCGCCCTACGCACCGGGGCAAGGCGCGAACGTCATCCTGCGCGCGGCCGGAACGGGCAGCAATTCTGAGAATGTGAACCTCGCGAACGATTTTGCAGCGGCCTTTGGTGGCGCGCCCGGTGCTTTGGTTGGCATCGCCGTATCCGGTGACAGCGACGACACGGGTACCGCGATCCGTGCGTCGATCTCTAACTTTGCGGTGCGTTAACCTAGTCGCACACTCCTTCTAAGTTTGCATCTTCATAAACGCCGAAAACCCCTGTGGCTTTCGGCGTTTGTGTTGGGTGCTGTACGGGCATGACCGCCCTTAAAGTGTCCCACAACCTTTCAGTTCGGGCGCCGTCTGGCGCGATTGTCCGAGAGCAAATAAACTCCTCAACCATGGATGCCTGTTGTTCATACCCAAGGTCTAGAAACGCAATTTGTTCATTTGGGTCAAAGAGGTAGGGATCAACGCCTGGCTTATGCTCTGCCAATCCGCGAAAGGGTGAATACCCTGTTACGTCGCGGTTTTGCCATTGCCAGATGTGCGTCATCTCATGGGCGAAAAACATCGCCCCCACGAGGTTGAATTGATCAGGAAACCCTTCTGCATAATTATCAATCGTCCAGTCGGGATTGGTTAACACGTGGGTCCACGCGACGGCCCCCGCAGTGCGCGCCTGAATGGTCGGCCCACGGGGCGGCGGATTGATTTTCTCACGGCAGGTGGTCTGGGGGCGCGCAAGGTAGGTGCGGGTTGTCATGCCGATAAATCCGGCCTCGACC
>TARA_B110000977_G_C11091042_1_pt1 | contig 12906 bp, 5 predicted proteins | sample TARA_B110000977 | Tara Oceans TARA_B110000977 (sample SAMEA4397798) | marine metagenome | biome: Polar Biome; feature: [SRF] surface water layer (ENVO:00010504); material: water (ENVO:00002006), including particulate matter (ENVO:01000060) such as... | depth 5 m | reverse complement strand
ATATGGGGCTTCATCTGAATAGCTTATTGTACTAGGAGGATACTCTATTGTATACCCAGACATCTCTACATTTACACCAGCGACACCTTCACACACGCCTATAGAACCACCAATAGCTTTACCACCAACGTCTAAAGTATCGGCTGTAATGCTGGTAGCGCTTATGGAACCTGCACTTATGTGGGTAGAATCTATAGTACCCGCTAGTATCTTAGAGCCAACTATAGTCCCGTCAACTAACAACGAACCATCTATATGTAAGACAACAGTGTTGTTAAACTCTCCATTACCTGCCGCAGTAACCCCATCACATATTTTAGTCACTGAATTAGTTCTGTTATTAATTTGAGATAATGTAACTACATCACCTATAACTGGATCTCTCTGCGCTAATGCTCGGACAACAGCAGTTGCTTGTAGGGGAGTATAAGTATTATTAGCCATATTCCCAGAGAACTGCCCAGCCCCGTTAGAGCCATGGTTTCCGTCAACACCATTAGAACCAGATATGCGGATGGGAGCACTCCAGTCTTGATCAAAACTGTGATTCTGTCGCCCCGTGTTTTGGGACATCCAGTTAGTGTCAGGACTTGAAGTTAGTGACCAACCCCGAGAGGGATAACTACCTGCGTTGTATGCTCCAATGTGGGGTATAAAGTCTCGGTCAGGTAGTGAAGGTTGCGTGTTAATATCATTATCATGATAAATAACATATACATTCATACCATCAATACCAACACCGTCAACACCGTCAGTACCTGACTCAACCATGACTTCCCAAGCTTCTCCGATAGCATCGTAAATAAAAACCTTACCTTTATAAGCTTCGCTTGTATCTTTGTAAGCCCAGTTAGCTGCCGCCATGTGGTTTGTTGTACCGTTAGCATATGTAGGCAATCCTTCACCGTTTTCCCATTCAGGTATTGTTGGTGGTACAGCAAGCTCACCCTTCCAGACCATACCGTCAACACCATTAGTGCCGCTGTAACCGTCTTGTGCTACTTGGTAATAAGCACCATCTTGGTAGATATAACTTTTACCTAATGTTAAATCGTGATAAGCCATGCCGTTGGATAGAGGGGCATTAATTACCTCAAAAGAGTTTGTTTCTGTATCTCTAAAAGTATAACTACCTTTCCAGTCTATGCTTACACCATCAGCACCTTTAATTAATGACCAAGTGTAGTCACCTACAGTTTGAGAATCAGCGAGGTTATGATCTACTAACACGCCTAAGTAGTCACGCCCTACTGGATCTGAATCACTAAAGTTTGCAGAAGCAGGAGCACCAAAGGGGGCGCTAGCGTAAGCGTAATGTATATAATTATTCTCTCCAGCAGCCCCAACAAATTGACCTACATTAGTAAAGTCAGTGATTTCACTATCAGTAGATGCGGTTGTACATACATATAAATTACCATCAACAATATAACCATCGCCTAACACTGCGACAAGATCTTCTAGGCCACTGGTATCAGCAAAAGTACCTTTAATATTTACGGAGGTTCCGTCAGAACCATCAGCACCCTGTCGGAAATATAAACGAGGAGCTGACCAACCATTGTTTGACCAAACTCCGTTTGTTTCTACATATCTAGTTGAAGATACCCACTCAATATCCACGTCCGATGCCGTAGGAGTGTCATACCAAGGAGTGCTTCCAGCTACAGTGGGAAAAGTTTCGGTAAGGCCGTTAAAAGTACCGCCTGTAGGGGTCGAAGGTTGGTTTGCGGATGAATAAAAGATAAAACTTTTGTAAGCTCCAGTGTCACCATCAAAGTAATCAAAATTCTTTACAGGGCTATAACCATCTACACCATCCGAAAATGTAACAACGTCACCCATACCGTTATCAATAGTGTAAGTGCCGTTATCATTAGCAACCACTGTGGGGATAGGCACAGAACTGTCATTACCATCAGCTATAATAACGGAAATATTTTTGAAAGAGTCAGTGAGAACAAAGCCAGTTTCATCTACTAGTTGCGTTAATGAGAGGCCGTTACCACCGCCACCATCACCTCCACCAATAGTAGTGGTAATAGTGTTAGTACCACCTGTGTTATTAATGAGATTAACTACAACCTCAACTACATCAGTAGCACTTAAAGTTGCAAAGTAAACTCTGTTGTATGTTAGATCAGCCCAATAATCACCAGTAGTAGGTACAGTAAGTAACCCCTCTTTAGTGTCAGAGCGTACTTGTTTAACACCGTTTAGGAAAACTAAAGCACTGTTATCAACTGTAGTCAAAGAGACATAGCTATAACCAACCTCATCATTACTAAATGTTTCAAACGTATGAGAGCTGTTAGTAGGGACGGCTAACTTCCAAACATTGCCGTCATAAATTTTAAGAGTCCTAATGTTTATATCAAACCAAAGGTTACCTGTTACAGGGTTTTCAGGAACCGCTGTTGAAGCTGTGTAAAATTTAGCACCTGAGATGTTTGTTTCTGAAGCAGTATCTAAAGCCTCTTGAGTTAGATAGAATAACTGATTAGAATCTAAATCTAAAGTATCCGCAGTTAGTAAAGAGGCATCAGCATAATCTGTTAGCCTTTGAGCTGAACTTGAGCTTCTCACTATACGAATTTCAACGCCAGTCGCAGGAGCTGTGTCGAACGTAAGGGAAGTACCGCTTAATGTAAAAGCAGTAGTGTGCTCACCTCCTATGATAGCCCGTATGTGGGACTGTTCGAGGTATGGGGGTGTAGTAAAAGTTCTTAAGTTACTATCGCCTATATATTCTTTGTATGAGTATGCCATTTATTTTTCCTATTTATTTCGATTCAAGAAGGTATCGAGAAGGTTCTCTGGTTTAGTTTCTACTTGATCCATTGTTTGTTGTGATTGTGATAAAGCTCTAGCTTGTTGAGCGGCTGTCCACATCTCTAGCATTCCTAAGTCTTCACGTTCTTTAGCTACAGTATACTTAGCTGCATCTTCATAAGCGTTTAGAACTTTTAAGAGTATAGCTTCTTTACTACCTCTCATGCGTAGATCAGGAGTCATGATACTTATAGTAGCAATATCTTGATACTCATCAGACAGTACTGTAGCTTCTAATGTTTCCTCAAGAGTCTTACCGCCTAGCTCAATAGACGCATAGACTTCATTAAAACGCCACCATGCAGACTTACCATCAACTACAAAAGCATCGCTTTCCCAATCAAGTATTCCATCTTTACGAGGGATGTCAGCAATGTCAGCATTCATCTCTAAGAACTCTAAACGTACTGGATCATTAGATAAGAAAGTAGCTTTAGATAAGCCATTAACTAAACCAGCTTGATTAGGTTTAATTATAGGCTGTCCTAATCTATCAAACTTAGGTTCCATTGTTTTAGACATGAAAGGGATACCTGATTTAAAAGCTTCCCATAACCCATCAACTTCACGGCTGCCTTCATCAGTACCCATCATTTTAAGAATTGCAGGAGTAAAGGTTCTACCTTTGGCTTCCACGTAGTTCTCAAACTTCTTTTCAGGACTGTTCATAAACTCTACAAAGTTAGCCATACCAGAAGTGAACGTAGTGTCTTTCATCATGTTCATATAAGATACAAGAGCTGCTGCTGCTAACTCACCACCTTCATCGTACATACCAGCGTTCTCTAAATCTCTTATGTTAACCAATGTCATCACCAAGTTATCTATCGGGGCAAAGCGCATTGTGTTATGAAATGTTTGAGAGTCTTCAAAGTATACTGAGTGAGGTTGTAAGCCTGTAAGCTTTAAGTTCTTCACGTTGTTATATGTAAGATGATCCATTGTGCCTTGATAGCGGTGCATCTTAATAGTGCCGCCTTTACCATCAGGTACATCAACTTCCTCATCTACAACTTGACGTAGTGTCAGCATAGCTGTTGTCATAAAGGTAAGCTCAAACAAAGCTCTATCTCTATCATCAGCGTTACCACCAAAGAGCATTCTACGAGAACGTCTTGAGGCGAAGTTTAGAAGAGGTGTTCGTCTACCTACATACTTAAACACGTTTAAAGGTGTACGTATAAACCACGCATCCATACCTAAGCGTATAATAGGAAAATCGTTCATCATCTTTTGAATTGAACTGCCCACGCCACCAAGTTTATCAGTGAATGTAGCTTCTCGTGTTTGCTGTAGGCTGTAGAGTAGTTGACCTAGTAGTTTTTCTTCCCCTTCGTCTAAGGCTTCTTCACCTTTGCGGGCTTTCTCTAGTATCTCAACACCCTCATCAATTTTAGAATCTAAAAGTTTCATGAAGGTTGCGTCATCTAAGTCTACGTACTTACCAGATGCAAGTAAATCTTCTTGGACTAAGCCGCCGTACACGCCTCTGAAGTTAAGCTGTTTAAAGAACTCATCGCCAGCCGCTAGACCTCTGTAGGATAGTCTAACGTAGTTACCAAGGATGTCCTCAAAGGTCATACCTTCGTCAAGAGACTCTTTCCATTTTCTAAAATCAATATCACCTTTACCGATAGCCACTGTATCAGTAGCACCATCAACTTCTTCTTTAACTTTGAAGTCAGGGTCAAGTTTGTTGTAACCTGTCATTAAGGTTTCCCACATAGCTCTTGATGCTACACGGCTGTGATTAACAACAGCAAATGATTGGTACTTAGCCCTTCTTGCTTGTCTAGCTGCCGCAGATTTATCTCCACGAAGAAGAGCAAAGAAACCACCACCAAGTGTTTCAAAGTTATTTAACTTCATCATCACGGCATTCATTGCAGGGTTAATAAGTTGCGTCTTCCAACCCATCAACAAGTTAGCTGAACCGTACTCAACAACTTTGTCAACAAGTCTACCCGCTACATTTTTAGTTTGTCCAAGACCCCTAAGCATACGCTCAGTAAAAGGATCTACCTCATCGACTGCTGAAGGAGTTAAGTCACTATCTTCTGCTGCCTTATCTATGTCTGTCTTTTCACTTTCTTTCTTTTTCTTGTTCTTCTTTTTCTGTTTCTTAACTGCTTTATCAACTTCCTTAGCCTGAGCTTTCTCTAGGTCTTTACCCCATAACATTGAAAGGTCAGCACTAAAGGCATCATCAAAGGCTTGTTTGATTGCAACTAAGCCTCGACCTAAGCCACTGCTTGAGCCTTTACGCTGTGCGTGGAGGTCTAACTTAGCTTCTACAAGCCTCGTCTTTCTTAGGATAGCTGTCTCATCACCTGCTTTAAACTCAACAGAGTCATCAACAAGAGCTAGTGCTTCATCAATAGACTTGTTCAAAGACTCTAAAGCTTTAACCCACTGAGCTGGCTCGAAGCCGTCAGGACGGATTGTAACTTCTTTAAGTGATCTAACGAACCCTAAGATGTCATCTGAATCAGCATCACGTAGTAACTTAGCAATAAGCTTGTTACCTTGTTCAATTGTGGCTTTAATTGGGTGAACTTTAGGAGCACCTACATCATCAGGTGAACGTAAGCTCCCTAACTCTGCTCTCTCCGCTTTAGTAGCAAGATCAAGTTCTGCATCAGTTAAGTTCTGTGGTGAACGACTTTCAACAGGGTTACCTTCTACATCAACACGAGGTTTAGTAGGATCAGCTTTAGACACCTTCTGCTCAAACTTAACAGCGACAGTCTCAGGAGTCTCCACTTTAACAGGAGTACCGTCAGGTGTAACTAGCTCCACTTCCGAAGGGTCTTTAAAACTTCCTTCTGCTTTAGCTTGTAGTTCAACAGCTTTTGCTGCTGCTTCATCACGCTGTGCTTGTGTAAGGCTAGGGTCTTGTGCTTTTTTGGAAGAACGTATAGCTCTGTAACCATAAGCCACTGTTCTAAACGTAATGTCTAACGATGTGCCAAGAACACCACCTTCCATAGCATTCTTCATTTTACCATCAAAGGTGCTGTCGTCTTCGTTGCCTTTAGATGCTAAGTAATTAATCCAATCGTTCTCAAGACCTGCGCTTTTAAGAAAGTCAGATAGACGAGCTTCATGTGCATCAAAGACTGTGAAGTCAACTACAGCACCCTTGAGTGCTGCGTTGCCAATTTTAGTGACAGTTGTTGCATTTTTAGCTAAACCTAATACTTTAACAGGAGCTAGAGCCACCCAACCTGCGATGAACTGCGTAAGACCGCCTGTAGCGGAGCCTACGAAACTCTTTTGCATACCTATGGTTTTAACATCACCAAGATCAAACACGAGGTCTTCGACTACCTGCTCTGCTTTAAACAGTTTGTATAAATTAGCTTCTTTAAGTTCTTGTATTTGATCGCCGTTATAGTAGGAAAATTCTGTAGAACCTAGAGAGAAAAGTTTAGTGCCTTCACTGTCATTGTATAGCTGTAATTCTTCAGGAGAAATTCCTTCTAAATCAGTTGCTATTACATCACCCATAATAGGAGCAAGGTTGTCTGCTAAGATTTCTATAGGCCAATCTATAACTGTACCTACAGTTTCTTTAGCAAAGGAACCCACAGCTCCTGCCATATTGACAGGGATTTCTGCTACTGAACCAAAGAAACCTTTACCTTCTTCCTCTGGTACAGGAGCCACGTAATCCTCAGCTACTGTAGGTTCAGGGATGTAGTCTACAGGATCAACCACTTGTTCAGGCTGTGCAGCGTTATCATTAAAGATGCCGCCGTATTCCTGTGACTCCGCAGCAAAGATGCCACCGTATTGTTCTGGCTCGGCCATAATAAATCCTATTTAGGTCTGTCGTATTTCTTGTCCCACATTTCTAAAAACTTGGGGTCTTGGTTATGTATTTCCCATTGATCTAAAGCTACTTGATCAGGAACGATCCTACCTGTTTGTATCTTCTGTAGTTGTTGCATGTCATTAGAAGGGTCATCATCTTTATTAATTTCTTTAAGTGTTTCCATCGACTGAATCAAACCAGCCATAGCATCATACTTACCTTGCAAGTCAAGCTCATCCCACTCAGGCGTTGTAGCCATCTGTAAGTAGCGCTGTTGGAACAGAGGTTTAAGATATGAGTATTTACTATCCTCTACTAACGCACCCGCAAAGCCCTCTGATTGAGTTAAGCGTGTAATCCCTGCACTATGAGCAGTGTACCAAGAACCTGACAAGAGTGACTGGTCATTGGCATTACCTAGACGACTATACAACTGACTCATTAAGCCTTTGCTGATTGTTTTCTTGGCTACTTGAGCTTGGATAAAGTTTCTTTGGTTGTCAGGAGTACCTGCTGCAATGAAACCTTCCCAGACCTTACTTTCTTGTTCAGCCGTTAGTGTTACCTGTTTCATAGCCTTGAAGTTAGCGCCCATTGTTTTAACTAGGGATGCAGCGTTAGGTACACCTTGCTCAATGTACTTTTGTGTTAACGCAATTTCTTGTTCACTTGTTACAGGAGCATCAGTATTAAATAGAGCTACAGCTTCTTGTGCTAATAAAACTTTATCAGCTTTCAGCTTGTCAGCGATTTCTGTGTTACGTTGGTTTCGTTGCTGTGCTTGTTGGTTTTTAATCGTGTTCTTTTCTTTTAGCCACGCTTCACGTTCCTTAACACCGCCTATAGCTTTACCGCCTTTTGCATCACCTAGTAGGTAATCATAGACTCTAAAGTCACCTCTCTCTCTTGCTGCGATTGATGCAACATTACCTAGAGTGGTATAGGCTTCTTGAGGTGAACGTCCAAAGCCCATAAGGTCACCGTCAATACCCTTCATTAACTGGGTGAACTCTATTGACTGAGAATCGTATGGAATGCTTTCGAGGTTAATCAGTATGTTATTATTTAATGCGTTGTCTTCATCAAGACGTTCCCTTGCTATTAAAGACTCACTGTAATTTTTATTGAATGCTACGCCGATAGTCTCACTCAAGGCTACTTTACCTTTAAGTGTCTGGAGGTTGTTTAGGGCGGTTGCGTACGTAGGATGGGCGGTGTTAAAATCAGCCCACGTTTGCTCTAAGGAAGGTCTTCCCCCATCCACCAAACCTAAATCGTATGTCTTCATAAACTCTACGACATTAGGGCCGTGTTTTGCGGCTTCGGTTTTAGCAGTCATAGCTTCTAATAAAGAAACTTGTTCATTGGCTTGTGCTGTTGCTTTAGCTTGCGCTTGTTTCACTAATGCTTCTTTCTTATTAGCTAAAGTATTAAATCCACCAGCAGCTTGACCAAGAGCTTGTGCTATTTGAGCGCCCCTTGTATTACGCTCTGGTTGTACAAAAGTATCTACTCGTCTAGCCGCAACTTGGTAATCTGGCTTAGTTGATACGTTGCGCCAGTTTAAAGATTGTTCAATTGAAGTTGCCATTAATTTATCCTATTTATGCTACAGATGCGGTGCGACATCACCTGCTATCTGAAGGCCAGTTGCAGTATTGCTAGAAGCTGATACAGAGTTAATACGTGATTGCGCTGAAGACCTTACACCTTTACGTTCAAGACCAAACTGGTCTATATTACGATCAAGGTTCTGTAAGATTGTCGATTCTGTTACAAGCCCCTGCCTCATAATACTCTGGCCTATTGCATCATTATTTAACATACCACCAGAGTTGATAGCAGCCATGTCAGCTCTCGCCAAAGCTTGTTGTACTTTTGTGGCGTTATCGAGCCTCTCTCCTGCTGATTTCTCTTGTACTTGTGACTCTTGTAAATTTAGTTGTTGATCTTGTTGCATAGCGGCGATGTTAGCGTTTCTCGCATTCATCTCAGCGGAATCATTTTGAGCTTTTGCACTCATTACTGTACCACCAACTGAAGCGGCTACAGTTGTAGCTGTTGCCACTGTACCCCACGCTGCTGTTACTGCTGCTGCACTTGCTGATGTTGCTGCTGTAGCTGCTGCTGCGGCTGTTGCTCCACTGGCTAATGCGGCTGAAGAGGCTGCTGTTCCTGCTGCTACTGCACCTGCGGAACCTGCTCCGCCCATAATGACGGGTATTGCTGCTAATAAAGGTGGACACATTTTTTAATCCTCACAAATTGGATAAAGGGTTCTTTCCCTACTCCATATTCTTTTTCTAATTTTATGAACTCAAAGCCTAATGACTTAAGCCATCGCCTCGATATAGTATTATCTGCGTGTACGTAGTTAAGGAGAAGAGGGTATCTTTCAATAATCTCATCTACCCACTGCTTTGCTACTGGCAGCATGGTACGTCTAGTTTGTATTAACTTGTCTGTACCAAGCATCCAAGGTAGAGCAAAGGAGCCGTTGTTAGTAACACCAAACATCGCCACAACACTCCCATCTTCATGGATAATGCTATTACACTCTGTAGAGTACTTGTATGACTCTGTAAGAGCTTCGTAGGGTTCAAAGGCGTGACTAGCCATGACTTCTTTAGCGTCCTGTGAACGCATGTTAGGAGCCATCTCACGGCAATCCTCGAACCTTGCGGGTCTGTAGTGGTGTCCCATATTTATATCCTTTTGTTTCTTAAAGTGACGAAAGCTTCTACTTCAGCATTTTGGAACGTGCTGGGTAGATGGCTGTTGTTAGTTATAGTTATATCTGTTTCTTTTGCTTGGGACTGTATACCAACTTTAAGTGTACCATCTTCAACTACAGGGGAGTAACCCAAGATGTTATCAGCTTGCGCTAAGATACGACCAGTAAAGCCAGTCACTTTTTCTGTTCTACCTGTTGAGGCTACTGTTACATCAAAGCTACCTGTGTCATTGTAGTTTAAGCTCATACTTCTTAATTGGTAACGAGCTAAACGTGTAGGATCGTTATCACCTGCTTTAAATACTTGCTCGGAGAATTTATATTTAAAATTATAAGCTTCCCCAGCATAAACATAGTTAGCCTGTGTTCCTTCGGTAGTTGTATGCGTTCCTAATAAATATGTGTACAATGCACTTCCATCAGCAGGAGAACCAGAAGCAACCAGATTTCCTTTATGATCCACGTACTGAGAATTAACGGTAGGGTTATATACAGCTTGTAACGCAGCTAAGTTAGGCAAACCTGTTAAAACTTTACTATGGTCTAAGTGAACAACTTGTGTGCTGCTATCCACACTTACTACAGTATCTGCGTATATAAACTCTACTGCAAAAACACCTGATGTAAAAAGCCCTGCGTTTTCTGCACTACTAACGTCTACTCTAAAATCTACAAAGTTATTAGCTACATGGTGCGTGGCATTGAAATATTGAGGGTTGCCTGAGTTAGCAAACACTGGTCTTGTAAAAGCATAGCCAGTAGTATTATTTGTTATTTTTATAGACACTGGTAAAGAAGCATCAGTATAAAGACTTAGACCTGCAAAAAGTGTTTTCAAAGCCCTTACATGTACTATACGGCTTGAAAGGATTCCGTTTAAGGTAGATAATCTTGTATAAGCTTGTTGTATGTTAGCACTGTCAGACGAACCAAAATTTAAGTTTGAGTTATACCCTTTAGAAATATTAATATAGCCGTACATACCGTCAGTGAAAGAGTTTGAAGTACCCGTTATAGTAGTTGAGGAGTCTTCTAAATAAGAGGTGGTACTTTGCGAAGTAGATAAAGACATCTCTTCATAGCTACCATCGCTAAAGATAATAGTTAACGTAGCGTTATTAAAGAACATATGTGCAATGTCTTTTGAGAAGATCCATTTAGACCAAGAACTTTGAATACGTTCTTCACTAGAGTTATACCATTTGTACACGTAACATTCTTTCTTATCAGTCTCAGTCAAACAAACGAGCATGTCTTCATTAGAAGAAGCTATCATTTGTCTTACTGTACCGTTTAAATACTCAGGAACGTGTGATGTAATGGAGGGAGCATCTTTGTTCTCAGTCTCATCTTTAGTAAAGAACTCTCGGACACCTGAGTAGTCACCACTTTTAGTAGTAAAGAATACACTTGTCCCTGCACCAACGGGAGTAGATGTTAAATCACACTCATACTTTGTTGATTGATCTACAATAACCTCTGAAGGTGTTAAGAGCGAGTCAGCAGATAGTGTGAACTGTGTTAAATCGGAGAAGAGTATTAAATCATCTTGAGCAGGTACAGCAGCTTTAAGTATAGATACCTCATTCTGGCTGACCGCTAAATCAATAGGAGCTGTATCAAGTAAGCTTCTTACCGTTACTCGGAAGAAGTTAAAGTAACTACTGGCTTCACTAAAGATAACATTCTCATCTGCTAGGAAACCTAAGCGGTTACGGTGGAAGAACACGCTGTTAATTTTACTGCCAACAAAACTTGGGAACGGGTTAGTATCTTCATCGCCGCACTTTCTTTCATCCCATGTGCTTGTACCAAAAGTAAAACTTAGGTCAGCATTCTGTGATAACGTGTGGGGCATAGTTGTATTGTCAAACTCATGGTAGACAGGAATGTTAGGACGTGAAGGAGCTGCACATTCTTTCCATGTACCTGCTGTATTTGCGCCTTCATACGTAACGTAAAAATCATCCTCTTTCTTCTGGTTATCTCCATTAACTTGGATAGTAAAACCTTCAACACAGTATTCAGGAAGAGATATAAAGTTTTTACACTTATCTTTAAACCCAAATAAATCATTACCGCCGTTATTGTCTTCTACTTTAATTTTAAAATCGGCAGCATTAGCGTCTGTTGTTTCTATAACAACAAAGGGGTCACCTGTATCTCTATTTTTCGTTAGTCCTTCTTCAGCTAGTGATTCGGGATTATCAAGAGTTTGTGCATCTATCCATCTTTTGTTAGCAAGTACGCTATCATTCACCCCCTCATTATCTGCTGTAATATCAAAGAAGCGGCCTGTTCTTAAACCCTGTACTTCATGGACAGCATCATTACCCGTTCCATCTCGTGTTTCACCTTGCCCATATATACCTGACCAAGTATCATCAGTAGCAGTTAGGGGGTCATCATCTCTTAGCACCCACCATCGGTAAACTTTACCGTAGTTCATTATCTTCATATAAAAGAGAGCTTCATACGGTCTTGCAAAAGAAGGAGTCGTAGTATTCTTTGCAACTACTTTATCTTTATTAACAAAGAACGTGTAATCCGCAACAGAGGTTGCAGTTACTTGTGTGCTATCAATAGCATCAGTACCTAAGTAAGCAGCTATGGCTGTGTTATCACTGTTAGCTGTTATTTGCGTACCAGTCGCATCCCAACTTGCTACACCAGACTCGTATCTAAGACTGCCGTTAATATCATAGACGTACATCTTAGGAGCTACAGGATCAGTCACAACTGTGTACTGTTCAAACGTACTTCTCTTATAGGTATGAAAATGGGATCTGTTAATCTCGGTAGCACTAAGGAAAGTATTACCTGTTGGGGATGTTTTCTTTAACTTATTCTTTAACTGTGTAGGCGGACGTTTCTTCAATCCATCAACAATGTCAGAGAAACCGTTTTCCTGTGCTTCTGCTTGGCTTGCTAAACGCAAAGCGGGTGGTTGTTGAGAAACCCCGTTAATGAGGTTAGGGATATTTTTAGAAACTAACGTCATGTTAAATCACCTTTGTTCCAATGGAACGATGTAACACCCTAGAGGTGCTAACATCATCGAATATATTATAATCACCGTTATCCCCTTCCATCTCTCGGAGGGAGAATAAGGCTTCCTGTTCGTCATTCCTGTTCATTGCAGATAGTGAGTCACTACCAACCACTCGCTCTTGAAAGATGCGGGCAGCTTTAACAGTAACGTAGCGTCTTGCTACTTCAGGACATACTTCAAAATCTAATAAGACAACCACATCAAGCTTGAGAGGGGTGCCTATGTTAAAACTATGTTTAATCTTATCATACATCTTGTTGCCACGTTGTACGTATTCTTGCTTAGTGCTTCTGTACTTTGTTACAGAGTTAGCTAAATCAGCTCTAAGAATTTCTGTAGGAAGTACAACATTACCGCTAGTGTCAGCAGCAACAGTATAATCTGGTTCCGAGTTAAAGTTCCAGCCGTGGGCTTGGACACTTCGTGAAACTTCATTGAGAATTGTCTCAGCAGTCTCGGCATCTACTAAGC
>TARA_B110000977_G_scaffold52649_1_pt1 | contig 12908 bp, 13 predicted proteins | sample TARA_B110000977 | Tara Oceans TARA_B110000977 (sample SAMEA4397798) | marine metagenome | biome: Polar Biome; feature: [SRF] surface water layer (ENVO:00010504); material: water (ENVO:00002006), including particulate matter (ENVO:01000060) such as... | depth 5 m | reverse complement strand
CCCGCCGATTCGCGCACGTTTCTCTTGTCGTACTTTTCGTAATTCGCCTTGCGCAGTTCCAGCCGCGAAAAGTCGATGTTCGGCACGATGTGTTCCCCCGTGGTGCGCGTCTGCGCGTCATTAAACGCCAAAGGAGCATCGTCCATGTCATCCTCGTCACTGTCATCTCCACGCAATTGACTGGATCGTGGTAGGAACGCGTGCGCGTGCGTAACGCTCGCCATCGTTCGCTTCTCGTCGGTTTTCGAAACGCCCGGATTCGCCGCCGCGCCAAGAACCTCCATCGGCGCGGTGGGAACAGACTCCGGAACGCTGGATGTGCTGCTGCGTACCGCCGGTGGAGCTACCTGCACCGGATCGACTTGTTGTTGGTGCTCCATAAAAGGAACACGGTCATTTCGCAAGTCACCTCCGCCGACCAAGGTGAGCGCGGCGCTGAGCAATGCGCGTGAGGCGTTTTCCAAAGTAGCCGCGCCGTCGTTTTTAGTTTGGTTCCGGTCATACCCGTGCGCGTTTGGATTACCGTCAGCGATTGGACGCGTGTTCACAGCAGTGGCTTGCCACGTGTCTGGAATCGTCCGCATCTCAGTTGTGCTCGCGTGGTGTGTCGGGTGATATGAATTGTTGTGGGGAGTCGTTTCGCGACCGAATCCATGCCGCGGAAAAGAATGCTTTTGAAACCGCGCCGAGTTCTCGCCGAAACTCGGTGGAACCCACACCTCGTTTCCACTCATTCCAACACTCGAACGCGTATGGTCGTGTCTCATCTCGTGTATGCCAGTGCCTTGCGCGTGGTGGTACGCGTGCCCATCCCTGGACGGCGCACGCCACGTGTCCCACGTGCTCTGTGTTTCTAAATGTCCGGTTGCTTGATGCGCGTTTGTCGTATTGGCGTTTGAATGAGACAAATTCGGTCGGGCGGCGTGGATGGAACTCGAATCGCGGGGGGCTTTGTTTTTCATCCCAGTCATCGAGCCACGAAGCGCCGCGAAAGCATCTTCGCGTGTTTTCCGGAAACTTTCTCGTTCCCTGGCTTGTCCTTCAAGCAGCTTTCGCACGCTTTCTTCGTTCATGTGCCGGTGTTCCTCGCGATGCGTCGTCATGACTTCCTTCTCGGCGCTTTTTATGATTTTCATGTGTTCAAACGCCTCAGCGTACCGCTTGTTCGCCAGCAGCTCTTGTTGCTTTCGACGAAGCTCCAACACAGGCGCAGATAAAATAGCCGACTCGGTTTCAAGACTCCGCAGACGCGCTCTTAATTTGTTGAACTGCTCTTGCTGGCGGTTTCGCAGCTCGGCTTCACGCTGAGCCGTGTCAGCCAGATGGGCGCGTAACACGTCAGGGTCGAGCTCATCGGCGATGTTTCCCGCGACAGTGGCAACGGGCATCGCGTTTTTCGCGTCCGAATACGCGATATGCGTATACGGGTCCAGAATAGTCGAGGTCGCCGGCCTAAAGGCTGGGACCCCGGACATGGTACCTAAGGCCCGCCTCCCGTGCGCCCGTGGATGTGAGGTCGAACTGCGCGGCTCTTCTCTTGTTTTCTGGGGAATGAGTTTTCGAAAACTGTGATTATTTTTATTGCAAGGTGTCGCTTCGTTCATCTGCTTCTCACGGTACGTCGCTCGCGTGCAGCTGGTCAAGCTCGATATACCCCATCTCCGCAGCCGCCACGCGTGTTTCCGCGTTCCACGGTGCGCCGTTCGCGCGTGCCCACTTCAGCATATCAAGGTGCCCTTCCCTCGCCGCCTGCGAGCACGTCTCTTCGTCCCACGGGCAGCCGCTCGCGCGTGCCCACTGCAGCACCTCAAGGTCTCCCATCCTCGTCGCTTACATGCACGTGCCCTCGTTCCACGGGCAGCCGTTAGCGCGCAACCACTGCAACACCTCCAGTTGCCTGCCCTCTGCCGCTGCCAAGCACGTGTCCTCGTCCCACGGGCACCCGTTCGCGCGCAACCACTTCAGCATCTCGAGTTGCCCGAACTCCGCCGCAGCCCCACAAGTATGCTCGGACCACGGGCAGCCATTTGCACGCGCCCACTGCAGCACCTCCAGGTCTCCCATTCTCGTCGCGTACATGCACGTGCACTCGTTCCACGGGCAGCCGTTCGCGCGCAGCCACTGCAGCACCTCGAGGTGTCCGGCCCTTGCCGCTGCCGAGCACGTGTTTGCGTCCCACGGTGTGTGTGTCGTTTGCGCGCAAAGCCTTCAATTCCTCGAGTTGTCCGCTCCTCGCCGCTGCCTCGCACAGTCTGTCTTCACGCGACAGAAGACCTCGCCGTTGCAGGCATAGAAGCGTGGTTAAACATCCTTGACGAGCAGCACCACATTCATTGAGCTCCTCAATTTCTCGTCCCGTCGCATCCACCGCGTCTCGCATCCCACGACTGACCGCGCGAAGCTGGGCAAGGTCCGCGGTGTCGGGGACATTATCTTCTCGGAGGATGTGACTGACAATGACATCGAAGGGAAGACCCGGTATGACGACGCCCGCTTGAGCGTCGAGGTCCCGCTTTCTCTTGCGCGCGCGTGTATCGACACCGCGCGGCGCGTCGACGTCCATCGCGGACGGTGCGGTCTGCGCGCGTCGTAGTGCTTTCCCGATTTATTTTTATTTCACGTCGCAATCTAGCTAGTCAGTAATCAGTAATGAAATGAATCACTCTCGGGGGGCGCGGGGCAGCGGCGACGCTCGATGACCCCGGCTCCTTCGGAATGGGACCGTCTGGGTAACATACATTACCAGCGTCGGCATTTGTACAGCTTCAACGACGTGAGTATACACGGCAGTAACAGTGCCGCTGCTGTCAACGGCGGGGCTTTTGCTGTGCAGACCGCGGGGAAGAGCACGAACGTTGCGAATTCTGCGCTAGATTCCACACAGCGCGCGCAGCATTTCACGGTTTACAGCTCTTCAGGACATCATCTGTGCGGCATTACGTATCCCAGCTCTAGCGAGCTCATCACGTTCGGCTGGACACGTGAAGAGCTCCTGGTGTGCGTGCACGGAGACGGTCGAGTAGTGGTGCACGATTTGCAAGGCAAGCTGACACTTGATGCGTACCCGTTGCGCGGCGCCAAAAGCGGCGACGAAGCACTCATTCGTTGCAAGGTTTGGGAAAAAGGGATTGTCGCTGTGACGGTGACGAACAAAATTTTCCTTGTTTCAGATATACATTCAAACGCACTGAAAGTCACGCAACTGGAATCCCCCGAAACGTCAGGAAGCGTCTGCGCTTTGGACGTGAAAGTGACATCGTCGGGAGGAAACAAAGTCGACGCGGAGGTGTTTTTCGCGCGCGGCGATACCGTAACTGCTTCGCATAAATCCACTGGGTCTCGATATCAAACGTTTGGAGGAGGCAGACCAGTTGCGCTTTGTTTGTCCCCGAATGGTCAGTTCCTCACCATCTTCACCAGTCTTGGAAAGATGCTTGTCGTGACCTGTGACTTTTCCAGGACGGTTTCAGAGTTTGACGCGAAGTCGTCGTCGCCGCCGGAGCAGCTGGCGTGGTGCGGTTCAGACGCCGCGGTGATGTACTGGCCTACGTATTTGATCATCATGGGACCCTTTGAGAACTTCATCAGCTACGTGTACGACGCGCCTGCGAAGCTAATCTCGGAATCAGACGGTTTGCGCGTCATCACGTCGTCGGGGCACGAGCTGGTCTCGCGAGTACCGGACGCGATCGTCGAGACGTCGGATTCGGACTCGACGAAACCAGTGGTGGCGCTTCAGAACGCGGTGAAACAACACGCGAAGCGACAATTATTTTCGGACGTCAACGAGCCCGCGTTACGCGATGAAAAGGAAATCGACTGCGCTATCCTCGGTTGCGTTCGAGCCGCGTGTCACGAGTTTGACACGAAGAGACAGTCGGAGTTACTTCGCGCGGCGCACTTTGGAAACTCGTATCTTGAAAGAAAAAACAGACACGTAGACTGCTGGGCGCTACACAAAACGTGCGTGATGCTCAGAATTATGAATGCCGTGCGCAGTCCTGAAGTGGGCATACCTTTGACGTACGCGCAGTACTGTCAAGACGGACTCGAAAATCTCGTCAAACGGCTAAACGTCCGGAAACAACATCTCCTCGCGTCTCGAATCTCGGAATGTACCAAGGGTTGCCAAGATGTGATTGAGCACTGGGCTTTGTCGCACATCACGGCATCATCCTCCAAGTCTGATGATGCGCTTCTCGAAAAAATAAAACCAAAGCTCGAAACTCTGCGCGGCGCGTCTTACGGGAAAATCACGCTCGCCGCGCATCGAGCCAATCGCCACGCGCTGGTTCAAAACTTAATCGACATGGAGCAAAATTCCTATAAACAGGTATCACTTCTCATCAGTATCGGTGCTGATGAAAACGCGTTGCTTAAAGCAATCGAAAGCCGGGACGCAGACCTTATGTACACCGCGCTACTCAACTTACAGCGTTCGATGACGTTTCAAGATCTCGCGTCGCTTTTGTCGAGAAACCCCACGGCGAAAGCGCTCTTCGTCGCCTTTTGTAAACGAACGGACGTTGAGCTCTTGAAATCGTTCTTCTACAGCTCTGGCGAAACCGCGAAAGGTGGCCAGGCTTTGCTTTCGCAAGCCTTTTGCTCCTCCGCGCGTGATGCCGAGGCGTACGTCTGGGACGAAGGATCCGCGTCTCTTTGCGCGCAAGCTTCGACGATGTACGGCAAGTTGAAAGACGAGTTTCATGAAAAAACTCTAGATGAAGCGCAGCGTTTGATCCGCCTGGGAATGGACACACAGTTAGAAATCGCACTCAGCGGGGTTCCTCAGAAAAGTATCGCCGTGATTGTGAAGCACTTCATTCGGAACGGAGAACTTAAAGAAGCGCAAAAGATCCGCGCTGCGTTTGGCGTTTCCGATCGTCATTTTTACTGGTTGCACGCGAGCGTCCTCGCGTCTAAGCGCGACTGGAGAGCTCTCGAAACTTTGGCGAGTGAAAAAAATTGCCCCTTGGGTGCACTAGCCTTGCTCGAGCTCGGAGAACGTTACGGTGCTCCGAAAGTCGAGCTGGCAAAGTACCTAGCGCGGCTTCCCAACACGCGGCAGAGGGCTGTGATGTTCGCGGAAGTGGGACTGGAAGACCAAATCACTCGTGTGGAACCACACACTTTTGCGACGAAAGCTGCTGGATTTTTCAGCGCCGAGTCGTGAGCGAGACGAGGGCAGAAGCCGACAATTAGCTTTGTGTCCATTCTAATATACTAGCTAGCTAGACTACATAAAGCTATGAAGACAATTTCTTGCATTTGCCGCGCGCAGCGCGCTCTCTGCAAGCGACGCCTGCAGCCCGCTCACGAGCCTCGGCTCTTTTTTCTCCAATGTTAACTTTCACCCGAATCAAAGCGAGAATTTTGCTCAGACTAAGTCGAAAATCTTGTAGCGCCGCTTCATCATTTTCGAAGCTCTCCCTCATCACGCCATCCATAATAAGTCTGCCAACAACATCCGAGACAAGCGTCGAGGCTGCGCGAAGCACAGCACAGATGTGGCTTTCAACTAAAGCGCGAACGAGACCCTCTGTGCTGCAGCGCAAATGCACAGTTAAGCTGCTCAACAGCTTTGTCCAGAGACACGTGTTTTCTGTTGCATTCGAACTCTCATGAAAGCACACGCCAACAGCTGACACGATGATATCGTCCGCTCGGCTTTTGAACATTTTTGACGCTGGAGATTCGGTCAGGCGAACCTGCTCGTCTTTCAAATTGACGGAATAAGCGTTGATGCATACGGACAACGCTTTGCTTGCTTGACCCATTTTCTCAAGGATCAAGGCTTCCGCTTCGAACACGCCATAATATCTGCAGTAAAACAAGCTGCGCTTAAGATGATAACCAACCTGAGCCTCCTGGAGAAATCGTTTGACAGCGTGCGGTTCAAGCTGACAGAGCGAAAGAATATCAACATGGATGTCTCGACTGGTCACTTCTGGTTTCGTCACTTCAGTGGGCCTCTCGTGTACTGCTTGCGTGGCCGTGTTAGGTGCTTCCACACGGGTCTTGCGCTCCCTCGATGGAAGCTCGGTGATCTCGAAAAAGGGTTTCACCCGGTCCACGACGGTGTCAACTTCCCCTGTAAGGGTACGCTCGCTTTCTGAGGCCTTAGTGAGAGAGAGGAGCTTGGAAATTCGAGAGTCCCAAGTTTCCGCACCACCCATGTCAGCACCTTGCGTTTCCTGCACAGGCATGGACGCGTGACTTTCCGCAGGATGTCCTGCCAATGTTGTCTTGCTAAGGTTGAACCATCCGAGTTGGGAAAGGGTAGTTTCCACTGCAATGGCTGGGCGGGAAGAAGTGAGAGTTTTGTTTTCAACTGATTCAGTCAACTGCTCAAAGAAAGCATCTGATAAGTAAAAACTTCCGGACACGTCGGCTTGAATACACTTCTTGTCAGCACCTCGACCGCGTCGCGCCGCGTTTTCCGACTCTCGTGTCCGCACTGTCGCTAGGAGAATTTCAGCGCGATGCTTTGCGCTCGATCGAGCTTCCAAGCTGTCTCGTTGCGTTCGCGACCGGGAAACCCCGTTGGACGCAAACGACGCGAGGTTCGCACAGCTCACATCACATGCGCCGCTGCTTCAGGTAAGTCAATGTTTTACCCAGCACCTCACGAAACCATCAGCACGATGACGTCCACCCGCGTGCTGCGTAGAGTTGTGCTCGGAATCGTCGTGAACCCGTGGTGTTCTCATACGCAACTCTCTGACGACTCCCTGAATGTTTCCCACTGCAGGTAACAAAGATTCCAAAGGTGAAGACGACGACGGAAAAAAGAGTCTGCTTGACTGGGACGGCGCGTGGCGTCAGATCAAAAGAGAAATCAAAGGCACCGGCACGCTTAATCCTGATAATCTCGTAGACAGATCTGCAAATTCTTCCATGAGGCAGAACAGTGGGAGAACCGCGAAGGAGGATATCCAGGATGATGAGAATCGCGTGGCAGACATCTGGAGCTCGGAGATTTTTACAAAGGCCGGCATCGTTTCGGTGTTGCTACTTCTCTTTTTCTTTGTGTTCGTTATTGGGCCGCCGCCGTCGGATGGTCGGTGTTCGCTTCCGTGGTGCTGACAGTAGTTTTGCGGGCGGGAGGGAAGAGCCGCGACACGACAATTTTAAGGACTACATTATTTTTTTTCATTTCACGAACAGGGTTTAAGCGCCAAGGCACCGGTGAATGTTCCAGGCGCACCAGAACGAGGGAAACTGTATTGGTCCCTGATGGATCCGAAAGAAGCGGGGAAGCTTTGGCGGAAACAGTACGGAGACAAGGTGCCGGTAGACGAGCCAGAGGGTGGAGAGACTAAAACTTCTGGGTTGTGAGCTTGTGACTAAATAATTTCAGAAAAAAAGAAGCTACGGCTACGACTCACAAATACGTATGCGCTTGCTCGCGTCGTACTATCGCGACGCGCGAAGCCCACGCAGTCGCCGACACGAAGAACGCCACCAGTCTCTACACACGCCCTCGCACTCGCCCTCACCACTGCCGTCGCGCCCCGCACGTCAGGTCCAGGTACGTCAGCTTCGACCAGACACAAACCCTTCCACAACGTTCTCAACTTTTCGACTGTCCCACGTTTCCCCGGCTCACCTTCTGACGTCTCGCTCCCTCTCCCAGATCTACGTGCGACCATGGGTTGTTGCTACTCTATCCCGAACGATGACGGTGGGGTAAGAGATGCGTAGAGTGATTTGCGCAATTACTCAATACTCAGCCTTCCCGCGTTGTCCTACACGCAGTTCTCGCAGTCGCTCCGGGCTTACGTCGAACGCGTTCGACGTAAGCTCAAACGCAAAAAACCCGTACCCTTGTGCGAGGGTTTAGGGTTTGTGCGAGGCGACTGATCGCTTTTTTGCTCGTTCGTCACAGCATGTGTTGCTGGATGATTCTCCCTAGCCCGTCGCTGCTACGTCTAGTACGCCAGTTGCCGAGAAGGTTGAACTCATGGGACGCGAAGCACCGCAGATGAACGAAAGCCAAACAACCGTCACCGTCGAGGTTCCAGAGGGTTTTAATATTCTTCAACGACCGAACGAGCTTCTTGGTACGCATGGTCTCGGAACCAATAACCCTAATACTGGTACGACTACGTATCGCAGTGTCTGCGCTGGAAAACTGTGTAAGTCTAGACTGGAGCACACTAAGGGACGCATCGACATGATCCCTTAGGCTGTCTTGCCTTCTGGTTTCGTATTGAACGAAATGGGATATCGCTTTGATTCGTCCGGGGAGAAGCTCGACTTGGAAATTTCGCAACGCGAGTTAGTGTACCACGCGGACGTAATACCCTGGAGTGACAATTATAAGGATAAGACGGTAATGAACGCTGAGGTAAAGGCTGTTGCGGACGACTTCTCAATGTACTCTTTCGTCCAATACAACACCGAGGAGAGAGTCTGTTTTCAGGCTTTGGATATCGGTTTGTGGATGAAATTGGAAGGTTTCGTAGGAAAGTGCGGTTTGACGACAAACTTTAAGTCGCGGGGAAAATACGGGTACTCCCGGCGCATGGGTTTTGAGTGCTTCATCCCAATCTGTATTGGCGTAGAAGAAGACTTTCTACTAGGAGTCCTAGAGTCCGCAGGAATTTATGGTCTGAAAATGGCGGATGTTCGTATTAATCACGACCGCGGCGGCGGTGGATCTCACCACCGCGCTTTGGGCCTGACTAGTGGACGACGAGGCGGAATCTACATCGCCGTCTGTTTGAAATCCATCCAAACCCACGAGCAGCTCATGGAACTTTAGGGTTTAACCCTAAAATCCTAAACAAAAGTCATTGAATGCGCGTGATACCGACATCGATGATGATGATGATATTTCTACCGAGGAGATGTTAGCGGATCTCGATTCCAAGAACGTAACCGTCACCGGCGATTTTGATGAGCTACAAAAGTTACACGCAAAGTTTTTTTGTGGGTGCGGCAATTCCTGGGAAGCTTGGGTATACAATCGTATCGGGGCTAGGTCGGCGAACTCACCAGGGTGCAAACAATGCACGTATGAGAGAATGGGGCTTGCATTGAGGGTTACAATCGATTCGCGAACTGAACTGGACGACGGCGCAAAACAAATTATTCTAAGGGAATTAAACCCAACGCTGAACGGCGGATTGAGCGCTGACAACCTATTCAAATTGGGATCGAAAGGGGGAGACAAAATGTATTTTTGGGACTGTGACGAGTGTAAAGGTACATTTTCAGCGACATTAAGAGCGCGGTGGGAACGCACAGTCAAGGATGAAGCTGGAGAATCTGTAAAGGTGTTTGCGCAAGAGAATCCGTTTTACTACCAACACGACTGTGCACGCAAACAGCGTTATTTTCGGAACCGTGAAGACGTCCTCCAACTGAGGACGGTTCCGATTCGGACTAATTGGCCGGCGAAGATGGGGACGACTCTTATCCCTCGGCCAAAGCGTGGAGTTGATGTAGGGATAGATTTCCACTTCTATGCAGTCATCCAAAAGGAGGGTGAGGAGGAGATTGCGATGTACGTAAGAGTATGCGGACATCCCAAGAAGTCACCAGATATAAAAGGGATTCTTTTCAACCGAAACGCCCAGGTGATACCGATGCACAACACAGTTCTGAAAGGGGGAGCCTACAAGGAAGGGTCGACAGTATACGCAGTAGGTCACAGCTGGGATGCGGTGAACCGGTACATAGAGCGCAGGAAATCAGATGCCGCTTCCAACTGATTGGCAGGCGAAGATGGGGACGACCGGAGGTGGTCTAAAACACTTTGCAATACACTTCCATTGGTACCGCACGATGACCATGCCGTCCGCTCCGTTTCCGCTTTTCCCAGAAAGCCTCCGCCTCCCCCCGCTTCTATAGAACCATCCCTCCGCTGCTTCCGACGTGTCCGTGCCGCATGATCGTGGCGAGCTCGCAGTACATGGGTATCAATTCGCCTGGTTTTACAAGTTTACGATGGATTCCATCGGCGTTTACTGTGTTCAACCGAACACACCCCCCGGAGCTTGAGTCGGTGGACATGGCGAGGGTAATCGCGGCAGTGACGAAGTCTTCGCACTCCTCGCGCGTCATGTTTTCCTTGAAGCCGTCATCCATGAAGCCCCAAATGTATGTCGATCCAGACCCGTCCGTAGTCCAATTTGTGGCGATCATGTTCCCGCCCGCGGTGCAGCTGAAGACTTGCGAGCCGTTGTTCCCGTCCCAACCGCCGATGATCATGTACGCGCCTAAACCAGCACCGTTATTCGCGCTTTTGTTCTGGTAGTTGATCTGGTTCGAAATCTGAGCCACCGTCTTGACGTCAAGTGGCGAGATTCTCTCCATCCCGATCTGTTCTACGTGGTATCGCACAATTTTAGCCACCGCTTCAGTGTCTGCTGCAGAACCTGAGCGACACATCACCGTGGAATCCGCCAGGACTGTCATCTTGTCGCTCGCCCTATTTGAAACGTAAATCCCGGTGCTTACACGTGTGTCAGCTCCGAGAACGACACCCCCGTCATACACACAAGCGACGATGGTGGTCCCCGTCTTTGGTGCTTCATCGAAGGCTTCCGAATTCATGTGCTTCGTGCGTAAACCACGAATTCCTTGCACGTGCGCACGTGGATCTGAGCTGCGATCAGCTCGAAAAGGGATCTCAAAACCAGCATCTTGAACTTGACTGCATAATAGTCTTTAAACCAGAATAATCCGGATATTTCACCACTCTCGGGCGCTCGTGGGAGTGTCACTGTCGCGAAGGTTATGCTATTTTCTCGAGATGCCCTCGAAGAAGCGTCGCCATCACGTGAGCATGGCATCGATGCCCGATTGGAGGCCTCGTATAGGTGGTCGTACTGCGAGTTTCTAAAGGACTCGGGAATAGAGCTCAAAATGTGCGACTTTTTACTTTTCCCTCCCCAACGCGTTGTGCATTCACGACCCAAGCTCACAATACTTCCAATCTTTCACACTTCTCAGGCCTCAATTGACGATCGCAACAGCGTCGGTCTTTTGCCACCGCTTTTACGCATGTCATTCTCACGGGGCCCCGGCGAACGATAGATACGTGCGTGCAGTGTGATCCCTATTTTCACCTTTGTTCCCTCCACCTTGTACATCTCCCGTCAACCCTATCTCGCTCGCTTGCTGACTAACTCTTGCTTGCCGTGCAGGTGGTCGCGACTGCTTGCTTATTTTTGGCTGGGAAAGTTGAAGAGACACCTAAACCTTTAAACGAGGTCGTTCGCGTGTGTTACCTCGTGCAGCACAAGCACGAATACGAGAGCGCGCTTAAGCAGATACACCAAAAGGTGCGACCTACTAGCTGTCTGTGACCCGCTTGCATAACACACGCGACGTGCAAAAGACAATGCTCTGACACTTATTTTCTTCCCTCATACGTCACAAAGGATCAACTCGATGAGCAACGAGAGAAGGTCTTGCAAGCTGAAAAGTTGTTGCTCCACACACTTGGTTTCGATTTCAACGTCGAGCACCCGTATAAACACCTCCTTCACCTGGCCAAACGGCTCAACCAGTCTCAAGACCTGCTTGAAGAAAGTAGTCGCAACCTGACGCAAGTGGCTTGGAATTTCGCGAATGATAGGTATGTCCATGTTTTGCGTGACGCAACAATAAAACCGTATTCCCAACAAATGTAGCCACGCCTCGATATGCTAACAGATTCCTCTCCCACGTTCCTCGCAGCCTCCGAACGACGCTGTGCCTTCAGTTTTCCGCCTCCGACATTGCAAACGCCGTACTTTATCTCGGTAAGGCCACTTTTTGTTCGAAAGTAAAGCCACGCATCTCGTGTCCTTCGTGCATCTACATTGCTTACTCACACTACATGTCGTACTCTTGATTCTCATACTCCTACGCAGCGTCAAAGCTTCTCGAAACAACCCTTAATCTGCAAAAAGAATGGTGGAAAGACTATCACGTCGAACAACTGCCCTGTGACGAGATAAGTAACCAAATCATGGATCTCTATGATGCAAAGGTGGATGACCCCTTGTAAGAATAGACAAAGTTATACCAACAAATACATTTATATATCTCGCGCTTGTGGTAATATAGACCATCTTCGTAGCTCATTAGTCAGAAATGCAAGTTTTTCAGCAAAGGAGAGTTTCGCACAGTGTCAAGAGACCGACTGCAAGGAGGTGAAAGGACAAGACTTTCTTGCATCCATGTAGTCTGATAGGTGAAGTTATGCGTGAGGAAAACACAGTTTATTTTTAAAACTAGCTAGCTAGCGTCAGTGTCAGCCCATACCCTCCCACTTCTCATGCAAATACTACGTACACTTTCTGTAAGTTGTTCGTTCTGAAATGAACAAAGAACTACTTACTGGTTCTGACAGCAGTTTGAGATCTTTACCGTATATGTCTATTCATGGAGTGGACAGCTGCGAGATTGAACTTTCGAGAATGTCTAAGTAAAGAAATCACTGTGAACCTCCTTCTGTTGTTGAAACATCATCGTTGTCGCTTTCTTTGTTGCTCCGCTTCCGCTTCGCGTTATGCTTGTCCTGTTTTTAACATTTTTATAGAGAGATGAGTCTTGTGAAATAGGCGGAAAGTTATGAAGGGTTTGAACTTACCTTGAATTGCGCTTGACGAAGACGGAATACATTCTTAGGGATCTCATAGCTCGGATCTTGTACCACCAATGTCACATGCTGTTCGATTTGTTGAATTGCTTCCTTGATACACTCATCATCACCACTTGGTGAAAGCATTGCCTGTAGACCTTTTATCATGTTGTTGAGACTTTGAAGCTGTAAAACACGTCTTGGTTGTGAGAAATTTCCTGGTTGCAAGTTCAAGGAGGAAAGTTTGAGCGCAATTCTTACCTGTCGATGCGGCCAACGCTTGATTCCTACTTCCCGACACCGCTTTTTGAGGGCCGTGACCCCGACA
>TARA_B110000977_G_scaffold182145_1_pt1 | contig 12916 bp, 10 predicted proteins | sample TARA_B110000977 | Tara Oceans TARA_B110000977 (sample SAMEA4397798) | marine metagenome | biome: Polar Biome; feature: [SRF] surface water layer (ENVO:00010504); material: water (ENVO:00002006), including particulate matter (ENVO:01000060) such as... | depth 5 m | reverse complement strand
CCCTCTTATCGATACGAGAGGCCTGGCATAAGAAAAGAAGACTGCAACTAGTGGTGTCTTCAAATATATTATATAAAGTATTTACGATGATTTGGAACTGAGTTGTCGAAATCAAAAACGGAATCATTCTGCAGCTAATTGGTGGGGTAACATGAAGTACAATCTGATAACTTTGAAAATGTTCTTATCGGTAGCCAGAATGGGGAGTATTTCCCAAGCATCCGAAGTAGAAAATGTAGCTGCCTCCGCCATTAGCAAGCGTATCTCAGATTTAGAAGATCAGATTGGAACTCCATTGTTTTATCGACAAGCAAGAGGGGTTGAGTTGACACCAGCAGGGAATGAACTCGCTAGGCATTCCTCGAAACTTCTACAATTAGTGGAACGCATGGAAACACAAATGAGTGATTTCGCAACTGGAGCTAAAGGTTCAGTTCGTATTGCTGCAAATACATCAGCAATTACACAATTCCTTCCTGAAGATCTTGCCAGTTTTGTAGAAAATTACCCAGATGTAAGGATTGATCTGAGTGAGCGAACTTCTGACGAAATACTTACCGCTGTGAGAGATGGTTTGGCAGATCTAGGCATTTTTTCTGGATTGGTCGATGAACCAGAAATGGAGGTTATTACTTATCGTCGAGATACACTAGTAGTTGTAATGGGCAAGGATCATGCTTATCGGCCTGACCATCCGGTTAAACTAGCTGAGTTGGCCGAACTTGATATGGTGGGCTTACAAAGTGGCAGTTCATTGCAAGCGTTTTTGGAGAAGCGTGCTGCTGAACAGGGGCTGACACTTAAGACGCGTGTTGAAACTCTTAGTTTTGATGGCGTACGCCGGATGGTAGAAGCCGGTTTGGGTGTCGCGGTACTGCCTTTTGGAGCCGTAGAACCCTACCTCGAAAGTACTCAGTTGCGGATGCAGGAAATTGATGAGGACTGGGCCGTTCGAACGCTCAAGCTTGCCGTTAAAGACCTGAGTGCTGTGTCACGCTCCGTTCGAGCCTTGGTGGAACATTTGATTGCTTAAAACTTGGCTAAAAAATAGCTCAACCTTTCTTTTTATTCAGTGATAAATGTTAGACTCAAGCATTTCAATCTATCGATAATTCATTACATTAAAAAGTTTTTAGTGGCATTTGCATATTGCCATTCCAAACGGTGATACCCCCATTCGGAATTTGAGACTCCTGTAATCAGTGTAAAAAGCGTTACGCATAGAGCGTACTTTAAACGTAACCCTATGGGAGGATAAACATGAAAAGAACATCTAGAGCAATCACTAGCGTTGCTATACTTGCTAGTGTAGTGGCCACAACGGCATATGCTGAAAAGATCAAAATCAACATGCCATCGACATTCGCTGGTTCCTTAACTCAATTAGGCACTGCCGGTGTGCGATTTGCAGATACTGTAAATTTGACTTCTGGCGGAGATATAGAAGTCAAATTCTATGATCCAAACGCTTTAATCCCACCGTTAGAAATTTATGATAATGTCTCCACAGGAGCGGTTGATGCAGGTTGGTCAACCTCGGGTTATTGGGGATCCAAAAATTCAGCTTTGAACTTATTTGCAGCTGTACCATTTGGTCCAGGGCCAGGTGAATATCTGGCTTGGATGTGGAATGGGGACGGTGAAAAGCTCATGAATGAACTTTATCATCCGGTCGGAATACACGGGCAGGTTTGTGGTATAGTCTCACCGGAAACCTCTGGTTGGTTCAAAGAAGAAATTAATTCAGCAGAAGATCTTGTAGGGCTAAAAATGCGATTTTATGGTCTTGGTGCATTGGTGATGCAGAAAATGGGTGTTGATACACAACTATTGGCTGGTGGAGACATCTACCCTGCACTTGAGCGCGGCACTATTGATGCAACTGAATTCTCGATGCCAGCAATTGACCAGAATCTTGGGTTTTATAATCTGGCTAAACACAATTATTTCCCAGGTTGGCACCAACAGTCAACGATACAAGAACTCCTTGTGAATAAAGATGTTTGGGATGGTATGACAGATCAGCAGCGGGCGATAGTTACGACGGCTTGCCGTGCAACTGTGGCAACACAGTTGGCAGAAGGAGAAGCAATTCAAGGTAAGGCTCTTCTTGAAATGCGCGCTGAGGGTGTAACAACTCACCGCTGGCCTGACGAATTTCTGGACACCCTTAAGACTGAATGGAATGGAATTGCCATTGAAATGGCTACAGAAAATCCTGATTTCGCTAGAGTATGGGATAATCTCCAGGCATTCCGTGCTGACTACAAAGTCTGGAAAGATCTGGCTTATCTCGACTAAATTAATTGCCTTTGGCACGATGTGTCCGGCCGTATAACGGTCGGACACATCGTGTTCAAAGAAGTAAAAATATAAAAGGGGATAGTGAATGGAACAAATTTTGGGAATAAGTCGCAAGATTGACTGGCTCCTTTGGTTAATGGCTAAAGTTGGGGCTTGGTGCGCACTGCTTCTTGTTTTGGTCGTAACCTATGACGTGACAACACGCTATCTGGGTGTGCCAAAGGTGTTTGGGCTGACCTCGACAATACTACAGGAATCTGAATATTGGCTTCATAGCTTTTTAATCGTTTTAGTCGTTGGCCATGCCTACACTAAACAATCCCATGTGCGCATTGATCTGATCCGTGAACACTTGTCAGATCGTGCTAAGTACATAATTGAAGTGACAGGCATTCTGCTGGCGCTGATTCCCTATTCTTTCTTGGGTGCTTGGCTGTCCTGGCCATATGTAGTCCGGTCCTATACTTCGGGTGAGATTTCAAAATCACAAACTGGTTTGACGGACCTATGGATTCTTAAATCTGGGTTGATCATTCTGTTCATTTTGATTGGTTTGGCTGGGATTTCCCAATTTATCAAATCTATTGTGGGACTGGCAGGAAGGCTTCCGGAGGACCTGAAATCAACGACAATTAGGGGAGGTAATTGATGGGTATTATCGAACTCCTTCCGCTTTTGATGTTTATCATTCTGGCTTTTCTACTCTTTAGTGGTTTTCCAGTTGCCTGGGTTTTGGGCGGAGTTGGTCTTGGTTTTGGCATGATTGGAGTTGCTGTAAACGAACTGGCATTCATACAGTTCTCCACTTTGCCATCTCGAATTTTTGGTGGCATCATGGAAAATCTTATCCTTACAGCTATACCGATGTTTGTATTAATGGGTACTATGCTGGAGAAATCTGGAGTTGCGCGCGACTTGCTGAACTGCCTCCAGGTTCTGATGCGGCGTGTTCCAGGCGGCCTAGCATTGTCGGTGACTATTATGGGTACAATTTTGGCGGCCACCACCGGAATCATTGGGGCCTCAGTAATTATGATGAGCCTGCTTGCTTTGCCGATCATGGTCGAGCGCAAATATGATCATGCTTTAGCATCAGGTACAATTGCAGCATCGGGGACATTGGGCATCCTTATACCTCCTTCAATCATGCTAGTAATCATGGCTGATTTGTTGTCGCGCTCTGTGGGTAACTTGTTTGTGGCTGCAGTATTTCCTGGTCTCATTTTGGCAACTCTATATATGGCTTACATTGTTATTCGCTGTAAACTTAACCCATCTTTGGCTCCTCCAATTTCTGAAGCTCTTGGTCCACAAAACCGTAAAGGTGTGGTGGTTATGATTTTGCGAAGTTTTGTGCCACCTGTAATCCTGATCGGCATGGTGTTAGGTTCGATACTTGGTGGTGTGGCAACTCCAACGGAGGCGGCTGGAGTTGGTGCGCTTGGTGCCATTCTACTGGGGTTTTTCAATTTAGTTATCTTGCCTTCGTTAGGGATTAAGGAATTTGCACTTGAAAAAACGTCTGACGCTCCACAGTCCACAAATTTTGCTGTATCTGAATTGTCGAAAAAGCTGTTTCAATTCGCTCGCACGGTTTCTAGTGTGCTCGACAGCACCGCACAAACCAACGCGATGATCTTTGGCTTGTTCGTTGGCGCGACCTTCTTTAGCTATATTTTTCGCGCGCTTGGCGGTGATGATCTGGTCATCAGTACAGTAGAAACGATGGGTCTTGGTCCATGGGGTTTGTTGTTCATGCTGCTTGGCTTGGTCTTTGTGCTGGGGTTCTTCTTTGATTGGATCGAGATCACCTTGATTGTTCTGCCCGTGTTTGCACCAATCATCGCGCAATTGGACTTCGGTGATCACGTCGCACGAGTTGATGTTGTTTATTGGTTCGCAGTCTTGATTGCGATTAATCTGCAAACCTCATTTTTGACGCCACCCTTTGGTTTTGCATTGTTTTATCTTAAAGCTGTCGCTCCTCCACAGGTTAAAATTCAACAGATATATCGCGGTATTATTCCCTTTGTGCTCTTGCAACTTTTCGGTTTGGCCCTTGTGATCCTATTCCCAGAGATTGCCCTTTGGCTTCCGAGAGTGTTACTAAACTAAACTGTTGCTATGTCACATTAAGCAGGATCTAATCATTACTGCGCCTGCTTAACTATCTACATGACAAATTTTTGTGACTGACAGTATATGAAAGAAAATCATTGATAATTGAAACTGTACCACTGATATTGTTTGTTGTGGCTGGGTTGTTTTCGCCTGGTCCGAATGTCGTCATGCTTACTGCGTCGGGTGCAAGATTTGGTTTCAGAGCCACGGTACCTCATTTGCTTGGGGTCCCAATTGGAACCGGAATTTTGGCGGCTGGAAGTGCATTTGGGCTGAGTACACTTTTATTGACATTACCGGCGCTCAAATTGCTGTTTCAAACAGCAGCTGCTTTTTGGATTCTTTGGCTAGCATGGCAGACAGCCTCGGCAGGTCAATCTGCTAAAACCAAAGATCGTGGAGCCCCATTCACTTTTGGTCAAGCAATCTTATTTCAAGCTGTAAATCCAAAACTCTGGGCTATAACGCTTGTAGCTTCTGCAGGCTTTGGCATCGGGCTTGCCCCCCATCAAGAGGCACTGCGTTTATTTGTTGTTTTCGTTGCTATTAATCTGGGTGTGTGTCTTTTTTGGACAACAATTGGCCATTTACTTTCGAACCTCTTTCATTCTGTGAAAGTTTGGCGTGTTTTCATGACTGTGATGGCCGCATTCATGGCTAGCACAGTTCTCTTAATTTTTTTCTAAAATGTGGCGCAGTTACCCTCAATCAATACCTTGAAGGTTGCGTGAGATTTAATATTAATTACCGCATGATGAACGGATTGGCGACCTCAGAGGCTGTTGAAATCATCACACTCTTCGTCTGTAGATACTGGTAGATTGCATTCTGGCCGTTCTCGCGACCTAACCCCGAATTTTTGTACCCGCCCAATGGGGTCATATAGCTTATCACCCTATAGGTGTTTGCCCAGATGGTCCCAGCCTGAAGCCGCTCTGAGAAATGTTTGATCTTGCGAATATCCTGCGTCCAGACACCCGCAGCAAGTCCATAGCTGCTGTCATTTGCGATACTTAGAGCTTCTTCAGCGTTATCAAAAGGAATAACAGAAAGGACTGGGCCGAACACCTCTTCCTGTGCAATGCGCATGTCGTTGCGCACACCACCAAAGATAGTAGGTTCAACGAACCACCCATTACCCAAGTTGGGCTGGTCAGGTCTTCCACCGCCCATCAGGGTCTCAGCGCCTTCTCCCCTGGCGACGTTGATGTAGTCGAGAACCTTTTCTAATTGTTGCTCAGTTGTGATCGGGCCCACTTGAGTGTCGGTCTTCATAGGATCACCGATCCGCGCTGTTTTGGCAAGCTTTAGCAGTTTGCTCAAGAACTCATCATGGAGACTGCGCTCGACCAATAGACGCGAACCAGCTATGCAGGTTTGGCCTGAGGCGGCGAAAATTCCCGAGATTACGCCGTTTACAGCATTGTCCACTTCGGCATCGGCAAAAACGATATTGGGGGATTTTCCTCCAAGCTCCAAAGTAACTTTTTTGAACGTCTGTGCGGCAACCTCTGCGATATGCCTTCCGGTTTGTTCGGAGCCGGTAAAGGCAACTTTGGCCACATCTTTATGTTTTACAAGGCTTGCGCCTACTTCATCACCAAATCCTGTTACAACATTGAAAACACCCTTTGGAAAACCTACCTGATCTACTATCTTTGCTAACTCTAATGTTGAAGCCGAGGTGAATTCTGAAGGTTTTACAATAAACGTGTTCCCTGCGGCTAACGCTGGTGCAAGTTTATAAGCAAGTAACAGTAGAGGTGAATTCCATGCTGTGATGCCAACACAGACACCAAGTGGTTCAAAGCGGGTAAAGTTTAGCATGTCCGGTTTATCAATTGGGATTACATTCCCTTCAATTTTGTCGGCTAGGCCTGCGTAGTAATAGAACCACTCAGGTACGTATTTCAACTGAAAGAACATCTCATTGAACAACTTGCCATTGTCTTGAACCTCAGTGCGGGCTAGTGCCTCAGCGTTTTTGGCAATCAAATCACCAAGTTTGCGCAAAAGATGTCCACGATTGGTGGCGGTCATACCCGCCCAATCATCTGAGCGGAAAGCGCGTTCGGCTGCTTCAACAGCCCGGTCTGCGTCTTCTTGCTGCCCGCGAGGGATATTGGCCCAAGACTTGCCCAAATAGGGATTTTTGCTTTCAAATGTGTTTTTTTTGGCAGCATCGGTCCAAGCACCGTCAATATACATCTGGTAGGTTTTCATTTATTCTTTCCTATAAAAAACTGTTATGGCTCTGTAGATGGTGGAGATTTTCCAAGAATCATGTCTGCTGCTTTTTCCGCAATCATCATGACGGGTGCATTAGTGTTGCCCGAAGGCATTACAGGCATAACAGAGGCATCCACAACTCGCAGGCACTGAAGGCCGCGCACTCTAAGCTGACTGTCTACAACTGCACCTAGGTCGCCATCTGCCCCCATTCTAGCAGTTCCGACCATATGATAAACTGTGATGCCCTCGCGTCGTGCCCAATCCAACAACTCGTCGTCACTTTGTAGATTTTGATTTGGGTTGGTTTTACCTGTCAACCAAGGCTGCAGAGGCGCTGTCGTCATTAGCTTACGCCCCAAGTGGATCGAACGTAACAGCACCTGCTGATCTCGTGGGTCAGAAAGGTAATTTGGATTGATTTCTGGCGGGTCAAACGGATTTTGTGAAATAGGGCGAACGTATCCGTGACTTTCAGGGCGCATTTGCCACACACCCAATGTCATACCTGGCGTTTTATCTAATAGACCCACGGTGCCTTCGCGAAAACTAGCAGGTGTCAGGACGTATTCAAGATCTGGGGTTTCCAGAATTTCTGAAGATTTCCAAAATAGGTGAGTTAAAGATGGGCTCACCGATAAGATACTTGGCCTGCCCAAAAGCCATTTTGCAATCTCAAACCCCAGTGGAAGGCCCCGCGCTACTGAATTGAAGGTTTTGATATTTTTTAGGTTTGACACCATACGTACGCCATAGTGGTCGCGCAGATTATTACCAACACCACGAAGTTCGACCCGTATCTTTATGCCCAGGTTAGCTAAAATTTCGGCTGGGCCAATACCTGATAGTTGCATTAGTTTGGGTGTGTTCAATGCTCCCGCGCACAGAATTACCTCGCGACGTGCATGGACATCGATTGCGGGAGTGGGTTGTTTTCCTTGATGGTACCGAACACCTTGGGCACGACTTCCAGCAAATAGAATTTCTGTCGCCTGCGCATTGGTTCTAATATCAACATTGGGCCTTTTACGTATTGGTCCAAGGAATGCCTTTGCCGCGCTATAGCGATAGCCTTTTTGGATTGTGCGCTGGAAATAACCTGTTCCAGCTTGATCGCCACTGTTGTAATCAGGATTTTGTGGGATCCCCATTTGGGTGGCACCTTCGATGAACGCTTCACACACTGGATGGATTAGATCTAAGTTGGTAATTGGTAACTCACCGTCACGCCCCCGCACATTGTCATCCCCCGGCCCAATTCGCCGCTCTGACCTCTTGAAATATGGAAGTACTTCTGCATAACTCCAGCCAGCAATACCCATCTGCGCCCAGTTGTCATAGTCTGCGCTTTGGCCACGCACATAGTTCAACCCATTGATTGAACTCGAACCGCCAAGCACTCGGCCTTGAGGTAAAGGGAAGCTACGGTTCGCTGTTGCGGGATTAGGTTTTGATTTAAAGTTCCAAGTTAATTTGGGTGAATATATATTTTTGATATATCCAGCAGGGATATGGATAAATGGATGTCGGTCCTTGGGGCCTGCCTCAAGAAGACAAACTGTGGCACCATTTGCACTCAACCGGTTCACCATTATAGACCCGGCAGTGCCACCACCGACAACCACATAATCAAAGGTGTCTTCATTACTGGTCATGATGTTTTTTCAAGCCCTTGAAACCTTTAGTATCAAAATTGTTCATTTCAAAAGTTGTTCTTCCATTTGGGTGCGTAGCTTATAAGCATCTGTGGTTCTGTCAATTTTGATATCATCCCAGGTAATTGGCTTACCCTTTTTTACAGCCTTAACCAGCGGCACGTTGTGAGCCAAACCCAATGGTACGTTACCTTCTCGAACAGAGGAAACAGCGGGACGAAGTCCGCCTGAAACCGTATAGCCGCCTTCGCCATCCAGTATCTCACCAATGCTTAGATCACGTTTCGCAATTGCGGTACAATCGGCATTAAAGCAGATTGCAGTACCAGTTGCCTCAGCCCTAAGCGCAACCGAAGCGACCGATACTGCCAATTCTAAGCCTATCATATGCCAACGTTTGTAGAGTGTCATATATTTGCCTGAAGGGTCGGTCACGACTTTGTATTCTTCAAAACAATTTTTCAGATATTCAGTGTCGGCCTCGAATACAACCCAGACTCCTTTTCGAATGTCGTAAGGAATTTGTTCGCCATCGCGGGTTAGACACGATACTACATCGACCAGCCCTTTTCGCTCCAACTGCCCACCTTCTGATTTTGGGCGCATTAAAGTGGGGATATCATCAATGCCTCCAGGAGGAAATACTAACCCATTTTCGGGGGCTTCCAACCCGGTTGCATTAGCAATAGCTGCAGATTCGATGGCAGGTTTCGAGCCATCGAGAAATGCATTAAACATCTTTGGGTTCAAACGTCCACGTTCGGCCTGTTCACGTGTCAGGCCCCAATGATCCCAAACCGTATCTGGTGTGGACTGGCGAAAATGTGGCAACCATTTGTGGCCGCGACCAGCAGCTACAACACTAAAACCACATGTGCGCGCCCAATCGACCAGTTCACTTGCTAATGCAGGTTGGTCTCCGTAAGCCATGGAATAAATCACACCCGCCTCGGCCGCTTTCTGGGCCAGTCCTGGACCACAGAAAGCATCCGCTTCAACGGTCACGTTGATCACGTTTTTGCGTTGCTCGAAGGCAGCTAAACAATGTGTCACTGCAGCTAAAGGATTACCTGTTGCCTCAATTACAATATCGACTGCTGGATGGGCAATCAGAGCCAGCCAGTCATCGCTCAAATGGGTTTTACCTGATACCGCAGCATCATCAAAATTTGCTGCACTGAAGGACTCATTAGACCAACCCACCAGCTTCATATTGGATTTTGCGTTCTCTGGATTCAAATCAACTACACCAACGACGTGGATCGCAGGAATGCGAAGGGCCTGCGCCAAAAACATTGTGCCAAATTTTCCTGCCCCAATCATCCCAACGCGAATGGGGTTACCGGCAGCTGCGCGTTCTTTAAGTTTATTAAATAAATTCATAAGCTTGCCTTATTTTTTAGTTTTGCCAGATTGCGTGAGGAAATCAAAGTCGCAACCATCGGGGGCCTGTAGGACAGTCTGTTCGTAGAGCGCTCGGTAGCCACGTTTGTGCTCTTGGAGTGGTGTAAAATTACTTAGCCGATTGGTTATTTCCTGATCTGAAAGCAATAACTCGATAGATTTATTTTTTACTGACAAGCGGATTCGATCACCGTTGCGAACGGCCGCCAAAGGCCCTCCTGCGCCTGCTTCGGGAGAAATATGTAGAACGATGGTACCAAATGCGGTGCCAGACATGCGTGCGTCTGAAATGCGTATCATGTCTTTGACGCCCGCTTGCGCAAGTTTTTTTGGGATCGGTAAATAGCCCGCCTCTGGCATTCCTGCGGCGATTGGGCCTGCACCTTTAAGGACCATAATGTCGTCCGCTTTGATATCTAAATTAGGATCATCAACCCGTTTGGCAAGATCTTCAAGGCCGTTAAACACAATGGCGCGACCTTCTGACTCGAAAAGAGCTGTTGTTGCCGCTGCGCGTTTGAAAATAGCGCCTTCTGGCGCTATGTTTCCCTTTAGAGAGATCAATCCACCTTGATCTGAGACAGGCTTGTCAAACTCACATATCACTCGACGATCAACCCATTCCATATTTGGTTCCAGCCGGTCACCTAAAAGTTGACCTGTAATATCGATCGTATCAAGGTGTAGTAGATGACGGATTTCACGTAAGATTGCGCCGACCCCTCCGGCTGCAAAAAAGTCTTCCATATATCCTTCGCCAACGGGTTTTAGGTTCAATAGTACAGGCGTTTCGTCAGAAATCTGGTTCAGACGCGCGTTCGAAATACGAATACCCAATCGCCCGGCAATCGCTGTCAGATGCACAATCGCATTGGTTGAGCCACTGACAGCCATTAAGACTCGAAATGCGTTCTCGACCGAATGCTTAGTGATTATCTCGCTGGGCAAACGCGGATTGGTGATTAAGTTCACAGCTGTTTTACCACTGAATTCAGCCGCCACTAACCGATCTGAATGTACTGCTGGGATCGCGGCACTTCCTGGCAGTGACATGCCTAGCGTTTCGGCGATACAGGCCATTGTACTCGCCGTTCCCATGACTGCACAAGTACCTGCAGTTGTAGCCAAACGCCCTTCGACAAGGTCAATTTCTTCACGCTCGACCTCGCCCGCGCGGTATTTGCCCCAAAATCGGCGGCAATCGGTGCAAGCGCCCAGCCTCTCACCCTTGTGCCGACCTGTCATCATTGGTCCTGTCACCAGTTGCACTGCTGGGATGTTTGCCGATGCTGCACCCATCAATTGTGCGGGGACTGTTTTGTCACAACCACCTATCAGCACGACCGCATCCATTGGCTGCGCACGTACCATCTCTTCAGTGTCCATGGACATCAGGTTGCGGTAGACCATGCTGGTCGGGTTCAAGAAAACTTCACCAAGGGACGTTGTAGGGAAAGGTCTTGGCAATGCGCCCGCTGCTAAAACGCCCCGTGACACGGCTTCGACAAGCTCGGACATCGTTCGGTGACAGTTGTTGAACCCTGACCCTGTTTCGGCAATTCCAACAATTGGTTTGTTCAACATTTCCTTTGACAGGCCCATAGACCGCGCAAAGGATGAGCGCAGGTATTCTGCAAAGTCCTTATCGCCATAGTTTGTCAGTCCAGCTCGAATACCGTATTTTTCACTCATACCTTAATTCCTTGCGCTGAGGTTGCGCGAAATTTTACGTCCAACAAACGCTCGTACACTAAGATCATGCCACCTTTGTCCTTGTCTCCAAAGCCTTGCAATAGGGACTGTTGATATGTTGTTGTTGCTGCTGCCAAAACTGGTGTCGGGATACTGTGTTGTGCAGAAATCTCTGCTCCGCTTATTAGATCCTTGTAGGCGGCCTGCATGGGGTAACCGTTGCTGAAATCACCTTGCAAAATATAGGGGATAAAAAACTCAGAAGCATAGCTTCGTCCCGTTCCAGAATTTACTACTTCTGCAATCTGCTCAGGATCAATTCCCAATTTAACTGACAGGGGCAGAATTTCTGCGAGGGCAGCCGCATTGATGTCAAAAAGCAACTGGTTGATCAGCTTGGTTAACTGCCCCGCACCAACATCGCCCATATACAAAATCTTTGAGGCCATAGTAGATAACGCGCCCTGAATCTTGGCAAGATCCTTTGCGTCACCACCAACCATCATAGTTAAAGAACCATCCTTTGCCCTGTGCTTCATGCCAGAAACGGGTGCATCCAAAAATCGCAAACTTGCAGATTGTAGACGATTTCTTATTTTCAGCGTTGCATCATATTCTATTGTACTGGTGTCAACAATGAGTGTGCCCGCTTTCAAATGCTGAACTAATCCTACCTTTAAGTCAAAAAGTACACTATTGACTATATTTCCAGTGGGAAGGCATGTAATTAGAACATCGACATCAGCAAATTGCCCCAGATTATCTGCGCCTTTAGCGCCACTTCGCATGACGTTAGTAAAAGAAGTTTTATTCTGATCATAAACTAGCACATCGTGCTTTTGGGCTAGGTTGATTGCCATTGGTGCGCCCATTTGTCCTAAACCTACAAACCCAAATTTCATCAAATCCACCTCGTTGCTCATAATCTGTCACGAGACTACATCATGTTTGGCTGGATAAGGTGTTCCGAATGGTGATCCCCCCATTCGACTCTTGTGGGTTCACATTTGGTACTTTTTCATAATATGGAATAGTTTTGTATACTATCAGACAATCTTGGCATTCCATTGATTATACAAGTTCTATTTTTTGCACAATAAAAGGCAACCTATACCTTATCTTGTTTGTCTGACAACACCGCCATCTGCTTCCCCAGATTGCAAACTAGCCCATAATTGCGTGAATAACTGCGTTGTTTCAGCGAGATATAGGCGTGCGTTTTGTGTGATTCTGTAGCTCGTATGTCTGACGACAACGTTTAAGCAGACTTTGTCTGTGAACACCCTGCCGTTGACTTTCTATTATGCTACAGTAGCATCACTGGATGGTAGAAGGGAAAACAGAGAAATTGGAGCGGGCATTCATGTCTCTGCGACATATTGAAGACGGAATCGATTGGCGCGCTTATATGCGAGCGCCAGCATCAATTACTTCAAACAAGGCTTTGGGAGATCTTACCCTCAGTGGAAAACTCCCACAGGAAATGCTCGCTTCTGCGTTTCTTCTTGCTA
>TARA_B110000977_G_scaffold70769_1_pt1 | contig 12929 bp, 17 predicted proteins | sample TARA_B110000977 | Tara Oceans TARA_B110000977 (sample SAMEA4397798) | marine metagenome | biome: Polar Biome; feature: [SRF] surface water layer (ENVO:00010504); material: water (ENVO:00002006), including particulate matter (ENVO:01000060) such as... | depth 5 m | reverse complement strand
GAAAGTAAATTTGCACCAGTAACATTGTTTAAATCAGCTCGAGCTATCTCAAATCCGCCGGTAACTGCGCCACTGTATACTCTAAGACTGCTTGTAGCTTTATTAAAAAATACTTCGCCACTAGAACCTACATTGCGATCAAGGAAATCGTTGGGTCTAGGTATGATTCTAATTCTATCAACTATTGGTGCGCTGTTTGACATATAATTCGTTTATCCTTTGATACTTACTAATATAAAATAAATATTCTATAGCAGTAATATTTATCTTATTACAGAGAACATAGAAAAAATGATAGAACACAAGATTAACAAATTAGACAACTTTATAATGGGATGGTACCAAGAGGACCATACTATTCTTGACAAAATTACAGATTTTTTTAATAAGGGTAACACAACGCCTGGAAAAGTATACGGTAGTGACGGATTAACTGTTGAAAAATCTGTAAAAGATAGCCTAGATTTATATTTAGAGCCTGGCAGTGATTTGTTTTACGAGTATGCTTCTAGCTATTTACAATTATGTACAGATCAGTACATAAGTAAATATCCAATGGCTAATAAGCAAGCTCCGTGGAGTATTATTAGTAATATTAATATACAACAATATCCACCTAATGGCGGATTTCATAAATGGCATACTGAAAGGTTTGAAGGTACTGGCGCAATAGGCGCTACTCACTTAGTGTTTATGACTTACTTAAATGACGTTTTAGACGGTGGAGAGACTGAATTTATGCATCAAAATATTAAAGTTAAACCTCAAAAAGGACTAACACTAATATGGCCTGCTGATTGGACATTTACCCATAGAGGAGTTGCGTCACCTATTGAAACAAAAACTATTGTGACTGGGTGGTATCATTTTACACAATGAATAGTATTTTAATTATTAAGGATGGAAAAATAAATCCTTGCTTTGTTAAAGCAAACTTGTACTTAACTGAACATTTTTATCAGGAGATCGAGTTAGGTGGCAATAATGATCAAGTTCTTAAAGAACTGTGGCAGTCTAAATTTAAAGCAACATTAGAAAAACATAATGATTATTTTAATAAAATAATCTTTAACTCGAGTAGAGACTTAACAATGTTTAATCTTAGGTTTGATTAATTAGATTATATTTTATATTAACACCAAAACTTTTACACCGTTGTATAATGTCATCAACTGCATCAGGTCCTTGAAATATTTCAATGAATGATTTATCAAGGTGTAAATTATGTGTTATAATATAAAATTCTTCGTACGGGTTCCAAGAAACATATACACCAATTACTCCTGGGCGGTAATATATTTCTTCCCAACTATCAATATCTTCAATTTTAAGTTTAGTATCTTTCATCCAGTTAAACGGAGTTCGGCGTTGAGGAACATCCTCTGAAGATATTTCTCCCCAAGCATTGTTTAAAATTTCAGTAGTTGTTTTAGTTATCATTAGAAGTTGTTGCCGGTGCCCTTAGGGCAGGCAGGCCCAGTACTAGTGCCAGAAGCTTCTGGAAAATACTCAAAATCTAAAGATATCCATTTTAATTCTTCTTCATTCCAGGACCAAATAGACTGAGTAGATGGCATAGGTACCGGTGGCTGCCAAGTGCCGTTAACAAGCACCCAAGACTGATACGGTTGCTTATATATAACATTATCTATAGAAATATTTTTCTCGATAGTGTCTCCATCTATATTGGCCCAAAAATGCAGACGGTGAGATTTGCCTTCTTGTAATGTAACTGTTGGACTTACTGCATACGTTGACAATAGTTGTTTGATTGTCATTCGGCCTTTAGGATATTCATCCTCAGCATCTAATACATTATCAACATAAAAATTATATCCAAATTCTAGAGAATTAAATATTCTATTTTGTAAGGCAGTAAAATTAATTGTTATAGATATGTTGCCTACATTCATTTTGCCCATTTGTATTTCCCACTCGTTGCTTTCTAGATTACAACTTGCGGCCATTTCGTTATTCATATTATATAGTCTCCTAAGTGTCATATTCAGTGAAGTCATATTTTAGTAAAAATAAATATGTTATACACAAATAATATTTAGTTGATCTCGGAGAAGCAATGCCTGATATAAGAAAAGTTTTAATTGTTGGAGGAGGTTCATCTGGATGGATGGCTGCTGCGTACCTATCAAAAAAATTAAGCTTCTTAGATATAACGTTAATCGAATCTAAAACTGTCGGAACTATTGGTGTGGGAGAATCAACATTAGGTCATATTAATAAGTTTTTAGATGCATTAGAAATTAAAGACCAAGACTGGATGAAATTTTGTAATGCTACTTACAAAACTTCAATAAAGTTTACGGACTTTAAAACAAAAGGATCATATTTCCACTACCCGTTTGGTCAATACAACATTAACGGAACACAACACGGTATAATGGACTGGTACTGGCATAATGCATTAACTAATTATCAACTTCCAGATACAGATTTTGCAGAAATGTTTGTTAATCAAGTATTAATGACTGATCGAGGGAAAATGACTAACAACCAGGAAGGAAAAATTCCCGGTTTTGATTTTCACTTAGATACAGCATATCATATGGATGCCGAAAAGTTTGGTGTATTTTTAAAAAATGAAATTGCAATACCTAATGGCGTAACTCATATACAAGACACTGTTATAGACGTTTTACAAAATGCAGAAGGTGAAGTATCTGAAATAGTTACCGAAGACGGTCGTACATTAACTGCTGATTTGTTTATTGATGCATCAGGATTTAAGAAAATCTTAATAGAAAAGGTTATGAAGTCTGAGTTTATAAGTTTTAATGACGTATTAATGAATGATAGTGCAATAGCAGCAAGAATACCATATATAAATCCCGATGAAGAAATGCACTCTGTAACTAATTGTACAGCAATTGAAAACGGGTGGGTATGGGACATTCCTTTATGGAATCGAAGAGGTTCTGGATATGTTTATTCTAGTAAATTTGTTAATAAAGATCAAGCCGAGAAAGAATTTCGATCGCATCTTTCACTAAGACTTGGTAACGAAAAAGCAAACGACATCGACTTAAAGCATATTGACATTCGACACGGAGTACAAAAAGAACCTTGGATTAAAAATGTGTGTGCAATAGGATTAGCTCTTGGCTTCATTGAGCCTCTTGAATCAACAGGACTACTTACTACACACGAAAATATTATAAGATTAGAAGCAACTTTATCAAAGAGAAATGGTTACGTAAATCAATTTGATATTGACGGATGGAACTTTGCAGCAAGAGAAGAACTAGAAGGGTTTAAACAATTTGTTTCGATGCACTATGCATTAAGTCAGCGTGAAGATACTCCTTATTGGAAGCACGTAACTAACAACGTTCAATATGCTCCTAAGATTTACGATTTAGAAACCGAATTCAGAAACAATGCTTCTGACACAATGTATAGATTAAATACTAGTAATGAATTAAACCAAGAAACTGCATCCGGAGAGACCTTTATTTTAACCGGAATGGGGTTGTCGCCGATATCTAAATCCGATGCTGACTTAGCGTGTTATAGATTTAAAGGTGCAAAACAAGAAATGGAAAAGGCAAGGAATTTGTATATTAACCAAAGAGACAGCATATTAAAGTACATAGAGACTCTTCCGACCCATTACGAATTTCTAAAGAAGGGAATATATCATAATGAAACTTGAAGTTTATACTGTGTCAGATTTACCCGTTGTAGTTATTGATGACTTTTACGACGACTCAGCTTTAAAAAAGGTATGGAGCGAAATATTATTCTTATCTAGTGGAGACAAGCTAAAAGATCCTGAAGACACTGGAAGTGCATTTGATAATGATAGTAACGGGAAATTATTAAAGAAGAAAAATAAAGGTGCATTTCTTGATGACATTTATAATAAAAGAGAATTTTCAGACATATTATTTGAAAATAGGAAATTATGGGATAAAGATCTTATAGATGCACTTATCGAGGTGCATCCGTTTTTTAGATATCTTACAGTAATTACTCGAGACCATACTTTGTTAAGTTATTACGAGGATAGCGATTATTATGCTGCCCACAAAGACGAAGCAATAATATCAGTGTGTAATTGGTTTTATAAAGGTGAAAAAGCATTTAGCGGTGGCAGTTTAACATTTGATAATAAATTGACTATAGAGTGTAAACATAATCGAGCTGTATTATTTCCGTCAATTCTTTTTCACGAAGTTGACCCTATAACATTACCCGATGCGAAAAAAAATGACGGGTTTGGTCGATATACTATAACACAGCTTCTTACACAGCAATCATGAAAGGATTAATAATATGACATACTTTATAAACGGAATATTCCCCGGAGAACTTAAACCTAGCACAACAGTAGGCGGCTGTATTAACATTTATGAAAATGCTTGGCCTGATCCTGAAGGAACTATAAAAAGGGCAGAGGCAGTTTGTCAAGATCCTAACTCAGCAGCTAGTTTTGTTAAGACATCCACATTTGGTAACGGCCAACATCAAACTCATAGAACTAACTACGGTGTTTGTATATCTGAAGTAGCTATGTTATATAATGATCCTACAATGCAAAATATACATAATCAATTTAATATGCTACTTCACGCAACAACAATACCATATGCAGATAATTATGGTGTTGAAGGACCGCTATATCACGAAGGTTATCATTTATTAAGATATGCTGATAAGCAAGAATACAAAGCACACTGTGACGGAACTAGTGCCATTGGAAGAGTTATATCGGCTATTTGCTATTTAAATGATGATTATGAAGGCGGTGAGCTTGAATTTCCAAATTTTGATATTAAAATTAAACCTACAGCCGGTATGCTAATTTTATTTCCATCAACATATCCGTATACACATATAGCACACCCTGTTCAAAATGGTCCAAAATATAATATAACAACTTGGCTTAGAGATGTTCCTATTTGAGCAATCGTATGAATAGTAATTACAAAGAATTTCCAAACACAGGATTTTATCAAACAAAGTTAACTGATAACGAGCTATTTTCTATAAAAAAAGAAATAGATTCGATACAAGAAAACTTTAATAGCAGCACATCGTTTAATAACAATCTAGCCGGAAACCTTGATCACGAATACGTATTACGAGATTCAAAACAATCTCTTGAAGAATTATTAGTTCCGTTGATTCAAGAATATAATAACACTTGTGGTATTTTAGGTAACTACAATATTATGAACAAGAGCCTGCCGTTATATTTAGACACTGCTTGGGTTAATTTTCAAGGGAAGCACGAATTTAATCCTAATCATAATCACGAAGGTGTCTTATCTTTTGTAATATGGATTACTGTTCCTTACAATTTAAACGAAGAACTTAATACCGGATTAGGAAAAAAATCTAATCATAACGTACCGGGTGCATTTGAATTTCAATACACTAGTACTACGGGTCAAATCTTAAAATATACTATTCCAGTTGATAAGGAAATGGAAAATAGTATAATTGTGTTTCCGGCAAGTATGACACATTGTGCATACCCCTTTTCACTGTCTGAAGACTATAGAATATCAGTGTCGGGCAATTTTAAACTATTAGCATAAGGTTAACAAATGACAAAGCATACAGAAAATATAAAGCACTTTCAAGATAACAAATACTGTGTAGTTAAAAAAGTTATTTCTAAAGAAACTTCTGATATCATTACACAGTACGCATTGTTTGATGAAATAAAAAACTACAACGGCGAAATTGAAAGTCCTGATAAACAGGTACCTAACGCACATTCTGTTTATGGTGATCCTGCAATGGAAGCAATTTTGTTACATCTTCTTCCTATAGTAGAGCAACATACCGGCATAGAATTATATCCTACGTATTCGTATTATAGAGTTTATAGAGACGGCGACTCGTTGCCTATTCATAAAGATAGACCAGCCTGTGAAATATCTACAACTATTTGTTTTAATTATGACTTTAACAATCACAAATTTCAATGGCCTATATATGTAGGAGACACTGAAATAAAGCAAGAGCCGCGTGATATGACTATATATCGCGGATTTGACTTGGAACACTATAGAGAAAAATTAGAGTTAAATGACGAAGAAGTGTGGCAAGTACAAGGATTCTTTCATTACGTTGACGCCAACGGACCGTTTGCAGAATGGAAATACGATAAAAGATCATCTATTGGGATGAATGATACTAAGTTTAAAAAAATTAACAAACCTTACATAGAGTATACAAAATGAATATTGTTATAGTAGGTGGCGGTACAGCAGGATGGATTGCTGCATATTTTATTATAAAAGCACAACCTCAAGTACATAAAATTACAGTAATCGAATCTTCAAAAATTGGAATTATTGGAGCAGGTGAAGGATCAACAGGATCTCTAACTGATTTACTTTCTGGTGCATACTTTGATTCAAAAATTGATATAAGCCAGTTCCTCAACGAAACTGACGGAACTCCAAAGATGGGAATATATCACCAAAATTGGTCTGGCGACTCTACTGGTTATTTTGCTCCAATAGACGGAAGTGAAACTTGGAGTAATTGGGATGATTATCTATTTAAATATGCGTATGCTGCTGTAGGCAAAGATCAAATGCACGTTGCTTCTCCGTTAGGGTACGATTACGAAGCAGGCAATTATAGCCCTGCTGCTTGTCATTTTGACGGTCATAAGGTAGGAGAGTTTTTTAAAAAACAATGTATTGCCGATGGTGCTGTAGTAATAGACGCTGTAGTAAATGACATTATTAAAGATAGCAACGGTGATATAACATCATTGCATTTAGATAATCAAGAAACTATAAACGGTGACTTATTTTTTGATTGCACCGGATTTGCAAGAATACTAATGAAAGAAGTCGGAGTAGACTGGAAACTTTATAACAAGTACTTACCGGTTAATCGAGCTATGCCATTCCAAATCGAATACGAAGTAGGAGAATCACCTGAGCCGTTTACTAAAGCTACTGCACTTTCTAGTGGATGGATGTGGACCATACCGTTACAGTCAAGAAAAGGCTGCGGCTATGTTTATGACAGTAATTACATTACAGACGAAGAAGCTCAATTAGAAATAGAAAAATATCTAGGAAAAAAAATAAAACCTATTAAGTTTATAAAATTTGATTCAGGAAGAAGTGAAGTATTTTGGAAAAATAATGTAGTAGGGCTTGGCCTTGCATCAGCATTTGTTGAACCGTTAGAAGCAACTTCTATACATTCAACAATTATGCAATTATTATTCTTTGTTAAAGAATACTTGCTTGAAGATAAAACAAATACAATAAACGAATATAATATCAATTCATATAACGAAAAAATTGCACGGTTATACGACTCAACTATGGACTTTATATCTTTTCATTATCAAGGCAATAGATCCGACACACCATTTTGGAAAAGTATTAAAAGTAGTAAAAAAATAAGTCCGTATGCTAAAACTTATTTAGAAAGATGTAAGAATAAAATACCTAGCATATTAGAAACTGTTGGACTATTTGGAACTCCAACTGCTGCGTTATGGAATTGGGTTGCTGCTGGCATTAATGTTATAAATCGAGATCAAGCAAAAAAAGAACTAACTGATTCTGGTATGTTACCTAAAGCTGCACAATATTTTAAAAGTAGACAGGATAAGGAAAACTTATAATATGGAACACTTAAAACTTTTTCCAACAACAGTCGGCGGCTTCACTGATCTAGAAATTGCTGAAAGACTAATGCCATTTGCTAGAAAAATATTAGACATAGACGGAAATAATAGTAATACGTGGAATTATAAAACATCATACAGCAGTACACCATCTAATATTAATGAATTAGAGTTTTTTTCAGAGTACACAACAGACTTAGGAAACAAATATTTAAATTCTATAGGATATAAATCATTAGATTTACATTGTGATTTTTTCTTTAGCGAAATGTTCGAAGAAGACTTACATCCATTACACGAGCATCCAAACACTGTACTTTCTGGATTAATATATTTGCAAGTACCTGAAGGGTCGTCTGATCTAAGATTTCACGATCCAAGATTTCATACTAAAGTAACTAATCTGCCTATTATAGAATCTAAAGATACTAACTGGATGTGGTATGACGTAACTCCAGAAAAGGGGCTAGTACTAATATGGCCCGGCTGGGTTGCGCACGAAGTATTAAAAAATCAAAGTAAAGAAGGTAGAATTACTGCTGTGTTCAATCTTACTTTATTATCACCTAATCTTTAAGATTTAATATATTTGTCAAATTGTTCATTAGGTAAGTAGTATTCAGTTACTGGTAACGTCATTCCTAATTCTTTAGCACGTTTCCAAGTTCTGTCAGCAGCATCAACACCATAGAATGTTTCTATTTCGAATCCTTGATCTTTAACCCAATAAAACGGAAATATCATATAAAATTCTGCGTGAGGAGAATATGCTGCATAAATTCCAAAATTATCTTCAAAAATTACTTCCCATAAATCAATATCATCGATTGTTAATTCTCTATCGTATGTCCATTCATCTTTAGGCGGCAATATTAATGTATCTGAATCCATCCAGTTTTCGTCAAAATGCTCTCCGTGGTCAGTAACAATATTGTTAGTTGTTTTAAAAAATGGCATTATGAATCTCCTAAGTATGTATTATATAAGTTATCTGAAAACGTTAAGTTTGTATTATATGATACAATAGTTTTCTTTTCTGATGATAAGTTTTTTGGGCCTTTGTGTATTACAAAACTAGGAAACGAAAGAATATCTCCTTCTTTCACATCTATTTCAATAACAGTCTTTTGATCCCAAGGTACTATTATTTGTGTTTTTGAAGCTGTTTCTGGTAATTCTAAATAATAAACATTAGTAAAATTACTGCTATGAGTGTGCCAGCCGTGTTCAGATCCTGTTAAATATTGTTGAAACCAAATTTCTTGTAATGTAAATCCATCATACCCTAGATTTTTATATATTTCTAACATATCATTAAAGAGAAAATCTTTAATATATAAAACCCATTCTCTGTTAAAAGAAGTAGCAAGGTGCCAATCACACCTAGAAATATCTACTTCTGTTTCAAAAAATTGCGGAGATGTAAATTCTGACTTAGAGATAATATCAAGCAGGCTGTGTTTAACCTGCTTGTGTTGTGTGAATTTGGATATTGAATAGCAACAATCTAAATGTTCTTTGTACATCTAGTATTTACTCTCATTTCTCGCAGCATTAATTAGATATGATTTCTATTATAGATATCTAACAATAACAATACCCGAGCCGCCGTTTCCGCCGAGACTTGGTGTTTGGTTTGTTCCGCCACCGCCTCCTCCAGTATTAGCACCAGCGTTGCCGCCTACAGTATTTGTAGAATTGCTTGGATATGAGCCGCCGTTAGCACCGTTGTTAATACCAGGAGCTCCTGAACCAGCAGGACCACCGCTGCCTGCACCTGCGCCACCTTGACCGCCGTTGCCGCCTCGATTTCCAGACCAAGTGCCGCCGCCGCCGCCGCCTGCCCACCACCAGTTTGTACCATTGATACTATTCTGTCTACCTTGGCCGCCTGGAGGTGCTTGACTTGTACTAGTATATGCTGGCCCGTCACGTCCGGATTGGCCTGCGCCACCGCCGCCGCCTGCCCATACGTGAGAACCTGGCGGACTATGTATACTGTTTCCGCCTCGATTGCCATATCCTGAGCCACCTAATGGTTGGTTACCTTGTTGAGCACCAGCTCCGGCGCCGCCATTTTGACTTCCGCCGCCACCTGAGCCGCCAGCTGTCATTTGACCATTTGCCCAAGTGCCACCACCGCCACCACCAAGTGCTGTGACTTGGCCTAATGAAGTGTTTCCTCCTGGGTTTCCTCGTTGATCGCCTTGAATTCCGCCGCCACCGCCGCCTATACTTGTAGGATAAGTGCCTAAAGCCATTGAAGCTGATGAGGAAATTACCATTCCTCCTGCTCCACCACCTCCACCGTGACGTGATCCAGCAGCTGCCCCGCCGCCTACTACTAAGTATTCAGCAGTAAGATCTGCGTACATTACGTCTTCTCTACGCATTCCAGCTTTTGGTGTTATTTTAAATTGGCTGTCGTTTTCAGAAGTAAACATATGTATAGTGTAGCCGCCAGCAGTATAAATTATATCACCGCCAGTAACATCCATAACATCACTTACTTTAGGTCCTTGTTGTGGCTTGTCGTATTGTTTTCTAATACTTTTAATAAAGGGCATATTTTTTTCCTCGCTTTAAATTATTGTTGTTCTACTACAAAGCTGCTGCTGCCGCTTGTAAATGAGTGTATTGTGTAACCACCTACATTTGTTACTGTACCACCAGCTCCTGATGTAACTGGAGTATATAAGGATTTCCATTCAGTACCGTTATAATACTCTACAACAGGATCACTAAATCCTGGAAAGTCAGTACAAATTCTTATCATTCCTACATCGCCCGCTGACAGCCCCGTTGGACGTTGTGCTACAGTACCGGATGGAATCTGCAAATATCCGGTAGTTGTTACCCTTGTATCTAGTAAATTAGCCATTAGTTATAACTCCTTAAAATTATTTATCATTTCTTAAATCATTTATTTCTGATTTTAATTGTTTAACGGCTTCGATCAAATACGCACTTAATTTTGTATACATAATACTTTCAGGGTTTCCGTTAGCATCCTTACCAACAATATTTGGAAGAACAATATTTACATCTTCAGCAATCAGTCCTGCTTCGTTTATTGAGGAACCATTTTTTCTATCATATATAACACCTGCCAATTGTGTAATTGTATCTAGCGCATTTTCAATTGGTGTTATATTTTCTTTGAGTGTAATACTTGACGATTCTGTAATTGCTACTGCATTCATTGTGCCGCCGACATAGCAATTTTGACTTATACCAACTCCTCCGGTTACTACCATTGTACCTGTTATGGTACTAGTTGACCCGGTGCTATTTTTTAAAAAGAGGGTGCCAGTTGAAGGTTTAAATGTGATCTTTGAACTCACAGCATTAACGGTTGTAATTCCGCCACTAGTAGCAGTAGTCATTAATACATTATGTTCAGTTGCGGATGCCGAAATAGTATCATCTACTTGGACAGCAACATTCTCCCAAGATAATGTTCCGCTACCGTCAGTAGTTAACGTATAGCCGCTTGTTCCAGTAGTCGCCGGAAAAGTTAATGTAACATTGGAATCTACTGCTGTAGGAGCTCTAAACCCGATCCAGTTAGTTGATCCCGAATCACCTAATTTTAGTAGTTTTTCGTTACCTACTAGTACGTGAGAGCTAACGTTAATTTCACCAGTGCCTGACGGACTTAACCCAATGTCTTGATCTAATACAACACTACTGATAGTGTTGAAACTAGTGCTTAACGAGCCTAAAACGTTTTTACCTAGGACGCCTGTTGAAATTCTTCTAGCCATAATCTATTTCCTCAATCTTTTAATTATTACGCAGTTGATGTTTCGATGCCCATAACAACTGTGTCGGTGTTTGCCTGAGTTGAATAAACATAAATTGATCTGCCTGCTTCTATAACAATACCTGTTCTTTCAAGAACACCGTTTGCTAGTATTTCTGTACCATATTCAATATAATCACCAGCTGTTGGTATTGCGGGATCAGTTGCTACTGCCACCCTTACTTCAATTGCTGTTGCGTTTTTATTACAAACATTTAGTGTAACTACACCAAAATTTGCTACTGTTGGACTATATACCGACGTGTAAGTAGTCGCCGCTAAAGTCGTTGATGATAAAATTCCTGTTGCCATTTTATGTTGTCTCCATTATCTTAAGAAATAGTTATATGCTAGTGGTAACCCAAGTACCGAGCCTGTGAATAATACGTTAGCTCTTATATTTATCGTTTCTCCACTAACAGTAGTTATAGTGTCGGTTCCAAGGAATATATCACCTGCAGTAACACTGTTTACATTTAGTGTTGCTCCACCACCGCCAATTTGTGATTCAATGTATGATTTAATAGCACGTTGAGTTGGAACAATAGTATCACTATTTGCAGTAAAGAACGGATCTGTACTAAATTCAGTAATACTTGCTGAGTTGCCGCCTAGTGTAACTTCACCTAGTGATAATTCTTGCAGACCTGCAATGTTAAATGCATCGGCATTCAATGTTGCAACACCTGTTGATTGTTCAATTGTAAACAAGTCGCCTACTCTAAAGTTGCCGTCTTGGTCTGTACTTGTGTAGAACACTCGTCCGCCATTTGAATCAGTAGTTTCGTAAACTTGTGACGGAACTTGTGTTGGTGTATTTGGATAATTCGTTGTAGTAACGCCACCAGTTCCAATGTCTAAGAAGTCGTGCCCTGTTAGACGTACTTGACTAAATCTAACACGTAACTGAACTGCATCACCTTCTGGTAAACGGTTTGCAACCGTTATACTCGGACTTAGTTGTAAGAACGCTGTATATGATCCATCAGTTGCTCCTAGGAAACTAACTGTATTAACTAACTTATAGAACTCGCCGGGTAAACTAGCAAACTCAACGTTTGAGCCAAGTACTGGACGTTGAGTTAATCGCCTTACAGCAATAAACTGACCCGATTGTGGGAAGTTTGCATTACCATTCGAAGTTGTTGCATTAATCTCAAGGCTTGCTGTTAAGTATCCTGTTCCTCTATTAACAAATGTTGGCTGTGCTAAGACGCCGTTGTCTATTTGTGGCACTAGGTCAACATCTTGCAAGTTGTTAGGATCTGTTACAGTAACAGTTGGCGCAGTTGCATATCCACTTCCTGGATTTGTAATTCTAACTTCAAACACTTGTTGGTTTGCAACACTTGCACGACCTTTAGCAGTAACACCAATTTTAACAGCATTGCCGGCTGTACCAGCTGCATTAGGAAGTATTACAAACTTACCTTCTTGTGCAGGATTGCCAAATGCTATTGCATTGTAGCCGCCGGATACAGTAGTTGCTAGTGT
>TARA_B110000977_G_scaffold65038_1_pt1 | contig 12945 bp, 11 predicted proteins | sample TARA_B110000977 | Tara Oceans TARA_B110000977 (sample SAMEA4397798) | marine metagenome | biome: Polar Biome; feature: [SRF] surface water layer (ENVO:00010504); material: water (ENVO:00002006), including particulate matter (ENVO:01000060) such as... | depth 5 m | reverse complement strand
GGCCAGGGCAGGCAGAACATGCGCTTCCCCGTGCAGAACCAGCCCCCTGCGCCCCTTCCCGGCGGCGCTCCTCCCCAGGCGGAGGCGGAGGCGAACCCGGTTGCGCTGCTGGCGCAGCAGCTTCCCAGCGCCTCGCCCGACCAGGCGCGCATGCTTCTCGGCGAGGCGCTTTACCCCCTGGTGGACGAAATCGAACCCCAAAGCGCGGCGAAGATCACCGGTATGCTTCTCGAGATGGACCAAGGCGAGGTGCTCCTGCTCATCGAGGACAACGGCGCGCTCAGGGCGAAGGTCCAAGAAGCGCTCACCGTGCTCAAGGCTGCCGCGTCCGAGGAAGGCATCTAAGCGCTTTACGTGTAGCGCGACGGAGACACCGACACAGAGTAGCTCGGTGCGGCATTGGGATTGGGTTTGGGATGGGATTAGCAACATTTTTGGGGTCTCGGCGGTTTGCGCGGAGTTTACAATTCGCGCAGACCCGGCCGACGGGGGTTGGCGAGCTTCGCCGCGCGAGGACTCTTTCATATCTCGAAAGTCCTCGCGCGCGCCGGGGCACTGTGCCGCCGCTCGGCTTGGGGCCACACGCAACATTTCAGCGGCGCGCGACATTACGCGCGCCGCTGAAGATAGACACACATAACGCGCCGGTTCGACGGCGCGCGTTTCGAGCATTTTTGCAGCCTTGGAAACGCGCGGGACCGATTGAACTTGGCGATCCGACGAGAACGACACGCGAGGCGAATCGCGAGCGCAGTCGAGGACACCTCCTGCCCGCGAGTTTTAGCCGACACACTTCTCACAATACGGCCACAGAGCCACACAAAGGTCGACAAGCACCACGGTGCCTCGACCGCGCTCCGTCGGCGACGCGCGGAGCTGAGCGGGGAGAAGAAGCTCACTTACGAAACTATTCTTGCTATAGTGGATCTTTGAATACAAAAAAACTGAAATATTATACTCACTCACCCCTGCTTTCCTGACAGCGCCTCTACTGCTCCCGCGACGTCCCCCCCCGCCGCGAGCAGCGCTGCGCGCGCGCTGTCTTCGCCGAACCCCATGTCCACTAAGACTTCGAGCGACGCGTCGTCGGACTCTAGCATCAACGCGGCGGCGGGCGTCATCGCCGATGTCGCCTGCGTTTCCATGGATTCCATTTGCGAATCCCCATCCTCGCATACATGGCCACTCGCTCGACGGTTGGGCACAGCCTTTTTGTTCCCCAAACGAGCCTCAGCCGCGGCGGCGGCGGCTTCCTTCGCCATCGGCGCCGGCGTCGCGGTCACCGTCAAAGGCTCGGCTCTGCGCCCTCGTCCGCTCGCGAAGGTACCATCCCCACCGTCGTCCGTCTGCTGTCTTCGGGCGAACGTGGGGACTTGCCACCACCTCCTATTCTCCCCACTTGTATTATTAGTATTGTTGCCTAGAAACCCCCCACCACTGCTGTTGAGGAACGTGGGGAACGCGGCGCCCCCCGTGCTCGGCGCCGCGTCCGCGGAGACGCCGCCCGGGACGAAGGATTGATTCCGGACTACGCGTTCAAAAACAGTCGCCGCCTCAACCGCGGCGACGGTATTTTGTCGCAACAGCAAAGGGTTGAGATACCCGTTGACGTACGCGAGGCCCACACACACACCCGCGAGGTGCCCTATGAAACTCACTTTCGGTATTACCACTTGCAGGAAAAGCAGCAGCGAAACGGGGTACCAAGGTGCCGGAACTTGAAAAAAGCCAAACACCGATCGTCGAACAACCGCGCTGAGGTGCGTATCAACCACGATAACCCCGAAAACCACGCCTGAGAACCCAATCGCGCACTCGCGCATAGCGTTGAACCCCATGGTTCCCGCGCAAACCGCGATGGCGATGTGGAACGAAGACGACAGCGTGATGAACAGCCCGACGATGAACAGAAACTGAACGGTGCCCAACAGTCGTTCAAGCGACGTCGCCATCGGCACGAACGCGGTCATGTTGAACACCAGGTGGATAATGCCTCCGTGGAATAGCGGCGCGGTGAATACCCTGTACACCTGCCACTGGTGCAGAACCCAGTGGGGGGCCATGCACACCTCGTGGAAAGCATCGTACCCGAACAGAATACAAAACACGTACAAACCGACGTTCAGAACCAAAACACTACGGGTGCCCATGGGAAGCGTCCCGAACAAGTCCCCACCCCGGGTCTGCAGAGACCCGCCCTGCATCTCTCCCGTTCCCGGTACCGCGTCGAGCCAACACAGGGTCTCAAGCCAATTGCGCGCGCGTGTGTGCGGCGTCACATCCAAGACAAATGAGAAGCGAAGATTTTTTTGATTCCCAGCACGATTATTTTCACCCGTTCGTCGCTATCGCAGCGTAACGCTCACTCGTGACTCAACACCTCAAGACTATTGCATATATAGGTTCTATAGAAGCTATTACTGTCTACGTTGTTGCTATTTCAACTGCAACGCGCGCCGCATGCGCGCCGCCCACTCCGCTTTTTCCCTCACCGCTTGGTTTTGGTAGTGTTGGTCTGCAATCGCGCGGACGCATGTGTTTCCCTCTTCGCCGCCTTTCGCTGGCTTCATCCGCGCACGCGCGAGCGCACCGAGGGCGTGGCAAATCGCGTGTGCTAACCTTGATGACTTTGGGTCGAATCCCGACCAGGCGCACATGCACTGTTCAAGCGCATCGCACGCGGACAACGCGCGGTCAGCGCCTGACGGTACGTACCCGCCCTTCTCCGCGATGGCCGCCATCGCCGCGACCGACTCGTACGGCTGCTTGGCGACAACCTCCGCCGCCGCCGCGGCAGCCCTGCTTCGTGTGCCTCGCGACTCGCCTGGTATGCGATTGAGCTCCAAGCACGCCACCGCTGTGTTCCCGCCCTTCGCCGCGACGCGTACGTTTCGCGTGGCGAGCGTCTCCCGAATGTCCTTGAAGATTTCAGAAACCAAAACGCCCTCGCCGTCCTCGCCTGGCAAACCAGCGCGGTGCATCGCGAGCAACGCTCCTGTGCCCCTTTTCGCGTTGCCTTTGGCCTTGCGTGAAACGAAGTCTTTTGGGAGCTCACCTATCCCGCGTTTCGCAACCGAACACACTGCACCGCCGCTCTCGCCCGGCACAGTGCGCGCGTCGTACCGAATGGAAACGAGCGAGGTGATTTTTTTGTCCGCACTTTGAACGTTTTGAATGTTTGAATGTTTTGAATGCGCCGACGTGACGAACCCGCGGCGCCAAGTCGTGACCGAGACGCTTTCATTATTTTTATTTTCGTTTCCTTCAGTACTCGTCGAAACAACCCCGAAGTGCACCTCGTCCCCCCCCTCCAGGGAATGCACAGGACGCGCGTCTTCCAGCGCGCGCGTGAATAACGCTTTGCTGAGTAGTTTCTGTTTTGCTTTTTGTTCGCTTACATTCGCATTCGTGTCATCCCTGCGCGAGTCACCACCCACGACCTCCACGGCCACGACAACGTAATCCATCCTGTTCACATCCGGCGGCCGTCCATCCGGCGGTGGGGGGCTGTGCGCGAAGAACACGTCAGGGCGCATTTTTAGTTCCACTTGTGTGTCGAGTCCCTCGCTGCCGGGCGGCGCGCGAACAAACGCGGCGACGTTTTCGGGCTGAAAATCGCCGACTGAACTCTCGCCGCAAAGCACGTGGCACGGCGTCAAGACGCACGGGGCGTTTTTCAGTGTGCACAGAATGCCGTGTCCAGAGCCACCCGTCGTGGTGATCGAGCACACCGTCACAGGGAGGAACACGTGCTCGTACTGCGGGGTGGGGAGAGGCAAAGGCGGAGGCGGGGGCGAATCCATTTTTTGGATTTTGGAGGGTTCCTATACGGCGTTTCAACGACTGCGAGGAACGCGCGCGGGGACGTCGTTGTCCGCGGCGGTCTGTTCCCGCGCCCAAGGGCCAACCTGCCCTAGCGCAGCACTCAGTGTGCCTCCAGCGGTTCCCTCGGTCGACGCTCTGCGCATCCACTGAGACACCTCCTCGCGCGACGCGGTCGGCCCCGGTAGAGGCCCGGAGCGCAACGGTGTTGAAGAATCGCCCTCGACGAAGGCCCACGCGATGGTGGCGACGCCACACGATGCGAGGGTCCAGCGAGCGACGTCAGCGACTCGAGACGTGTTCGGAAACTGCCACCAAGCCTTCATGCGCCGCGCGGCGAACGATGACAGCGGGAACCCTGGACCCCTGCGCGCTTGGTAATGAGCGAGTTTTTTCACTGACGTCGTCCTCACGCGACAACTGTCAAAGTTTGCATTCATTTGGCGATAAGATCTCTCCGCCCTGGTGCTCGTCGCAATCCCGACAGCACATCGAAGCGTGATCGGCGTTCTCGCGATGTCCGCCTCGATGTCCCTCACGTCAGCCGTCGTGCCGCTTGCCGCGCGCGGCGCGCCTGGCGCTCGACCCGCCCGACGCGTTCGCGATGTGCGCCTCTCCGCCAAGTTCGAGAAGATCGGCGACGCCGCGTCGGGCGAGTCCTCGTCCGGCGACGCGTCAGACACCCCATCCCAACCCAAGCTTGAAATTTTGGGCCGCGTGAACGACGAAGGCGAGCTCGCTCAAGATGACGATGAGCTTCCTGATAACTTGTTCGACGCGGTGGCGACCGCGGCGGCGGCGACGGAGCAAGCCATCTCGGCTGGTTCCATGGGAAACTTGGTAGAGTTGAGAATTCCAGAGCTGTGGGACCCGATTTCAGGGAACGTCATGGCCGAAGCGGGGGACCAGCTGAAAGTATGGGAGATCACACGGGAGTACGTGGAGCAGCTTTGTACGAAGATGGGGCCGGATAACAGGGTTAAAGCCGTTTTTCCGGACGCCGGGTGCGCTGCCTTGTTAAAAGCGCGGTGGCCCGCAGCGAACTTCTCATTCGCGAGCACTAACGACAGGATCTTGTACGAAGAAAACGACGCCGTTTTAGTGTTCGCCGCCCCAGACCCCCCTTCCCTGGAAGCGGTGCGAAAAGCATCCAGAATTGCAAACGAAAACGGCGCCTCAGTGGTGCTCATCAACCCGCGGCTCGCGTCGGGCGATGCCGGTCTCGGGTTAAATTTCCGAAGAATGCGGGAAGAGTTTTTGGGAAAGATGACTGTGGTGTACTGCATCCAGCCGTTGCCGTGGTGCAACGGAAACATATTCAAAAAGTTCCCGGGGCTGTGGCGGCTTTACCTGCAGGACGAAACCAGGCCGGGGCGGTTCAAGCTAGTCAAGGAAAGCAATCAGCGATTGGCGGGCGACGACTTGGACGACGTGGTGATGAAGGAGTTCCGACCGAAAGGCGAAGACGGCGAAGACATTGAAGCCGGGCCGCTGGAGAAGGTGTTTGGGGTCGTCGCGTCGTTACAAAGGTTCGCGAACTCCCTGCGATGATCGGGTTGTGAGTCGACGAGTCTATGGTTACTTGTTTGTAATATATGACAACTATTTCCATCGTAAATATATGACGACTATTCTTTACCACCAGTATACTACTCATCCCTTTACGCTCAAGCCTTTCCTTTTGCTCTCCGCTAGCACGCGCGCAATTTGCCCCTCCAGGTTCTCCACCCTCGCCTTAAGCATCACCACCAGCCCGTCGTCCTCGTCCTCGGGCCGGGCCCACTCCAGCCCGAACCTCCGGCTAGGGGACACGATGGTGTCCCTCGACACGGGGGGTGTGACTTCCTGGAACGCTGTCGACGCTTTTGGAGCGGCAACGTTTGAGGGAAGCCACGGATTTGCCGCCGCCGCCGCCGCCGCGACCGCCGCCGCGGTGGCCGCCACTTTCGTTTGCGCCGCGTTCCGCGTATCGACGGGAGGTACCGATCGTAACGGAGGTCGGTCCGGAACCTCCGCGGCGACAACTTCGATGGGGGAAAGCCCGGTGTCGGTTGTCACGTCGCGGCGAACAAACGGTGCGGGCCTCGGCGGTTTGCTGGAAGTCGAGACGCGCCGGTTGGCATCGCCGCCGGAGCGCTCCAGTTCTCCGGGAGGAGGTGCTGCGCGCGGAGGGAGCCCGACACCCGTCAGATACTGCCCCACATACACTGCTGTTGATTCATTCGGAACGTCCAAATGCAAACTCGCATCCGTCGCTGCCGCTGCTCCGGTCTCGTCGTCGTCGAAACCAAACAGCGCGTCGCCCACGGTTACGTCGATAACGGCAGCGATGTCCGGGCTCTCCACTGCTCTTTCCAGGCTTTGCTTTCTGTTTTCGTCGAAAAACTCACCACGACCTGGTGACGGACACGGCGACGGCGTCTCCGGAGTCGCAGCACCAGACGTTGAGTTGGATTCCGGGAACCCGTGACCGGAAACAAACGCCGCGCGTTGTGACGGCGTCGGCGAAGACGCAGGCGACGTGGAAAGCGTCGAGAGCGCCGCCGCCGAGGCGTTCAAACGCGCACCGTCGCGGCGTTTTTCCTGAAACTCAAGTGACCGCCGCGCGTGGGACGGCGTTGTCACTACGGTGTCGACCGCAGACTCTGTCTGCACGGCGAAGGCAACCGCGCTCGCTGCGCATGTGAGCGTGTCTGGAGACATTCGCCGCCGCGTCGCCGACGGCGGAGACTCCGGTTTACCCGCCGCCGCGTCGCCAGCGTCGCTTGACCTAGCGTACTTCGAACCACCCGCATCTCCCGTACCAAGCTCCAGCGCCGCGACCGCCGCCGCCGCGCGCGCCGCATACGACGCCTCATCGCCCTTCTCCATCGCCTCACGCCGCCTCTGTCTGCGCCACGCCTCGAGGATGTCCTTGTCGTCGCGACGGTGCGCCGCGTCGTCGAACGGGGCGTCGACACCACCTTTCCCAACGCGCATCGGGTCCGCGCTTCCCACGAGCGCTGGTCGCCCCCTATTCAACGGTACATGGTCCGTTTCCACGATTGTAATTCCCCTGCCACCCCCCCATCGCGCCCACGCGATGTCTCCGTCCGTATCATCCGTCGACGCCAGGAATCCCCCCGAGCGACGAACGTCGCTGTCGCGCTCGGACGGCGAGTGCCACCCGTCAGACGTGCGCGATGAATTGATGCTCGCGCTCGCCAACGTTTCGACCCTACGCAGCGCGCGCGCACCACGCGCGGGATCAAACACGGGAGATGCAGAGAGGAAATCGTCGTCGTCAGCGGCGTCGTCGCGACACCAGTGTCGCGTTCGCCCCTCGTCGCTCGCCGCCACGCCGCGGAACTCGCGGATGAACTCGCCGATAGCTGTGCGCGACGCGGCGCGGAACGACGATGCGTCTGGCAAACCCTCTACACTCGCATCCGTCTCAGTATCCAGTGAACGATCGGCATCGTGAAGTCCCACAAGGCGAGCCACGCGTCTCGGCACCGGAGTTGGAGACATCTCTATGAGCTCTTTTTCCATCTCTTCGGCGAGCGCCGCGAACGCACGGTCGAAGCGCTCCTCCTCTGCGCGGTCTTCTTCTCCATGACTGTCGGGGATCACACAGTCGATGCGATCTCGGTCACGACGACTGACGCGCGCACCATCCCCTCTCCCGCTCACCCCCCGGGCTCCCCGGCCGGACGTGGAAGCCCGCGCCCCGATTTGTTGGTTTTCAGGCGTGGCATCCTCCGGGTACCGACGGGTCCCGCGTCGCCGCGTCGCCGGCTCCGGACGCGATGTGTTCACCATGGGGGCGCTCCACCGAAGCGCGCCTTTGCCACCCTCCCGGGCCTCTCGGGCGCCGCCCCGGGGGCGCGCGTCCGACGCCAGCGGCATGGGAGGCACGTCCTCGATTTGAAAATCTGCGAGCGGCGCCGTCCCATAAAGTGTGCCAACACGCGACGATCTGCTGGGCACACTGGACGGCGCGTTGTGCGTTTTTTGGAAACTCGTGTGTAGACTATATCATATTCTAAGAGCCGAACGCATTCTCATCACGTCGCGAACGACTGCACACCCTCGCGTTGCGTCACCATAGGAGGCATTTCTTCTGCCCCCTTGCCAGGCACAACCCCCGCCCACCCCACCACTCCACTCGGCCTCTCGGGCGCTACGTTTTCGTTCGTCTCCGTATCTCCTTTCGCGTGTTGGTGTCGCCGGTGCCCCGCTTCGACCCTCTCTTCGATTGCGACCATTTCGTTCTGCCCTCTCGCGGTCATTTCTTCTCTCCACAACGCGAGCGCGTCATTTTTCGAAGCCTCTTTCTGCGCCTTCCCGAAGTCAGGACACACCTCGCGCATCACCCAGTTGAAGTGCGCTCGCGCGTGCTTTTCGTAAAACGCGTCACCATGCCGCGTCGTGCGCTCGTACACGTCCGCGCGCGTGAACACGTGCTTCAGTTCCACGTCGTACTCGTCCCTGATTGCCTTCGTGATGCTGGAGTCAGGCGAGCCTTCGATAAGGTGCCGGAGCACAGTGGCGCACCGGAACGCGCGTACTGCGTTCGCCCCTTGCGGTCCAACGCCGGTGTATTCGCAACCGATAGGGCACGCTTCAAACGCGGCGTTTACCATTCGCTGGAAAATCGCAGCGACCTTGGGGCGCACGTCCCGCGGAGGGACCAGCTTCAACACGTGGTGCGCGACTAAGTGCTTAGGGGTGTTCCACCCGTCGCCGCCTCCCATTAAATGCGCGTGCGTTGCGCACGAAATGCACTCGTGAAGCGTGTCGATCGTCATGTCCAGCGACCAAGCCGGCGTCGCGTCGCTGGGCGGCCGCAACGCGTGAAACGCCGAATCCGATTCAAGAGACGCGTATTCGTCTTCAGAGTACCCGCGTTCGTCCCCCTCCCCTCCGGACAACAACGTGTTTCTACGCAACGCGCTGTGCACCAACGGTCGGTATATGAACGCGGCTTGCACCACGGACGCGAAGGCGCCGCTTTCCCGGGTACACAGGTCAAGGCGCTCAAACGCGGCGCCTTCGCTTCGCGCTAGAACCATCTTCGTCCAGTGGAAAAGGTGCGCGGCACGGTGCGCAGCGGCGCCTTGCCTCGCGGCTAATATAAGCCTCGCCCAGTTCGCGTTCGCGTCGAAGCCCAGTTTGTCGTCGCAAAACGCGCGTCGGCGACGCAACGCGGGGTGCGCGTGCGTCGCGTCGAAGGAAGATTTCACAAGGCGCTGTGCCACGGCGTCGAACAGCTTCGTTGAGCTGAGAGCCAAGCGCCGAATCGCGTGCGAGCGCTTGGCGTGTTCCGCCATAGCCGCCGCGGCGCACAAATCGTCCGTCTCGAACGCCCCGACGCGTTCCACGACGATGCCTGCTACGTTCCCAACACCGCCAATCACAGCGCCGCGCCGAGGCGCCAGCATCGCGCGCTCCAGCACCGTGAACAACGCGCGCTCGGCGTCAAAATCGCGGCGCATCGAGTTCGTCGCCGCGTCGTCGTCGGGGTGCGGCGAAGCGGACCGCGCGTCGGAACGCGCCGCCTCAATCTCGCGGCGCACGCGCGCAGCTTCCAGGGAAGCCACCGCAACAGCGAGCGCGGGCATCAACGGCGCGGCGACGCACGTACCTCGTGCCAAGCGAGCCACCACGTCACTCGGGGGTAGAAATGAAACGCGCGCTGCGCTCGCGTTTGGGACGAGTTCAGAAGACTCCTGAGACTCCGGTCCCACCGTCGGCGCGTCGTCCAGAACGTCCCCATTCTCGCTTCCGCATTCGCTGGTGGACGCGCGAATTTCAAGGTCACCAGCTGAGTCTCGCGACGTGTGCTCCAGCAAACGCGCCATGTCCGCGGCGAACACGACCGGCCCGGCGGCGACGCCGCCCTCCGCGTCGTCCGTGGCGTCGACGACGATTGAGAAGTCGTCCAAACACGAAAGGTGCGATACCGGTAGGCTCGCCGCGAGTGTCGCGGCTGCTTCGGCGGCGGCGACTCGTACCCCCCCTCCCACGCCGTTCGACGCATCACGCACAGTCGCGTCTCGCGCTGCTTTCACTCCGTGCGCCACTAACACAGCACTTTCCAGCTGATACAACGCTTGCGATCCGCGTTCGATTGCCACGAGGTGAATGGTTTCGGTTAAAAACGACAAATATTTTTCATCCGTCGGAACGAGCGCGTCGGCGACGTCGGGTTGACCCACAGTACTTAGTTTCGTGGGCTTCGCAGCCTTCTCCGCCTCCTCCGCAGCGGCAACCACGGCACGTTGGATTCGGTCCAAAGCGCGTTCGTTCGCCTCCGCAAGCGCCGCGCGCACGTCGAACGCCGCGACGTTGTTAGCTTCGTTAGTTTCGCCGTTTTGGTCGAGTACCTCTGGGGGGGCTTGGTTTGCATGTTCGGGCGGCGGTGAGCGGACAGGCGTGGGATGCGTAGGTACCGGTCGCGGCATCGCGGGCGCGCGCCATGACGACATCAATGCCTCGATGCGTTGGATGAGTGATTTTGATTTACCGCTTTCAGTGGCGCTTTCCATGACGGGGCCAGCGGGCGCGGCATTTGCGGTATCGGCGTCCGTTTGCAAGGCGTTTTCGGTGCTCGCCGACGTTTGTTCGTTTGACGTCCTCGGTACGTTCGGTCGAGCCGTCATGGTCATCGCGGGCACGAAATCCGCCACGGTCATTCCAGGACCTAAATTCAAACCAGGTCGTACGCGTCTCGTGTTGATTTCGAACCTCTTCGCCACGCGCATCGCATCCAGCTCACCGTGGATGTGGCTGTGGAAAAATCGAGCGGGCACCGGGCCTTTCCCTTCGACCTTGGTGATTTCACGCAAAGGAAGCGTGGCGACGACTGGGTCCACTCCGCGCAGCGCCACGAAGTGCACGTGCTGGGTGGTCACCACAACGTACACGTTTCCCCTTCCCAACGTGTGCAGGTGCGGGGTCACGCGGTCACCCTCCAAGCTGTCAAGCCAACAAACCTCGAAGTGCAGGATGTCAGCAAACTCCTCCGCGGGGAGCGCGCGGCGGAGAACGTTGCCCTCCGAGCGCACATAGCGGTGCGCGACGTTGACCCCGTCCATGTCGCCCGTGCGCGATGCCGCGAGTTCCCTCTTTGACCGTACACCGGGCCAAGGGGGAACTCCGCGCCACGGAACTGTGTCTCGGTGCTGCCCAGAAAAGTGCATCAACGGAAAAGAAACTCCCGCGAACCATTTTCTATTTTTCAGGAATTTAACAGTCTGATGAGGGAGGTTGTTGAGGTCAGCATCTGATCGCTACTGTACTCTCTACTTTTGTTGAACGGCGAATCCTCGGCATGCACAACGAAGCGCACCCTTGACGCGCGGGTTTCAGACGTCGCGATGGACGTCGAGCAACCCAACGTCTCCATGATGACAAATGATGAGCGCACGCCGCTCATCGACCGCGCGCCTCGCGGTCGGGCCACGAAGCCTGCCGCCTGGGTGTGGGCGACCGTGTTGATCGCGTGTTTCGCGGGTGTTATTTTCTTGGGTGTGTCCGGGAATGTCAATCTGCCCATCCTCGAGCACGTCCCCGGCGGCGTCGAGCAAAGTGCCTCCGTTGCCGTGCCTCTCCGCTTGGGCGACAGTGCACTGTAGACGTCGTATGCTTCCGACCTGCGCGCTGTCGATGACGAAGACCCGATTGAGGACGAAGACTCGATGGAGGAAGCGTGGAAGGATGTCCCTTCGCTCCGCACGAAATGCCAAGTTGTTTTTGGAGACACCCGGAGATCAGGGATCGGTCTCCGAAAACGCGCTCGCTGCTCGGTGGTGGCGGCTGTGATTGGGTACGCAGAATGGCTTGAGACTTAAATACCGCCAAGAACGACGCCGCCAACAAGGCGGGCGAGATCGCCAGACTCAAGGATGACTTGGCCTCGCTCCAAAACGACCTCAATCACGTCGCGAACTTCGCAAACTCGGTGAAGAACATGCACAAGCTTTCTGATTTGCAGAAGAACGCCATCATCCCGGCTGACGTAAAAAACGCGGTGTCGCAAGTGGTGCATTCCGTGAACCGCGTGAAACACGACGTGAGCTCGTTGGTTAAAGAAATCATGACAAGGAAACTTGTCGCGGACGCCGTCCAAGGATCTGGTTACCTAATCGAAGCCGTCACGACCGCGCCTAAGAAATTATTAACCAGTTTGCTGGAAAAGGTGAATCCCACCAACGCGTATTCCTTGGTATCCATGCTGAAAGTGCATGACTTGAACGCGAAATGTATGAGTGGCGCGGACGCGCTTGGCGCGAGCGCTCCCTCAATTCTTCACCCCGACAACGCGCAAGCGCTGCGCCTTTTGATTCGCGAAGCGCTCGGTGTGGAGAGCAAGGAAACCGCTGAACACGAGGAGTCCGTTTCGGAACACCACGGGCGTTTGGCGAGATCCATGGAAGCGGCGTTGGGGGGTGACGACGATGAAGGCGCGTGCTTCTTCCTGGACATTCCCATCTTCGACGATTTCAAAACCACGAAGTAGTACGAGATGCCGTGGCCCGACAAGCTGATGAACGATTTGCACGCGCTCGATGCGTTTGAAATCTGGCTGCCAAAATTCACAGTCTCTACTTGCTTCAAAACCGAGTTCCAGCTCCCGAAGCACGCCGACGACGCGCTGGTGAAGGCGTTCATGGACAGTTTCGGCGGCGTGATCCAAGCATCCATCGACGCGGGGTTCGAACAGGTGAAAAAAGTCAAGCCCGAGCACATCAAAGCGGCGTCTGAAATGACGCAGTCCAAGCTGGAGTGCATTTCCGGAGTCGTGACCCACGTGCGTGGTTTGATGGACAAAGCGCAAGGAGTGCACGGCTGACGGCTGTTAGATTCCGATTCCAATTCCAATTTCGAGGCGCTCGAGATGATGGACTCCGAGTTGGGTCACAAAACCGCAAACCAAGCCAAGGGGTACACCGAGGCGGAGGTGAAGAAGCTATACTCGTGCGTTACCGACGGCCTTCCTGGTTTCGCCTCGGCTGAGCTCGGCCTCGCGCACGAAGACATCACCCCCGACGCGCTGGAAGACCCCTCCTCGAAGCTCAGGATGCACCCGCACCGCGTGCACGACGAGGTTCGCCGCAAAGCGGAGCAAGCCGCGGCTTT
>TARA_B110000977_G_scaffold69199_1_pt1 | contig 12956 bp, 9 predicted proteins | sample TARA_B110000977 | Tara Oceans TARA_B110000977 (sample SAMEA4397798) | marine metagenome | biome: Polar Biome; feature: [SRF] surface water layer (ENVO:00010504); material: water (ENVO:00002006), including particulate matter (ENVO:01000060) such as... | depth 5 m | reverse complement strand
TTTTGGGGGGGAGGGAAGGGAGAGTGAAAAGAGAAAAGGAAATGTCTTCCTAAAAGATAAAAACAATGTCTTCGGCGATTACAGTTTAGAGGTTCCCAAGTTCGGCGAGTGTCTGTTCGCCAGGAAGTTCACCGACGAAGCGTTAAATGACGGAACCTTCACCCAACACTGGGGGAAAACAATAGGCGTTTAGTTATTTATAAAAGTGAATTTATTAAAAGGGGATACTCTAGTCTATGCAATTTTTTTAGCATCATCTCTTTCCTTCACCAATAATTTCACCTCCTCGACGAGTTTCTCGTTCTCGGGGCATTGAATTCCCTGTGCCTTCGCTTGCCCGACGACGTACCCGTTCAGCGAGTCGATTTCAAGCGCCCGTCCCGCGTCGAAGTCCATCTTTGTGGAGGGGAAGTGTTGGCCGTACGAGGCTAATCCTGTGAAGACGATTTCGTGAAAGTCAGGTGGCAACATCGCGAACGCGTCGGCGTGTGGAGCTTTCAGCACCGCCATGAACTCTGCGTATAATAATTCCATCCTCTCCCTGTGATTAAGTAAAAGCCCGTCGCAGTTACAATCGCCCACAATCGATAACAGATTCGCCACGCCGTTGATGAAGAACTTTCGAACAAGGCCGTAGGGGAATGTAGGGTCCGCCTGGCCTAGTATGCCTGACTGTTTTAACAATAACTCGACTTTTTTAGCCTCGGAAGTATCGGGCATGACCCACGGCTTTTCTTCGTTCTTGACGTGAATGTTAATCTTTTTAATTTTTTGTCCAACTTCGCCATCAATCGTTTCCTCGACGAAATCGTACGATTGCGGAATAACCACCCTTACGCTGTTTTCGAACAGCGGCGCTACTATGCCGTTGTGCACCAAGATTGTTATGGCTCCTGTTATTTTAAATTGGTCTAGTTCCTTTTTAACGTTCGGAAGGTCGTACGTCTTTACTGATATAAAAATAAAGTCAAAAGTTTTATGTACGTGTTGTTTGTAATCTCGAACGAAGGTTACGCTGGCATCGGCGCACATGGTATCCACGAAAACCTGCATGTCGCTCACGCCCCTGGATGCGGGGCTTCCTTTCAGCACCACGTCGCTCGTTGTGCCCGCGCTTTTGAACTTGCAAGCCACGTAGGTGCCCACGCGGCCGCCGCCCACCACGAGCACGGTTGGACCGTACATTTTGGTGTCGATTGATTGAGATGATATCGCGCACCGAACGACTGCAGACCTTTCGGCTTTCGAAGAGGCTCCGCGACCGATCCGTCTACTCTGGAAGCGACCGACCACGGAAAGTAGGGGCGGTGCGACCTGTACGCCTGCGTGCATGACAGTGCCCTTCGAAGAAGCGAAAAGGTTGGACACCTGTCTCTTGGGACTGAAAATGAGCGGCTCCTGGTAAAAGATGAACTGCAGGAGCGCACACTTGTGAAGTACAGCACTCAAGGAATATATTATAAGAGTGTATGCATACATAAATGTCTACGTACTGATGTATACATTATATGTGACTGTATAGTCCTACAACTGTCTACGCTCCTACTCCGTATCACGCCCCCCCTTTCGCGACTCTCCTCTCCGTTTCCCGCTCCAGCGTCCTCCTCAAAAACGCTTCGCCCAGCATGTCGCGTATTTCCGTTCCCCACTCCAGTGAGCATTTAGTCACGTCTTCTATCGCACCAGGGTGGATGGCGAGGAACAGTGTGGATAACACGCGCACAGCGTTGGCGACGCGGCATATCCGGTGGCGCTGGTTTGGTTTGACCACTCGAGTCACGCCTTTAGTGTCACTACCGTCGGCGTCTTTTTCGCGTTTTCGTTTTTTATCGTCCTCATCATACCCTTTCTCCTCCTGCCCCTCGTTCGAGTTCCAAGACCCGGAAGGCGGCGCACCGATCCACACGAACCCGTTACACCCGAGAAGAACCTCGACTCCTGAGTTATTTCCGGAGTTATTATGATCCCCGTCCCCGTCCCCAAAAACACTCACGACGTCTATTTCGTGGAAGTGCCGCTTGACGCGTTTCACGATTGTCGGCGGAACTTTCACGAGCGTGCCGTTGACTAACCTGCCGTATTTTAAGCTTCGCGTGTGCAACGCCACGGCGCCGTCCGCGTAGAACGACTGTACCTCCGCCGAAACTAAATCGTTTTCGGCATACAACAAGCGCATGTTCAGCTCATCCACCGCGTTGCGCCGACGCTGCGCCCCGCCGGGAAGATGCACGGCGCCCAACTGCAAAATCGCATCTTGCCTGCCTCCGACGTCCAACTTCCAACGCTTGCCCGCGATGTCTGTGACTCGGCCGAGAACTACGTCGCCGGTTTCAGGGACGTACCGGGTGCGTAATGGGCGTACGCTCACTAGCTTGTTCACTCTTTCCACGGTGCCGCACACGGTGGCGACTAACCTTCCATCCACCACCCGGGTTCCGTGACCGCGTAAAAAACCATCATCAACATCAATGCCCTCGATAGTATCGCCCGGGGTGACGAAGATGGCGTCGTAGGAAGAGCCTGAGGGTTTTTGAATTTGGGGTGGGGGGAGGGGGTTAGGTATGGAGAGTAAAGGGTCTTGAACGTCAGGTGCTAGAACCCAGAAGGTACCCACTCCACACCAGATGGACGTGGAATCAATCTCGGGAAGGGAGCGCCGGTGGGCGGCGGCGGGTGCATGCGTGTGCGCGGGACTTTGTATGGGTATTTAGAAAGGGACTTACCAGGCGCGTTTCTAAGCGTAGCGGACGCGCGGCGAAGTCCGCTCGGGACCTCCCCGCCGCTTATGTCGATCGAACCCATCGCGGAGGCGAGGGACGACCAGGTGGTCGGCGCGCGAAACTATATTCTAGCGACTTGTGCTCGAGCGAAAACCGGAAAAGTACTCAGACGCACATTAGGGGTACATACTTTCATCGCACATCACTTTGTGACTAAAGCACTATGCGCGTTATCCGTCCAGCTGGCGAGGAGATCTCCTGGACGTCTCTGCACCAGAGACGATGTCTTGGATCGTGCCTCCACAACCATCCGCGCGACGTCGTCGGCGATAGGTAGGACATAGTCACCGAGTCTCGGGAGCCTGTTCCTCGTTAGCGCTCACTTACGATGTCGGCCATCGCGCGCTTCGCGCCGCTCACGGCGTCGAGCCTCGGCGCTCGGCGCGCGGATGCGCGCAAGCAAATCGGCAGGGTTTCGGCGAGGCGCGCGGCGCCGGCGCGTGTCACCACCGTCGCGAGCATTCCCCAGCAGCGGGGAAGCACCACCACGGGTACGTGATCGCACAGACCCGGGCTTGTCACGTCGCCAAACAACTCAGACGCGACACCTAAACCCTATACCCCAACCAAACGTCCTCCCCTGCGCGCGTCACTGACCATCCGGTCCCCGCGTCCTCCGACATCGTCTTTTCCATAAAATCCACAGTCACCCGCCAGCCCGTGGAGTCCAGAGACGCGATCCGCATGGGCATCCCCAGTAAGGGTCGCATGGCGGAGGACACCATGGACCTTCTCGCGGATTGCCAGCTAAAGGTACGGAAGATCAACCCCAGGCAGTACGCCGCGGAGATCCCGAACGTGCCCGGGATGGAGGTGTGGTTCCAACGCGCGACAGATGTGGTACGCAAATTGATCTCGGGCGACGTCGACATCGGGATCGTGGGGTACGATATGTTACGTGAAATTGGCAACGAGGACCCTGATTTAGTAGTAGTGCACGACGCGCTTGGGTTCGGGGGGTGCCATCTCGCCGTGGCTGTGCCCAACGCGTGGGAGGATGTTAACTCGCTCCGGGATTTGATGAACGATAAGCGGTTCAGCGCGGAGCGGCCATTGAGGGTCGTCACCGCGTATATGAACCTCGCCGAGCAGTTCTTCGCGGACCAGGGCATGGAGCACGTTGAGTTGAGCACTGCGGACGGTGCGTTGGAAGCGGCGCCCGCAATGGGAGCTGCGGACTGCATTCTCGATTTAGTTTCATCGGGCACGACTCTTCGCGAAAACAACTTGAAGCAAATCGACGGCGGCCGGGTGTTGGAGTCGCAAGGGTGCTTGGTCGCGTCACGAACCGCTCTTCTGGAGCGCCCCGGCACGTTGGAAATCATCCACGAGATGCTTGAAAGACTTGAGGCGCATTTGAGGGCGGAAGGGCTGTTTATGGTCACCGCGAACGTCAGGGGCGCGAGCGCGGAGGAGGTGGCTACTAAGTTGGCTACCTCGGGCGGTCAGCTGCTGAAGGGCCTTCAAGGCCCCACCGTGTCTCCCATCTACACGCCTTCGTCTGACGGCTCCCCATCCAAAGAAGGAAGTTTCTACGCCGTCTCGTTAGCGGTCCCGAAAACGCGCATCTACGAAACCGTTAAGGAGCTGCGCAAGAATGGAGGCAGCGGAGTGCTGACCTTCCCCCTGACGTACGTGTTCGACGAAGAGCCGCCGCGGTGGAACGCGCTGATCAACAACCTCGGCCTGGACGCCAAGGACTACGAACACCTGAAGATTCAGTAAAGTTGGTTAGGTTGATAGATTTATCGAGAGAGAGTATGGAGGCACTAGAGAGAGGCGTAGGCGTAATGGTAGGCCGAGTATAATCTTAAGGAAGAGGTCTTATCATTCTCAATCTACATTCATTATCTTATTCTCACTTCTGCGCGGGCGTTTTGGTTCGCGAGCTTCTTCGGATTGGCGAGGTGAGTTCGGAGGCTTTGGGGGTCTTCGTGGATTTAGCTTTGCTCGTAGGCGCCTTGCTCTTCGTAGGCGTCTTTTTGGTGGGGGTGACATGGCCGTCGAGCCTGGTGGACGTCCTGCGCGCTCTGGTGGATTTGCGAACAGGCGCTGAATCGCTCTTCAAAAGAGTGGCGAAAAGAAACACGAGCTGGACCATCATCCCCAGGCCTAAAACGCCGATCGCGACGACCGCGGTGACGGTGCCGGGGTCCGACATGTCGAGCTTGTCGAGTTGCATGGCGGCTGCGTGGGAGGGAAGAGGGAGACGGAGGGTGTGGGAGGTGAGCGAAGAGCGAAGAAGTGTGGGACGGAATGAAAGTGAATGCATACGCGCCGTTGAACCGACAAGAAGCATTTCTCACAGAAATGTGGGAACGTTTCGTCGCCGTGCCGGGTGGGGGCGCACCGGTTAAGCGATGCACACGAAGTAACCGTACGTGTGGCGGTACAGAACGTCGCGTCGCGTCGTGGCGTCGCGCGTTTTGAGGGGGAGGGACGCGGGGGGCGTGTTTCCCCGAGCGAGCGTTTTGCTTTTTTCAACGACTATTTTTCTGGGCACTTTTCGCAGAAACGGCACTTCCAAGAAAATCACTTCTCCGCGCGCCGTGCACCGACCACGGGCGCGATGCGCTCTGGGATGGTCCACGGCGCGCTTCTCGTGGTATCACTCGCGCTCCTAGTGACGCATGTGCCGGACCGGGTTTTGGGTGGCATCCATGTGGGCGGCATCGACATGAGCGCTTTGAACCTTGAGATGGCATCTCCGTGCGAAGTGGGCGACGATGGGTGCGAAGTGGTGTCTCCGTTGGTGACCGTGGAGGTTTCGGGAAGCCTGGTGGACGAGCTTGGGTTGCCAAGAGCACCACAGGTAGTGAACCACGAGAGCGTCGGCACCATGCAAACCACGCAAGATGTTTTTTTCGTGTGGTTAGTACACGACCCCGAGTCGTTCTGGGTCAACCTCTCGCCGACTGAATCAGATCGCGTCATCGATGTAGGTTTGGGCCAAACCCAAGCGGGGAAGGTTCTTCTTGAGGCTGACTTGCTGCTGAAGCGCACCGCGGCGCAGTTGCTACACCCTGATCACCCGCTAGGAAACGAGTTCTGGAAAAAACTCTACGGCTGGGTTGGCACACGGCCCGCGAAGTTGTGCCATTCCTTCCGGCAATGGATCGTGCCGGGCGTCGCGCGGCTGCAACAAGCGCGCGAGGAAGTATTTGACGATGATGGCGCTTCACGCGAGGATGGCAAGACTGATTCCTCTGTCACTTCAAAAAGCACTTCACGAACCCTGCTTCACGTGCTTCACGCGCCTCTTTTCGTGCGCCAGGAATCGGCGTACGTTTCCAGTGGCAACTGGAGTTTTAGTACTATCGCGAGCGACGCGGACGGTGCGGCGCGGGAGATGTGCGCCGGTTCCGATCCAAACGCGCGCGACGAAGCGTCCAGGTTGTTCGAGTTATTGATTCTCCCAGAACTAGAGAAACAAGTCAACGAAGCGCCCGAATACCAAGATTTGCGCTCCGTGTACCTGTGGAGAGTCGTGAGCGAGTTCTACAGGGAGGGGGGGGTGGATCAGCACGGCGAGGAGGAGAACGGGAGTGAGAAAGGTGAGTGCAACGCTACCTCAGAGGGAAAAGTTGACGACGGAGAGACACTCGACGAAATGTGCGTCGACAACGCTTTCGCGAAGCGCGATAAAAACAAGAAACACGTAGAGGAATTGGTGAAGGTTTTACGAGCCGGGGACATGCGGAATCGGTGGCGAAGAGCAACAGACGACAAATGGACCCCGGATACGGTTTGGGATAAGTACGTCACGAGCGCGGCGGTCGGCGAGTTTTCCGTCACGCGAGACGTTACTGAAAAATCCGGAGACGTGTTCCGCCGGAGCTACTTCCACGGAGGCGTGGACTGGAGACATGTGCGGGTTTGCGAGGTCGTGATAGAGGGAGGGGTGGCACACACACGGTGGTGCGACGAGTGTACGACACGTGGTGGCTTGGAAACACCCCAAGTATCGCACGTATCGCTCATCGTTTCGCGGTCAGAGAACAAATTAGTACCGTACCGCCAGACGTGAGTGTACTACATGTATGTACAAATAGCTATACGTATCTCTTATGGTATACCTACACGATGTCCTCAAACCGGCACCGCCGTGTCCACCCCCGCGGCTCTTCCTCCTGACGCCACCACTGAGGGTTTGGGAAGGTCCGTCGAGGGCCGGAAGGAGTACCGGGAGGACGTGCCCAGCCGCCCGAGCTGCGCTTCGTTCACCTGCCCGTTGAGCCAGGTGATCATCTGCTGGTTCGACGCCAACAGCGCCTGAGACTCCTCAAGTTTTCGTCGCTGGTCCTCCACGCGGTTCGCGAGCGCGCGAATTTCAGCCTTGCACGAGTCCGTCTCACGCACCGCTTCCGCGCGTTCGCGAACTGCCGCGTCAAGCGCAGCCTGGCGTTCGCTGAGAAGCGTTTCTTGCTGCGCGATCACCGCCGCTTTCAGTTTTGCCTTTGCCTTTGCGGAACGCAGCTCCGCTTGAAGCCGCTCGATGATCTGGTTGCCCTTGCGAATCTCGCCCGCGGAGGCGGATACTCGGTCCTCTGCTCTCACTGCGGCGCTTCTCGCGTCTTCAAGCGCGCTCTCTTGCGACTGCTTGTGCGACTCCGCCGCTTTGACGCGAGATTTTAAACTTTTCATCAGCTCCTCTTTATCCACCAGCTGTTGTTCGAGCCACTCCACCCGCATCCCGCGTGAATCCGCATCCTTTCCGCGTTCGTTCAAACCCTTATCCAGGTCCTTGTTCGCTTCGCGCAAGGCGTTTAACTCAGAGCGCGCAGTTTGAAGCGCGGCTTCAGAGGATTCCAATCGCGACGACGCGTCAGAGAATTTCGAATCGAGCGCGTACTTTTGCTCCATCAGTTCGCGAGCCCGTGCGTCCAACTCGTTGTTACGCGACGTCAACGAATCAATCGTGCTTTTGAACCCAAATTCGGATGCCGAGCGCTCACCCTCCATCCGCGTCTTGGTGTTTTCCAGCTCATCAAGGGCGTTGCGTTTTAATTTCGCAGCCAGCTCATCGAGACGCGCTTGCGCCGTCTTCTCCGCAGCCCTCGCGGCTTCTTTTTGCTGAGCTGCTTCCTCCGCTGATTTCTCAACCTCCGCACGCGCGTCTTTGAGCTCCTCCGATGCGTCCGAATGCGACCTGCGCCACACGTCTCTTTCGCCCTTAACATCCATCAACCGTGCGGCGAGGTACTTCTTGATGCTCGCGTCATCCCCGGGCTTGAACGCCAACGAGATGTGCGACAGGTGTTTGAATTTGTTCGTCTCCACGACGCCCAAAGCGCTGTCGTCGGTTTCCTCAGCGCCCAACCTTAACACCGCAAGGAACTTGGGGTTTACTTCCCCTCTACTCGCACAGCACTCCTCCAGGAGCTCGATGAACTGGTCAGGGAACTGGTGGAAGTCCACCAGGATGGATTGCTCCACTTTCAACGACGCAAAATCCTCCTCCGATACCTCCATGTGGTGGAAAAAGAATGGATCCGAATCAGAAGTCACCTGGACGCGGAGCATCTGTGGATTTGGGGTGGGGGAGGGCGGTTATGAGGGACCGGGTAGGAGGGAGGTCAGTTTCGAGGATATAACGGTGTGTATGATTGAGAGCTCCTCAGCCCTTTGCGATGCGTTACACGATACGACACGGGACGGGCGCCTTACCTTGCTTTGCTTGGTCTTGTTCAGCCCCATCAGAATCCGAACGGTGAGCTCTTCGATTTTCTCGGACGCGCCATCGGGGCCGCCCTTGACGCAAACGGGGACATCCTTGTTGAAAAGGTTCGTGGCGTTCTCGACGAACGATGTCTTCCACGACGATGGGTCACCTTCGATGACGTGGGAAGACGTGGGCTGGTGCGTCATGGTGCGCCTCCGTCAATGGCCACGCGAACCTCCCGCCGAACGAACAAGCAAGGACAAAAAGTGAAATTCAAATTCAGAAAAGTCAGAAATTGCGAATTTATATGGCGGAAATCATTAGTTAATGTTGAGTTAAACTTGCTGAAATAGGGGCATTTTTACGGTCTATCGACGAATTAAATATAAATAGTTGTTGTTGTGGGTAATACTTTCTACCCAAGGTAAGGGTGCAATTTTCGCACTTGCGGCGATGCCGGTCATCGCCGGTCCGCTAAGTATTAATCAGACACTCTCGCGCTCGAGGCGGTCCGTCCCCGAGCCGGCCGTCGTCGTTCGCGCCACATATGTACAAAATTATATGCTTTTTTCTTTTTTATTGTTCAATCTATGCACCGAGATTATTGAGTACACTGACAAGGATGAGATATCTGTATGTAACCTTACTTGTTGCCTGCCTCGACCAGCTTGGCGAGTTTATCCAGCTTATCTTCCAGGTTTTTGTTTTTAAGCTCCAGGTTCCGCACGCGGTCGTCCCCTGAAACCTCAACAAACTCCTTCTCCACATCTGTATCGTCTTTGCTCGATCGATCCTTGCCCTCTGCAACGCGCTTGGCTTTCCCGAAGAAGATGTTGATTATCATGGCGCTGACCGCGGTGTACGCGAGTAGGGCGTTGGCGTAGGCGAGGGAGAACCGCTGCGCGACGCCCAGGGGCGCGGCGCTTTCGCACGTGAACGGGCCGTTGACCTTGGTGAACAAACACGGGTCGTGTTGGTCTTGGTACGCGGTGAACATGGCAATCGCCTCGGCGAGGGTCACGGAACACTCGACGTAGAACCCCGCGGGAAGGCCGTACCGCAACGAGGCGTACTCGGGCGACGTAATATCTGTGTACGGGTCGACGAAATCATCGTACCCGCCACCGTAGTTACCGCCGTAGCTCCCCCCGTACCCGGGAAGGCACCCTGAACAGCACTTGCTGGTGCACGCCGATTCGTTGTACATCATGCCCCCGTAATCATCTTCCACCATCCCGCAATCCGCGTCGAGGTAGGAACAACAGGAACGACAGTTCGGGACTTGCTGGCCCGGGAAAGAATAAGCCAGAGGAAACGTGTTGCCGCTGAATTCGTTCGGCGCAGCATTTGTGCCGTCGCTGATGCCTTCGTCCGTGTTGGGCCAATACACGTCGGTTCCGATGCAGTCGTTACCTGAGGCGTAGGAGTCCGGACTGCCGGGATACTGGGATCCATCGCAAATGCCCCAACCGGAGATATCGTCAGCCCACGGGTCGGCGCAGCCGACGTTGACGCTGCAGCAGTTACCGTAGTCCCCGCAATAATTTTCGTTGGACTGTTGCTTTAAGCTCTTGTTGACCATCTGGTCCGTCTGAAACACCTGGGTCAAATCGACGACGTATCCCGGTGAGCCTTTGACGTATCTCGGGGTGTGCGTTAAGCCGTTGGAGTACACGTCGCCGAAATAAATCTCCGACAGTTGGAAGTTCGAACACGTAGTCCACACGCCGCCCACGTCGAAGGTGCCGGCTTGGCACTCGGGCTCGTCCACTTCGTACGCGGAGCCGCCCCCGCAGCACACGGAAACCCCCGCGTCTTCCGTCGGCACGGGCGGCGGCGCTGGCGATGGCGGCGGCGGGGGAAACGGCGGCGGCGGCGACGGCGGCGGCGCGTTGTCGTCCTTCAGATTGGTCTGGAAGATATCGAAGAAGAAGTCGTCGGAGTAGAATCGTTCGTCTTGCGAATCCCAGCCCCACCGCGGGAACCCGTCCACACCGCACGAGTTTAGGGATTTGAGTTGCTCGTACACGCCTTGCTGCGCCGAGTCGCGCTCGTCGTCGGTGAGCGTCACCTGCTCCATGAACCAGTTCGCCATGCCCGCGACGGCTTTGATTTCCGCCCCAGTGCCGGTGAACGGCTTGTACCGCCACGCGTCTCCGCTGGTGGGAATATCGTCACCGCCGGGTCCTCCGTGGTCGCCGGATTCCGCAAACGGAAAACCCACGTCGTTCACGGCGACGACAGTTTCCGTGTTCGGAGGTTGGAGCAGCGTCCGGCAGGTTTCGTAGTTCCAGCGCACGCCGTAAAAGCCGTCCGCAACCATGGGCGTGCAGTTCCAATTTGCTCCGCCGTAGTCCCATTCCGACTGTATCGTGGTTTGAATGATGAAGCTGGGGGGGAGGGAGTAGTACGTGAAGAACGCGACGAACGCGCCCCACTGCATAAGTTGAAGCACGATGGCCATCGGCACGGCTTGCGACCGCGGGATTATAAGGTCCTCCACCTTGTTCGAGGCGTAGAACTCGGGAGGAATGGGGATGATCTTCTCGCCGCAGTTCTTCTTCGCCGCTTTGATGGAAGCGGACTTGGCCATCTTGACCATCGGAGGAAATGAACTAGAGGAGGGACAAGGGTGGGTGGGTTGGTACGTCAGCGATAATGAATGTCGCCCGAAACTAGGGTCTTCGGCGTAAAATATCGCACGCGCGTGACTCATCGGGAAGGATAACAGCGGAGGGCAGCGTGACTCGTCCACTCGACGTTCGGTGCATCGCGCCTTGGACGTACAGCCCAGTGAGGGTGCTCCGTTCGCGCGTGAGTCGTGCGGCGTTGCCCGGCTGATCTTGAGTCGACCTGACCACGTGTTGAGGTGATGCCGCATGGGTCGAATCTCGGATGGGTGGATGCATTTCCCATGTCGGACCCCTGCTTCGGGACGTACCTACAGATGTTCGCCGCGCGGGCGTGGAAGGGTTCGGATTGAAGTTGTATGTGGCCGTAAGCGTACGAAGCGTGCGCCTCGTCGAATGACACGTCCGCGCGGGCAGAGTCGAGTGTCTCTTCAACCGAGGATTGTACTTTCGCAAGATCAACTTTTTTGTGTTCGACATGTCATATGCAATCAGGCTGTTGTTTCGGTAATTCGGCGATTCGGGAAAAATTGCGCGCATGCGCGTGAACCACGATTAGACCGTCGAATTGACTGAAAATTGCGCGCGAAGCCAGGCTGGCTCCCTCCCTGGCATTATGCGGCTGTTCAAATACGGCAACCCCGAGGGCATCCCGAAATTGTTAGGTAATTGTGTCAGTATCTTCAAAGTATTTGATCGCATTTACACCGAGCCGCGCCCCCCCGCGCCTACGCCTCGCGCCTCAAAATGAGCGCGCAGACGACCTCGCAGCGCCGCGCGGGCGCCGACCTGTTTGGCCAGCTCGCGCTGGGCAAGCTCTCGCTGTGCCGCTACCTCGCGAGCAGCGAGGGGTACGAGAGTTTCAGATCTAAGACCCGAGGCAGTTGGCTTTTGAACAAGCTGGTTGGCCAAACGATGTACGAGAAGCGCCAGATGGTGCTTCTCGCGATTGCGCACGCGATCGCCACGCTCGTGGTGTGGCAGCACTTCTTTTACATCAAGTTTGCGGTGCAAGAGGCGAACGTACCGGTCGGGGCGAACTTGTACTGGTGGAAGCGGTTAACACCCCCGTTTGAGTTCGGCGCCATGCATGCGATCTTGTTTCAAATGGCGCTGCTGCCGTTAACAATGGCGCGAAGCACGGTGGCGTACGTATCGCAAACCTACTTCGGAAAGAAATTCATCCCCCTCCACAAAGTCGTGGCGATGCACATCCACCTGGGGTACACCATGGTGGGTTTCGTGTTCGCCTCCACGGTTTTGTTCTTCGTGTTCTTTGGCCAAGGGTGCGCAGATCAAAAGTCCGGGAAAGAACCGTCGCCGGGCGGCGTTCAAACTTTTTGCAAAAAAATGACCTCAGAAATCATGATCACCGGGCTGGTCATAATGGGGTGCCTCCTTCTCGTCGCCGTGACAAGCTTTCTTCGTAACCGAATCAAGTACGAGTACTTCTACGTCGTGCACCACCTTGTGTTTGTGATGTTTGCGTTGGCCATCGCCCATACTCTTGATGACGCGTTTCGAAAGGGACAGGTGCGGTCGCAAAACTTCAAATGGTTCACCGCGTCGTTGATGTGGTACTTCACGGACCGGATGCACGCGGTGATGAACGGCCGGGAGTGTAGGGTTGTTGAATCCAACGCGATTGGAACGGAAGACACTGACGGCAGAAAGGTTATCACCCTGCGTCTCCAACGCCCCAAGACGTTTCTCTTCTCGCCCGGGCAGTACGTGTTCCTAAGCATCAAAGGTATCGACCACCACTGGCACCCGTACTCCATCGCGAGCGCGCCGAGTGATGACACCATCGACTTTTTCATGGAAGTAATGTCCGGATCAAAAGTGGACGGCCACGACGCGTGGACGTCGCAGCTTTGGCGATTG
>TARA_B110000977_G_scaffold64862_1_pt1 | contig 12963 bp, 9 predicted proteins | sample TARA_B110000977 | Tara Oceans TARA_B110000977 (sample SAMEA4397798) | marine metagenome | biome: Polar Biome; feature: [SRF] surface water layer (ENVO:00010504); material: water (ENVO:00002006), including particulate matter (ENVO:01000060) such as... | depth 5 m | reverse complement strand
CACTAGATCCTAAATCTAGCGTGTCTACCAATTCCACCACGCCTGCATAATCCGCAAGTAAACTTGCAAAAATTCCGAAGTTTCGGGTTGCAAATATAAACAATAGTTCTAAACTACAAACGTGTTCATTATAATTTTTCTACTTTTGATCTAGAAATAAAAAACCCCATTTATGAGTACAATTCAAAACTATATCAAAGAAAACAAAGACCGCTTTTTAGAGGAACTTATAAGTTTGCTAGAAATACCTTCTGTAAGTGCAGACAAGGCCTATAAATCAGCGGTTTTAAACACAGCTGACTTTGTGTTACAAAGTCTTAAAAAAGCAGGGTGTGATCTTGTTGAGATGTGTGAAACGCCAGGATATCCAATTATTTATGGTGAAAAAATTATTGACAAAAACTTACCCACGGTGCTAGTATACGGGCATTATGACGTGCAACCTGCAGATCCCATAGAATTATGGACTTCTCCACCCTTTGAGCCTGTGATTAAGAAGACCCCAATTCATCCAGAGGGTGCTATTTTTGCCCGTGGAGCTTGCGATGACAAAGGACAAATGTACATGCATGTAAAAGCACTCGAATATATGACCGCTACTGGAAATTTACCCTGCAATGTAAAGTTCATGATTGAAGGGGAAGAGGAAGTTGGTTCTGAAAGCTTGTCTTGGTTTGTGCCAAGAAATATAGAAAAACTTGCCAATGATGTTATTTTGATTTCTGACACGGGCATGATTGCAAATGATATTCCTTCAATTACAACAGGTTTGCGTGGTTTAAGTTATGTTGAGGTTGAAGTTACGGGACCCAATAGAGATTTACATTCCGGTTTATACGGAGGTGCTGTTGCAAACCCAATAAATATTTTAACAAAAATGATTGCCTCTTTGCATGATGAAAACAATCATATTACCATTCCAGGTTTTTATGACCATGTAGAAGCCTTGTCTGCGGCCGAAAGAGCAGAAATGGCCGAGGCACCTTTTTCTCTAAAAGAGTATGAGAAATCAATCGCCATTGGTTCCGTTTATGGAGAAAAAGGATATTCTACCAATGAAAGAAATGCAATTAGACCTACATTAGATGTCAATGGAATATGGGGAGGGTATACTGGTGAAGGTGCAAAAACAGTAATTGCAAGCAAAGCTTTTGCAAAAATCTCAATGCGTTTAGTACCAAATCAAGATTGGAGAGCAATTACCACGTTGTTTAAAAATCATTTTGAGAGTATTGCTCCAGCCGCCGTAAAGGTCGTTGTAAAGCCACATCATGGTGGGCAAGGGTACGTAACACCAACAGATACTATTGCGTACCAAGCAGCAAGCAAGGCATATGAAACAAGTTTTGGTAAAACTCCAATTCCACAAAGAAGTGGTGGTAGTATTCCTATTGTAGCTTTATTTGAACAACATCTAAAAAGTAAAACAATCTTAATGGGCTTTGGCTTAGATTCTGATGCCATTCATTCTCCTGACGAGCATTTTGGTATCTGGAATTACCTGAAAGGTATTGAGACCATTCCATATTTTTATAAATATTTTACAGACTTCTCAAAAACCAAATAAACGAAAAATTCATTTGTAAAAAAAAGCCGCAGCTTATTGCTATAAGTTGCGGCTTTTTTTCCTCGAAATATTTTTCACTAATCTACATTGTCGTGTAAAAAGGAATTATTGGATTTGAAATCTAAATTTTCACCTGTTTGAATTGCCGTTTTTGTCTTACTAATAGGTGCATTTACGCTCAGATCTAGTCCTTGTCTTTTATAGGCAGGCTGACGTTCAATTTCATCTATATTCTTACTAAGTTGATCATTAAATTTATAGTTAAATCCTTTCATTTTTTCGCGTCTCTCCTGCGCTCTTTTCTGAAGTTCAACGATGGTTAAATCTAAAGGAGAAACTTCTTCACTCTTGGTTTCAATGGTGTTAATCTCTGCCTGCGGCAGTATTGTTTTTAATTCAAACTGAACGGTGTCTTCCACTGTTTCAACCTGTATTGCTTTTGTTGCTATCTCAGAGCTTTTACCAATGGTTGGCTTTGCATCAAAATCTTCTAATACAAAACGTGTTTCTTGCACCTGATGCCCCAAAACAATTTCTTCTGCGCCAAAAACCTCAATATTATTAACATCCACTGGCACTTCTTCATTGAGTGTATACTTCACTTCTTCCGCTACCTTAACTTCTGTGTACGTATTTAGTGGTAAATCAAATAATAAATCTGCTTTTATTTGGTGTGGCTCCTCAGCAATTTCCTCAACTTCAGGAGTGATGTCCGTGATAATAAAATCTTCTTCAGAAACCGTATCCAAAGTTACCACATCATCAGAAACAACGGTATTTTCTATCTCTTCTGAAGTAGGGATTGTATCCATCTCGGGATTCAACTTCACGACTTCTTCTTCAATATCTTCCACTAAAGTATGTACTATTTTCTCATCCCGCCCTGCCGCTATTGGCTGGTCTATGGCAGTGTCAACAGACATCGTTTTTTGCTCAAAATTATAGGTGGCCTTTTGCTCATCTTCTAGAGTATGTACAATTTTTTTAACCTCTGTATTTGTAATTGTACTTTGCTGATCTTTCGCAAAACCAGTCGCTACGATTGTTACAGCAATAGCATCGCCTAGCTCTTCGTCCTCACCAATACCCATAATAATATTGGCATCATAACCCGCTTCATCCTGAATAAAATCGTTGATTTCTCCTATTTCATCTAAAGTAACTTCATTGGTACCAGAAACAATTAACAACAGTACATTTTTAGCACCCGTAATTTTATTATCGTTCAACAATGGGGAATCTAATGCCTTTACAATCGCCGTTTTTGCTCTATCTATTCCCGCTTCTTTGGCAGAACCCATGATCGCAGTTCCACTATTAGAAAGGACTGTCTTAGCATCATGTAAATCAATATTTTGCTTATAATGGTGTGTAATTACCTCTGCAATTCCACGAGAAGCGGTAGCTAAAACTTCATCAGCCTTAGAAAAACCAGCTTTAAAACCAAGGTTCCCATACACCTCTCTTAATTTGTTATTGTTGATGACAATTAAAGAATCTACATTTTGACGCAATTGATCGATTCCTAATTGTGCTTGTGAAGAGCGTCTTCTTCCCTCAAAGGCAAACGGCATCGTTACAATACCTACCGTAAGGATGTCCATATCCTTAGCAATTTTAGCAATAATTGGTGCTGCCCCTGTTCCGGTTCCACCACCCATTCCCGCAGTTATAAAAACCATTTTTGTTTGGTTATTTAACATTTGCTGAATCTCCTGCATACTCTCTTTTGCTGCTTGTGCACCAATTTCTGGATTGGCACCTGCCCCTAAACCAGAAGTAAGATTTGCTCCTAATTGAATTTTATTAGGAACTGGACTATTTTCTAAAGCTTGTGCATCTGTATTACAAATCACAAAATCTACACCTCTAATTTGCTGTGTATACATGTGATTTACTGCATTGCTTCCGCCACCACCAACACCAATTACTTTAATAGTATTTGATTGGGTTTTTGGCATGTCAAATAAAATGTTATCGAATTCTGCGCTCATAATAACGTCTCTATTATAATTTAATATTTTCTTATTCCCTCTTTTTTGCTACTTTACTTAGAAAGCAACTTGCTTGCCACATACGTTTCCTCTTTGTTACTCTGCGTTGTCTAGAAAGTCTTTTAAGCTTTCTATAAACTTCTCAAAGAAGGGTCTTTTTTTTACGGGCCTTGGTGTTTCTTCTTGTGGTTTAGATATTTCCTCCTGTGCATTTCCAGCATCCTCTATAACCTCTTCAAGAACCGCTTCCTCTTTAAATTCTTTACTTAGACCTTCCATTAACAAACCAACAGCGGTCGCATATGCAGGACTTGACAATGCCTCATCTGAATCGCCTGCTAAATGTTCGTTAGGAAATCCAACTCTAGCATCCATGCCTGTAATGTACTCTACTAACTGCCGTAAGTGCTTTAATTGCGCGCCTCCGCCTGTTAACACAATTCCTGCAATCAATTTTCCCTTTGCAGTCTCATGTCCATAATTCTTTATCTCTAAATACACATGCTCTATAATCTCCTGAACTCTTGCATGTATAATTTTAGATAAATTCTTTAATGTAATTTCTTTGGGCTCTCTTCCTCTTAATCCTGGAATAGAAACAATTTCTGTTTCTTTATTTTCTCCAGGCCAGGCAGAACCAAACTTAATTTTCAAAAGCTCTGCTTGCTTTTCTATAATGGAACAGCCTTCTTTTATATCATCCGTAATTACATTTCCTCCAAAAGGAATGACCGCGGTATGTCTAATAATTCCGTCTTTAAAAATTGCTAAATCTGTTGTACCCCCACCAATATCAATTAAGGCAACTCCAGCTTCTTTCTCTTCTAAACTTAATACTGCCGCGGCAGAAGCTAAAGGTTCTAAGGTAATATCACTTAAATCTAAGCCTGCACTTTTCACACAACGACCAATATTTCTAATAGATGAAACTTGTCCAACAACCACGTGAAAATTGGCTTCTAAACGACCCCCATACATGCCAATAGGCTCTTTTATATCTGCTTGAGAATCTACTTTAAACTCTTGTGGTAGCACATGAATAATTTCTTCTCCTGGCAACATCACTAATTTGTGCACTTGATTTACTAAATTCTCGATATCCGCCTCGTCAATGACCTCATCAGCATTGTTCCTGGTAATATAATCTGAGTGATGTAAACTTCTAATATGTTGTCCTGCAATACCAACAATCACATCTTCTATCTTAATACCAGAGACACTTTCTGCTTCCTCTACAGCTTGTTGTATAGACTGGATTGTTTGCGTAATATTACTAACAACACCGCGCTTTACTCCTAAACTTTTTGCTTTTCCAATACCTACAACTTCTATTTTGTCATATTCGTTTTTACGACCGATCATGGCAATAATTTTGGTAGTACCAATATCTAAACCAACAGCTATTTTATTGTCTTCCATTTTCACTTATTTTGTGCACACAACTTGGTTGTGATATTTTAGAGTAATCCTTTTATAATCTTGTATCGTTTTATTTTTAAAAGTGGTATTGTAAAACGCTTTTAACATGCTAAATTTTGTTTTCACCCTTTCTAAATTTCCAAAATCGACTTTGTAATCTCCGCTTCTTACTGAAAACTGAAATGCACCATCATCAGATTTAAGAATTCCTACAACCTCTTTCTGTAGAAAATCATCTTCTAAAATAACCGATATCAATGGCAAAACCAATCGAATATCTGCTGCGCTTTCAACACCAGAAACCAACAACACCCGCGCGGAATAATTTTCCGACAAAGGTACTTTTACACCTTGCTTGTCAATATAATAGGACGTTTTCCCTCCTATAATTCTAGCAACTGGAACCCGTTGTTTTATCTTTGATTTCAGCACCCCATCAATCGTTAAAAAAACGGCCGCTTTTTCAACATATGGATTTTCAGAAACCTTCTTTTCTAGACTGTATAAATCTATCACAGATTTTGGTTGATTTATCACTGTTTTATTATTTTGTATTAACAATTTATTAACCATTGTATGGGTTAAAAAATTACTCTTATTTACCTGAAAACTAACTCGAACTTCCGCTATTTTTTTAACGCCATTCCTTATTGAAGTAAAACTATATAAAAAGCTCAAAAACCCAATAAAACCAATAAAAAAAAGATACTTTAAGCTTCTTCTAAACCTCATGATTTGCTGCTTTTAAAAGTTCATTTGACACCTCATCTGCCAACACACCAATGTCCCCTGCACCCAACATAACAACTACTTTTCCTGAGAAATTATTAATATCTTTTAGTAGATTCTTTTTTTGTGTCAATTTTTTATGCGGATTTTTAATTTTACTCAAAAGCCAGTTTGAATCGACTCCAGGGATAGGAATTTCTCTTGCTGGGTAAATATCTAACAACAAAATAGCATCGAACTTATTTAAAGCCAATGCAAAATCGTCAATAAAATCTCTTGTCCTTGAATACAAGTGCGGTTGAAAAACAACCAAAACTTCTGTCTCTGGATACATTTCTCTTACAGCATTCTCAACAGCACTAATAGCGGTTGGATGGTGGGCATAATCGTCAATCAAAACAAAGTTTTCAGTTTTAATTTTATAGGAAAACCTGCGTGCTACGCCTTTGAAAGTTCCTAAACATTTTTTAATGTTTGCTAACGAAACCCCATACACGTCGGCCATTGCTATGGCTGCTAGTGCATTCATAATATTATGGCGTCCGGGAAGGTCAAATGAAATATTTTCAATTTTTGAATTTGGGGTCTCTGCGTCAAAAATACAGCTACCACTTTCAATTCTTAGATTGAATGCTCGGTAATCTGCGGACGTATCAATTGCATATGTCAAGCCTTTTAAAGGCAATCCTTTTGCTACGATTAGCGTGTCCGAAACCAGCTCTGAGAACGCTACAAAAGAATCCGTTACTGCTTCTGGACTTTCATACATATCTAAATGATCAGCATCCATAGAGGTTACACAGGCAATATTAGGACTTAATTGCAAAAAAGAGCGATCAAATTCATCTGCCTCTACCACACTAATTTCAGTTCCTCCTAAAATTAAATTAGTGTTATAGTTCTCCGCAATTCCGCCTAAAAAAGAGGTTGCTTTGGCGGTGGCCATAATATGACCTAAAATTGAAGAAGTTGTAGTTTTTCCGTGTGTCCCTGCTACGGCTAAACAGAAGGTGTTTTTCGTTATTTCACCTAAGATTTCAGCTCTTTTTAGCACGGTAAACTGCTGCGCTAAAAAGTAATTAAGCTGTGCATTATTTTCTGAAACTGCCGGTGTATAAACAACCAGTGTGTTCTCTTTATCTAAAAAAGGCGGCAAAATATTTTTTACCACATCCTCAAAATTAATGGCTACTCCTGAACGTTCTAGCTCCATTGTAATCTTAGAAGGTGTTTTATCATAACCTGCTATTTTTTTTCCGTTCGCAGCAAAATAACGTGCAATTGCACTCATTCCGATGCCTCCAATTCCGACAAAATAAACGGTATGTATCTCTTTTAAATTCAATTATTTATCAATTTTTCAACTTCATCAACAATGTCTTTGGTTGCTCCAGGAAGCGCCAAACTTTTTATATTTTCGGACAAACTTTCCAATTTCCCAACATCCTTTATCAACGATTCAAAAACTACAGGAAAAGTATCTAAATCTGATTCCGATATTAGGATTGCAGCATGCTTCTCAACAATGGATTTTGCATTCTTTGTTTGATGATCTTCTGCCACATTTGGTGATGGAATAAAAAGTACTGGCTTTCCAACAATACAAAGTTCAGAAACAGAACTTGCACCGGCTCTAGAAACTATAATATCGGCAACTGCATATGCATAATCCATCCTATTTATAAATTCATGTACCTGCACACTTGCTCGCATATTATGTTTTTTATAGGCTTCAAAATACATTTTACCACACTGCCAAATCACTTGAATCTCTTTACTTTCAAAAAAATTAAGATTATTTTCTACAAATTCATTTATTTTTCTGGCGCCTAAACTTCCACCAAGAATTAAAAGTGTTTTCTTTCTTTTATTTATTTCAAAGAAAGACTGCCCATCCTCCCTCTTAAAATGGATAGACAACAAATCCTGTCGCACTGGATTTCCTGTTTTTATCATTTTATTACCCGGAAAGAAACGCTCTAAATGATCGTATGCAACACAAATCTTTTTTGCCTTCTTACTTAATAATTTGTTGGTAATTCCTGGATACGAATTCTGTTCTTGTATCAGTGTAGGAATTCCTTTCCTACCCGCCATGATGAGTATTGGACCACTGGCAAAACCACCTGTACCAATTGCAATATCTGGCTTAAATTTCCGAATTATATTAGCTGCTCTAAACAAACTGTGTATCAGTTTAAAAATAAAAGATATATTTTTAAAAGTTATTTTTCTCTGAATACCAGCAATCCACAATCCTTTAATTTCATATCCTGCCTGTGGTACTTTCTCCATTTCCATTTTATCCTTTGCACCTACAAATAGAAATTCAGCATCAGGATATCTCACTTTTATCTCATTTGCAATTGCAATTGCAGGATAAATGTGACCTCCTGTTCCACCTCCAGAAACCAGTATGCGTAGCGAATTTTTCATAGATATTTGCTATTTTAAGAATCGGTTATGAGTGCTTTTGTACAGCATAATTTTTAAAAAATTTTTATTAGATGGTTTCATGCAATATATCTAATGGATTATCATCTAAAATATCCTCTTCTGTTTCCTGTTTAGAGGTGCTCACACTTAAAATCATTCCAAGCGCAAAGCAAGTCATCCATATCGAAGTTCCTCCACTACTAATTAACGGCAACGTTTGGCCGGTTACCGGAAATAAACTTGTGGCCACTGCCATATTTATGGTTGCTTGAAAAACAATAGGTAAACCGACTCCAATGACTAATAACATCCCAAAAACGGTAGAGGTTGTCCTTAAAACAACAAAGACTCTAAAAAGCAATAAGAAATAGATAAAAATAACTAAAACTGCACCTAGAAGACCATATTCCTCAACAATAATAGCATAAATAAAATCTGATGACGATTGTGGTAAAAAGTTTTTCTGTATACTTTTCCCTGGACCAACTCCCAAGGAACCTCCTGTTGCAATGGCTATTTTAGCCTTCTCAACTTGATATGCGTCTTTGCCTTCTGCACTTGAAAAGCTAACGATTCTACTTTGCCACGTTTGTACTCTATTTGGCATTACATCTGGAAAAGCTTTGGCTATTAACACAAAAAAAGACAGCGCTAAAATTCCGGTAGCTAAGATAAATCCAATATATTTTAAGGGATATCCCCCCACAAAAACAAGGACCAAAATCATGGTGAAAATAATTGCCGTTGTTGAGAAATTCGCTGGTAAAATTAAAAACAAAACCAACCCTACTGGCAACCACAATTGTATTAAGCTCTGTTTAAAAATAATTTCTTTTTCTTTATTTCTAGCTAAATATCTTGCGACAAACACCATTAAAACAAGACCTGCCAAAGTAGAGGTCTGAAAACCAATACCTACAAAAGGGATGCGGATCCACCGACTTGCATTTGCACCACTAATCATCGTTCCTTGTGCCAAAGTATATATTAACAAAACAATTACAATGGGCATCATTAAAACAGATCCTCCAGAGAAATATCGATACGGAATTTTGTGCACTCCATAGAGCACTGCAAATCCCATAATTAATAAAACCATATGCTTCACTAAATATCCAAATGTAGAACCAGCGCCTACAACATAGACCAAGTTGGTACTTGCACTATATACAGGCATAAATGAGAAAATTGCCAAAGCTGCAAAAATTGCCCAAATAGTTCTATCTCCTTTTATATGTTGAAAGATCTTTTTCATTAAAGATTACTTAATTCTTAGTGTTTTAAATTTCCGTTAAATAAAGCGCAGGTGCTTCAGTTTTTTAAAGATTTCTTACAGCATCTTTAAACTGACGTCCTCTGTCCTCGTAATTCTCAAACAAATCGAAACTTGCGCATGCTGGAGAGAGCAAGACAGCATCTCCATTTTCTGATAATTTGTGTGCTACTTTTACGGCCTCTTCTGCTCCTGCTGTTTCCACAACAATATCCACAACATTGCCAAACATGTCTTTTATTTTTTGATTGTCAAGGCCTAAACAAACAATTGCTTTTACCTTTTCTCTCACCAACGGTAATAAGTCGCTATAATCATTTCCTTTATCAACGCCCCCAACAATCCATACAGTTTGACGGTTCATACATTCTAAAGCATAAAAAGTTGCATTTATATTTGTTGCTTTTGAGTCGTTAATATATTCTACACCTTTTACTTTTGCAACGTTCTCTAATCGATGCTCAACTCCTTCAAAGTTGGACAAACTTTCTTTGATTGCCTCTTTTCTAATCTGTAATAACTGTGCAGCCATTGTTGCTGCCATTGTGTTTTTAACGTTGTGTTTTCCTTTTACTGCTAAAGTTGATATTGGCATCTTGAATGTGTCTTTATTAATATTGATTATTATAGTATTATCCTTTAAGAAAGCGCCATATGCGAGTTCTTTTTTTAATGAAAATGGTAGTAGTTTTGCTTTTGTATTGTTATCTTTTAACCAGGTATTGATCGCCTCGTCATCTGCATCATAAATGAGGTAATCACTTGCTTTTTGATTTTTTGTGATTCTAAATTTTGAGGCAATGTATTTTTCAAAGTCGTAATCATACCTGTCCAAATGGTCTGGCGTGATGTTTGTTAAAATTGCAATGTGACAATTGAAATTTTCAATATCGTCTAACTGAAAACTACTCAACTCTACCACGTAATTTTCTCGAGAACCCTGTGCAATTTGCTTTGCGAAACTGATTCCTATATTACCTGCAATTCCTACATTTAATCCCGCATCTTTTAAAATATGATGCACCAACATTGTTGTCGTGGTTTTTCCATTCGAACCTGTAATTCCAACAATCGTAGCATCGGTATACTTTGCCGCAAATTCAATTTCAGAAATCACAGAAATACCTTTCGCCTTTAACTTTAAAATCAACGGCATTGATCCCGGAATTCCAGGACTTTTCATCACCACATCTGCAACTAAAATTTTACTTTCTGTATGCTTGTTTTCTTCAAATGAAATTTCATTTTTTAAGAGCACTTCCTTAAATTTATTCCCTATTTCGCCAGCATCGGAAACAAAAACATCATATCCTTTTTGTTTTCCTAAAATAGCGGTTCCAACACCACTTTCACCACCACCAAGAACAACAAGCTTCCCTGCTCCATAAGAGCTTGCAAAGGCCTGTTTATTTATTTCTTGGTTCTTCATTTCGATCGCTTGCTAAAATTTATTTATTGCTTCTTTTTTACCTCAACTTGAGTGTTACAATTGTAAGCACTGCTAATAGAATCCCTATAATCCAAAAACGAACTACAATCTTACTTTCATGAAAGCTTAATTTTTGATAATGGTGATGTAATGGTGCCATTCTAAAGACTCTTCTACCTGCCCCAAATTTATTTTTTGTGTATTTAAACCAAAAAACTTGAATGATTACTGACATATTTTCTATTACAAAAACCCCTGCGAGTATTGGCAATAGCAATTCTTTTCGAATTGCTATTGCAATCACTGCAATAATTCCACCAATCGTTAAACTCCCTGTATCTCCCATAAATACCTGCGCAGGATATGTATTATGCCAAAGAAAACCAATAAGTGCCCCTGCAAAAGCAAGAATGAAAACAGTCATTTCTCCAGAGTTTGGAATGTACATGACATCTAAATAATCTGCAAAAACAATATTCCCAGAAACCCATGCAAAAACAGCCAATGTGACCACCATAATTGCTGAAGAGCCCGCTGCCAAACCATCGATACCATCTGTTAAATTTGCACCGTTGGAAATACCAGTAACAATAAACACAACAATGAAAATAAAAACGATCCATCCGTATTGCTCATATCCTTCCCCTAAAAAACGAAGTGCTTTTGTATAGTCTAATTCATTATCTTTTAAAAAGGGAACCGTTGTTTTCGTTGATTTGTGTGCAGCTCCAAAAACTGTTGTTCTACCGTTTTCCTGGATTATTTGCTGCGCTGCTGGCAATTGCTCTTTAATCGTAACATCTTCATGAAAGTAAAGCATAGACCCCACAATAATTCCCAACCCTACTTGTCCAAGAACTTTGAACTTTCCTTTTAGGCCTGCTTTATTTTTTTTAAAGACTTTAATATAATCATCTAAAAAACCAATCAACCCCATCCAAACGGTTGTGATTATTAAAATAATGACATAAATATTATCTAATTTGGCTAATAAAAATACCGGAATCAAGGTGGCTAAAATAATAATGATCCCACCCATAGTTGGAGTACCTGCTTTTTGAATCTGACCCGCTAGCCCTAAATCTCTCACCGATTCTCCGACCTGTTGCTTTTGTAAGAATGCAATAATTCTTTTTCCATTAATTGCAGAAATCAGTAAGGATAAAATGAAAGCTGTAGCCGCTCTGAATGTAATAAATTGAAAGACACTAGCTCCTGGAAAACTAAATTGACTTTCTAAATATTCAAATAAATAATACAGCATTTTTTATTAATTTTTTAGTTGATTAAAACAGTTTTTTATTTCCTCTAAATCATCAAAATGAGTTCGAACCCCATTTGTTTCTTGATAATTTTCATGCCCTTTTCCTGCGATGAGTATGATGTCCCCAGCCTCAGAAAACTTACAAGCCGTTTTAATCGCCTGCTTTCGATCTAAAATGGTGAGTGTTTTTTTATAATTTTCTACCGAAACACCCGCTTCCATCTCTTCTAAAATAGTCTGTGGGTTTTCTGTTCTTGGATTGTCTGATGTAAAAATTACTTGCGTGCTTAAGTGCGAAGCAATATGCGCCATTTTTGGTCTTTTTGTGGTATCCCGGTCGCCGCCGCAACCCACCACTGTAATCACTTTTTCAGCACCCTTCTTAATATCGTTGATAGTCTCTAAGACGTTCTTCAAAGCGTCTGGGGTGTGTGCATAATCTATAATAGCCGTAACGCCATCTTGTGAAATCACATATTCAAAACGACCACTTACACTCTCTAACTCACTCAGTAACTTTAAAACCTCCAACTTTTCTAAACCTAATAATTCTGCGGTTGCAATAATTGCTGTTGCATTATAAATATTAAAAACACCTATTAGTTTTGTCCAAACCTCGGTTCCCCTTACTGAGATCAACGTCCCTGATAATTGTTTTTCTAAAATCTTAACTTTAAAATCGGCAGCCGTTTTTAAGGCATATGTTTTCTTTGTTGCTTTGGCATTTTGCAACATAAAATATCCGTTTTTATCATCGATATTAGTAAGTGCAAATGCAGATTTTGGCAATACATCAAAAAAGTGTTTTTTTACATTTCTATATTCTTCAAAAGTTTCATGATAATCTAAATG
>TARA_B110000977_G_scaffold199110_1_pt1 | contig 12973 bp, 7 predicted proteins | sample TARA_B110000977 | Tara Oceans TARA_B110000977 (sample SAMEA4397798) | marine metagenome | biome: Polar Biome; feature: [SRF] surface water layer (ENVO:00010504); material: water (ENVO:00002006), including particulate matter (ENVO:01000060) such as... | depth 5 m | reverse complement strand
CGCGGCGGGGAGCGAGATGACGTCGGTTCACGATCCGTGTTGTGTTGTCTCTCGTACTCCACCACACGAAAGGGCATCGCAGGTTGACGAGTGGGTTAAGGGTCACGGTGGAAGCGAGGCGGTCCCAGTGAAGGCTACACGCTTGCTTTCTGCCAGTGCCCTAAACCCTCTGAACGCCGGCGATTGACCGCCGCGTGTGTGTCGTGGTACGCCCGGCGCGACGCACGGTTTGCACTGTACACGTGCTTTGCTACTCGATACGAGCCTTATGGAAAAGATTTTGAATAATCAACGCACCTGAGTCACGACGTTTCCCGCTTGCACCGCGATGACGGTCACGGGGACGCACAAGCCTTCCTCCGTGAACAGCTGCGTCATGCCCGCTTTGTTTCCGAAAACACCCACACCCGCGTCGAACTTGGCGTCAACCTTGAGGGGAACCGCCGCCGCGGTGCGCACAGCGCGCGCGGGGGCGGCGACGCGAGCACCCGTGAAGCTGGACTGCTTCAGATTGCGGCAAGCCGGAGCGCGCACGCCGGCGGCAATTTGGATAGAGGCCATCATAGCGGCCATCTTTCTGTGTCTCTTCCGCGCGCGGCAAGAGAGTCGCGACCGGACTTAGCAAAAACTAAACCCTTCGAAACCTAAACGCGTCACGAACACGAGGCTCGACAGACGGGCTCTACGAGTCGTCACAACGAGTGTGGCGTCGAGTAGAATGCCGGAAGGAAGAGCGGCGCGATTTCCAAAAAGCTCGAAATGACGCGTCGCTCTCAAAAAGCAAAAAACTCCGAAAACCCTAGACGTTTTTGTGAGACTAGCTGCCACACACAGCTTCGAAACTGCGTTGAATGGTTTTTAGTCTGCTTTTTGTGAAATTCGACCCGACTTTTTGGCGCTTCGGCGACTAACAACGATTGGACGAAATCGCGGAGCGGCTCCGCACAAGACGGCGCGCGCGCCGGGTTTCGCCGTGGGCGAGCCTAGACGCGTGCGCAGAGGGGTGACTGAGTCTTGGCGGTGATACGAGCACGGCGAACGCGCGGGCGAGCGACAGGGTTTAGAAGGGGGAGGTGACACGCTCGGTCGGTTCTTGGAAAAAGCGCGCGGCTTGGAAAGTATCCGGGACGATCTTTCGGTGAGGGAGGAGAGGTCCGAGCGGAACCGTTCGGGTCGGCATCGCCGGTACTTCGGAGCGTGAACGTGTTGCTACACTCTTGAAACTACAAAGCACGTAACAACGCACTTCACAAAACACGTAACCCAGAACCAACGATGGACGACCCGTCAACCAGCGATTCTCCCCGTCCCCAATCGGGGGGCGTCCCCGTGTACGTGATGCTTCCGCTTGATACGGTTTCACGCGAGGGTACGCTTCGGTCGGTGGAGCAGCTGTCTCCAAGGTTGGTCGCCCTGCGAGACGCAGGGGTGGAAGGGGTTATGATCGACGTTTGGTGGGGTATCGTGGAGCGAAACGCGCCCGGGGAGTACGATTGGAGCCCGTACGTCCAACTGATGGAGCTGTTGGAAACATTGAACATAAAACTGCACGTGGTGCTTTCGTTCCACGCGTGTGGCGCGAACAGAGATGACGACTACCACGTCCCACTTCCCAAATGGGTGGAGCAAGCGATTGAGAGAGACCCTGATGGTTTACTGTTCCAAGACCGAGCCGGATCCCGGTCCGATGAGTACCTAAGCCTGTGGGCGGACAACGCGCTGATGCCGATGTTCGTGCACAATCAAAATGAAGATGACCCTCAAGGCACTCCCCACCCTCCAAGGACCCCCCTGGAGTGCTACCGGGACTTGATGTTTGCGTTCCGGGAAAGATTCAATGATAAGTTGCGCGCTGAAGGGCTCATTACGGAAGTGTTAGTGGGGTGCGGGCCGTGCGGCGAGCTGCGGTACCCCGCGTACGCCATGAGCAGGGGGTGGCAATTCCCGGGCGTCGGGGAGTTCCAGTGCTACGACCGGCGAGCGTTGGAGTCGCTGTCTCAAGCGGCGACCGCGGTTGGACGGCCGGAGTGGGGCAAGGGAGGTCCGCACGACGCGGGGTCGTACAACAGCACGCCGGACGAAACAGGGTTTTTCGCCAACGGGCGGGGAAGCATTTTTCAAAACTTGCCTAGTTCGTTTGCGGGGCACAAATTTGGCGGCGGCTCGGGCGGAAGCAGCAGCGGCGGCCAACTCAACTCCTCTCTGTTTTCCTCGCGATCGATGATGTTGCCCACGACGTTGGCGCCTGAATCGCCTGTCGCGGGAGGGTCAGGCTCACCAGGCGCGAACGCCAACGGTACTCAAAACCCCACCGGGTGGTCCCCTCATGCGCGGTCGTTCAGCGCTCAAAAAACAAAAAGTTTGGACGACTTGGTTTCCGAGGGCGACGCCCCGAACGGCCGGTGGGACGGGGAGTACGGGAAGTTTTTTCTTTCCTGGTACAGCGGCGAGCTCGTGAACCACGGCGAGCGCGTGATGAGGGCGGCGCAAGACGCGTTTGCAGGGTGCGGCTCGCGGTTAGCCCTGAAGTGCGCCGGCATCCACTGGTGGTACCGCACGCGATCGCACGCCGCGGAGCTCACCACCGGGTACTACAACGTGCAGGGCGGGTGCGAGAGCTTCGGGTCGGAAAGCGCACCGAGCTTGAACTTACAAACATCAGGTGACTTCTCCAACCGACGCGCGAGCATGGACTGGGTGCCAGGGAGGGTGAACGCGGAGGGCGGAATAGCTGGTGTCTCCGGCGCGAGTAACGTTTCCGGATTCACAAACCTGTCGTCGTCCTTTTCCAAAGGCGGGTTGCACAAAAACGCGAGCGCCGGGAGCTTTGGGAGCATGAATAGTTTGGGTGGTGATACCACTACTACAACCACTGGCTATGATAAAATAATGCAGATGGCCAAGTCAACAGGCGCCTCGGTAACCTTCACGTGCGCTGAGATGAGCGACCGCGAGCACGACCCGAAGCACATGTGCGGACCGGAGGGGCTGATGCGGCAAGTCGTGGAGTGCGCGTCGCGGGCCGGTGTGCCGGTGGCGGCGGAAAACGCGCTATACCGCTGCGACGCGGTGGCGTTCAAGCAGATGGTGCGGAACTGCAAGCGGGGGGGAGGGGGGAGTAGTGCGGAACGGAGCGAATACGTTCCGAACGGGGGGATGACGTCCTTTACGTTTCTGCGGATGTGCGACTCGCTGTTCCAGGACAGCAACTTTCCCGAGTTTGAGCTGTTCGTCAGCGACTTGAGCGGGGGAGGAGCGGACGGAACGCCATAGAATGTAAAGATACATACGGTTACTGTAGTTGTTCGATTAATACTGAACAACTGTGTCTAGCTAGTCTCAAACTATTCCTCGCCCTTTTCCTCTTCGGTCAACCACTTGACCATGAGCATTTCGTTCCGCGTCGCTGGTTTTTTCCCAAACGAAAACGTGTCTGATCCTCCCGGGAAATTCAAGGGAAAGCTCGCGAACAGCCCTTCTTCTTTTTTATCATCCGATTGGATTGCATCGCCAGCCCCTGTTCCATCATCTATATCCCCGATCGCGGCGTACCCTGCTTTTTGGTACAAACCGATCGCGGCGTCATTCGTCTTGCTCACGTGAAGCGCGATGCATTTCGGTTTTTTCGTCTTAATTTTTTTGGCAATCGATTCGCACTCGGATAACAACGCGTCGCCGATTCCTTTGCGGCGATTTTTTTTTGGCACAACCATACCGGTGAGGTATAGGAAGGTATCGTTTGAATCGAGATCAAGCTGCTCCGGAACATCCGCGACTAAGCCCTCTTTGCTTTTCTTGGCACCACCCGCGGGGAGGAGCGTCAGGTCGCACGCGCCGACCATTTTATTTATTATTTTATTGTCATCGAGATCATCGACATCTCCATCGTCTGCCACCAGGCATATGAAATCCCCGCCGCTCCATCGCACTTTCTGTACTAAACCGTTCAACAAGTCCTTGCTGCTCCTGCCGCTGGCGTTGAACCCGTCCGCGAGTAAATCCGCCACCTCACGGAGCTGGTCAAGCAGCACCTTTCCGTCCCCGTACACTTGTCGCACACGCCACGATTGATGAGGTTCTGGAGCATCGGAACCAGAGGCTCGGAAGGTGCGACGGCTCCGATGTACGAACGCGCGATTGGCGCGGGAGGGGCGAACGCGAACGTCAAGAGGTCGCGCGATGATCGCGCGCGACGCGGGCACGGCCCCAGCCACCTGCATCGCGCTGTGGGAAGGCCACCAGCGAGAGAGCCACTATTGAGTGCGTATTCAGTCACGTTTGCTTTTCCGCTGTTCAATTTCCTCGGTTCGCGTAACCCTTACTCCTCCTCACGCTCGGGCACGCGTTTTCGCGAAAATGCGGTCCGCGCGGCGCGATGCGGACTCGAAGGGAACCCGGGATGGACGACGACCGCACGTTGAGTTCGCGGAGACTCCTGATATGAAACCCTCCACACGGCGTGATGCGTCCGAGGAAAACAAATTGGAAACGCAACGCCGAGCCTTTGAGCGCACGAGCGTTGAGGACGGGTCGGAAACGTCATCACGCAACCGGTTCGATAAGCGCAGAGCGCAGTCCGGCTCTTCATACACCTCACGAACCTCAGAGACGTACACCAGTCGCGGTGAGTACAGCGACTCGCTGTCGTACACCGGGACCGATACTGGATCGGAATATTCCAACAGCGACGTGGTTTGGTCCGAGATAGGGCCGGGCGCGCCGTTTCCCGAAACCAAAGAGGAGCGGGAAGTGCGACTGTTGGGTAAACTCAACTCGGCGATGACGAACAACATGAAGTACTGGGTGGTGGAGGAGGGGCTGGGGGAGGGGAAGGTTAAACCGGTGCCCACCTTCGCGGTGGACGAGGCGAATCCATTTAAAAGCGAATCGAAAAACGCGACGGCAGATACGTGGCTCGCGCCGAGCGACGACGACATGAGCGTCGGGGTGAACGACGGGAGTTTGAATGGAGACAGCGGCGACGAAATTATAAATGCACTGGGGGACTTCGAATCCGCGCACGACCTCGCGACCCCGTGGAACGACCGGCCGAAAGTCATCGCGCGGAAAATCGTGAAACACATCGTCAACAGAGCGCTGCGGGAAAAGTTTCCGCCGGTGCCGGGATTTCTGGAGTCCTGCTTCGGATGCGTCGCCCCGGAGGACGCGCCGAGACGAAGGAGGAGCAGACGGAGGTAGTAAAGGAGGTAGTGGGATGTATAGAGGTACGTGTGTAATTTATATTCATGTGGGTATCACGTAATAATTAGACCTATTGGCGCTCTGATGCTTTATAAAAACTTTACTCAATAAATTGTAAATCCGCCACCATCGGCAGATGGTCGCTTGGGAACTGGTCGTTTGGCAGGGCTGTTTGCGCGGTAACTGACTCCAGTGAGGGCATAGGGGCGAACGCTATGGATTCCATGCCAGCACGTCCTTCCAAGTCACTGCCGGTATCGCACCAAATGTAATCCAAAGCTCCGGTAAAGCCGGATACGTAATTGGTCCACTCTTGGTAGCCGCACGCGCTGGAAAGGGACAACGGGTGTCGCAGATGCATGGCGCCTTGACCAATTTGAGTTGCTCCCCATCCGTTTGCTTTTTCATTCGCCGACTCGATCGCGTCCATGGCATTTTGTTCCAACGACGCATTTGCGAGACTCACGGCAGTTAAGCCGGCGCGGTGCACGTCCAGCGCGGTTCGAGCCGCCGCAGTCGCCGCAAAAAGCTCGTCCTCGTTTGAATCCAAAATCGAATCTGTCGGGCTCGTCCCAGAACCTGAAACGTCGTCCGGACGGCCACCGCGTCTCACATTTTTAGACTCGGGGAGGGGGGCGGACATGTCTCCCCTAGCCCATTCGTCAACCGTACCTTGCCCGCCCCCGCCCCCTGGTTCGTCACTCAACGGGTCAGCACCGGGCCACCAAACGCGGGAAACGCCCCGAAGCGAAACGCCGGTTCGCATATTTGCATCTTTGCGAAACTGCCACGCCGCGACGCAGGCGCAGGTCTTGAACGTACACCCGGATCGCGCGTGTTCTTGTGCGAGTAGGAGTGGAATATTAGAGGCACTCTCCTCCAACACTTCAATACCACACATAGGCCTGGCGCCGCGCTCGGTTTCTGAAACGACGCGCCAAGAAGCCGCCATGCGTCCGAGTTTTTGGTTTTTTTCCTCAAGTTCGAGCGAAGTCGGTACAGAGCCCGGGTCTGATGATTTTGATTCTCCGTCACGTGCCTGCTCTTCCTGCTGCTTGGCATCCTCCTCCGGGTCAATAAGTAGCAGCTCCGCCGCCGCGGCGCGCGAGCTAGTGCCTCCCCAGCGGAACACCGAGCCAAGGGCCCAGTCGCCGTCACCCGCGCTTAGTCGTCCGTTCGCGGCAAACCTGGCGGCGGCGTCAAAGGGCTCGGCGTTGAAGTCGCCGCACACCACGAGCCCTACTTTAGTTTTTTTCGTGTCGCTAGATTCAGCGGAATATGCCTCACGCGTTTTATGCGCGTGTCTCAACAGCCAGCGCGTTTGCAAGACACGCACGTGCGTCGCGCCCGGGTGGAAGAAAAGATGTGCGTTGGCGACGACGACGGGACAACGCTTATCGGTTTTATTGGCATCTGAGTTTGTTTCGTCCTCACCCACTACGGGCTCGAGTGTCGTGACAAGTCCCACGGTCGATATCTTGCCCAGCGCTTCTTGTAGATGCGGTTGTTGCTGAATGAATTTATCGATTTCAGACTCGTCAGGCATCGGCCCTGGTTGTTTCAGGGAAATAACCTCGGCGTTCATGACGCGCCACCGATCACGCCGCACGAACGTGGCGCACCCTTCCCTCGTCAATCCAGTTTTCTCCGCTAACCCTCCCGCCGGTTCGTAACCCGCCTTGTCCATTTGCGGAACCCAGAACTCATGATACCACTTCCGGTCGATTTCCTGGAGCGCCACCACATCCGGAGACGCCATACGTATGTCCTCCATCGCAAGCGGAAGCCGCCTTTGCGGGTCAGCGGTTTCGGGTTTTAGGTACGGATACAACTCACTCCACGTATGTGAATACGCATCCGCTAAGGCGTTGTACGTCATGACTCTGACTGTAGTGTCGTCATTTAAGTGAGGGCCCAAAGCAGCCTTGCGTGCGTGCGCGTCAGGGCGAGGTTTGGCAACCACGGTCGCCCGGGGGGTGGTGAACGAAGCGGGATCGCTTTGACATGGCGCGTCGTCCCCCGCGGGCGGCTTCGGCATCGCCTCCACTTTGAGTTTATATCCCACATCCATGTCAGTGGGAACGTACACACGGCCTTGACTAACTTCTACAGCCATCCCTTCCTTCCCAACACGAAACCACACCCAACGCAAATCCCTGTCCTCGTCACAGTGCTTGGTGCCGCCGGCGACGGCGACGAGTGGCGCGCCGACGGTTGGATATCCCGCGACTGAAACCGTTTCCACGAATGGCGCGTTCACGCGCACGCGGTACTCGCCTATTCCATCGATGACTAACACTACACCATCTTGCCACGCCTCGGTGTTACTCGTTTCATCTGAAATAACCGAACGATCGTCGGGTGAGCGTTTGACAAGCGTCGCGTTCGGCGGCGGAGATTCATTTGGCTTTTGGCCATCGTCTTTTTGTGTTTTCTTCTTGGACCCTATCTTCTTCCTCGCCTTCTCGATCGTCGCCGTGAGCCGCGCTAGTGCCTTGGAAACAGGCTCGTCTATTGGTCTTTTTAAACGCTTCGTGCCGATCGGGGACGGCAGGGGAATCTCAATTTCAAGGCCAGAGGCGTCGAAACGCGCGTCCGCGACGCCGTCTATTTTCATGCCGGCGGCGGTGCCCACCCCCGCCAGACCTTTCGGTGCACCTCTGGAAGCCACCACGCGGGGGGGCGCGGAGGCGGGGACGGGGGACCGACGGAACACACACGAATCTCGATGTGCCACCGTACGCCACCTCGCGGCGCACAGCATGCGCGTAGGCAGGCTCACGCCCGCGCGCGTCGCCTGTGCTCTTCCGAGAAAAAATGGTCTCCGAAACTGACTTTGTCCTCTCGGAACTGTCAATTTCCAAAAGAGTTCCGCCCGTTCCGACCACCGACCTCTATTCACCTCTGCGCCGGTTCGACGCGCGGTTCAGAGCCATGGTCGTGGGTCAACCTACGACCAACTCGCGCAAGAGGGCGGATGAAGCGCGAGCCTTCGCCGCCTCCGCTGCCACGGCACAACGCGAGATAACCAAACAATTTCAGCTTAATCGAGGGGGACCAGCGTCGAGTCGCGTGCCAAAATCAGCATCAGGGTCGAGCGGGTACTTCGAGGTGTTCCCTCGCACCGCGACTTCGGGCAAGAGCAAACCCGTTTTGCTTGAGGACCTGGAACGTTTGCTTCACGAAAAGCTTCGGCTGGGACGGAAGCTCAGTGGGACCCACGGGAGTACCTCTGACGGCAGCGAAAACGAAAACGACACCCTCGACGCGCACAGGCAAACATTCGACGCCTTCATTGACGCGTTCACCACGTACAAGCCTTTGCTTGTGGAGATAAAAACCACATACGACAGGGCGCTGGACAGGGCTTTGCAATCAGAACGTGCCTGCGCTGGTTTGAGAGCGGAAATCAAGGCCAGTGAGCGCAGACGTCTCGCGGAGATTAGAAACGCGCGAGCGGACACCATGACCAAAGCGGCGAATGTGCGAGGCGACGCCGTGCAGCGCATGGCGGCGGCGGAGGTGAAAGTAGCAGCTGCAAAGGCGCGTGCATTGGAAGCAGAGGCGGAGATGGCGAGATGGCGCGCACATGCAGAGGCGGCGGATGCACGTGCGGCTGAGGCGGAACAGGTGCGCGCCGCGCTGAAGCGACGGATGGATGCAGAGACATCGTGGGCGACATCGCGAGGCGACGCGGCGAAATACTTGTTGGCGTCCGAAATGCCACCAGTGCCTGATCATTTCGCGCGTGTAGACGTCCAGCTCGTGGAAGGAGAGGGAGGTCTGCATCGAGAGCAGCCTGAGGCGGGGCAGCCTGGGGAAGAGGTAGAGGTGGGGGAGAGCGGGGAGGTGCCGGAGAATAGCTAGAGTGCCTACTTTTGTTATCACTTTCTATCTGGAGGCCGCTTCTCGGAAGGACACGTCACACTTATCATTCACTTCCGATGGCGTCGAGCACCGTCGCCTGTCGAGGCGTGACCCCGTCGCGGGTCACCGCGACGGCGCAAGTATCTTCCCGGCGCTCTGTGTCTTGCGCGCGCCCCTCCGCTAGACGCCTCGCGACGGTGGCGGCAGCGTCAGAGGTTGAGCACTGCTCCGGATGTCCGAAAGGCGAGAATTGTCCTTGCCCAAAAGCTATTCGGCGGCACCAGCGCAAGCTCTGGGAGCAGCAGCAGACAAACCTTGATGTCGTTGGCCGACGCAGTTTGCTCGCAGTAGTAGCGGCTACCGCCGCGGCCTCGGGCGCTCCCCAGGGCGCCTCCGCCATGTCCAACGGCGTGGTGAGCGACGCGTGGTCCGCCATCAGCGGCGCACCGTCCGACCTCACCTTCCCTGATGAGTTTCTAGGCACGTGGCTGTGCTACAGCACGTTGACCGCGGTGACGACCCCCCAGGGCGAGGATTTGGTGCAGGACATAGCTATTGTTACACGGGCGAAAAAGGACATAGGCGAGCAGATCGTGTACCCCATGCGTTTCATAACGAACAACCAGGGCCGGGTGGTGATGGACCGGGCGTGGAACGTGGTGCGCTTGGCTGAGGCCACGGCGAAGCAGTACAACGTGATTGAATCGGTAGAGTGGGACGTGGACGACCCGAATGTGTTAACAGCTTCGATGCCCGGGGACGGCCGGTCGGTTTTCTTCCGCGTTAACCAGCGAAGCGAGGAGTTCCCAGAACCCGACCGCATCGAAACCAGCGAAGTGGCGCAAATTGTGTTTGACGGGGGGGACAACGGAGGGTTTGCGGCGGTTGAGAAAAGGGTTGACGTGGATTGGATTCCGTCTGGTGTGATGAGTGGGGTGATAGACACAATAGACGCACCAAAAACCTCAAACGCGGGGAAACAGCCCAAAATCAAGTCATCGCGAACGTTCACGAAGTGGAAGTGGCGATCGATTGAATCCGCGGGAGATGGGCCGGCGATCGTGGCGGGGCAAACCGTGTACGACTACCTCACCTCGTTCGACGACGGGTTCATCGACTCGAAGGGCCAGCCCGTGACGCAGTACATGTACAAGCTCGCCCTGTTCAAAGCCAACAAAACCAACCTCGAAAATTAAAGAGAAGAGTGTAGAGGGTGTAGACAGCGAATAAATTATTCGTAATAATTGTAGTGAAATACACTTTTCTTCACCCGCTATCTCTAAAACCCGGGAAGCTCGGCGAAGTCGACGATTCCCTTGGGCAAGCTGGCGACCGCGTTGACGAGCGCGAGTCGGTTTCGCCGCAGCTCGGGATCCTCCGCCATCACGAACACCTTGTCGAAAAATTGTTCCGAGGGCTCGGACAACGTCGCGGACGCTTTTAGCAAATCGCCCACCGTCGCGGTGGCCGCGTCGCCTAAAGATTCTCTCGCCACAAGGTACGCATCGTACAGCGCAACCTCCTCCACGTCCACCAAACTATCGCGCTTCACCTCCAAATCCTCTGGAAGTTCCTTACCTCTCACGAGTTTCGTGGGCCGCGCCAGCACCGCCATCGCGGTTTTCAGCGCATCCGACCCCTTGATCTTGACCACTTCGTCCAGCTCCCTCGCCGTCTGCGCTGCGAACGCGGGGTCGTCCCCGCGCTCCACTAACACCGCCCGCACCGCTTCTATCCCGCACCCGCTATCCACGAGGTACTGCTCCAAGCGACGCGTCATGTACTCCATGCACTCACCAACCACGTCCTCGCCGCACTCCACGGGCTGCTGCGCTGCTGCGTCCCTGAGCGCCTGCCTCGAGTCGCACCGCGTGTTGGACGCTACGAGCGCCTGGACGGCGCCGTACGCGGCTCTTCGCAAGCCGAAGGGATCCGCAGTTGCTTTGGGAGCGCCAACGACAGCGAACAACCCGACCAGGGTATCGAGACGGTCCGCAACCGCCACGGCGATACCGGCGGGAGATTGCGGGAGAAGATCGCCCGATGAACGGGGCAACGCGGCTTCAAAAATCGCGTCGCACACCTTTGTGTCCAGCCCTTCAAGTGTCGCGTAGTGCTTGCCCATGACGCCTGCTAACGATGTGAACTCCATCACGAGCTGCGTGGCGAGGTCGGCTTTCGCGAGGGAAGCGGCTTCCCCCGCAATCTTCGCATCTTCAGCCGAGAACCCGAGTTTCGTGGCGAGCAATGGTGTTAGCAACTCAACGCGCTTCGTTTTGTCCAGCATCGTGCCGAGCTTGGTTTGGAACGTGATCCCCTCCAGCTGCGGTTTGAAATCCGCGAGTGTTTTTTTCGTATCGGCTTCGTAGAAAAACTGCGCATCCTGGTATCGCGCCTGGAGCACGGACTCGTTTCCCAGCCTCACCGCATCCGGGTCCACGTTCCCGTTGGCGACGGTGATGAAGTGAGGTAGTAAGTCGCCTGTTGCGGGGTGCTCCACTGGGAAGTACCGCTGGTGCTTGCGCATCACGATTACTAAAACTTCCTTTGGCAGGGCGAGGAACTCGGGTTGGAACGAACCGAGAATCGGCGTCGGCGATTCAATCAAGTTCACCACTTCATCAATCAAACCACCGGGTTCACCGGAAGAAACCGGCACCACACCATCCACGGTATCCGCCAGCGCCTTGGCACCCGCCCAAATCGCTTCCCGGCGCGCGTCCATGGAAATCTCAATGCCCTCACCCTGCAGAAGCGCTTCGTGGTGCGCCGCGCCGGTAACCTTAGCGACGGGCGTGTCGGAGTTTCGCATCAGCCGCGTGGTGTCCCCGGAAGGCACGCCGGCGGCGACGAACGGGATGTGGTTCTCGCCGTGCATGGCGAGAAGCCAGCGCACGGGCCGGGAAAACGTCTCCTCCGAGTTCCAACGCATGGCTTTGGGAAAGTTCAACCCGCCGATCACCCCGGGGAGCGCTTTGCGAAGCACCTCAACCGCGCTGACCCCCACAGTTTTCACGTTCGCCCAGACGTACTCGCCGTCTTTTTCCAAATCCTCAGGCGCGACGCCGTTCTTTTTGCAGAAACCAAGCATGGCTTTCGTGGGAGTGACGCCATCTTCTTCAAACGCCCTCGACTGCGGAGGGCCGCGGTTGCGTGATTCCCCGCTCTCCTGCGCCGCCGCGAGCTTCGCGACCCTCACCACGGTTCTGCGAGGCGTCGCGCCCACGGTGATACCCTCGTACGCCAGCCCAGCGGCGTCCAGCTTCGCGGTCAACGCCTTGACCATCTGCTCCGCGCACGACGCGACGTCCGCGGCGGGGAGCTCTTCCGTGCCTAGTTCCACGAAAAAGTCTGCCGCCTCGGTTGGCGGCGGCTTTTCGGAAACAACCGGGTCGCCGATTGGAGGCGCCGACCACTCCCCCAGCGGGAACCCCAACTCCTCGCGTCGCGCGACCCACAGCGTGGCGGACTCCCTTGCCAGTTTCCGCATGCTGGCGAAGAGTTTCTGGCGCTCCGTAACGCCAACCGCGCCACGCGCGTCCAGAATGTTAAACGCATGGCTCGCTTTCAACAGGTTGTCAAACGCAGGCAATGGCAACCTGCGCTCCAACATCGCGTTCGCTTCTTCATCCGCCAAGTCGAACCGTTTCTGCCACCCCTCGACGCTCGCGGCTTCCATGTTGTACACTGACATCTCGTACTCGTTTTGAAGCAGCATCTCCCCATATGTCATGGTGTCATTGTACCGGATGTCCTTGAAGTGGTCCACGCCTTGCAGGGACATCAAAATCCGCTCAAGCCCGTACGTGATTTCAACCGCGGTGGGCGACACTTTCAACGACCCGCACTGCTGGAAATACGTAAACTGCGTGACTTCCATGCCATCCAGCCACACTTCCCACCC
>TARA_B110000977_G_scaffold16558_3_pt1 | contig 12973 bp, 8 predicted proteins | sample TARA_B110000977 | Tara Oceans TARA_B110000977 (sample SAMEA4397798) | marine metagenome | biome: Polar Biome; feature: [SRF] surface water layer (ENVO:00010504); material: water (ENVO:00002006), including particulate matter (ENVO:01000060) such as... | depth 5 m | reverse complement strand
TTGGAGCGCAAGGTAGTTTCGATGCCCTCCATGTACGGCCGCGCGAACCCGAAACCCGAGCCACCTTCATTTGACGCGGAGGATATGAGGAAAATGAGGGACGCGAACGAAATGACGGTTATGCGTCTGCGCGCCGCCGACGCCGACGCCGCGAAGCGAATTGCAGGAATGTCGAGCGACATTCCCGGTACAAGTCTTGAGTCATCTGCTGCTTGGAGTGACATCGCAATCCCCGCCTCCCTCGGCTTCGACCACGGCCAAACGAAGTGGAGACAAAACCAGACCTTCGTGGAAATATTCGTTGCGTTGCCCGGAAACGCGCGCCGCGCCACTGACGTTTCAATCGATTTGCAATCAGATTTTCTCTCCGTAAAAGTCGGCGAGACGTCTGTTATCAATGGTTCGTTGTTCCGCCCGGTGAAAGCCGAAGCGTCAACCTGGATCATTTCAGACGGCGTGCTGGAGATTTCGTTGTTAAAACGGTACCGACGGGGGAACTACGAGAACGGAAAGAGTAACGCGGATACGTTCTGGTATTCTCTGTGTGCCGATGGGGGAGGCGTTGGAGCAATTAAATTGCAGCTAGACGCCCCGCCAAATGCCTACTACGAAAGCGAGTACCACAGAGACCCGGAGGACAACGAGCCGCCGAAAAGTTTCAAGAAAGTATCGAGTGGAGGGGGGAAAAGGAAGTAAACAGGTGTGTGATGCGTAAGTGGAGTGCTTTGTAGAGCGGACGAGTGTCATCGCAAAGGACATCAAAAATAAAATCGTGTCAACTTTTACTCGGCGTATTGACGTCTTTCCGCGTCAGCCCGAGTTCCACCGCTTCCACCTCTTCCGGGTGCAGTTTTTTCAGCTCCTCGACTTCTTGAAGTATGTACGCCTTCAACACTGATTGCACGTCCCCTCCGTGTTCCTGTAGCTTTATTTCTGCTTCGTATACGTCTAATTCGCACTCGTTTGCAATCGTCTCCACATCGCTCTCATTCACGGGGACTTTCCACAACAAACGACGCCTTCGTTCCTCCGCGGCTCGTTTTATTTTGCCCCACCTCTGCTCGTACACCGTCATCTCCTCAAGAAGCTTATCTTCAGGGGTGAGCTCTGCCGTGGGGGCGTCGGGGTCCTCGACCGGGACCTCGCCGTCGGTCTCCTCGGCGCTCATCGATGGAGGCGATTTATTTTGACAAGCACTTCCAAAGATTCACCACCAAACACCCCGCAGTGCGTTTCTCTCTCACCAACCGTACGCTTTGGAACAACCCCCGGCAGACGCGGGGTCCACGACACCACGCGCGTGTCGATGACGGTACCGACAGCGGGTTGACACGCTTCGCGGCGCACGGGGTGTCTGTCGCGAACCCGAGCTGGGGTTCGTTTCTGTTGAAATGAACGCGTGAAAATTTTATTAGCAGAGTGCCGACAGAAGTTCGTGTCATAGGATGCGGCGCACAGCACTGACAGTGCTGGTGGTGTGTTCGCTGGTGTTGGGCAAAGTCGTGGCGATGGAAGATTTTGGTACGTCGGAAGCTGGACACGATGACATTCCTGTGTTACAGGGCGAGGACGGGGATGGGGTGTCGGGTGACCCGGATGATTCGGGGACGCGGAAAATAAGCTTCGGGGAAACAGTGGCGTTGGAAGAACTCGGGCCAATCATCGTCAACGAAGACTGCACGATGCGTCGTATTACGAACTTGGAAGGCATGACTGAACGCGAGCGCCGGGGGGTACAACGAAGGGTCGCCGAGAGGAACAAAGAGAGGCTGGAGAGGTGCAATGAGGAGCACGGTGCGAGAGAAGATTTGTGACAATTTTTTCATTGCGATTTGATAGTAAGGGGTGGGTCAATGATGAGTCACAAAATTGCGATGAAAAATGCAGTTGAAAACAATTTTTGAAATCAAAATCACATTCTCCCAGAAATTACACATTCCGAGGAAAGTAACCTCCAGCCAGGCCTTGGCCTGGGTGTTTGCCCATGCAGTTCTTACAGCAGTAACACGCTCGGCACGCTGAAACCGAAACCTCACTTTTCATCCTCTTGCCGCGGTTTCGTCACAATCGACGACGCGCGTGATCCTGCCGGGTGGCTTGGATACGTCGCGAGCGTTCCTCGACCCGTCGTTTCGGGCGAGATGGCGCGTCGCAGTGCGACGCGCGGTGGATCACGGGGGGGTCGGCGTAGTGGTTTCGCCGCGGTGGTTTTGCTTCTCGGCGTTTTGGTTGGAGGAGTGACCCCCGCGGGTGCTTCCTTCAGCGATGAGGTGGACCGCGTGATGTCCTCGTTCGGCACCGCCAGTAAAGGCGGTGCCGGCACAAAGGCGCATGACGAGCGCATGCACCAACGCGAGCAGGACCGCCTTGCCGCGCGCGTGCAGGAGCGAATCGAACAACACGCTGCTCAAATCGCGGAGGAGCGGAGGCGCAAGCGTAGCGAGAAGGCGCAGGCCGAGGCCGTGGCTGAGGCGCAGCAGCCTGCTCAGACGCCGGAGCAGGTGGATCAGACGCCAGAACATACGCCATCCGTGGAAGCCACCCCGGAAACCACAACGACTACGGAAGCGGTCTCCACCGCGACTGCGTCCGAGGGCCTTGACGAAGCGAGCTTCAAAAAGGGCGACGCGGAAGCAAGGGCGTGGGCGGCGAAGCCCCCTGGCGCCAAAGCGGCGCAGATTCAAAACGAAGTGGACGCCATGGTTGCAGAAATCGCAGAAGCGGCGGAGATGGACACTGGTGACGAGACGAAGGATGCGACGGCGCAACCTACGCTCGCGCAGGGACCGGCGAAGACGCAGGAGCAACAACCTGTGGAGCAGAAACCCGAGCAAAAACCTGCCGCGGCCGCCGCGACTGAGCAGTCTGATGCCACTCACAACGCCGAGACCGAGGCGATTCGCGCCAAGCTCGATGCAGCAACTGCAGCGGCGGTCAACGCCAGGGCGGAGGCGCAAGAGGCGCACCAGAAACTCCTAGACTTCAAAGCCAAACACGCCGAAGCGCTCGCCGACGCGTCCGTCGCGGCAAAGGTGGAGGGTGTCGCCGTCGGCGTGAAGCTTGGCCAGAGGAAAGCGAGCGAGCGTGAAAAGGCTGAGAAGACGCACTTCGCAGCCATGGAACAGAAACGTAACGAGGAGGCTGGCGAACGAATCGCGCAGGCGGAGGAACAAGTCGCGGCGGTTGAGTCAGAGGCGCACGCCGCGGAGATGCAGCGGGAGGACGCAGAGGCGAGGGCGAACGATTTAGTCGCGCAGCTCCACGCGATTAAGCCCTCACGGAAGTGGCAAATCAAACACAAGTGGGAGGACGCGAACACGCAGGGGAAGTCCGTCACCATGGACACTTCTGGCGCGCTTGGTCAAGACTCCGAGACGGTTGCGGCCCCCGGCGACGAAGCCGTGTGGGTCACTGCGCAAGTACCAACCAACAGCGGCAACATGGACGTTCGCGACCACTTGTTACCCGAGCTCGCTGCGATCGCGGCGTGGGGCGGTACCGGTGTTGTTGAGGGTGACTTCGCGCTCGTACGGTCGCACTTCGTCCTGATCGGCGGCATTATCCTTCCCCACCCCACCGGGAACCCCGGCGAAACCGCGCTGGTGAACATCGACTTGGTGTGCGACGGGTTGGCGGTGGATTTGAAAGTGCCGCGGGACAACCTGCACTGCTACCGCAACGGCACCGTGACGCCCCCTGCGCCCTCCCCTCCTGCACCGAAAGAGATTGACGATGAACAGGCGTACGAGCACGCGCTTGACGATAAGCAGCTCGCGGTGGAGCTGGCGAACCAGAACGCGAATTCCGTGGTGCCCACCGTGCAGTACGACCCGGTGGACACAACTTCAACTCAAGGCTCGGACTACACCGCGAACTCCGAGCAGTGGGAGCTTTCGTACGAAGAGAGGAGCTACGAAAACATGCTCTCTGGCAGTGAGTTCACGGAACAGATGCAGATCCCCAAGCTCGGCGACTCGGCCGCATTTGACCCGAACGTCCCGCGCGACGGCGACTACACGTTCACGGAGACGTCGCTTCCGGACGACACTAGGGGCGTCTCGGGCGAAGTCGTCGTATTCATCGTCACTGGGTTCCACGACCAAAGCGACTTTATCGACGTCGTGTCCCGGGTTGACTTGAGCCAGTACTCCACAAACGCGGAGTTCAAAACCACGGAGTCGATGACGGGCGGGAAGTTGCCTGTTCTGCAGTTCGCCAGGCACCACGCCCGCCTAACATACGCCATCGCCGTGAACGACCCCGACACCAGGGACGCGGTCGTCGAGCGGTTCAGGGACCCGGAGGCTCAGAAGTACCTATCCAACGCGATGGGCGGCCGGAGCCTTTTGAGGGACGTCAAGGTGAAGAAAGAACCCGTGGTGGCGTTCGTGAACAACCAAACGCACGTCGCGTCTGACGTGACGGAAGTGCGGACGGAACAGATTTGGAACGAGTGGGGTACAGACGTGAACGACGAAACCGCCGCGATCGGGCAGCCCAGAAACGGCGGACACGACCAAAGAGACGTCTGGACCACGTTCCAAGTCCCGTACGTCCCCGTGAATACCTCCTACCTCTCCCTGCACGACCGGTTGTTCCCCGCCGTGGTGGAAGCCACCCGCGCGCACGGAAAAACGCAAGTCACCGAGCAGCAAGTGGCGTACGTGCGCTCGCGGTTCGTCACGCTCGCCGCGCTCGCGATGCCCGCGCACGCCCTGGACGCCGTGGGCGTGGACGGCGTGTGCGCCGCTTTGGCCGCGGACCTGCTCGTGCCCAACGACTTCATCGACTGCTTCGCCAACGGCACCGTTACCGTGCCCGCGCAGGGACCTGCGGTGAACCTCCACCTGGGGAACCACTCGTGGGTGTCGCTGGCGTTTAGCGTGCACGGCTTGACTAGCGAGTCCCGGTTCTCAGGGATGATCGAGAAAATCAAACCCAACAAGGAAACGCACGAGCTGGAGCACTTCCAAACTGTCGCCGCGATGTGTGGCTCGAACGTCCCGGCGCTGCTGAACCAGGAACACCACGCGTTCGTGACGTACGCGGTGGCTGTCAATGACAGGGTGGAAGGTAATATCGTGATTGGGGCGCTGGCAACCGACGAAGCTGCGCAGTTCACCGCGAACGTCTTAAGGGTTCCGTCCGTTTCAATCAGAGACGTGGTGTATAAAATGCCGCCAAAAGACGTCGAGTTTGGCGACGAACTCGCGCCGAAGGACATGTGGTTCAAGCCGGGTCAGGAGGTAGGTACGGAGGAGGTGGGTACTGAGGTTTTGCCGTCTCCCGTGCCTGCTTCGCCTGAAGCACCCCCAGCGCCTCCCCACCCTCCCTCGCCGTACGTCGCGCCCATGGGCGCGCTTCGCGAGGTTTTCGTAACCCTTGCCGCGCCCACCAACGCGGTGTCCAGCAACGGCGAGGACGAGGACGAGATTGAGCACAGCGACAAATTGGATACGGTGTTGAGCGCGATTGCGCGGGCGGTGGATAGGCAACCGGACCCGCCGTTCATCAACGGGTACATTGACACGCACCGCGACGTGGAGCTCGACGTCGTGGCGTTTCAATTCGCCGCCACCGTGGACGGGGTTGATTTGCACGGCGTGGACGTGGACGTACTGTGCGACGCGATCGCTGCAGACTTGGGCGCCCCGGTGGAGATGAGCCGGTGCCACTTGGAAGATCCGGAGCACCCCGCTTCTTTGGGCGGTTCGGACGTCACGTTATTCGCGGAAGCAGAGGTGAACCGCGTGAGACGAAGGAAGTTCCGGAGACACTTAAGGCGCCGCGAGCGGAAAGAGAAGGAGCTGCAAGCCGCGGACGCTGATCGACTTTTCACTGAACAACTCGCGTCGCTCGGCGCGGAAATCACGCCGAGCACGCGGATGGTGATCATCGTTAATGAGGTTCCTGACCGCGTGGCGCTTGATGCGATGACCGAAACCGCGCACGGCAAGGACTTTCCCACTGCCTCCGCGGTTTGCGACGGCGGTGAGCTGACGCTGAAAGTCACCACGTCGCGCGCCGAAGTTACGTTCGGCTTGTGGACGACTTCGCAGCAAGTCGCGACGACTGTCGCGCGCGCGTTCGGTGACGACGACGCGATTGCTCAACTCACGAAAGATGTCGGAGGCACGGTTGAAGTAAGGGACGTGTTCATCGACCAAAGACCGGGGCACGACGCGTATGATCCGCTGGACGAGGAGGAAATGGCCTTCTACGAGGAGCAGCTACACGACGAGGTGCACCAGCAGCCCACCACCGAGTCGGAGATTGAGGTGCTCGAGCGTCTTCAGAAGGAGAAGCCTGACGTGCCTATGGCAGAACTCGTCAAGGAGGCTGACGCAATCGTCGCCGCTGAGGTTGAAGTGGTGCACCATGAGGAGCGGCCCACCACCGAGTCGGAGATTGAGGTGCTCGAGCGCCTTCAGAAGGAGAAGCCTGACGTGCCTATGGCAGAACTCGTCGAGGAGGCTGACGCAATCGTCGCCGCTGAGGTTGAAGCCTTCATTGCGCCTGGCCCCGCCCCCGCCCCCGCGAATGCCCCTGCTGAAGCAGTGATTGAAGCGTTACATCGTGAGGAAACCCTCAGGGCTGTGCTTGACCACCTCACCCACGAGCTCGATGACGCGCATACGGAGACGACGCGCGCGATGGCAATGGCCCCTGGATACGCCCCCGCATACGCACCCGCACCCGGGCCTTCTTCCGGCGCGTACGCCCCCGCGCCCGGGCCGACTTCAGGCGCGTATGCCCCAGCCCCCGGACCGTCCGGTCCCCGCGCAGCTTCGCTCGGCTCAACGCACAAAGCCTCCAAAAAGTCTCACGACGAGCCCGACTCTTCCGCCGAAATCTGGACCACCGTGCAGGTCCCCCTGCTCAACGGCAAGGACCCGCACGCGTACGCGCTTGAACTGTCAGAATCGCTTGAGAACGCGGTGAAGCACGTGAATGAGAAGACGACGAAAGGATCGAGACTGGTTTCGGGAAAAAAAACCGAAGAAACCGAAACTTCTTCCGTTCGTTACGTCGGTGCGTCGTACGTCGTCGTGGCGAGCGTCACGGTCCCCGGGTTCCCGGTCAAGGTGGACGGTCCTGTGTCACATTTAGGCCTCGGGGCTGAGCTCCACAACACCGGCATCACCTCCATGGATCAGGTGTGTGCCGCGATCGCGGTCGACCTGGGGGTTCCTAAATCAGAAGCCTCGTGCAGGTTCAACGGCACGGCGGCGCTCGGGGGTAATGACGCGAGTCACTTTTCCTCGGGTGTCACGTATCACCCGTCCGCGTCCCTGGGATCATCGCACAAGAAGTCGCACAAGAAGTCGAAGTATCACGAAGACGAATTCGAAGTCTTAATCCCGCACTTCAACCTTGGGCAACAGATTCTGCTTCTCGCGGATGTCGGAGGGGACTTGGCCAAGGCGCGCGCTGCGGCTGAGAAAGCGCGGCCTGGACCCAGTTCGTTTCAAACCGTCAAGGCTTTGATCGGCACGCCCGTGATTTCGTCCGCCGCCGAAACGGAAAAGGCATCCGTACCCTCTTTGGGTGTTTTTGTCCCCACGGCTTCGTACGCCCGGGTCGATGCGTTCTTTGCGTACATCGTGCCCGTTGCTGACGCTGCTGCGCTTCTCACCACGACACACGCGCTGAGCACGACGCAGGTTGACGACGAGGTTAGTAAGGTCGCCATAGCGCGGGCGGTGGTCAGGGCGGCGGACACGGAGCCCTCGCCGTCCGACATCGCGGCGTTAGATCCAGCGCCTGTTGTGTTACCGTCAGGACTAGAAGAGAGCAAAGTTGTCGTCCCGAAGTATCTGCAGAAAAAATCTGATGATCTGGATGCGTCCATCTTCATGCAGGACACCCCTCTTTTCGAGAGGGACGTGCCGGGCAAGAAGGGCAAGCAAGGTAAGCTTGGGGGTATCAACAAGTTTGACGAGACCAAAGTCGAGCAGATGACCAACGCGGCGCAGGTGGCGCTGCGGCAAGCCAAGGCGCGAACGGCGAAGGCACAGCTGTTGAAGTTGCACCGGGAGTCACCCAGGTTGGCGGACTTAGGCGAGGGAATGGGTGTCAAGGGGGGACATAGTTTTGAGATGGGTAGTGGGTTTGCGGTGTTCGCGCTCGCCGCGACGGCGCTCGTCGCGGCGGCGCTTTCGAAACAGAAACACGTCGCCGCGCCGGAGGAGCGCATTCCTTTAGTGCCCAAAAACGCGGACGGTGAAGTAGCCGTGGCCGTGTAGAGGAAAAGCATGTAATTCGATATTGAAATATGATAGTTTAAGTATAACCTTGAGTTGTGTGACCGTTCCCTCTTCATCTAGGCTAGGTGCCTTCAGCAAAAACGACGAGCAATTTGGCCAGCTTTTGGTCCGATTGCAAATAAAAATGACCGCGTCTTTTTTATTTGCGAACGTTACCCCTTTAGCATCACAACCCCGGGCCCCTCGGACGCGTCGACGCGCCGCCTCGTGCGTGCGCGCGCGCTTTTCCGGAGGGACCATGAGCGCCGTGCTCGCGGCGCGCGAGCGCGAGCGCCTGCGTCAGATGGAACTCGAGGCGCAGCGCTCGAAGGAGCAGGTTGCGATGCTTGAGGTGAGCCTCGCGACCGCGTGTGCTGAGCTGGAAAAGTCCGCGGTCTCCGCCCGATGGAAGGTGAACGCGGCGAACGAGCGCGCGCGTTTAGCTGAAACACGCGCGGCAGCGTTGGAGGAGGCGATGGCCACCACTGTTCCCCAAAGGCCGCGATACGCCCTGGCGGACACCGAGGAGCCCCCGTCACCGCACGGCGCGTTGGCGTCAAAGGGGACGAGTTTATCATCCCCCCTGAACTCGCCGCGGGGCAGCAAACGCAGGGGAGACTCCGCCGCTGACCTTGTGGCGAAGCTAGAAAATGAAACCGAGGAGGAACGAGACTCCAGCGGTACGTCGACCGCCCCGAGACACGGCGCCGCGGCTGAATTCGCGGAGCTCGTGACGTGGCGCCGACGAGGTAAAACCGCGCGTTTCTTTTTCGGCGGTTTATACGTCCAGTTGTGTGTCAAGAGTTTTCGGACGATGCCGCTTCCGTTTTGGACGGTCGGGTGCTACGGGTTCATATTCGCATTGGCGGGGAGTCTAGTGTGGAGAGTGGTGCGCGGGTTAAGGGTGGTGATGGGGCAGGGCAAGGGTGTAGGGGTAACCTCTGAGTTGAACGCAGAGTTGAGCTCAACAGATTCAGTTGAACTGGAAAAAAGACAGAGAAGAGAACACGACGCTCGCCGGTTCGCGGCCAAGTTCGGCGGGTGGGTAGCCGCTTCGGCTGCGCAAAGGGCCCCGCTATTAGCCGAGCTTGTGATTCAAATGGAACGCACGTTCTGCTGGGAAGAACCCAGGAAGACGTTGAAGGTTTGCGCGGTGTCCTGGTTGGTATCAATCGTCGCGCGCGTGTGGCCGTTTCAAAGCGAGCAGACTTTACTAATTGCGTGGATTGGAACGTTTTTACTCCCCCCGGTGTTAGTCCTCTTCGGGCCGGCTATGAATAACGTAGTACAGGGCTCCGTGGATGACCTGTCGATCCGGTTTTCATATTTACTACATGATAAGAAAGTACAGCTGTGCGTGCTTTGCGTGTTGTGGAGCGCCACCGGCGTGGCGGGGCGCACGCTTTTGGGGTTGGCGGTGGCCACGGCGTTTTTGACCGGCGGGAATGTACGAGGGAACGGGTCAGGCGATGCGCATGGACATGACACGCAACACGTCAACGCCGGTGTGGTCATAACCGAGCTTCCAAACGGAAGCCCGGAGAGTATGTCTCACAAGAGCTCTCCGACTTCGCCCCTCTCGTCACCCGAGCGGTTGAGAAAACGTTTACCTGCAATTGAAACGAGGCCAAGTAACTCAAGAATTAACTCATCGCGCCCTTCTCGAGCCGCCCAAGCCCTAGGATCCTTCCACGTGGTGAAGAAAACCACGGTGGTGACGACGAGTACAGAGCAATTAGTTCGGAATGAGAGACTAAATGCTCTACAGAAAACGCAAGTGCCGGCTCACCAAAAACCTTCGTCGCCCACGTCAAGCGAAGATTCGCCGTCGCCGCCGAGGCGACCAGTCGCGTCGGCGGCGTCGAAACGATCCACCGACCGGTACATGTCCGGCACGATCTCCAGTACAGGGGTCTCCGCGGCCCGAGCGCGGATGATCGCGGAACGCACGCGGAGGATACTGGATGATGAATATAACTGAATAGAACCCGTTGTATATCCCATAGGTTGATAGAGAAACTTTCCAGTTGCGAAGAGCCGAAATAAACACGCTCACAAGCCAATTTGACCTGCCCCTGGCAAACAGTCTCACGAAAATGACCCTGCCGCCGCTTTTTTTTCTCAACGAGAATCCCCACTTCCGCAGAGGGATGTCACAACAACCCGCGCGTGTACTTCTACGTACTCGTCGCGTTCGTGTCAGTCTCCCTCAGCGGTCTACCCTCGGAGATTCGGAAGAGCGCCACTCAGTCGCGATGGGCAAGGACAAGAAAGAGAAGAAGGACAAGACGCCGTCCAAAACCAAGGAGGACAGCGACGGCGGTGACGGCGAGCTAAGACCCGTGTGCGCCATCGCCAAGCCCCTCGCGGACGTCGGGTTCCACAAGAAGATCCTCAAGGTGGTCAAGAAAGGTACGTAGTGATTTAGATCATGACGAGTCAATCGACCCTGTAGACGAGGCGTTCTTCCAACCAACTCCCATTCGATGCGCGTCGCCGATTCCCGACACAAATCCCTCATCGCCCTCTCCTGACCACCCCATCCCACCCAACCCGCAGCTTCCAAACACAAGCAAGTAAAGCGCGGCGTGAAGGAGGTCGTCAAGGCGCTACGCAAGGACATCAAAGGGTACGTGTTAAGGACCTCATCGCCACTCGCGGTTACCCTAATTCCCCCGCCGCCCGCCGCCCCATTTCGCGATTTCCCACCCGCCGACGGTTGACTCAGGGCTGACAAATTTCTTCAATTCACCCTCCCCGCCCCCAACAGCCTGTGCGTCATCGCCGGCGACATCTCCCCCATCGACGTCATCACGCACATCCCCATTCTATGCGAGGAGATGGGCGTGCCTTATATTTATGTTCACTCCAAGGAGGAACTTGGGGCGGCCGGGCAAACCAAGCGCCCGACAAGCTGCATGTTGGTGCTCCCCGAAACGCAGAAAGGCGGCGAGAAGATGAGCTCCGACGACGCGAGCGAGTTCAAGGACATGTACGGCAAGGTTGTGAGCAAAATCAAGAGCCTGGATTAGGTAGGTGAAGGTGAAGGTGATGATTTGCTGGTGGCACTCAAGAAGAGACTCGTACTGTATGTATCATAAACTCGACATCATACTCGCTTGTGATTAATAAATAATTTGATAAATAAATCACATGATAAACCGCGGTCCTCTCCCTACGCATCCGCGACCTCGTCCGCCTCTGGCCCCCAAAACAGGCCGCGCCAACCCCGCTGAGTCTGAATCAGAAGATGAACCGCCACGCTTTCGTTTCGAGTGCGCCTCTTTCGGTTTCGTATCGTCACTCTCCGATGACTCGTCCAAAAGCGCGTCAACTTCGTCGTCGCTTTCTTTTCGCCGCCGAATATTTCGCTGCCTTTGTTTCAACCTTTGCGTCTCTACTCTGGCTCGATGTTCCTGCTGTTGCCGTACGATGTCCGCCCCGAAATCGGACGCGTCAGTTTTCTCCTGTTCTTTCCGCGCCTTGTTCGTTAACGTGGGATCCAAGCGACACTTTTCTGTAAACACGCGATCTGCAAACTTCCGCAGTGCTTCGCCTTTTTTAACCGGATCCCGCAAGGTTCGAATCGCATCGTTCAGCTTGTCAAACGCGTCCTTAGCCTCAGGGGATGGGTTCTTATCCGGGTGGACGGCTAGTGACCGCTTGCGGAACGCTTTTGAGATTTCGGAATCAGTCACGGTCCACACCGGTCGGCCCGCGTCGTCGCACCCGGGCGCGGGTAACAGCAACGCGGAGAAAATGTCGCCGCCCGCGATGTGCTTCAGGATCGTGGAAGCGACTGATTGGTCCTTGGAATCTGCAGCAGAAGAGGCACCGTCCACCGGTCGAGAGGGACCTGCCGGTGCGGCCCTCGCCGCCGCCTCCATCAGCATGCGGTCAACACGCTCCATCGTGACCGGGAAGTGCGTGAGGATTGATGGATGGAAGTGCTTTTAAATGGTGTGAGTGACAAAAAGAAACTACGTGTCATAGCAGAATCATCAATCTACAACCCTACTTACCCTAAAATGCTTTCCTGTACGTGCTCCCCAGCGCGCGCATGTGCTGCACGGTCCTGGTGACTGGAACTTTCCGGTTCGTGGACCCGAGCAGCCCCTTTTTCGCGGCGAAAAACGCGCCGCTCTCCGGGTCGCGATTCAGCGCTCTCTGTAATTCCAGCTGGTCAAATTTCTCGCCGTAATCCAAATCGTCATCCTCCGCTTCTTTCAAGACTAACAAATCAAGCCCACCTCCTTTTTCGTACCACTCCGTAAACTCAGTCACAAGAGTCTGTTTAGTCGTTTGAGCGGTTTGCGTGAGACGCGGTAGGGAGGATTTTAAGGATTTTAACTCCTCGTAGGCTGTTCGATACTGAGCTTTTGCTTTCTTCAAGGCGACCAAGTTTTCATATGTAGCGGGGTCCATTACCTCTAATTGATCACCTCCAGTTCCTGATTTGATCGTTCCAGACTTGATCGTTGCTCCAGCCTTCGCTTTGGCCTCATCAGCCGCCACCCCCAAGGTGTCGATTTCAATCTTCAGCGTGTTTATGGTGTCCACCTTTTGCTTCATTGCGAGTTTTGCATTGCGCAATGCCAAAGCCGCCGCCGACGCTTCAGCAGCCCTCTCAGGACTTACTGTCTTTTTGTACTCGGCGAACGCCAGTTGCCGCTGTTCCGATTCAACCTTCTGGGATTCGACTTTACGGGCCGTCGCCGCGGCTCTTA
>TARA_B110000977_G_scaffold161491_2_pt1 | contig 12975 bp, 5 predicted proteins | sample TARA_B110000977 | Tara Oceans TARA_B110000977 (sample SAMEA4397798) | marine metagenome | biome: Polar Biome; feature: [SRF] surface water layer (ENVO:00010504); material: water (ENVO:00002006), including particulate matter (ENVO:01000060) such as... | depth 5 m | reverse complement strand
CTGGCTCCGCCGCGGCCGCCTCAGAGTTCGTGTCGAAGTTCTACAGCGTGTTACAAAGCGCGGTGGAGCACCAGCAGTCAGCTTTTGCGCGGATGGGTGCCAAGGGGACGTGCGCTAAGCGACGTGCGGAGGCGATCGCCAGGTACCTGAAGAAACGCAAGGATCGGAACTTTGAAAAAAAGGTGCGGTACGCTTCCCGGAAACGTCTTGCAGAAGCCAGGCCGAGGATCAGGGGCCAGTTCGTGCGCCTAAAGGAGGGCGAGGAGTTTGAAGAAACGGAGGATGGGGAAGGAAGGATCGTGTTCGTTGGAGTTAAAAGGGAAGGATCGGATGGCGGCGAAGCCGGGAGCGACGGCGGATCGAACGACGGCGGGTCAAAAGAACACTCGCAGGAGCGCACGGGGTCGGGGTCCGACTGACCCTGTAGGACCCTACTCCAGGTCGACTGTATTACGACACCAAAAGCTAAAGAGTTGCACGCATTGAATGACTAATATCAGCAGAGCATTACATACTAATTAACGTCTACCAAAGAACCAACTGTTTCTCTAGCACTTTCACTACGTCTACCTTCCGGGTTGCGTGTACATGACGTACCCGTCTCCCGGCACTATCACGAAGCTCACGTGACCGCCTCCTTGTAGACCTCCTAGGTTCCCCCCTCCGTCCATTTTATTGCCCCCGGAAGGGTCATCCGGGAAGCCCCAGGTCGTCATCGCGGCCCACGGCTTCCCGTCCCTCACTTGTTCTCGACAAAACTGAAGCGCCCGTGTGGTTTGCGTAGGAATGAGAAAACCGGACCACACGTGCGTTTCTATTGCGAAATCGCCATCGCCTTCGTTATACTTCCCGCAACACACCTTCCCCAGCCACTCGTGGAACGTGGATAATGTCTCGGCTATGTCCGGGGCAGTATCATCGTCCATATCATTCTCGTTCGTTTTCGGGAATAACGAACTCGGCAAAGTCGGGACGTCATTGTAGTTCACCTTCATCACCTTCGACTTACATTTCAGTTTATGCTCCGTCCAAACACACCCTTCCGGGAACTCCACTGGACGCAAATCCTCGTCCACCCCGACCGTGTGCTGGACGAAATATTTACGTTTCTTGGCGAGTGAGGTGTCGGTAGTGGAAACACTCAGTGCGTTCTCAACGAGCCGGTTGCGAAACTGTCCCCCCGGTTTGAAGTTTTTCTTACCAATATTCACGACGCACCGCCGTTTCGCAGTGCCGTCGTCCGACGTGACCCCGGAAACCCCTAAACGCCGGTACGCCCTTTCCGTGAGTGATACGTGAAGCTGGCCGCTAGGGGTTATGGCCAAGATGTCGTCCACGTCAATAGAGCCGTCTGCGTTGAGCGCGTACAGTTTTGTTTTCGACTCATTTCCTCTCACGTGCGTTCCGAGGAAACCCTCTTCCAGCAAATCCCCCAAGCTGAGGTCGGCGAGGTAAAAGCGTGCGGTGCGTTCACTGGAGCCCGAGGTTGACGTCTCTGGCGTGCATCCTAACACCCCGGAGACATCACTCAACCCCGCCCGAGCATCGGAATCAGAAGACTTGGGCAACACGATCTGCATCGCCGACGTGAAGTGCCTCTCGCGCAACACATCGGAATGAGGGGCCTTGGGATGACCGAACGCACTGGCCTTGGCGCGGAGGCCAGCCATCACAACACGTGACCGCGATAACACCCGACCGCACCACGAAGGTGAACACCACCGGCTCCGGACACGGGGGTGCGAACGCGCGTGCGCTTGTGAGGACGGTGTTAGCGTGGTGTGGGCTCTTTAATGTAAAACACTTTTTGGAAATATTACATATCTACGGCGCGTCGTACGTGAACTCCCCGTACTCGCTCTTCACCGTGACCTTGCTCTTCCCCTCGCACGCTTCGACCCGCCCCACGACCTGCGCATGTATCCCGAAGAGCGTGCTGGCGGCGATGACATCCGCGGCGTCTTCCTCGGAACAGTAAACCTCCATCCGGTGTCCGCAGTTGAACACCTTGTACATCTCGCTCCATTCGGTGTCACTGCAATCTTGAATCAATTTAAACAGCGGCGGCACCGGGAGCATGTTGTCTTTAATCACGTGAAGGCCGTCATTTAAAAAGTGCGACACCTTGGACTGCGCACCGCCACTGCAGTGCACCATGCCGTGGATTTTGGAACGCTCAAGGGTGTCCAACAACCGCTTGACCACAGGGGCGTATGTCCTGGTAGGCGACAGCACCAATTTACCAACCGTCATTCCGGTTTCGGGTTCAATGTCGAGCAACCCGTACTTCCCTGAGTACACCAAGTCCTCCGGCACCGCGTCATCAAAGGACTCCGGGTACTTCTGAGCTAACTCCTTGTGAAACACGTCGTGCCGCGCGCTCGTCAACCCGTTGCTCCCCATCCCCCCGTTGTACTCGGTTTCGTACGTTGCTTGGCCGTACGACGCCATGCCTATTACCACATCACCTTCTCTGATGCCGTCGTTTGAAATTACTTTGTCTCGTCGCATGCGCGCGGTCACGGTGCTGTCCACAATCACGGTGCGAACCAAGTCCCCGACATCCGCGGTCTCGCCCCCGGTGCTGATGATCCCCACGCCGTTATCACGCATCGTACTGAGTACGTCCTCTGTACCGGAAATGAGCGCCTTCAGCACCTCTCCAGGGATCTTTGATTTGTTCCTTCCAATCGTGCTGCTGAGCAAAATGTTGTCCACGCACCCTATGCACAGCAAGTCGTCGGTGTTCATGATCACGGCGTCTTGCGCGATGCCCCGCCACACGCTTAAATCGCCGGTCTCCTTCCAGTACATGTACGCTAAGGAACTTTTCGTTCCCGCGCCGTCTGCGTGCATGCACGTGCAGAACTCCTCGTCGCCCGTCAACAAATCAGGCACGACTTTGCAAAACGCCTTGGGAAACAAGCCTTTGTCCACGTTCGCGATAGCGGCGTGGACGTCCTCTTTGGACGCGGAAACGCCGCGTGCCATGTACCGCTCCTTCGCCGCGTCGCCGGGGGGGGCGTCCGTCGCGGCGGCGGTCAAAATGAGCACACGACGCGCGGTGGCCACGCGGTCACGACGCACGGCGGCGGCGAGAGATCCGGTGCGTTTAGCAAAACGCGTGGCGGCGTGCGTGGACGCACCCGATACGGGGGTTGCGCGGAGCGCCGACGCGGTGTGCGCGCTCATGACACAAGCGGCGAGTGTGGCGCGAACCCGATAAGCGGGTAGTCGTAGCTGGCACGTGTGAGGCGCGCGAGGCTGTGGACGCCACAGGGTTTCTCGATCGCTTTTTTTAAAACAGGACAAGTTTGTTGGAAACAGGTGCGATGTGGTTGATAGGCGGGCTTGCTTTCGAACAGCCTGCCTTGATCGCTGGCAACTCACAGAGCAACCCTCCGGTCAAACTCAGCTTTCATCGAGTCGACTTGTGGAGCCTCCACGTTGCGCCACTTGGCATCGTTGCGAACTTCATTCCGACGTGCGCCGACCGACGATGTCGCACGCCGTCTGCGCCTCTGTGGCTCCCCCGGCCGTCCGCGCTGGGCGGCCGCGCTGTACCCGCCCCACAACCAAGCCCACGCGATTTGTCCGCGTAAACGCCGTGGAGACCTCGTACGAGAACGCCACTATTGACTTAACCATCCCCACTGATGAGGCGCGCATGAGTTTTCAGTTTGATAAGGTGGTGCTGAACGAGACGGAGGGTCCTGTGATTTTCGTCACGGGCGTGGCGATTGGAAGCGCGGCTGAGGCGGCGGGGGTTGTCCCGGGGCAGCGGTTAGTCGCGCTATCAGACCCGGTGAACGACGGTGATTTGTGGTTCCTGGATGGGAGCGAAAGGCTGGCGTTTGTGTTGGACGCGATCAGGAGCACCAGGCAGTACGAGTGCACGTTGATATTCGAATCCGAAGTCTCCGTGACCAAGGAGATGGTGGACGCTGTACGGCCGCCAGAGCCCACGAAGGAGACAGCCACAGCATCCGCCGCGGCAGAGAAACAGAAACCGAAAGTGACCCCGGCGCAACTGGGGTTCGACCGGCCGCCGCCGCAAGAGAAACGCGAGAGGGAAGATTTGTACAGTGACAACTGGGCCGGCGACGAGTACGTCGGGACTGGGTTCTGGAACGAGCTCACGGTTGGGATTGCGATTTTCGTTGCCGTGCCGGGGGTGATTACGTTATTCGCCACGCTTGGCCGGGGGACGCTGTGGGATAAACCCATGTTCTAACAAGAGGGAGAGTTGTAAGGCGAATGTTGTGCATTAATCCAACAGTCGCGAAACAAATTGCTTGGACGCATCGAACTTTGTCCTTTTTTGTTGGTCTAATAACTCAACTTCTTTTTGTCGATCCCGCCTGCGAAACTCATTCTCTGACCCCAGAAAAAGCAGGACCCCTTTGGAGGCCGACCCAAGCCTTCACTGATCCAGGCGCGACGCCGCACGTCAGGTACGACGATTTCCTTTCAAAGAACTTCATATGCCTTTCCCCGCGGAACAGAGCGCTGGTGTGACCCCACCGGATGGTGGATTTATCGGGACGGTGGTGGTCCACCGCCGTGGGCGTCGCGATCGCGAAGCTTTCTCTTCTGAACCGCCAGGTGGAACATTTGCAAAAGATGCGCGAGAATGACGTTCGTGCCCACCCCCCGACGCTGACATCCTTACCCCACACCCACTCGCCCCCTCCACCCCTCCCAACCACCACAGGCTCACATCTAACAAGATGGGCAAAGTTAAGGTCACCTCAAGTGCGTACTCGAAGCCTCATCGCAACTCCTCATCACACGATCAACCCGTTCGACCGTCACAAACCCGCGGCTCGAAAGTTGCCAGTGCCGGTTTTCGATTTTTATTTTAGCAAGCCATGCCTTGAGAGCGATTAATGTCTAACCTGACTAACCCGTACCCCTCACCCCTTCTCCCAACAGTCTGCTGCATCGGCGCCGGCTACGTGGGCGGCCCCACGATGGCCATGATCGCGCAGAAATGCCCGCACATCAAAGTCACTGTCGTGGACATTTCGCAGCCCCGCATCGACGCGTGGAACAGCGATGAGCTCCCTATTTACGAACCCGGCCTCGATGAAGTCGTCAAGGCGTGCAGGGGGAAGAACTTGTTTTTCTCAACTGACGTGGCTGTCGCGATCGCGGAGAGCGAGATGATTTTTGTTTCCGTCAACACGCCCACTAAAAAGACCGGCTTAGGGAAGGGCAAGGCGGCTGATTTGACGTACTGGGAATCAGCGGCGCGCACAATCGCGGCGGTGTCAAAGTCGAACAAGATCATCGTCGAGAAATCGACGGTGCCTGTGCGCACCGCAGAAGCGATTGAAAAAGTGTTAAAGCGCAATTGCAGTGACGCGACCGTGCAGTTCGACATTTTAAGCAACCCTGAGTTCTTGGCGGAAGGCACGGCGATGACTGATTTAGCGGCGCCGGACAGGGTCCTGATCGGCGGCAAGATCGAAGGACAAGCAGGGAAAGACGCCGTGGACTCGCTGTGCGAAGTGTACGCCAACTGGGTCCCTGAGGAGCGTATTTTGAGAGCCAACTTGTGGTCCGCGGAGTTATCCAAGCTCGCGGCAAACGCATTTTTAGCGCAAAGAATTTCTTCCATCAACGCCATGTCTGCGTTGTGCGAGGCTACCTCCGCTGACGTGTCGCAAGTAGCGCATGCATTGGGAACCGACTCCAGAATCGGCCCCAAGTTCCTCAACGCCTCGGTTGGCTTCGGCGGCTCCTGCTTCCAGAAAGACATTTTAAACCTGGCGTACATCTGCGAGTGCCACGGCTTGAAGGAAGTGGCGGATTACTGGTACTCAGTGGTCGGGATGAACGATTACCAAAAGTCAAGGTTCGTCAAGCGAGTTGTGAGCGCGATGTTCAACACGATTCGCAACAAAAAGATCGCCATGTTGGGATTCGCGTTCAAGAAAGACACCGGCGACACGCGTGAAACCCCCGCGATCGACGTCGGCAAGGGCCTGATTGAAGATGGCGCGGAGCTCGCTATTTACGACCCCAAAGTATCGGACGAGCAAATCGCCATGGACATGGAGGGTATGAACGACAACATCACGTGCTACAAAACCGCGAAGGAAGCGCTTCAAGACGCGCACGCCGTCACCATCATGACCGAGTGGGACGAGTTCAAAACCTACGACTGGCAGGAAATCTACGGCGTGATGCAAAAGCCCGCGTTCGTGTTCGACGGCCGCAACATCCTGGACCACGACCACCTCAAGGAAATCGGGTTCATCGTGTACGCCCTGGGGAAACCCATCGACCCGTTTCTGAAATCAGCCGAGGGGGTGATATAAATTGAGATATTAAATTTGAGAGGAGAATGTGTTTGATTTTTTGTCAATAGCCAAAGGTTTGGTGCTTACTTACACTCTTCAGTCGTCTCCCTCGTCCAACCCGAAGTAGCCTCGAATCGTGAAGGGTTCTTGCTTGATCTCCTCTTCCTTGATTTCCTCCTCCTGCTTGATCCCCTGCTCGAGCTTAATCTGCGGTGAGATCGACCGCTCAACGCTATCCTTCTTGCACGCGTGCAGCCATGTTTCAGCTTGCCGTGGGGGCAGGGCTTGCACGCCGCGCACCATAATTTACCTTGCCGTGGGGGTACGGGTTGCACGCCGCGCACTTGTATTTTAGCTTGCCGTCAGGGCACGGGTTGCACGCCGCGCAGTCGCCTTTCAGCCTGCCGTGAGGGCAGGGGTTGCACGCCACGCAGTTCTTTTTCACCATACCGTGAGGGCAAGGGGGTGCACTTTTTGCAGAACCTTTTCTCCTTCCCGTGCGGGCACCGCTTTGTTCCGGCCATGTCTTTCGCGCAAAAGCCTCGTCTCGCACTTCTCGCACGTCGTGTGTCTTGTTCTGTTTACGCTTCGTGTGCTGTGTGCGCTGTGACGCGCGCTGTTGCATGCGAAGAGACGGAGACGTCGCCTCACTTCGCCTGAAAAGTGTCTCGGAACGTCCGTCGTGGCTTTTTTCAGGCCATTCGCAAAATCAATAACACACAAAAAGTTGACATCAGATTGCCTCCGGCATTGGCGAGGTGCGCGTCGGTTGCGGGTCTCCGGGTGTTGCGTGCGGGTGGCCCCGTCGACGTCCGGCGGCGATGAATTTCCTCAAGAAAGGCCTGGCGCAGGTGAGCGCAGCGGTTGAAAAAGCGCGCGAAGCCACTACGCTGGGCACATCGGGCGGTGAAAACACAGCCGGGTCGAGGATTTCGAGTGGCGCGTCGTCCTCCGCGCCTTCCAACGGTTCCGGTGGCAGCCAAAACGCCGTACCTTCCGTGCAAACCCTTCCCGACCCAGCTATCCTTCCTGAAATCAGGTTCGACCCGAGGGATCCGAACGAAGCGCACGTCGCGTTCCTGTGGTCCGTGTTCATGGGCGCCCCCGAAAACTCAGAGGCACGAAGCGATGCTTTACATTCATTCCTATACGGGTTTGCAGAGGCGTACACAAGCTGGAGTCCGAGGAATTTGGGCATATCGGGTGACTCAATAACTGCAGCACGACCACCTTCCTATCAAACTGAACGTCAACTGTATGCAAGTACTGGTACATTGACCGGGTGTTCTACTGGCCATCCGTCGGCAGTGTTGACTGCGTTCGCGTCCGCGGCACCGAAACAGCGACGAGCGATCGAAGCTGCTCTCGATGTCGGCGCCACATCAGCGGCGATGAACGGAGGAGGTAATTTGTTAAAGAAAGCAGCTGGGTTTGAGCTGTTTCGAGCCCTGGCGATCGCCACCAGGAGCGAACACAACAGAGTGTTGCTTCACTCACACGGAATCCTATATGAAATATGCCTGACGCTTACGCTCGCCACGCGCAGGGCAAACGCCCTCGCCGCGTTTGTCGGCGCCGCCGCACAAGGACAACCAGGAAGTGTCTCTGTGAACAAAGAAACGACAGACGAAGTTGTACACCGAGTGCAGCTGTTACAACAAATCTCAAACCTTCTCATCGACACTTTACTGAATTACCTAGAAGTGGGCGGCGACGATAAGGGACAAAACACGAAACCGCAAAATCACTCGGCGTCGCCCGCGGTGAAACCCCTGATGGAGTGCGGTGCGCTCGGGGCGCTGGTGGAGCTCGTGCGCGTGCAACGGTTGATGCGCGCGCACGTGTTGGGGAATGACAATTGTACGTCCAGCGCCCTTACTCTCGAACGCAAAGCCCTACTGGCGCTTTGCGGGTTGTTGAAGTACTCGAGTGCGGCGCAAAACTCGTTAAGAGCGAGCGGGGGGTTGGACATACTCGTGGAGAGCTCAGGGGATACAACGAACGATATACCTGTTCATACCTCCACATCAAATACCTCAGACAAATTAAAAATCCGAACCCTCGCGTTGCGTGCGTTGCGTTGCGCGGTTCGTCGTAACCCGCAAAATGCGCGTAACGCGGACGCATCAGGGGCGTTTGGTGTCCGGCTGGTGGCACTTATGAAAGCCACGTCCGTAAACGCTGTTACCTCAATTTTAGAAATAAAACCATTCGTAGACACTGCATACGATGACGCTACGTTGGTGAGAAAATTGCGAGAGGTTACTTTAAGTGGTGGAGGTGATAGGGGTGGTGACGACTCATATGATGACCGCTCAGATCTCGTGTCTAATGCCTTGCGTGAGTCCGATGTCGTGCCTCCCGGTGAATTAGTCTCTTCGCTTTTTCGCGAACTCTCATCCATCGTCGCTGGTGATGAGAATGGTTCCGCTGAGAGTTCTGGTGAAACCGAGTATGTCACTGTTGGTGACAACGATACCGACGCGAACGCAGACCCCGTGGTGGGTGAGGGCTTGTTGCCGGTTATCGTTGCGGCGGCATTGATTTCGGTGGATCAAGCGAGTTGCGTAACTCGAAAAGAAAGAGGTACCGCTGAACAAAGTGTCGCGAGTACTTGCGGCGGCGAATCCATTTCTCCCGTTGCGTCAAACGAAAAACAAGTCACGACACAAACCCCAGTACCCGCCGCTGCGCCTGAAGGCGACAGCGGGGGCGTGGGCGGCTTCGTGGTGGCTACTGGGAACCTGTTCAGGGAGTCTTCGGATGCAGATGACGCGTTCGGGGGGTTATCGAGCATTAGCACTGACACGTCCAGGGTACCCTTTGGCGCGAATGCGAAAATGGTGTCGCAACCAAACCCAACAACCTCCCTGCTCGACTCTGACGAGGTCCGGGAAGCCGCGGACCGCTTGCTACGCGCGCATGTTTTGTACTTTTTAGGCAGTTTGTTGGAAGCAAGACCACGAGCGGTGATTGACGCGCTTCGAAAGGAAGACGCGTGGAGAAAAATCCTGGACGACGACGGCGCGTTTGGCGCGACTGATTCATCTGGCGATTCGAAAATTAAAAATGTATCGAGCGCCTCGCCGTATTCCGCGGCTTTCGGTGTTTCAAATCGCTCCGTGGCGCTGTGGCTCAAGGGCGCGCGCATCGCGGGCGAAGTGGTGGGGCACATGGACAAGGTTAACGGTGTTAGTACGGACTCTGGAGGGAACGCCCCGGAGGTGTTGGCACTGTTAGAGACGCTTAAAGTACGAGCCACGCAACCGAGCGCGGTGGCGCTGTTGGCGCCCGCGCTTAAACGCCTGTGCGAAATAGCGCCCCGGCCAACCTCAGTGGCGCTGCTCCGCTTGGACGGCCCTTCCTTCCTCGGGGCGGCGGTGCATACGCAAGCAACATGTTGGAGGCTACACCCAGCCGCGGCTGTCGCTGCGTCCGATCCGGGCATGCTCGACGACCTCGGGAACTCCCTGCGCGTTGCAGCGCAAGCCGAGGTGCTCTTGCTGCTCAGCGACATGCTCGTGGACCCAGCGCTGGGCGCCTCCACGCTGAGTGCCACGGCGCTGCACGATTTGCTGTTCCACCTTATGTGGGCGCCTGCGACGCGTCCGCTCGCGGTCAAATCAATAATAGCGCTGATCACGTCGCACTGCCTTCCCGGAAGCACCAGCACGAACGCGTCGGCGTCAAAACAGAGCTGGGACGAACTCGTGAGGCGGTACCTGCAGACGTTAGCCCAAGCGCAAGCGATTGCAAGTGCATCGCACGGCGCCCAAGATTTTCTCCCTTTATTCGACATTCTTCAAGGCCTGCGCACCGCGTTAGCTGGTCCGGGTGCTAACGGGTTGCGCACTCGACTAGCCTCAGACAACTCCAATAACTCGCACCTGGCGTACGTCCTGATCGTATCGCTTTTGAACGGTACGTACGGGGGTGATCAAAATCAAAATTCAAAAAATAACGCCGAAAAAGTCGTCACCGCGTCTGTGAAAACTTTGCGCAGTTTGTTGAGTGGCTCGGAACAAGCCGCGGATCAGTTCGGACAGTCTGTCGGTTACGAAACGTTAACACACGCGTTGGAAGCAGCGGGCACCGTGGTTACAAAGGACTTGGTTCTTTGCGTGTTGGAGCTAGTGGTGGACACGGACGTGCCATGCGACTTTTCTCAAACTTTTGACGCTCCCACCAAATTTCTGGAAACAGAGAAAACTGCGATACGAAACCCAGGAGCGCTTCCCGTGTTCCTGAAGCTTCTTAGGCATGCTCCTTTGGCAACGTCTGAATGGGGTCTACACGCGCTCCAAACGCTACTCGAATCATCCGTGCAGTCGCGCGCCGCGGCGGACCAGGGCGATGCGCTGAGCTTTCTTCTTGACTGGTTCGCGATTGAAGCAAAACGAGGAATGAAGGAAAATTCAACTGACGAAAATCAAAATATTTTTTGTGACCTTCTTTCCACATGCGTCGGCCTGTGCGCGTCGCACTCGTTTTCCGCGAGGGACTTCAGAGGGGCGTTTCGCATTCTGCGAGACGCCGGCATACCAACGGAATCGAAGCGACAACTGCTAAGAGCTTTACGGCTCGCTGCGAAACGAGAAGGCCCGCGTGCATACTTTGACTTTGCGGGAAACGCGACGCGTTCAAGTTTAACTTCTGACGTAGCCGTAAATAGTGCCGAAGGCCCTGGGTGCATGGTCGTCAAGCAGCCCCTACCCTGGTTCATGGGGCGGACGGGTTACACGTTCGCGGCGTGGATGCGCGTGGAGAGTTTTCCACGAGAGGGTTCCGTGGCTGGTGGTCACTCAGATAATCCCAAAAATAACTCCCCGCAACAAGTGAAAAAAGCGAGAGTCGCGCTGTTCGCGCTGCGCGGTGCGTCGGGCCTGGGCGTCGCCGCCGAGCTCGGTGCAGACGGGGTCGAAGTCACAGTGTTTTCGCCCAGCGGCAGTGAAACAGTGCTGCTAGATGGCAATGCTGTCAATTCCAAAACTATCGAAGAAAAAAAGTGGATGCTGGTGACGGTGTCGCACGCGCAGGCTACCACGCCACTGACCAGCGCTTGCGCGAAGCTTCACATCGACGGCGTGACCGTAACCTCGAAGAAGTTACGGTTCCCGAAAGTTGTGGAACCGCTGAACTCGTGCGTCATAGGCGCGTTCGACGAGTTCGCCGCCACGGCGTTCGCCGCGGCGGGGGCTGTGGGGCGCGCGAAGCGCAGCTCTTCTGTGCGTACTTGCCCTGACTCCTCTATACGAACTACTCACCCGTTCAGTGGGCAAATCGGCGCGGTTCGTTTTTTCGATGACGCGCTTTCGGGTTCCGCAATCGCTGCCGTCGCCGCGCTCGGTCCTGACTATTTGGGCGGTTTTTCTCCCACTGAGACGAATTCGGGGGTTGCGTTACTCACGGCTGGCATGAGTCTTGCGGAAGCTCGTGAAGTTCGGGAAACAATGGCCCCTCGGCTACAGCTCTCGCTGAACGCCGCCGCCGCCAGTGGGCGGAACTGTTTCAGCACCGTCGATCGTAGCGATTCCAGTGTGCTTGCAACCTTGAAGGAAGTCAAATCGAAGGTTGAGACCAAAATCAAAGACGGCATTGCAGGTGGTGTGGCGGGGGGGGTCACAGGTGGAATAGTGGGAGGCGTCACCGGGGCGATTGCAGGGTTGTCACTGCAATCATCAGAGGAACAATCAAATCCAGTCGCGGCGGAACTTGTGGGCGCCGCGCGGGTGTGTGCTACGCACGGCGCGAAGGACGTGGTGCACTGCCTGGGGGGCGTGCACGTGCTGTTTCCGTTACTGGCGCCGCCTGAGACGGAGGTTGATGACGGTTCATCTTCTCATGCACAAGCAAACAGTCTGAACAATCAATTGTTGATCAAAGACACGGTTGATTTGCTAGCTGGGCTTTTAGACTCGAGCCGTTTGAACCAGGAGGCGCTCCATGCGAGCGGCGGGTTCGCAATGGTTGGACGGCTGTTGAAAATGGACGGCGGCCAAAGGCTTTCACCTGGTCTATTACCCAGCATCGAAAACCTTGTGAAGTCCGTGGGGCAATATGCCTGGGCTGGGCCTGGAAACGACCCCGATCAAGCTGCGGTGCGGCTTTTGCTTGATTTAGAGCTGTGGGGCGGTTCGTGTGTACCTAACGACGCCCTAACAGCCCACAGTACGTTCCTGAAACGTCTCGCGAAAAGAGACCCGCAAGCGTTGCGGGCGTTACTGCCGCCGCCGGTACTGATCGACGCCGCGTGTTGCAGTGACCCTATCGATGAAACTACTTTGAAAGGTAAAACACCTCTTTCACCGCAAGACAATCGAAATCGAAGACGCGCTTTGCTTCACGTCGCGGGAGCGGTGTTGCCTGGCGCCGTGCCTGCTCTGTACCTGGAAACAGCAGCCGCCGCCGCGTACGCAGTTGAGGACGCGTCCGACTTTTTCTCCGACACTGGGGGGTCGATCGTCGTTGATGTTCTTGATGCCCTGGTGGAGATGCTCCAGCCCGAGCACCCCGCGCACCGGCAACTCGCCGTCGCCATCGCGCATGAGTGCGGAGGGCCCGCCATGACCTTGGCGCCCATGGCGAGGGCGCATGCGGAAACGCGCGCGCTCGCGATTCGCCTGCTCGCCGCGCTTCTGCCGCGGTCGAAAAAAACAAACGCGGACGG
>TARA_B110000977_G_scaffold48257_1_pt1 | contig 12982 bp, 7 predicted proteins | sample TARA_B110000977 | Tara Oceans TARA_B110000977 (sample SAMEA4397798) | marine metagenome | biome: Polar Biome; feature: [SRF] surface water layer (ENVO:00010504); material: water (ENVO:00002006), including particulate matter (ENVO:01000060) such as... | depth 5 m | reverse complement strand
GAGCGCGTCCCGCGCGGGGGGGGCGCCGCCGTTGGGGAAGGGAGGCGGCATCGCCACAAGCTTCTCGGACCCGGGTCAACGACGGGTCACGCGAAGGCGCGACGAGAAGTGGTCTGAAGGTGACTGACGTCTGACCTTCACCAGTTTCCGAGATCGAGATTGTCGTCATCCGTTTCGCGGTCGGCACTTGAGGTGATTCGGGTCGCCTCCATCTAGCATGGTCAGTCATGCCCGCGCGTACCCCACCTGCGTCATGGAGGACTCGGGTGACCCTGGTCCCGCGGCTGTGAAGGGTATTCTGAAGGCCTCGACCCTGGGTGCGGTGAAACCCAGCGGGGCAGGGGATGGGGACGACAAGAGTAGATGGAAAGGAAAAGCGCCCGTGAACGACCAAAAAGATGCGGTGCACACGACGTTCCACGCGTTCCACGGCCGAGTCGCGGACGTGTTCGCCAACTTGGGGCCGGGTTTGACCCGGGGAGACGGAGGCGTAGGTGGTTCAGGTGCGAGTGAAAGCACCAGCGATACACAACCGCCAGCGTGGATGCCCAAAAACATGAGCGTAGTGCGTCGAGGAAGGGATGTGCGAGACGGGTCGGACGAGGAAGACAGCGAAGAGAATCTCGATGACGATGGCGCGGCTGAAGTTTCTGGGTCTGATGATGACGGTCCGACACAAAATGGTGCAGGCACGAGTGGTGCAGGTACAAGTGGACAGTGGGACAACGATGACTTGGATTGCCTAGCCAGCGACGACGAAGCGGACGACGGCACTAAACACGTAACGCTCGGGCGAAGCGTTGGGCGCTGCGAAGTCGTCGATCGCGAGGACGAGTTTGATTATTTCGATAAGTTCGCGGAGGGCTCTTTGCGAACCGAGAGGGGCAGTAAAAGCGGGCGGCTAGGTGACGACTTGGAAACAGACCTACACACAGACAGGGGAAAGAAACGGGGACGCGGAGAGGGAGATACTAGTGGGTTGGGGCTTGCAAAAGTAACAGGAGTCGCTCGCGGCGGTGAAAACACCGAAAAATATATTGAAGGAGAAAGAACCATCGCGAGCGCTTCCGGTTCTGGGTCAAAAGCTCGTCTCGCAAAAGCTGTGTACGTCCCTCCTGGGAAACGCACATGTACGTCACATACTGCATCTCGAGGTGTTGCTTGGGACGGTGACGTGCGTGAGGTGCGCCGCGAGCCGCGTCCAGGTTCCGTTCCTCGCCGCGCGGGTAATAGAAAAACTGGAGCCTCCTGGGTGCCAGACCATGTCAAGAACCCGCACAAGTACGACGTGTACGTGCTTGAGGAGCCTTTGATTATCGGGGGAAGGGATGGGGGGCGAGATGGGGGAGGTATGGGAGGTTCGAGAGTCAAAAGTGCACCCACAAAGGATATCAATACTTCGGAGACGGAAGACAAAAAAACCGAAACAGTTTCAGAAAAACCTTCCGCTCCGACGTTTCAAGCGATCAAAAGTTCCACAGAGACCGCGCGATTAGCCGCGAAACGCAGGCGCGAGGAACGCGTTGGTGTGGCTCTGGGTGAACCCCACACAACAAGTCGCGACGAGAAGAAATCCGAAAAGAAATCCATACTTTCCTTTGACGCCGAGGAGGAGGATGCGTAGCGAGCAAGCTGCTGTTGAAATAAAATTAAAATTTTCACGAGATCGCAATTTGATTGGGGCTCTGTGACTGGTCCAGTCAGCGGCCCTGATGAGGCCCGCCCCGTTCTCAATCGCGACGCTGCTCTTTCCTTCACTGACATACTCACGTGCGCGAGCTCTTCCGCTCACGCCCGCTTCGACCCGTCGATCGAGCCGTAGCGCCCGCCGTTGCGTGCCTCGTTGCCCCGCGGATAACGAACACCTAATCTCAATCCGTGCCACGTCGGAAGAATCGTCATGGCATCCTTGACCTCCGCGACCCTCGTCGTGCGCCCCGGGCTCGCCCGCGGCAAGGCGCCCGCTAAAGCCCCCACGGCGCCCAAGTCATGCGCGATGTCCGGCCTTTCGGGCACCGCCCCAGCGTTCCTGGGCAAGCCCAGCGTGATCAGCGCCGGCGTCGCCGCCGGGGGCGGGAAGGGTGCCGGAAGCAGATCGGTCGCCACCATGGGATTGTTCGGCCTCGGCCTTCCCGAGCTCGTCGTCATCGGAGGGGTCGCGGCGGTGCTGTTCGGACCCAGCAAGCTCCCCGAGCTCGGTAAGAGCCTGGGGAAGACGGTGAAGAGCTTCCAAGCAGCGGCGAACGTAAGTTACCCGGGTTACCCGACACAATCGAATCCCGATCCCAGAGCCCCAATCTTTTCCTTCCCCTTCTCTTCTTTGCCAAAAAGTGTTTTTCGGATGCCAAAATGTAACGCGTCATTCTAACCCGGTTCTCCTTTCACATTCCACATCACAGGAGTTCCAAGACGAGCTCAAGGAAGGCCGGGAGGCTGAGGAAGCAGCTGAACAGAAGCAAATCGAAGACGGCGAAGAGAAGAAGGCTGAGGAAGAGTAAGAATGGATGGAATAAGAAAGGCTTTTGAGATTGATCCATCGAAGTGGGTCGGTTAATAACAAGGAAAGATTTCAAAAGCTTTGCCAGATAAAAACAACTACTTCAACCCCTTCGTTTCTCTCCCGCCGCTTTCGCCTTCGCCTTTTCCTTCCGGGCTGCGACTGAGGGGCGCTTGCCTGAGCGAGCTGCGGCGGATTTCGCGGCAGGGCCTCTGCCGCCTCTGCCGCCGCGACCACCAACATCACCTCTACCCATTCCTCTCCCAGCCCCCGCCGCCGCCGCCCCTCCGTCGAACGCCGTCTTCTGTCGCTTCCCCCCCGGCCGCGACCGCGAGCCCTCCCACCCGGTTCCGGTCAATGCGTTCTCCTCCTCCTCTTCTAGCCTCAACCTTCGTGCCGCGCCACTCGGCCGTCCGTCTTCCTCCCGCTTCTGTCGCTTCGCGGCGGCGGAGGACGCAGCGGCGGCGCGGTTCTTGGACGCTCGCGTGACTCGTATGTCTCGCTCGCCCATTTTGGTCCCGTCCAACAGTAACCCAGTACGCGCGTCGCTCGTCTTTTTGAACAACACGAACGCGATACCTTTTCCTAAATTCGTGCTTCGGTCGCGTACCACTCGGACCGCCTCCACGCTCCCGTTCAACTCCGGGTACTCCTTGGCTTTGTGAAAAAAAGAAATCACGTCCTCTTCGTCGACGTCGTAACTTAAATTTCCTAGGAACAAACTTCGGGCGTGGTCATAGGATACTTCCCCTCCGTTCGTGATTCCCACGCCTGGGGGCAGATCCGCGGATAACGCCTTGGCTTTGGCTTCGTTCGCGCGGGAGGATGGAGCCGCAGCGGCGTCGACGCGCAAGTGCCGGCCGTCTACGTTGAACATGTTCATTTTTTCTACAGCCTTTTTGACAGATTCAACCTCCTTGAACACCACGTACGCGTTCGTGGACTTGCGTTCCGCGACTAGTTTGCCCGTAATCACCTTGCCTTGCTTGGGCATCTTCCCGTCGGCATCCACCGGTACGGAACGCAACCGCACGGACTCCACCGCTCCGAACTCGGTAAACAACGATTTGAGCTTTTTCAGCTTGATGGAAACTGGTAAATTACCAACAAACACGGTGTGGGGTAAGGAATCAGAGGAAGGGGCAGTGTCTTTCACAGGCTTTGAGGACTTCTTAGGGTCCTTCTTGGTCTTCTTGCTCTTCGTGTCTTCACCGGAATCCGATGAAGAATCGTCCGAGTCCGAGTCCGAATCAGAGTCTGAATCTGAACTATCGGCGGCGGCGGTTTTGCTTTTCGATTTCGACTTCTTCGACTTCCCCTGTCCCTCGTTCATCATCGCGGTCGCTTCTTCGAATGCATCTTCCATGGAAGCCTTTTCCTCCTGCGCGTCTCGAGACTGCTTGTCACTCTTTTTCTGGGGTTTCCCGTCATCACTGTCGCTGTCGCTGTCGCTGCTGTCGGAATCATCCGCATCGTTTTTCCTCCCACCGCCGCCCCTTGAGCTACGCGCTTCTCGCAGTGCAGCGAGGTGCGCGGTTGCTGGTTTCGGCTGGAGAACAGTTTGGCCCTTCTCGGAAAACGCGCTTTTTTTACTGAAAAGGCCTCCCCCGGTGTCCTTCGTGCCGAGGACAGAGTCGAAGATGCCCATGGCGCGCGTCGTGGGATGGCAGGAGCACGAAGAAAAAAAAACCTTTTGCGGCGGAAGCGTTTGAAGGCTAAATCGATCAAATTGACCGACTGACGGTCAAATATGAGGTTCAAACCTTTCAAATGGACTAGATTGAGTACTCTGACTCGGACGATGCAAAAGCCAAAAGCAACAATCGCGCGCTGCACGTCACACACAACCACACCTCTCCCCTCAACCCAAGATGGTCGCCGTTCCTGCTACCAAGGCGTAATACGGCGCACCTGCTTCGAGAGGTAGACACGAGAGAGCAGCTGAGGGACGTGCACGTGTGTATTAGGTGTCTCGACGTCTCGCATTGTGAGATATTTTTTGTGAGATCGTGTTCGCGCGAACTTTTGCAATCTACCGGTACTAGTTGCATCCGTCAGCATCCTACGCGATGGCCACTTACGCAACTCAAACCACCGAGGTTGACTTCAAGCGCGAGTGCGAGGGCTTGGTCCGGGAGTACTTCACGCACGGCGTGGTACACGACGTGGTGGACAGCTTGAAGGAGCTACTGGGCAGACCGGGATGGACGGAAAACACAAACGACCGCCGGAGCTCGATCGACAAAAACTCGTCTGGTTTATCGCCGCTAGGAAATGAAAGATCTTCCACGTCGCCATTAGGGAATGGCTCCTCCACCTCAAATATCTCTGTTCCGTCTCCCCTCGCCCTATCGGCATCCGGCCACACGTTAAGCGCGGCTACGTTGCGATCGATGGTGGTGAAGCGCGCGGTGATCGCGGCGCTTGACCGCGGGGCACGCGAACGCGAGATGGCGGCGCAGCTGTTGGCGCAGTTGCGGAGAGACGATTGCATATCCAGGGCGCACGGCGAGGCTGGGTTTGATTTACTGCTTCAAGCGTTGGAGTCCCTCACGATCGACGTGCCGAACGCTCCGGATAACATGCACGTGTTTCTAGCCCGCGCGGTAGTAGACGACGTGGTGAGCGACGAGTTTCTGGAAGAGTGCGCGGACGCGGCGGGGCTCGACATCGACGCCCGGCGCGTGGCATTAAGCGCGCGAGGCGCGTTGAGGGCGCCGGGAGGCAAGGGCAGGGTGCTGGACGCATGGGGTGGGCCCGATGGAGGGACAGCTAGTTTCGCGGTCCGGGAGATGGACAGCCTATTACACGAGTACGTGGAATCCAGAGACTCGCGGGAAGCGAGCAGAAGAATCGTGGAGCTTCATGTTCCTTTCTACCACCACGAGTTGGTGAAACGCGCGCTGGTCATGGCCATCGAAGAAGCCAGGGTCCGGCCGCAGTGCGTACGAAGAATCACTGAGCTATTAGGGTACCTAGGCGCAGCCGGAGTCGTGTCAGGCACGCAGTTCGCCAAAGGCTTCGCCCGGGTTGCGGTGGCGCTGAAGGAGCTTGTTTTAGACACGCCCGACGCGCAGGAACTTTTCGAGCGTCTCGTCGTCGACGCGCGCGGACGGGGATTGCTGCCGGCGGGGCTCTCCGCGTGGGCCTCAATACGAGTAGGCGGGGCGTCGAGTTTCGGCGACAGTGACATGCAGACAAGCAGTAGCGGCAAGGAAGAAAAATACAAGCCTGAAACGCCAAGCATGTCTCGAAGTTTCGGCAGCGGTCGCGGCGGGCATTTAATGCGTCTGGACTCGGCGCCCGATTTGATCGCCCTGGCTCGATCACTGAAAAACAGCGCGAGCTTGGAACCAAATAAAAAACCAGTCAACGTTAATACCAGGCAGAGTCGCATGAGCCCTATAAAACCTTCCTCGAGGCCTTCTGCTTCGAGGAACGATTTTGAGAATTCTGGTGATATTCCGTCAAGTAATGGTGACCCGTCCGCGCCGCTGCGGGTGCTGGACGTCGTCAATGCGCAAAAACCGGTCCGAAAAACATCCGACGCATCGGGCGTTCTCTCCGCTGTTCCCACGCGCGTTTCGAAATCCAACGGCGTCGACGCGAACTGGAGTGGTTTGAGGGCACCTAGGGCGAGTCGTCGGGACAGGGGCTCTTCAGGAGCAGCTTTCTCAGGCTCGGATTCCGATTACGTCCGCCCGAAACCGAAACGGCCGTTGCCTGATATACGAACCTTGTCGGATACAAATGGTAACGCATCATCCGCATCGTCTACACCGAAAAACTTTTTGAGCGGCGGGTTTTTGGGGACAAGAAGGTCACCCGCATTAGGCAAAAGCGCCTGGAAAGCGCAGTTTCAGCCAGCGCCGACGCGAGTTATGGGTGAAGAAACGTTCAATGCAGATGCGTCTTTGCGCAAAGTCAGGCAACTGCGCCGCGTACGCTCAGCACCAGGCGGGCTGCACGAACTTGACAACTCGAAACACATCCTGTCAATCGGGTATGTGCACCGGCACAAGCCGTTTCAATCGGAGTACGAAGTTGGGGACGCTATCGGTACCGGGGGTTTTGCTGTAGTGCGTAAAGCCACGCATAGAACGAGTGGCAAAGTGTACGCGGTGAAAACGTTGCGCGTCCGGGCTGGAAGTAACGATTCGGATGACGATTCGGTCGATTCCGACGACGATTCAGGCGGCGAAAACTCAGATTCAAACTCTGATTCCAACCCGAAACAACGACGCTTAGCGGCGATGTCCATGGCGGAGATGACCAACGAGCTGATCATGATGCAGCAGCTTTCCGGGCACCCGAACATCGTCACCGTCAAGGAGTTCTTCACGGAAGATGCGGAGGGGCACTTGACGGATGGGGTGGCGCAAACTGCGTTGTCTTCGTCGCCGAAGAAAGAGCCACACGAGATTTTGATGCAAGGCGCTGACGACGACGACGATGAAAAAGACAATGACGAAAAAGACGCTCCCCAATCCGGCATCGTGCACGTAGTGATGGAGCTGCTAGAGGGCCAAGAATTAGTCGACGCTATTGAGCAGCATGGGCTGTACGACGAAAGCGATGCGAAGATTGTTATGAGTAAAATGCTGGATGCTATCGCGTTCATGCACGCCAGGGGGGTGGTGCACCGGGATTTGAAGTTGGAAAATTTGGTTTTAGCAAAGCCGGATGACTTGCGTAGCGTGACGCTCGTTGATTTCGGATTAGCGAAGGCGCTGATGGCGCGTGAACGCGCGGAGAACGTGTGTGGTACACTGGCATACGTAGCCCCTGAAGCGCTGGCCGCGGGGCAGTACGGACAGGGTGTCGACGTGTGGGCGTTGGGTGTCGCGATGCACGTGTTATTAACCGGCGCGTGGCCTTTCGACGACGAGGACGAAGACGAACTGATGGATTCGATAATCGCGTGCGAGTTGGACTTTTCGGAAACGGCGCACGAGGAGTTTTCGTGGATAAGCCCTGACGCTGTTGATTTGTTAACAGGGCTTCTGGAGCCCAATCCTAAGCATAGGCTGACTGCTGCGCAAGCCTTGGAACATAGTTGGTTCACGAACCAAAAGTCTCATAAAAGCGATTCAATCCACCACGTGCACAAGAGGCTGGACGCGCTTTCTTCCAGTGCGCGGCAACACCCGGAGCGGCGGTTTCACGCCGGCGATTCGTTGGTTTCGATCGGCGATGAGGTAAACGAGGTGTTTATGGTCACTTCCGGGGAAGCGCAGGTGTCCGTGCCGAAGAGCGGGCCTTTGGCGAAAGCGGGGGAAGTAGAGAAGATTGGCGTACGGCGCAAGGGGAACCTGGTGGGGGAGATTCCCAGTGGAGGTGAGGGAAACACAATTCCGAAATCAAAACTCTGCGTGGTCGCGAAAACGGAGGTCCGGGCGTTGGTGTTCCAGGCGTCGGATGTGGTGTGGGCGGTGGGTCATGATTACCGGCTGAGCGATGAATTTGAGATGGCGCTGCGGGAGAGGAGACGGCTGTTGGCCAAGAAACAGAGGTTGGCGATACGGGCGGAGCGGACGGCGGCGAGCGGCGCATCGGCGAATAATGCGAATGGATTTCAGGAAAACTCCCGAAGAGCGCAGAGTGAAGTTGTGAGGAGACAACCGGTGTAGAGAGGGTCAGAGATGGTGAAGCGCGTAGACAGTGAAGAGCGTAGACGTAAACAGTGTAGACGATATGTGTACTTACCTTTATCGCAACTAGTATACAATCCTGTTCTATCATTCTGACTAAATACTCATACCTCTATGCCATCTCCCGCGGCGGCGGCGTGTCCGGCACGGCGCCCGGGACGAAGCACGCGGCGGTCCACGGATTATCATTATTGTCACCAGCGACGGCGACGCCGAATACGTCGGACTGTTGCGTCACCGGGCCACTCGGGCCGCCGCCGAAACCAGTGCTGCTGGATGCACCGCCGAAATTAGTACTGCTACTGGCACCGCCGCCGAACTGTGTCCCTCCACCACCTACCCCCCCGAATCCAGATCCCCCTCCTCCAACAAAGGGTGTCCCTCCGCCGAACCCTCCTCCCGCGACAGGAGACACAACTCCGAACGGCGTGGCGGCCTGGTTTCCGAATGGCGGAGCGGCTTGTCCATTCACCGCTCCCGGGCCAAACGCGTTACTCGGCGATTGTACATTCGCAACGGGAGACCCGCCGAAGGGCGACGCGCTTGTCTGCGCGAATGCGTTTGGTGACGGAGTGTGACCTGCGACGAATCCTCCTGGGCTCGCCACTGGACTCGCGGCAGGAGCCATCCCCATAAACGTGCAATCGATCACCCGGGTGAGCCCCGCCGGTGCCATCGTCCCCACGGCGGCCATCTCAAGCACTTGTTTCAACTGATTGTTTGGAAAGTTTAGAATTGATCGAATGTCGTTTTGTTTTCCATTGGCGAACTCATCGACCTTGGCGTGTACTTGTCTTGGGTCCTGTCCAAGCCTAGCAGTGTTATACGTCACCCATCGCACCTCTTCGACGGAAGAATCACCGCCCAATAAATTGGGCTCATCACCCTTGGGGGCGTAGCACGACAGAGGCCACATCAACGGGCGGTCGGTTTGGAGATCGTCCCGGAGCTGATCCCTGGCGGACTTTTCATTCCCTCCTCCGCGGCCGCCTCCACGTCCACCTCGGCCACCACCACCTCTTCCTCCTCCTCCGTTATAGCTCCCATTGTTGCTCCCATTGTGGTTTCCACCTCTTCCTCCGCGGTCGCCTCGACCAGCGGTTCCACCGCCCTGATTGTACCCTTGGTTGAACCCTTGGTTCCCACCTCCTTGATTATTCAACGCGGCGTAGGGGTTACCACCACCGCCTTGGTTGTACCCGCCGCCCTGGTTGTAGCCCCCGCCGCCTCCCCCTCTTCCACGCCCACGGCCGCGGCCGCGACCTCCAGACCCCATCGAGCGTGCGGCGCAGACTGCGAGAGGGACGTGAGGATGGAGGGCAAAAAGCAAAAACCGACAGTGTGGAAAAATAAAAAAATTGATTCGAGTGAAAATATGTTCAACTTTCCCTCGCGCTACGCTACTGCCTCTTTTCCTTCTTCCTCTTCTTCTCTCCCTTCTTTATATCGCCTTGATCGCTGTCCCGCTTCTTCTTACCCCTCCCCTCATTTGAAGTATCCGTTTTCCTTCGAAACACGTGCACCACGCACGCCCCCCCCCGGTTTTCTGAAAATCAGAGTGCAAGTTTCGCACCGGCACTTCTTTCCGGCAAAAGTCCTCAGCCGTGCTTTCTTGAAAAAACTTGGACTCCGCCATGGGGTGGTTGATCGGGTACCGCTGTACGTTGCCCACTATTAATAACGTATCTGGCCCACTCAAATCCCGTATAGATTTAATCAACAAACCCCACTTCTCCGGGTCGTTGCCGTACACCACGTCAGATGCTAAAATCAAATCGGGTTTTTTTTTTAATTTTAATTGGGCCAAAGGGTTGTCGCCACCCCAGACCAATTTCTGTACCCTTGCGATGGGGGCGTTATTGGTGACGTTTTCGGTTAATAATTCTAAAACGTCATCGTCGCCTGGTAGGGGTATATGTATAAGTATGTATGTTAGTCTGAGTATACAGTGTCCAGCGTGAATAAGAATAAAATAACGGGATAAAAACCAAAAACCTTTTCCAACACTTTTGTTGTCTGAAAGCTACTATCAGATGGTCACTCATGGCCCGGAGGCGAGTGTTGTCAGCGAAACTTTCAAGGTCTCATGTGCGCCCTTCTTGAAACTCCGAGGTCATTGACAAGCCCTGCGGAGGGATTAACGAGGGCAAGTTACTACAGCGAATGTAGTAACTATTTTAAAAGCCGAAAAACCGAACGAGTAGACTCGCTTCCGAGAAAAGAAAGACGAGACAAAAACCTCAACGCACCGTCCGTGGCGATCATCGCGACGCCTAGTTTCGAGGCGACGATTGTTGGTAACCCGAGACCCGCGCCGAGCTCGACGCCTACCATTCCCGACCACCCGCCAGAGCCCCAAGTCGAGTCAGTCCCAGTATTTTGTATATCCTCGGAAACAGCAGGATCGCTTTGTCGCGACAGCCACTCCGCCAAAACAAACGAGCCTTCCCAAAGTGCGACGCCCGTGTTCCCCCGTCCCAGCCCGCCGCAGCTGTCATCCACGCGTTTCGATTCCTTCTCCGTGTTTTTGAAGCTCGTAGGGGTGGCGGATAACAAAGTGACGGAGGAGTTAGGAGTATCCTCATTACTTTTAGAACCACCAAAATTAGAAAGCGCTGGAAAGTCATACGTCACCGTTTTGCGTTCGCCGACTAATTCCGCAAGCTTTGTGTCAACACCGCCCAGGCGTTCAAACGCGCCCAGGAACTTCAGAAGCTCCTGCGAGTTGAAGGATTTGAATTGACGCCTAGCAGCTCTGCCTATCCTCGCTATTAACTTAGGTTTATTCGAAGCATTCACGCCTAGACTCGCGAATCCCCACGTGACGTTGGTTAGGTCGCGGGCGTTGCACTGGTTTAGGTTTTCACGGACGGCGGACACGCACGCGTTTAGGAACTGTCCGTCTTCGTGACCCAGCATGCCGTGCGCCCAAATCAACATCGTGAGCTGCTGGGGGGTGTATACTTGGTTTTTGTGTGAAGATTTTTCGGATGAATCGTCGTCAACTCCCACCTTCCGTTTGCTCCTTAAGTGTTTCCGGGCCGCCTTTGCTAATAGATGAAAAACTTTCTTGTGCAGCTTGGTTGACCCTAGTTGAAGCTTGGCGAACGCCCACAGTAGATTTGCAACGTCCTGGGGAAGCAGTTGGGTTTCTGTTGGTGTGGGAAGCGCGAGCACTGAATCCGCTACGGCGTCCATCAGCGAATCGTTTTGATACCCGAGCTTGGCAAACGCCCTGGCGCACGTGGCGAGCTGCTGCGGCGTGGCTTCGTGCGCTTTTTTAGTGAACGCGGAGGCTATTGTCAGCAGTACGTCGCTATTGTCCCTCGAATCGAATGCCGCAACGGCCCACGCGGTCATGGAGAGCTCCTGGGTGTTCATGGAAGTTGAAGCGTCGGCGGCAGCGCGAGAAATATCGTTTCCAATTGTATCGCCGCCCAGACCCAGCTTGCCGCACGCCCACGCAATGTTCGCGATGTGCTGCGACTCGAGCTTCCCAGAGGTTTTCTGAGTACGGAACCAATCAGTAGTGGCTCTTCCGGCGAGTGCGGAGGATGCGCGGCGAGCAGAGAGGGTCGCTTCCGTGTCTGTATTGGTATTGGTATCGGTTTCTTCAGTTTCGTTTTCAGATTCAACAGCGAGCTTGGCTGTGGCCCACAGCATGTTCGCCACTTCCTGCGCGTTGAACTCTCGGGCTCGAGATTGGATGACACCAAACAGCGTGACGAGCACTTGCGTTCTTTTTGTGTCGCTACAACGTACCCCTAACGTAGCGAACGCCCAGGCGACGTTGGAAACTCCCTGCGCCGTCCAATCAACGCGCCAGTCCTTCCCTCCGCGCCCGCCCTTGTTGAGACTCGCGTTGATGCTGTCGGACAATAAATCAACGATCTGTTTGTCTACGCGCACACCCAGCTTGGCGCAGCCCCACAGCGAGTTGGCGAGCTCCTGGGGGTTGAACTTTCCGGCGTGGATGCCAGTCGCGAGCGCAACGGCGCTTACCAGATTTGCTGAGATTTGCTGAGAAACCCCTAGTTTTCCCAACCCGTGAAGCAAGCTCGCGAGCTGTCTTGACTCGACGTGTCTTGCGTGGTGCCGTATCAGCCCCGCCGCGGTGGTGAGAAGCAACGCAACGTTGGGGTCGTCGCCTCTGGAAACCAGCCTGCGGCCATCAGGCGCACGCGCGATCCGCGAAAGCGCGGTTCCGCAGTTCACCACGTTAAACTCGGGGACACTGCGCTGCACGATTGCCAGCACATCAGACGCGAGCGCGCACCGCGCGAGCTCGGCGTTGATCTGTACCTGCTGCTGGCTCATGGCGGTTTGGGATATCTCTACTAACTCACCCCACTCGTCCAAGCGCCTTACAGTCGGCACGGACACGCACACATCGCTGAGACACCCAGCCGCCGCTCTCGAAAATAAGAGTCGGCGGGGCGCCGGCGACGAGGTTAATGAACAGTCAGATTTTCCATGGAATTATCTAAAACGCTTTCTCGGAAGCCTCGACGCACAACGTCGCGCGCACGCCCTCCGTGATGATTTCCGCCGGATGGGCGCGCGGTATGCTCGACCGTTCGTACCACACTACTGCGAAAGCAGCGCGCAAGCCATCCACGCAATCAGCCATCCCCGGCCTTCTCGATGACATCGTCATCACGCACATCCTGAGATCTGAGTACTTTGACGATCCCGCAGATCTCGCACGGCTCCCAGCGGTGAGTCGTAGGATGTACGACACGGTAGCGGCGATGGGGTTTCGGTTTAAGGAGCTTGAGGAAGATTGCGCCGTGGATATTGGATGTTTAAGCGTGTTGAAGCGCCTGCAACGGCG
>TARA_B110000977_G_scaffold92497_1_pt1 | contig 12995 bp, 15 predicted proteins | sample TARA_B110000977 | Tara Oceans TARA_B110000977 (sample SAMEA4397798) | marine metagenome | biome: Polar Biome; feature: [SRF] surface water layer (ENVO:00010504); material: water (ENVO:00002006), including particulate matter (ENVO:01000060) such as... | depth 5 m | reverse complement strand
ATATCTTCTTTTTTTAAAAAGCGATACCTTAAACGCATGTGTAACAAGGCTATTTGAATCCTCTAAATCTTCTTTTTATTGGATTCAATTAACCCGTATTAGCGCTGTTTTTTTTATGCTAGGCATGCCTTTAGCATATATAAAAGGTGTAAATGTAAACTTTTGGTCTCTTGATTTTTACTGGACTCATGAGGATTCTTTTTACACATCAATCGTAGTGCTAATCATCTTACCTTTGGTAGCGTTAAATTCAAAAAAACAAACGCATTTAAGGCACTACCCTCAAGTTAAAATGTACCAATGGACTTTACTTGAGTACGCAGCTAATATTTTTAGTTGGGGAGCCTATTTATTGGCCTACGAGTACTTATTTAGAGGAATCTTATTTCTAGGCATAATTGAGCATATAGACATCTATATGGCCGTTACATTAAATACGCTAGTCTATGCACTCGCTCATTTTCACAAAGGGAAAAAGGAACTGTTAGGCTCCATTCCTTTAGGAATTGTTTTGTGCTTAATAAGCTACAAAACGCAAACCATTTGGACCGCCTTTTTTGTACACTGGATTATGGCAACCACTAACTTTGTATTTTCAAATTACCACTACAAAAAAAGTCTCAAACTATAAATACATACACCGTGTAATTCTACCTAATGGTCGATGTTATTTTTAAAACGCTTGATAAAGTTTTACTTTCACAAAAATAACACTGCAAAGATGAAATCAATTACACAAGTAATCATTTGGGGCATCTACATCGCTTTTCCTCTTTTTATAATTCCAGTTTCATCTGAAACAATATTATCTAGTTCTGTTTTTAGGAATACCTATATACTTAAGAGTTTCATTTCCATTGCCTTCTTTAATTTTTGCTTTTATTTAGCTATACCCTACTATTTAAACACAAAAAAATACATCAAATTTATTTCAGCCCTAAGTATTGCCATCGTTAGTTTTAGTCTAATTTCAGAATTCATAATAGCCTCGTACACAAAAAATATAGCCTTAAATAATTTTGAAAACATCTTTGTATCTTCTTCCTATAAGGTTCGATTTATATTGATGTTTATTGCCTCAATAAGCCTGTACTATTACCAAAAATACAATAGCATACGTTTAGAAAAGGTGAAATTTGAACTTCAGTCTTTAAAAGCCCAAATTAACCCTCATTTTCTTTTTAACACATTAAATAGTATTTACGGGCTTTCACTAACAAAATCGCCGCAAACATCCGAAAGTATTTTAAAGCTCTCCTCTGTGATGAGATACATTCTAGAAGCTATAAACTCAAAAAAAATAGCACTCACAAAGGAACTGGAATATATAACCGATTATATAGACTTGCAACGATTGAGATTAACAGCTAAAACAAAAGTTATCTTTGAGGTGGATGGTCGTATTGAATCTAAAAGTATACCCCCACTCCTATTTATTAATTTTATAGAAAATGCATTTAAGTACGGCGTTAGTAATGATGAAGAAACGACCATCGACATACAATTTGAACTGACAAAAGAATACATTAAAATGACGGTTAAAAACAACATACCAAAAAAACCTTTGGAACAGGTAAATTCTTTTAATTTAGGAATGAGAAATACCAAAAAACGACTAGCGCTTTTACTTGGCGGAGATGCAGAATTATCAATCCAAAATCAAGAAAAAACATACACCGTTAGTTTGAAAATTAATTTGTATGATTAAATGTATAGCTATTGATGACGAACCATTGGCATTATTGGTTTTAAAAGAGTATTGCAAAAGAGTTCCATACCTAAACTTGGTGAAAACTTTTACGCAAGTTTCCGAATTAAAAAAATATACGCGAAAACAAGCGATCGATTTAATTTTTTGTGACATACAAATGCCAGATGCCAATGGCATTGATCTTTACAAATCGATTGAGCAAAAGCCGCTGGTAATTTTTACTACTGCTCATACCAAATATGCGGTGCAAGGATTTGAAGTTTCTGCAATAGATTACCTAATGAAACCCTTTAAATTTGATCGTTTTTTAAACGCCTGCGAAAAAGCCAACAAAGTTGTCAATAAACAAGTCTTTTCATCAGAATCTGCTTTGTACGTAAGATCAAACTATTCGTTGATTAAAGTTTTACACAAAGACATCATTTATATAGAAACAGTAGGCGATTTTATTAAAATACATCAAGAAAACAAAGAGCCTGTAAGCACCTTAATGAGTTTGAAAAAAACAGAGCAAAAACTCCCAAAAAATGAATTTATTCGTGTGCACAGATCCTTTATCGTAGCAAGATCAAAAATCACTTCGATCCGTAGGAATTTTGTTTTAATTAAAGAAGAGCAAATTCCTATTGGAAGCACATACAAAGCTAAAATTGAAAGTCGCTATTAATCCAATAGGGTTAAATAAGGATACAAATGATTCATTTAGCGATATAATTTTAGTTGGCCCGAAAATACTGCTACTATTGTAAAAACAAATCATTATGTGTAACACAAAAAAAATATTAATTTTTTCACTGTTCCTAATTTGCAATTTAGGATTTTCCCAATGGGAACAAAGTATAGGAAGTGAAGGACTCGATGTACAAGCAGTACTATCGATAAATGAATTCGACTACTTTGGAGGGCAAACCGGAACGTATCGCTCAGAAGACAAATCCTACAGTTTTACTTTTTCTAATTCAGGAAATGACGCTATTGGCCCCACGAGAGGGTTTACTACAGATGATTTCTACCTATACACCTGTACTTCTCAAGGAGTTTTTAGAAGCTCTGATAAGGGAGGAAATTGGGTTTCTAAAAGTACGGGGCTTACACAACTTCTATCTCATGGCATGACACGCTCAAAAGAAACTATTTTTTTAGCCACCTTATCAGGCATTTTTAAATCAAACAATCAGGGAGATAGTTGGGAAACGGCTGGGATGAGCGGATTAGATAGCAGGAGTATTACCTGTCTTCAAGATTCTATTCTATTTGTGGGTACACAAGGCTCTGGTGTATTTAAAAGTATAGACAATGGAGCCAACTGGGTAGCAGTAAATAATGGCTTAACATCTCAAAATTTTAGAGCAATTCAAGCAAAAGGAAACACAGTTTTTGCAGGGGGACAAAACGGTACAGGTGTTTACAGATCTACAGATTTTGGAATGAACTGGACTTTACTCACAAATGGAATTGCAACAAGTTCTTACAGAGGATTCGCTAGTAATGAAGACCTCATTATTGCAGGGTCTACCGTACAAGGTGTATACTACTCTACTGACAACGGTGAGCATTGGATACAAATAAACAATGGTTTAGGAGATTTAAATGTTTTTGATTTGGAAATAAACAGTAAATACATAATAGCAGGAACTCATTCAGATGGTGTGTATAGATTTCCCCTAAGTGAGTTACCGGCTTCTTCTGTAGCTATTTCAGAAGTAGAAAAAAAGTCGAGTAAATTAAATCGTATTTTAGATATAATGGGAAGAAATAGTTCGGAAAAACCAAATACTCCTTTACTATACCTATACGATAATGGAACCGTTGTAAAAAAAATAATTTTAAACTAAAACCCGATGAAAACGTTATTAAATATTTCAATTTTAGCATTGTACACCATAGGATTCGCTCAAAATGTAGCAACCATTTACAGTCCTGAAACGGGCAGAACCTGGATGGCTAAAAATTTAGGTGCAACTGCTATTGCTACATCCATAGATGATGAAGACTCTTTTGGAGATTTATACCAATGGGGAAGATCTAAAGACGGACATCAATTAAGAAACTCGATGACAAGCAATAGTCAAGCAAATACCAGCACTCCAAACGACTCATTATTTGTACTAGGAAATTCCAATTGGATGGTAAATCAGAACAACGATTTATGGCAAGGTATAAATGGAATGAACAATCCTTGCCCACAAGGATTTAGACTTCCCACAGAAGAAGAGTTCGAAGCCGAAAGAGAAACTTGGGCCTCTAATAATGCAGCCGGTGCTTTTGGTTCTCCATTAAAATTAAGCGTTGGTGGTGCCAGAAGTAGAATCTCAGGTGCAATAGGAAACGTGGGTACTTTTGTGGGTTACAGAACCAGTACCGTACAAGGTACAATGGTGAGATTGATGGGTATTGCACTCGAAAACTCATTTATGGGAAGCCGCGATAGAGCTGATGGAAATTGCATACGTTGTATAAAAGACGAAACTTTAAGTTTAACTGAACCAAACATAACTTCAAAAGAGCTGGTAAGAATAATTGACATTCTAGGAAGAGAAAGTAAAGTTGAATGTAATAAAGTGTTATTTTATTTATACGAGGATGGTCGTGTAGAAAAAAAATATCTTATCAAATAAGCCCCTTATACTAAAACTCCATTTATTTAATAGTATACAATTCAGGGTTTTATTCCGAGTCTTTTAGTTTGTTTTGAGTTATCAGAGGTTTACCGTTTAATGCCTGAACTAATGTTGAGGTGGCAAGAAGTCCATAAAAAATTGAAATAATTATGGTGATTTTTGTGTTCTTAAAAACATAAAACGATAGCAAGGGTAAAAGTTGTAAGGCGTGCATTCCAATAAAGTGCGAAACTCTTAAATCGCCTACTGTTTTGCTCCAACCTACCATCCACAAACTCGAATTGTCGTTGATGGCTCCAACACTATGGTTCATCCGAGAACCCATTAAACCGCCTTCAAATGAAAAAATAACAAAAATTAAGATCCCCAAGCGAATGGACCACACATAGTAGCTAGGTAAATTTGGAAAAGACTGTAGGAAAAATAACAAGCCAATATAAGCAGTATACACCGTAACAAGTACTGCTGCTAAGCCCATTAACGAATATAGTAGTGAATGGGTTGGTGTGCTAATGTTAAAGTGAGACAATTGTCCTTTTGATGCTTGAAAAATAATATACAGAAGTTCTAAACCGAACAATACAAGTACCGTCCAATTAAAAGGGCTTACATTAAAATTGGTTAAATAATGACAGTACCAAGCCATAGTCCAGGAGAATAAGCCAATTGACACGGCAAATTTTAAAGGTTTTATCCATGCATTTACACCTTGAACGTCTGTTGAAGTTGTTTTGGTGAGAATACTACAAACTATAGAAATAATAACGCATAATAAGCCAAAGTAAAATAAGTGCTCATTTCGAATTTTCAGTTCTTTAATGAAAACAACAATTCCATCAATCATATATCAATTTTAACCAATCTTATATTTCGGAACAAAATAATTTAAGCAATACAGCATTGCTCCATAAGTAAAAATGAGGGTTGGAATATTGGTGTTAAACCCTAAATCGAACTCTGGTATAAAAAACAACTCTCTAAAAGAGTGCGTAGCAATAAGTAACATAAAAATAACGCCGTAAGCGAATACAGCTATAATACTTATTTTATTCTTTTTGGTACGTTTAATTCCCTTTATAGATTCTTCTCTAAAGAAATACCAAAGTGCTGCAAAGCTAAATAAGGCTTCGATAACAATGGCTAAATAAGGATGAGAGGCGTATAAACCGAAACCTAACTCCATAGAATCTGCACCAAATAGGTGATGCATGTGTCCGGAAAAGAAGTCTAAAACAAAGTGAATTGACACCAAAGCCATACTTAACAATCCTATTTGTGAACTTTGGAAAAGTATTTTTCCTAGTGCAAAAGCGATTGCAAGCCAAATTAAAAGTGGAAGTAGGTCATGACTATACACCATATCTACGGCCATAGTACTTAAAGTTGCATCAAAAGCATCACTTGGACTCGTAGGCTCAATTCCTAAGTAATGGAATGCAAACCATAAAAAATCTTGCAATTGCGAAATAATTAAAAAAAATAGAAGCGTTCCTTTTGGGAATTTTTGTTTGGCAATTAATGCTGTTGTAAAGTGACCTGCTAGCATGAGAGTTAATTTATTTTTATATTTTTGCTATCGAAATGAAAGCAAAAATAATAATTACTATCGAATTAATAGTAATAATCGAATAAAAATGAAAACTAAATTTCGCTCAGGTTGTCCAATCGCTTCAACGCTAGATATTGTTGGCGATAAATGGTCTTTGTTAATTATTAGAGATATGCTAATAAAGCATAAAAAAACGTTCAAAGAACTATCAGATTCGGATGAAACGATTGCGCCAAGTATTTTGTCTGCTAGACTTAAATTGCTTGAATCTTATAAATTAATTACAAAGAGTAAATTTCCAGAAAATAAAAAAGAGAATGTGTACTTGTTAACAGCTAAAGGAATTGATTTGACTCCCATCGTAATTGAATTCAGTTTATGGGGCGATTCTCATATGCGAGAATTTAATGAAATAGATCGTATTGATGGTTTAAAAGCCGATAAACCAACAATTGTAGAGACTGTTCAGCACAATTACAACTCAATGTTGCTTCAATTTGGATGAAATGGTTAGTGTATAGTTTTGTGGCGTGTAAAAAGACGATGCTAACTTTTCGGATAAACACAGAGCTGAATTTTTATATTTTGAGTTATGGGCTAGCATTTACTAATTTAGTAATTATTATTTCTGGAATGGAATGTTTAAATCCTTTGATATTCTAAATGTTGTGAGTTTTCCAAATTTACTGGCTCCTTTACCACCAACAAATTCTCCTTTTGTTCCTAAAATTTCAAGAACATTTTCCTGCTGAGTTCTTCCTGGTGAAAACAATACTGATATTGTGATATTATCTGATATTTTTGCAATCGGTTGAATGTCATCTGGAAGTGCTTTTACAAGTCTTATGTGTTCATTATACCATTCATAGTCATTAATCTCAACTGTTGTATTAATTTTCCCATTTTCAACCGAAAAGTCTTTGCTGAAAATATCACCTGAATAAGCGTCCTTTATGTCTTTCAGAAAATGTGTACGACCAATACTTACTAATAAATTTGTTCCATCAGGGAAGTCTGTGTTAATATTAATCTCCATTTCTCTTTTTTCAACATTATTTGTGAAAATACCAATTTTATATTCTTTAAATTCTGCTGTTGGAATTTGATTTACAAGTTTTTCAGGCTTTTTTATTTCCCATTTAGTGTCGAATAAAGCATCCTCATTTCTACCAAATTTCACTAATCCATTTTTATTAAATTCTCCAATACCAAATGCGAAAAATTCTGTATTCATTTCTGGTAGATAAATAAATACAGTAAATTCTTCCCATTTTTTATTTCCATTTTCCCAGAGATAAATTGCTGTATTTCTCATTTCTTGGTCAGTGGGCAATGATTCAACATCAAGAATAATTCTATTTACCATTCTTGGATTTTTTAAATAACTAATGTCTTTTTTTTCTGTAATATCAAATTTCAAGATTTTCGATTTTTTCTCTAGGTTTGATTGACAACTAATAAATAGAAGGCTGATTAAAATTGCATTAAATATATTTTTCATAATGATTTATTTTTTCGTTTCTTTTGCTTGCCTATAACCGTTAGTATAAACTGCGTTTTAATGCAGTTTAGGTTTTGTTAGCAACTGTTATTTGTTTAAGATAATTTTTCAAATTTGTTTGAATTACCTAGCTCTACAACATCATCCCAATCGCTAGATTTCCATTTCTCAATTATTCCGTTTTGTAATGTTTTAACAAAAATTTCATCAGCCTTTAATTTTATTTTTAATTCTTGGATTTTAGCAATATCATCATCATTTATTTTTTTTCCTAGTTTAGTTTCATTTTTGATTTCACCACCCATTTGTAAATATAATTTTTCAAGAAATTGATTGTTTTTTTTTGTCAATTCTATTTGTTCTTCTTGCTGTTCAGTAATTTTATTAATGTTAAAATACCAAAGATAAATTGGTCGCATTAAAAAGAATAAAAGTATACTAAAGCCAATGTATAATAAACTTAATGTTGAGTCTTCCATGTTTTATGTTCTTAGATTATTGTTTGATAGTTCCCAACGGTTAGTGCATGGCAAGTAGGCGATTTGGCAGCACTAAACTTTCAAATTAGCACTTAGCTAAACCTTTTCGTTTTGTTTTTATCTTTTCATTTTAAAAGCCAAATCAACGATATGGTGGTGTTGGTAAATAGCACTGCACTTTCGTAAACCACCCAACGCCCTATTTGCTATATACAGTGCTCTACAAAGTTTTTTATTCTTCAATAGGAATGTATTTTTCTTTGCAATATTTTTCAATTTCTGAATCAGTTTTGAAATAATCATCACAAAACTCATCAAACTCTTTTCTAGATGCTTTGATGTATCTATCCGTTGCAATAAGCATAGTTTCAGTTTGCACAACAAATTTTTCAAAGTCAGTGTTTATTTCACATAACTTATCAATTGTTTTAAAATCCAATTCACGATACTTTGAAGGAAAAAGTATTTTACTTAAATAGGGATTAGCTTCCAGTTCTATTATTCCAATTCCGAAAGATTGATTTAATCGTTCCATTTCCTCCATTAGATTTTTACTAATGTCAAAGGCTACTAAGTAGCCATAATTTGACCAACTTGAATTTGAAACTGCTTGAAAAAAACATTTTTTTAATTCATAATCAGAATTTATTTCACGTTTAATTTCGTAGGAAATCAAATCAAAGGCATCTGCTTTATTAATCACTTTCATTAAAGCATTACTTGATTTATTTTGAAGCGTAAGAAAATTAATTCCAATCATATCTGGATGAATCCATTTTTGATGATTGTCTTTGCTATTAGCCGATTTTTCGTGAAATATAGTTTTAGAATAAGTATTTTTATTTTTTAAGTAACTACTTAGAAGTTTGTGTAAATCTCTCTCTTGGTAAACTTTTGATTTCGCTACTTTCTTTGGTTCAGTTTCTTTTTCTACAATGTCAGAAATATTGAGCTCATTCTCATATTTTGATAAATAATACTCAAACCCTTTTTTTCCTTTAACTCTCTTTACTCGAGTATCGTTTTGTCTAATAAATTCACCTAATTGAGCGCCAACAGTATCAGAAGGAGTTTTCGCATTAGACCAGTCAATATAGTTGTTTTCGTTTATCTTATCGTGAACTTCCATATAAGTCAATGCAGACTTTTGTTCTTCAAGTACTTTTAAAATGGCTTCTTTTATGGTCATTATTTGTTATGAAATGCAATTGTGTGGCTCTTTGCTGTGAGGTTGAAGAAAAATTTAAGCGCACTACAATATTGGAATTCGCGACTTCAACGCTATTATTTTTAGAGATTGATAGGTGAAGAAATCTTTTCAGCTACATAAAACAAATCGAAACATTCATCTGTTGTATTGTCTAAATAATAATCATTCATAGAAATTTCAGAAACTAAGGAAGTATTGTCCTTAAGAAGTTTTTTTCTATTCATTCGGTTGGCTATGTCATAAGGTATTTTCAACAATTGCCTAGGTAAAATATATTGAAAATTAAATAGGTCAAAACGAGTGATTTTTTCAACCGATTTTTTATTTTGGAAGTAATATTCATTTATTTTTTCTTTCCCAAAGACGCCTAATTTCTTTACCGACTGAAAATCCTTGCGTAACAAAGTATCTAATTCATTAATTGTATATTCTCTAATGTGCCAAGGATTTCTTGTTAAAGACATTTTTTTATTCGGAGTAGTTACAATTAGTTTCCCTTTGTTTTTAAGTACTCTGTAAATTTCTTTGACAAATTCTTCGTCTTTTTTGATATGTTCGATTACCTGGAAAGTGATTACAAAGTCAAAAGAACTATCTGGAATATCTATTAAAGGTGGAACATTCATTTTGATAAATTCAACATTATCGTTTGATAGAATGTTAGTTTCATATTTATCTATTGTAATAAATTTATCAGTATTTGAGGCGATTATTTCAACACCATACCCACTACCTGTTCCAATTTCTAAAACAGTTCCTGAAACTATCTTTGCCGCTTCCACATAAGCTAATAATGATCTTTGAAAGACAAAATTGTCAGATAATTCTTTATGACAAACCCTTTCTGCTGTTTGAATAATACTCATTTTTATTATTTTAATTAGTACATCAATTATATATAACGAATATACATTTAAAATAATAACTATTTAATTAACTATATTTAACTTTCACGTATTTAATGTTTTTTTACAATAGACCTAAAATTAATTTTATGCTACACCCAATTAAATAAACGAAACCATGATAAAATTAAAGAAATGCAGATTCAGTAATAGTCATTGCTATTGATGGATGTGAAATGTTACGCGTATAAAGCGAAGCATCAAGCAGTGAGCTAGGCACTCTATACATTGTTGTATTCCGTATTAATTATTTTCATGCGTGTTGTACATTGTTATTCTTGCGGTTTGTAAATTGCTCCTGTCGCAAAATCAAAAATTAGTCCAGACCTAAAAAGTAAAATATTGGCAATTAATACTCCAACTCTTACTTCTCTTTGTTGTTCTCCAGGTACAGGTTTTATTTTTTTATGTACAGTACTTTTTCTTCAAATCTTGGTTTATCTCTTCTAGTTCAAAATCATCATTTAAGAATTTTTATAATGTAATTTTCCTATCCTCAAATAAATATTGTGTTATTTTTCTGTACTTAAAATATTTAAAAGAGGATGATTCTGAATTAACTTGATCATTGCAAATATTTGTTAATCCTTTTTGTTCGTTAAAAGAACTTTCGTTGGCAATAAAATCGCAGTAGCCTTCATTTTTCCAAGTAGGCAGTAATTTATAGTTTAATATGCCTAGTTCGTTACGTAAAAGAGAATGAACAGTTTCGTGAGCGATAATTCCGCTTAATGAATTTTTGTTGTTTTCTTTTCCATTTCTTTAGACATAATTTTCTGAAACGAAAGACTTTGATAAGAAAATATTTTGAGAAATCGGGTTGTTTATACCAAATGCTTTTCTTGACATCGGCGCAAAAAAAGTAAACTCACTATAACTACTACAGATAAAAATATCTTGATTTATTCCGGCATTATACAATTCAGTATTGATTAATAAATTTTCTGATTTGTCTAAAACGAATTTTAGTTTTTCTACATTGATTTCGCTGGAATGGTAATACACAGTAAAACTCTTGTATACCAAATTATTAGCATAAAGAAAAGAAGGAAATATTAGTATCGAAGCATAAGCAATACTTATTACTCCTAACAGCCAGTTTATAATTTTTTTTGTTTTTTTCATAGTGGTAGGAGCATAATACATACAACGGGTTGGCTAAACTGCGTTTTAATGCAGTTTAGGTTTTGTTTGGCAATTTTTTTAATTCGTAAATTTCTAAATCTATACTATCTAACGTTTCAGTTTTTTTTGAATTGAAACCTTAATTTCTTCATTAATTTTTTGGATACTCGATTATCGACTTCAACGATTCAATGAATTTCCTCAAGACCTCTTTCATTATAACCATATTCAATTATGGTTTTAAGAATCTCTGATGCAAAACCTTTATTCCAAAATTCTTTTTTTAAATGACAACCAATGTGAGTTAATGTTAAAGGTTGAAAGAAATTTAAATTGACAGACCCAATTATTTCATTTGTATTTTTTTCTAACACAACCCAAAATCCTTGAATAGATTTATTTTGATTAAGTTACTTTTTTAAAAAATCACTGAAGAAATCCTTGTTATTATTTCTTAAAGGAGTAACATATTTATTAGATTCTGGTTCCAAATAAATTGATGTTAATGGTTCAAAATCATTTTCTTTTAGAGATCTTATTTGAGTTCTTGAAGTTGAAATCATCTTAATGGTGTCTAACGTTTGTTATATGAATCGTAGCCTGCCGATAGGCGGCTATGATTTCATATACAGTGTTATGGGCTTTTTTCCAAAATCAAGTATTCAGGAATATACAGTTGAAAATTATCACCATGGGTTTACAGCTACCGTTAATTCTGTGCCACCAATAATATTATATATATCAACTTTCAAACCTGTAATATGTGGAAAACTTTTAAAGTTTGACAATAATTCACTTTTAAGGTAATCGTCAAGATATTCTTGATTATTGAAAATGTATACACCAGTACCTATTTTATTAGCCTCATCTAAGGTGAAAAATTTACTTTGAAGACCAGGAACATTAGAATTGTGCCACATTTTCGCAAAACTCATGGGTTCTATAAGTGCGCCTTCAAATTCCTCTGGATTAGACGGAGTGCCTTCTAGTCCTGTACCAAAGTCTACATTAAATCTTGGATAAAATATAACAGCAGATTCTATATCTTCTCGAGTAGGGTCTACATTACCTGAAGGCCATGTTGCCATGTCTACTGTATCCTCTGACCCCCTAAGTACTCTGTAAATTTTCACATCGAGTTCAGTAATATGAGGGAAGGCTCCAAAATTCTTGAATAAATCACTATTCATATAGTTATCAAGATCATTCTTAGTAAGAAAAATATAGATTCCTGATCCATTCTGTTCATCTTGTGTAAGAGTGAAATATTTAGACCTAAGTCCAGATACTTTTGCCCATGTTTCTGTTCCCCCAGCTTCGCAAAAACCCTTAAATTGTGATGGATTTTCAGGGCAACCTTCTACACCTGTTTTGTAATCTATTTTGAATCTTACATCAAGAATCCAAGATTTAGAAACTGCTTCTCTGGAAGGAGAAGAACTGATATTATTTTTCATTTTTAATTATTTTATTGATTATACAATTTTAAATCTGACTCTAATTGCCCATAACAATTACATATAACAAATATATACTAAAAGTGATAAACACATAATTAAATACATATTATTTAGCACCTTTTGTGTACTTTTATAGTAACTCTAAAATTAGAAGTTATTAAGCACCTTACTAAAAAAAGAAACTATATTATAACTAGAGAGATACAGTTTAAATACAATTAGTTCCTATTCATAATGATGCTTCAAATTGTAAAACGATTTAATTATAAGGATGAGGACCTCAAAGAACTATCCAATAAAAAAAACATAAGGTCTTGCATTATCTTAATACATGAAAAAAGTTACTCCCACTCCTCTCAAAAATAGTTTTTAGGAGCCATCAAAAAATTTTACTCAGAATGTTTTAGACGAATTATTGGTATCGGTTATTTATC
>TARA_B110000977_G_scaffold34523_1_pt1 | contig 12995 bp, 21 predicted proteins | sample TARA_B110000977 | Tara Oceans TARA_B110000977 (sample SAMEA4397798) | marine metagenome | biome: Polar Biome; feature: [SRF] surface water layer (ENVO:00010504); material: water (ENVO:00002006), including particulate matter (ENVO:01000060) such as... | depth 5 m | reverse complement strand
GACATCTTCGACATGCATGAAAGCTCGTTTGTTGTTTACACAGTTCCTACCGTGGAGAGTACACTTTTTACCTTCTTTCAAAAGTCTCTTAAACTTTGGTATGAGTTTTTCGGGATACTGATTTGGTCCATACACGTTGTTACAGCGAATGACTTTGATATTCATTCCAAAGGACTCGATGTACGAACGAACGATCATTTCAGCAGCAGCTTTAGAGGCCGAGTAAGGATTTGTAGGACGAAGAACACCTTCATCTTCTGTAAAAGGGACATCAGTCCTCGATTCACCGTAGACTTCATCTGTACTAAAGTGAATGAATTCAACACTGGGTAAAAATTGACGACACGCTTCTATGAGTACGTGTGTCCCATGGGTATTATCCATTGTGAAGGAGAGGGCATTTTCAAATGAATTATCGACATGACTTTGAGCTGCGAAGTGGAACACTGCATCAAATTTATACATTTTAATAACATTTTCGATGAGTTCGGCGTTCCCTACATTACCCTTTATAAAGGTGGCAACGCCGGGTTCGACGTTTTCAACATTGGAACAGTAATCGAGTTTATCTATATTTACAAAATGTGTATCTGGATATCTCTTCTTCATGCTGTTTAGGAAATTTGAGGCGATAAAACCACAACCACCGGTTACCATAACATTGCTGTACATAACTTATATTCGGTATTTTTTTTAAGTAAGTTCCATTCATATGAATTATTTAAAGATGTACTCTATATAGTATATATGAAGATACTTGTTGAGGTATCAAAGGGAGAACTTATCGATAAGATTACTATACTCGAAATAAAGAGTGAAAAGATCACAGACCTTGGAAAATTAAAAAATGTTCACCGTGAACTGGAAATGATAACAAAATTGGAATTTACAACTCCTATAAAAGAAAAGTTGATGGATATCAATCGCCAATTATGGGAAGTTGAAGATGATCTCAGGGTTCTAGAAAAGCTTGGAAAGTTTGACGATGTGTTTATACAGAAAGCGAGAAGTGTCTATAAACTCAATGATGAACGTTCTAGGTTGAAGAAGTGTATTAATATAGATGAAGGTTCTGAACTTATAGAAGAAAAGAGCTATAATTAAAGTAATGATTACGATATTACATCATCTTGGTTTAGGGGACGCTATCATGCTCAATGGTATGGTGAGACATTTTGCAGAAATGGAAGAGGTTTGTATTTTTGTACAAAAACAGCATCTGGTATCTGTAGAATTCATGTATCGGGATATTAAAGATCGTGTAAAAATTAAAACAGTAAACACGACAAATGCTCAAGATATGTGGTCACAAGTTGAAGGTAAAGTTTTACCTTTGGCGACCTATAGAATCCCTGATAATATATGGAAATATATAATGGAAGGTCCTCCAACTGAAATGGTAAACTGGGCGCATAGTGTATACATTCAAGCTGGTATTCCACCTAAATATATGTACTCCAAATTTAAGGTTGTTAGGGATAAACCCAGTGAGATCAAATGTGAATATGATGACTACGTATTCATTCATGATGATATATCACGGGGTCTAAAAATAGAGAGTGACCATCCAAATGTTTTTAGGATTACACCCGAAGTTTTAGAAAAGAATTCAAATATTTTTGAGTATTTGACTGTCATAGAAAATGCTAAAGAGGTGCACTGTATGGATAGTTGTTATGCGTGGATGATAAACATGATGGAAATTGGGAACGCATCTAAGAATTTTTTACATCTTGATGTAAAAGGAAATTATAACACAAATATGGTTAGGACTGTATTTGGGGATGATGTGTGGACGTGTATTACATCGCAATCAATTCTTTAATAATTGTAACAGTTCCATCTTCATCTACTTCCCACCATTTTCCATAGAACACTTTGTGTAAGAAGGGTGGTACAAATGTGAGATCGATAGGAACTTCCCTATATGGTAAAGGTATCAGATGAATATTCAAATCCCCAAACACACCCCCATCATGGCTGATCACGGGCTTCCCGAAGTAAGATCCTTCTAGGTGTAATAGACCCACACCTTCACCGCGAGTACATGTTATACAATAATCACATAGATTGAAAAGAGATGTTAATTTTTCATTGGAAAGTCGATCAGTTATAATCTTAATATTTTTACTTCGGGTCAATCCATCATCCTTATTTGTTTTTACAATGAGAGTGTGTTCCGTACCTTCACATGCCTTTGCGAAGACTCGTGTGAGAGTGGTTACATTTTTTCGAACGTCATTGGTTCCGTTATATAAGAATATAAGACGATTTGGATCTCGTTCCTTTTCAATCACTTTAGGTTTAGAGCGAATGAGTTCAGATGTCCAATAATTCATAGATTCACATGGGATATCATGGCGTTCTACTATTTTCTTAAGATAGTCAAATGGAACGATAACCTTGTCGAAATGTTTCATACATTCAATAATATGAGGGTGTACATCATCTGTCTCGAACATTGTGAATAATTGAACCTTCTTATATTTTTGACGTGCATCCTTAACAAAAGTTTCCCAATGATCGTATGTCTCTATGAGTTCAGAGAGAGTCGCTGTACCAACCTCATCATCATCTTCTATTCCCATATCTTTTTCAAGAAAGAAACGACCATAAATCCTACCGAACATGTTTAAAGATAATTACAAAGATATCTTTAAACATGCACCTATCGTATGCGATCTGTGTATGCACCGAAGCTCGTGAGTTAAATGACCTTCTTGCATTTTTAAAACGTGTGAAGGACCCCGAAGATGAAATTAACATCCTCCTCGACGCTTCAAAGGTAACTGATGAAGTTCGAAATGTCTTGAAAAGGTATACCGGTATCACAATTTCCGAACGCACCTTTTGCGGAAACTTTTCGGATCACAGGAATTACCATGCCTCTCTGTGTACGGGTGATTACATTTTCGTCATTGACGCGGATGAGATGCCTCGAGAGACTCTCATTAAGAATATCAAACGTATCATAACGGATACGAAAGCTGAGTTAGTATACATCCCCCGTATTAACATTTGTCCCGGATATACTCAAAAGTGGCTCGATAAACACTCCTTCAAAGTAAATGAGATGGGTTGGATTAACTGGCCAGACTATCAAGGACGTGTCTATAAAAACAATGGTCTCGTGAAATGGAATAAGGGTTTACATGAGACTATAGGTGGGGCTACTAATATGAAAGCACTTGACGCTACACCAGATATGTCTTTGTGGCACATCAAGAGTGTAGAAAAACAGGAAATGCAAGATATATTTTACAAAACTATTGTTTAAAGAGTGATACATATATATATCAAGATATGAACAAAGAAAGTTATTTTGATCTCGTGATAGAGTCCACACCCGAACCTTCACATACCTCGACAAAGTGGGCTACACATTCTAAATTGGGGATGTTGTTCATCGAGTTTCGTACCATGGATATCATAAAATACAATCTATGGAACATTGCGAATGTGTATGGTGGTGGAGATACAGTGTTAACAATTGTTCACAGTGGTGAGAATAAAGATATGATCATGGAGACCACGAAAGATTGGGAAAATGTGAGATACATCCAGGCTTTTGAAAGTAATAAAGATGTGAATGCATACAGTAAACTATTAGTGAGTTACGAATTTTGGGATAATTTTTCAGAGTTTGAACATATTCTCATAAATCAATGGGACTCGTATATATTCAAGAAAATTCCTGAACATTTTTTCGAATATGATTTTGTTGGTGCACCAACTGGTCATTACTATATTCAACATGATGGACGTATCATCAATATATGTTCTTCTATGTGTAAATGTGATAGATGTGTTGCTGGTGAGCATCCATACAAAGAGAATAATTTTATCACACATCCAAACAAAATATTTATGTTCAATGGTGGGTTCTCTTTGAGAAATGTTTCCACCATGAAAGAAATGTGCAGAGCTAAACCATGGAGAGGTGAAGCCGAGGATTTATATTTCATGATGTCTGCTATATCAAGACCTACACGTGATATAGGACGTTCATTTAGTGTTCAAGACTTCAGGTGTGAAGGTGTACCAGTTGGATGTCATCAGATATGGTTAAGACAGGATGAAGAGTATATACGGGACTTATTTAAAGGGTATAGATGAAAACATATATATAAGTAATGAAAATTTACTATCGCCTCAGTGATAAAGGTAGACGTAATGGAAAACCAATCTTTATCAATGCGGAAAATTGTCTACGCAATTTCTGTGAACATTTTGATCCGAGAGATATTACTATAATAGCTGACAACTGTGAGGATGTTACTATAGAAATGATTAAAAAATATATTCACATGGACAATATAATACGAACCGCATTGGGTAACTCTGGTGCATTTTTATTTGCGGCTAAACAAGCACTCAAGGATAACACTGATGATACCATAGTTTATCTCGTTGAGGATGATTATTTACATCTCAAAGATAGTGAACAGTTATTAAATGAGGGATTTGTATATGGTGACTATGTATCACTGTACGATCACCCCGATAAGTACCTAGATGGTGGAAAACCTAATCCCTATGTGTTTGGTGGTGGGGAAGAAACGAAGGTACTTTTAACGAAGAGTACACATTGGAAATATACAAACTCTACGACGATGACTTTTGCTACACGTGTCAAGACACTTCGTAAAGATATGGAAGTACTGACCCAATACTGTCAGAATAACATCCCCGATGATTTCAGAATGTTTTGTGACCTTCTTAGATCAGGTCGTAAATTAGTTACATCTATACCGGGTAGATCTACACATGGTCAATTACCATGGTTTTGTCCGTTAATTGAATGGGATAAACAATAAAAAATTAAACGTTTAGGATACTCAGTACTTCTTTAACGGCTGGGTGACGAATAATATCTTCATCTCCCATTTCTACATGTGTGATATACTGTAGGTCGTGACACTGCATTTTGTAAATGAGGTCTTGGAGACCATTCTCGGGACCGAGATCAGATTGTTCCAAGTCCCCGGTGATGATGAGCTTCGTACCCTCACCAACCCGTGTGAGAAGCATCTTCATTTGGTTTGGTGTAGCATTCTGCATTTCATCTGCAATGATAAGGGTATCATTGAATGTTCGCCCCCTCATATACCCTAATGGTTCCACGGTGATAAAACGATCCATTTGAGTATATGTAAAAAATTGTTCAAAAATATCATACATCGGTTTTGTCCATGGTTCCATCTTCTGATCTATGTCTCCTGGGAGGTACCCCATATCTTCATCTGCAGCAACAATTGGGCGAGTGAGTACAATCTTGGGGCGCTGTAATTTAGCTACATGGTCTAGGGCAACCTGACACGCCAATATTGTCTTACCTGACCCAGCTGGTCCAGTCCCCACAACAATAGGTTTAGGAGACCCAATGGCGAGCATATATTTACATTGACCAGGGGTTTTGGGGAAGTTCATCTATATTAATTAAAGATTTTTTCCTTATATACTTTATATGGGGTTCCACTTTGTAAAATTAAATGTAAATGGAACCTATCTGAGTCTTGTGGATCCCTCATATAAACCTAGATACATATGTTTTCAAGATATGTTACTCGCTGAAAAATGTTTAGACTATGTATCAATGTTCAGATCTAAACATGGTGTGTGGCCATCATTTGACATGTCAAGGAAGAGGCGGAAACTTGAAAGTGTCAGTATAAAAAAAAGAACACCTGAACAAGTGAAGCGATATCTGAACATTGATACATACGATTTCAAAACCATCGATATGATCGCAACTCGATCGAATGTATCCTTTTATAATGTGCTACGATTCGACACTACAGAGTTTGGTAATATAGAGTCGGTAGACATGTCTGGTCAGGAAATGGATGCTACGGTAGATGATTTTTTATATAGAGACCTACTTGAATATAACTTAAAAGTAAATTGAATTGTATAAATAATGTGTGGCATAATAGCCCTCTTCGGTGAAGAAGTTGAAGTCTCTTCATACCTCCTTTCTCACCGAGGGCCTGATGCGTATCACACGAAAACGATAGGTAAATGTCGAATGGACTTTTATCGTCTCGCTATAAATGATCTAACCAGTGCTGGTATGCAACCGTTTACAGAGGGTAATGAGATGTTAATTTGTAATGGTGAAATTTATAATCATCGAGAATTTCGTACCGGAATTGAGAAAAGTAATAGTGATTGTGAGGTACTTTTACCACTCATGAAATCTTATGGGATGATGAAGACACTCGAACTCATCAATGGGGATTTTTCATTCGTGTGGACAAATGGAAACCGCGTGATGGCTGCTCGTGACCGTGTGGGTGTTCGTCCACTCTTCTATACGAGATATGCACACAACTCTATTGCGTTTGCGAGTGAAGTTAAGGCACTTCTATTCTTAAGGTCTGAGATTCACATCTTCCCTCCAGGTCATATATATGATTCGTATATTAACGATTTCGTGTGTTACCATACTGGTTACTGGCGTGTGAACAAATATATCAAATCTGGATTTCATCGACAGTTACGTGAAACGTTTGAACATGCTGTGCATGATCGTATTGATAATACGGAGCGTGATATAGGGTTCTTATTATCCGGGGGTCTTGATAGTAGTTTAATCGCTTCGATCGCTACACGAAAGTTAGGGAAGATTAAGACCTTTTCAATAGGTCTCGAGGGTAGTCCTGATCTAGTTGCGGCGCGTAAGGTTGCGAATTATTTAAATACCGAACATACAGAAGTAACATTTACACCTGAAGAGGGTATTGCCCATCTGACTGATGTGATTCACTGCCTTGAATCGTACGACACAACGACTGTGCGTGCGAGTATACCGATGTGGCTTCTTTGTAAGTATATCAAACAACGTACACAATGTCGTTATATCTTTTCAGGTGAGGGGAGTGATGAGATATTAGGTGGTTATCTCTATTTTAAAAACGCACCGAATGTGGATGAATTCGCATGTGAAAATATGCGACGCTTGAGACTTATTCACCAGTTCGATGGGTTGAGAGCGGATAGGTGTGCAGGTGCGCATGGTCTAGATCTGATTGTTCCATTCCTGGATAAGAACTTTATCGAATTCTGTATGACGATTAATCAGAATGAGAAGATGGTTGGTATGGAGAAGCGAATTCTCCGTGAGGCATTTGAGGGATATCTTCCGGACGACATTCTATGGCGACAAAAAGATGGAATGAGTGATGCAGTTGGAACGAATTGGGTAGATGAGATTAAAAGGTATGCTGAGAATGATGTAGATGATATACTATTTAATGAAACCAAGGTGAAAGCACGTGGTCATAATGTATCATTGACCAAGGAGGAAGCTTTGTACAGAAATATTTTTTGGAAGATGTATGGGCAATCTAATGATCATCTTATATCAGAAATATGGCGTCCCAGATGGACAAATATAACAGATCCGAGTGCACGTCTACTTATAGAAAAGAAACCAATGTAATATATAATGGCACACTTTGTCACCCGATTCGAATGTAAAAATGAGGAACATGTAATGTGGTTGAAAAAAGTTGGTAATGTCACCGGAAAGTCGATGAATGGAGACAAGGTTGATCTCATCGGTGCTGTGCATACTAATCCTTTACCAGGAAATCCAACTATTGAGAATCCAATAGATTGGGCCTATGTACATTTTCAGTTATGTATGAAGTACGCGAATGCAGTTCTAAACGGGGAGGCGTTTATTCCTGTTACTAAATGATTCGTACTCACTAAGTGTGAAGTCCTGGGGTTCTGAATTTTCATCCATTCGTACAAGAAGAATTTTTCCATATACATCTTCACCATTGAATGGGTGTGGTAATTCATTCTCATTTTTCGTTATTGCATTGTCTGCCTTCATGATGACCACATCAATATCAGGCCACTGTCCAATGAATGTTTGTGATCCCCCTAATAATAAAAAAATTTGATTCTTTACTGGGGATATATCTAGATAGATCTCCTCTATAGATCCTTTCGTCTCATGTATGAGAATTACTTTGTTCATCCTTGTGTTGACCTCATAAAAAAATATTGGCAACTATAAATGAAAAACCAGTACTTGTTGGCTATAGCGGTGTTGGTGGTTGTGTTGTGGATGTTATATCGTTCAAATGAAGGATATAACACTGGATACAAATACGGCTTTGTCGATACCAACCCTACTCGTCGTGTATCGGATGCATTTGATTCGCCTGTTCGTAGTGATGTATATGAGGGATTACCATTGCCCTAAGTGGGTTAAAAATAAAAAAAGAATAAGTAATAAGATGAATAACCCGTTGCGAGAGTTCGTACTCGATCGTTTATCCACACTTCTCGAGATTCCAAGTGATGATACAATCTGTGTCAATCTCGAGACGCGTATTTTAAACCATTCCATGACGAGGGCTTTAGAGACCTCACAGGTTCCAGCTTGGGATAATCATAAATATACAAATATTTACAAGCACAAGTTCTTGTCTATTCAGAAGTGTATCAAAGAAAACCCCACACTCAAAGAGAGGCTTACCGATAAGACTATAAAAACTGAAGATTTTTTTAATATGAGACCGGAGCAGATGTTACCAGATGGGCCTTATGCCAAAGAATTAGATCAGAAGATACACAAAGATATGCGGAAAGAGTATTTCAAACGTGAGATACAACAACAAGATGGCTTCTTCAAGTGTGGTCGTTGTAAATCTATGAAGACTACGTATTTTCAGATGCAGACCAGATCTGCGGATGAACCGATGACCGTATTTGTGAGCTGTCTCAGTTGTGGGAGAAATTGGAAATGTTAAGGAAATGTTGTGAGGCGGATAAATCGGTAGGCATATCACCAACTGAAAGTACAAAAGAATAGGGTAAACTTCTTTTCATTGTATCTTTAGTTTCTGGACTTGTGAACCCCAAATAATCATATCTAATTTTATACTCATCAAGTTGTCGAATTGTCCACTGTATGGTGGGTTCGATACCAGGTCTCGCTGTGATGATGACAATTTTATACCCCAATTTGTCAGCTCTATTGAGGAGCTCGATTATGGGAGTGTTTGAGCGTCCACTTGTAAAAATGAGGGTATCGTCAATGTCGAACATCACCGCATCATGAGGACCCATATCTCGTTTGGTGATGTAGTGTACGCCCCAGTTTTTTAGATTATCCATTAATATTATTAAAGATTTAAATTTTATTCAAATAAGTTATGATTGTCGACATTGAATGTGAAGATGGCACGACACAGATTGCCCGTACAGTTCTCGAAAATCAGGATAATTACGTCGTACAGTTCTTAGAAAGAAATAAACAAAACTTTTTTAATTTCGTGGATGGAACTGAGGAAGTTCCAAAAACATCATTATCTGGCTTTTACGATGTTGAAGAACTCGAAGATACAAAACTGTTCACCCGATACCCACAAGGGTATGATCTCATAGATGATAGTGATGATGAAACGTTTGAGTGTTCCGAGACTGATGAGGAAGATAGTGAAGATGAATCACTTGTTGATGAAGATGAAACCTAAGTAAATAAAATTGTTATATAAAATAGAATGGATGAATATAAAAAACGCGTTACCAAAAACGATAAGAAAAGTAAAAGGGAAGTATATTCCGCAAAACACGTTCGAAACCAACTTAAACAGAAGGAAGCATCTTTAGCAAAGAAGAACGATGGCCCCATACACGCCCCCGAATGCCCACTACTCTCAATTGGACGTATCAATGTACGACGAAGATAGTATTTTTGCATTTATTGGTAGAACGGGGAAGAAGTTCTATTGGCTCACCCAAAAATTGGGACTTGACTATCTCTGGTATAACAAGGAGCGCAAAATCATCGAGATCTGGGGTCCGTATTATACGCATGTAAATGCACAATCTGCTCATATTATTCGATGTGAACTGGATTTTTTTCTACAACCTAAGTTAGAGAATACTCGCACACAAAAACAAGATGAGTATGTACAAGCGACCACCGCGGCGTGTTAGAGCTTCCCCACCTCTGTTTGGAGACAAACCTGCATATGGATCATTTTTATACGATATTATCATTCCAAAATCTACTATACAGTTTAAATTTAATAAAAGACCGATAGCTAAGATCGATGACTATATCAAAACACTTGAAGAAAATAATAAGAGATTGGGTATTCCTTATATCAAACCCGATTTACCTCAATCAATTCCTTATCGAGAACCTCAGTATATGAAAGAACCTGAAATATTGTATGGTGATCGCGTCCAAGTAAACCTTCGTATATTGAAGAATGGTATTATTCGCTTGAAAGTAAATACCGCAATTGCTACAATGTATGATATGTATTACCATCGTGGTATACAGGCACCAATTAAAGTTTTACTCCAGGCGTATAAATCACATGGATTTAGTGAGACTTTCTTAGAAAGAATCAAAAAATCACACGATAAGAAAGCAGCATTTGCTATAAAAGTTCCCACAATTTTACAGAAAATATTTGATAAGGATCCTATTAAAAAAATTAAGAAAAAGAAGAAGGAAGTAGAAGTAGAAGTAGAAGTAGAACCAGAAGTAGAACCGGGTGTAGAACCAGATGAAGAACCAGATGAAATTCCAGAAGAAGGTGGTGAACTTGATATGGAACCCGATGATGATCAAGAAGAAGTTGTGGAAGAAGAATATGTTTCAGATCCTGAAACCTAAGTAAAACTCATTTTGTAATAAAGTATCTTACTATGTTTGTGACCAACGTTGTCCTCGGTAACCTTATCCTTGATCGTGGCTTCTTTCATAACCTGAAAGAAGCGACGCGTCACGCGAACGAACAATCAAAAGAAAAAATCTGGAAACTTTCCGACGGATCGGTCTTTTTTGGAGACGTTGAAATTCGTGTATATAACACCAACGACTACAAAAATGAACATTTTCTTTCTTTCATTGATTCCTGTTGAAATTGCTAGATATCGGTTGTCGTACACGTAACATTAGATTCAGAATACTTTGTCAATGTATGTGACTCCTTGGAACCATTTTTGATACCCACAAAATATAAGTCATATGAACCAGAATTGTAATATGTTTCCCATGTAGTGAATGTATCATCTAAATGTAATACCTCATCTAATTCAAACTTGGTTAAATTTTTATAATAGTCACACATACCCTCTATGTTTCCAATCGTTCCATAAGATTCTCTTGGTCCAGATCTACGAGTCCCATGTTCACTGCGATTGGTCGACGCACATGTAAATAAAAATAATCCACCAGGTTTCAACATTTTATAGATTTTCAAGAAAGATTCTGTATACTCTGGGTCATGTTCAAAGCATTCAGTCGATATAATCACATCTAATGATTCATCGTCAAATGTTAAGTCCTTTGTTTTTGAAACAATGGTTACATTGTCCGCAGCTATTACATCATTACCATGGTACTCACAATCGGTAAATAATTGTTTATTATTTCCATTGATATCACCAGAACCTACATCCAAAACTTTTTTATTTTTAAAAAAATCTGGAAGTATATTTTTGACATGTTTAGTAAAATTTACTGCTTCTGTATGCATACTGATAATAATAATAGGTTAATCTTTAATATATAAATTCCTGTTACATACTTTACTCAATAGATTTACCTTTAAATACATATTTGATAAGACTATCTCGTATATCTAAAACATTTGGGAAGGCTTCTCGGAGTTTCTTGTCGCACAGTGTATTGTTCGACCTTGGTGCCTTGAGAACCTTGGCTTGTTCCTCTTCGGTAAAGTTTTCCCATATAAAGTCTGGGCGTACATAGTCGCGATACAATTCTAGTACTTCATTATGCGAGATTGACCCAGGGTTCGTCCAATTGTAGGACCCCGTGAGACCTCGTAGAGACCCCTCGATCGCCATAGGAACAAACTCTTCGAGAACAGTCATTGAATTTGGAATGTTCACAACCTTTGTATAGTTTGCAATTTTTTTAATGAAGTTCCGTGGGTTATCAAGATCTGCGTCGATCGGCATACGCAGTCGACATTGGAGAACGTTGGGGAAATGGTGTAGCATCATCTCCATATACGATTTGGTTTCGGAATAGAAAGATCCATAAAAGTTTGGGTCATCCTCCTCAGTGAAGGGTTTGCCCCCGATGATGTGTGACTCGTCATATGTGTATATACACCCCGTAGCGAAATTGGTCACATGGATACCATGTTGATGTGCGACATCACACAAAGTGAGCGCCCCGATCACATTCGAACGAATTGTTTCTATTTTATGATCTTCACACCAGTCCACATTTGGTCGACCAGTCACACCTGCGGCGTTGATGATATGTGTACACTTGGTGCGTTCTATATCACTGATGACGGATTGACGGTCCTCGAGGCGTGCATCACCATATGACCATTCGTGACCCTGCTCGGTAAGAAGTTTTCCTATCTTACCACCAATCCAACCTGTGCGTCCATAAACAAGAAATATATTCATATTATTTAAAAATATCAATATATCTTTAAATAGTAAGTGGATTCGATTTTTATATCATATTATAGTATATATGAGTTTATCAAATAAAGATATAGAGAATCTCAAAAAAAAATTGAACAATAATATAAATTTGTCTTCTAAATCAAAGACTAATTTGAATGCATTTATAAATAATAAGAAAAATGCGTTTGATCGCACAGCATTTATGCAAGCGTATAATGTTAAAATGACAAATTTAAGATCTAAGGAGTCAAGTTTAGGAAAACGTAAAAGGCCGTCAGGTAATCTAAATTCGGCAATGGAAAATAACACTGGAAATGTATCTGGGGGGTCTGTGAACCCTAATAAGAATGGTCGAATGTCACCAAGTGGTACACCGAATAATGGAATAAATTTTTCATCTAAAAAGGCTCGTTTTACCTTCCCTTTCAGGACAGCTGCGATGGGAGCTGCAAACAACATCCGCATGAAAGCTGTTGCAAATGTAAAGAGGAAGGCTATCATTGACCGGCAACAGGGTAATAAGAATGCAAAGGAAAAGGCTGTTGCTAACAAGGTTAATGCGA
>TARA_B110000977_G_scaffold180519_1_pt1 | contig 12996 bp, 3 predicted proteins | sample TARA_B110000977 | Tara Oceans TARA_B110000977 (sample SAMEA4397798) | marine metagenome | biome: Polar Biome; feature: [SRF] surface water layer (ENVO:00010504); material: water (ENVO:00002006), including particulate matter (ENVO:01000060) such as... | depth 5 m | reverse complement strand
CTCAAGACCTCAAGACCTCAAGACCTCAAGACCTCGAGAACGTTTTTGGCGATGATGAGTAATCCAATCCCAGACAACCCCTTCGCCGCGGTCGCCGCCGAGTGCGCCAGGGCTTTGAGCGGGACGTCCCCAAACTCGTTGGTGTCGCTTTTCCCGCCGTCCGCAGCTACTGCGCTCAACGCCCATGCCACTGTTAGCGCAATGACGGGATCACCGGTGGTGATGGACACGCCCGCCGCCGTCGCAACGGCCAGCCAAACCGACACGAATGCGAACGACAGTTTCGTAGACGGCGCCCAACGCGCCACTTGTGCGAACGAGTTCGCACTGACCACCGCCGCCGCGGTGATCCACCCGAAGTGCATGGCAACCGGGAGGTGGACGCACACGTACGTAGCGATGGTCATCGGCTTTGATGCAGAGGACGCGATCAACGCTCCGTGCGCGCCGCCGAGCGCCGCGGCTTCGGCGCTCAGAAGCGCGGCGGGGAGCCAGAAGTGTTGTACTCGCTTGGCCCACGGCCGGAACGCGGCGCACCACAGCGATTGTAACCCGCACACCCCCGCGAACCATGGTGCCGCGGATGCCAACATGCCAGAGGCTACTGGGTTCGAGGCGGTTAACCCGGGCGCGGCGGCCATCGCGGCAAGCGCGCTTTCGCCCAGAAAAATGGGACCCCAAATCGCAAACGCCCAGCCCGCGGGAGACACCAAGCCTCGAGACCAGTGTGCTCGTGGAATGCCCGCGGGTTCCGTGGGGTCGTTCGCGGCATCCGTTATCTTCGCAGCTATCTTAGCAGCCATCGCACGCTTGGCCTCCGCGGCCATCTCGCCGTCTACTCGGCCGGGGACGGCCACCGAAACTACGTTCACCGCGAACGCGCCTGCGGTGAGCAATTGCCAACCTTTCATCCCGAACGCGGGGATCGAGGAGAGCCAACCGGACGCGGTGAGCTTCACGAGCCCGACGGCGAGACCACCCGCGGCGGTGACGATCGCACCGACGGCCGCATCACGCGCGCCGAGCATGGTGCGAAAGGCAGTGACGTGGCACACTGGCATTTTCATTGGAGGTGCCGAACGAAACTCGGGTGCCCAGAAATTTTCGGTTCCGTTGAAGAGATACCATTGCTCGCCGCGCACCTCGCTCGCCATGCCGGCCGCGCCGCGTGCGACGCGCGCGAAGTGGTTCTCGTGGACATCCGCGATCGCGGTGGGCGCCGCTGTGGGCGCCGGTGCCTTCGTGTACTACCTCAACTTGTTGGAGCCCCCGAAGAGACGACGTGTTGGGGATGAGATTGACGCTTCTCGAGGGACGACGGAGGAGCCATCTGTGTCTCCCGCGTCTCCCGGCGCGTCCAGCGCGGTGGGCACCCCCCAGCGCACGGAAAACACCCCATCCCCCGCGCCGCAATCCCCGCGGCTCTCGAAGAAGCAACGGCAGAAACTCGCGGTGTCAAGGGCGCAGTCCGAGCTCCTCGGGTCGCTCGAATCCGCAAATGCGTTCGGGAAGGAAGAGGTGAGAGAAGGCGATGGTAGTTTCGATGGCGGGATTCAATCAGTCGACCCCGCCACGCTGGACCAGCGATTCAAGCGCGCCTCAGCCAAGGTGGAATACATCGTGCGCCGGATAACCACATCCGATAAGCTCCAAATATACGGCTTGTACAAGCAAGCCACGTGCGGTCCGTGCGTTGACAAAAAACCGCGGTTATTAGAGGGCATGCAGAAGCATGCAAAGTGGACGGCGTGGAGCGAGCTTTTGGATTTGGCATCGAGCGACGCGAAGAGGGAATACGTGGAGCTAGTCGGCAGGCTGTGCGGGGAACAGGGTGGGGTTGGGGAGGCGGGTGCTGCTGTTAAGTCAGAGTCAGACCAGGAAACTTCAGACACCGATGACGGCACACTGGGCGGTCCCGTGTTCAGCCGTCCAGAGCTGCCCTTCGACGCGCCGAGCGGTGAGACTTCGCTTCTCACGCCGCTCGCCGAGGCGTGCCGCGCCGGCGACGTTGACGCAATCCAGAAAATATTCAAATCCGCATCCGACTCAGGGGTGGATATGCAACGCGACGACGAGGGGCGGACGGCGCTGCACTGGGCCGCTGACGGGGGGCACGCGCTGGCGGCGCAAACGCTGCTTGAATGCATGAAAAAACAAAGCACCTCAGAAATTTGCGAATTCGTCGATGCCGTGGACGACGAAGGGCAAACCGCGTCGCACTACGCGGCGACGGTGGAGAGCGCGGGGACGTGCCGGGTGTTGATTAAATGGGGCGCGGACGTAACCGTGGAGGACGCGGACGGGGAAACGCCCGCGGAGTTGGGGGCCAAAGAACTCGCGGAGAGGGGGGCTGAACTAGAAGCGAGGGTGTAATGCTCGAAGTATAGACCGTTAGCCCGAGACATAAGCAGCACGCCATCGTTTTCGTTTCGTTATTCGGCAAGACTCACGCCTTCAAGCTTTCTCACACTCTCTTCGCACACGGCGTCGACTTGGTTGCATGGCGTGCGTGGCATGGTCGGCGGCGACGTGGGTTTGTGCGTCGCTGTCGCGTGACGTGTCGCCGTGTACGCCGCGCGTCCGCCTCACATCTCGCGGCGCGAACATCGTGACCCCCGCGACGCGACGTGGCCTTCCCCAGGCGGGCTCCGACGATCCCGATGCGCGGACGTGGAGGGACCGCTTGGGGGACTTGAAGGAGAACGGCCCGGATGGCCCTGTGGGCCGTCGCAACCGCGGCCCGAGGCGTGTGATCCAACCCTCAATTAAAGCTAAGCCGGGCGAGAAACCTCCTAAGAACTCCAACGACGCACGCATCGCAGCGTGGAGAGCGGAGGGGGGAGATGATGAAGGAGTTGAAGGAGTTTCGGTTCGTGAAAATAACATGCATCGCGATGGAAACACAAACACCTCCAAAACAAAACCCCAAAACAAAACCTCAAACTGGATAACCACCGATCCTAAGCAAGTACCGTTCTCGTTCTTCGCCGCCTCAACGGCGCGGTACCCGGCGTACAGCGATATGTCCACTTTGACGAAATACGAAGATTCGGCGATGGATGCTTTCGCAATTTCGCAATCCTCAAAAAATCTCGCGCGAGCGTTTGATTTGGACGTTGACTCATTCGGCGACCCCAGGGAGTACGAAACGCTCGTCAAAGTGGCGATACACATACATGCAGTGCACAGAGGCGACAAAAACACAAACAAAAAACCTCTGCGATCCGTCATAGGAAACGTCATGAGAAGGTCGATTCGATCAAGCGCGCCGGGTTTTTTGTACGACGAATCCGTCGAAACGCCGGTTCCGAACCCGTTTCCTGAGATTACCAAAAGTTTCGAATCAGTACTAAAATCCACGGTCCCCACCGCTGCGGTTCGCGAAATCACCGGGATCGTGGCATCAGAGGCTGCGGAGTGGATGTTCGGCCCCGCAAGTCTTTCCACGGACGGTGACGTAACCACCGTTACGATAAAGAAGTGCAGGTACCTCGAAGCGGCGAAATGTTTTGGGGTGTGCACGCAGATGTGCAAGCTGCCGGCGCAAGACGTCATCGCCTCCGAGTTCGGCGTGCCGCTGTACGTGGACCCGTGTTTCAAAACAGGCAGCTGCAGGATGCACTTCGGGTTGGTGCCACCCAGCGAACATGAAGATCCAGCGCTGCAACTGCCGTGCCTCGATGGGTGCGCATCAGCAAAAAAGACAAAGGGGAGCGAAACGTGTGAATCGATTAGTAAACGGTAGAGTAGATTTTTTATTTAGGCACCACCCGCGGTTCGCTAGACTGCCCCACCGTCTTTCCCTCGAACAGGTTTTCCCTCCACTTGGACGTGTACGTGTCGAAATCCAGCCCTAAACTCCATTCTAACAGCGAATCAACCGATTCAGAATCGTTTGAGTCGTATGAGTAGTTAGTCTCGTCGTCGATTTGTGAACGCGATTGCAGTTCGTCAAAAGAATCGTCACAGTTTGATTCGCTGAAACACGAAAAGTCGCCATCGGCGCCGGCGCTCCACGCCCTGAAGCGTCGCTGTAACACCCCATGGCGCGTCACTCCATCCATAGGTGTACGCACACCTCGGTTAGTCAAACGCATTGCTTTTCTTGTTGAATCAACTGCTCGTCGCCTATGGGCATTTAGTCGCGGCGACGACGAGGACGAAGACGAAACGCTTCGAGAAAATCGCAAACCGTTCTCAAACGAGTCTTCCGATGGACTATCCGATACCTGAAGATACCTCCGTGATACGAGGGTATCACTGGCGAGCGCGCGGAGTGCGTGTGCGCTCATCAATCGCCAGTCGTTACGTTCCGTGCGGGTGTATGGTGTATGTAGTCTGGATTTGTTGTTTTGGTTTTTTGAAGTGATCGCGGTGTTTTGGTTTTTCGTCCTCGCCATCCCCGCCTGCGCCTTGCGTTTGCTTTCCTGGAAGTACTGCCTCGGCGACATGGCGTTCAAATCCGCCACGTGGTGGTGCGTGAATATCCGGTAATAAACACCTATTTTGTATGGGTAATTACCCTCACCGATACCCAAACGTAACCGGACGTGCGCGCAAGCGCCGCGGTCGTGCGTCAAAGTCGCTTCTTTTGGATTCGCGAGCCAAAGAACGTTGGGTGCGTCGTGGATGATATCGTTGGGTGAATACGTTTCAGTGCGATGGTAGTCTCCACTGTTTGACAATGACGTATTGTCACTCACGCTGCCCGCCACTACCCCTGCTCTTTGAACCAATAAATCCCGTCGGACCCGGTACTCGCGGCGGTGCACGTAGCGGCGCCAACAGCGCGCGACGAGGGAGGCGGCCTGTTTTTTTAGTATTTGAGTTGGTGGAATTTTTATAGTCAGAAAATAAATTGATGATGACCTAAACGAGACATCGAGATCGAGTGGGTCAGGAGACCCTTGACGTGAGACGAAAAGTGCGGTACGTCGTGGTGGCTGAGTAGACACATATGTACGTTGCTCGTGCCCCTGTGCACCGCCTAAAGGTTCACGCACAGTACGTGCGCTCCGCTGGTGACGGTTCGATGTGCCTTCTTTATTTGGCAAAGATCCAGCCTCTTGACACACTCAAAACGCTCGCGTACCTTTTCTCGTGTCTTGCCGTGGCGGAATCGGGTTTGGATCACGACCGCGGCGGTTCTTCGCTTGAGATACGCTCGGCGGGCGCGCGTAAGACGCCAAGCGGACTGGATTTTGGACGCGACGAAGTCCCGGAAGTTCGTCGTGCCCATCGCGATGCGTTTTGTGATGACCAGAGTCCGTCGGTTTCCAAGAACTTTTTGGCTTTTTCAGTTGTTGCGGTGTTTTTTGGTGCATAGTAGCGCGTCGCGGCTGAGGTTGTTCTCCGAATCGAACAGAGTTCGGTTCCTGGCCGAACATGCCGTGCAGGTCGAGCGAAACAACTCACAAACAATTCGTCGCTTGAACTCGACGCTCAGTTTTTTTTTTCGGTCCCAATTTTTGGTTTTTTGCCCTAACTTCGGTGGAAAAATACCTGCACTCCGAGCCATCCCGTCGTCAGTACGAAGAGCGCTCGTGCGGGACCCAAAGGCAGTCGTCACACTGCCCCAGGTTTCCACGCGACCGTCTCAGAGTGCGAGAGACGCGTCTGAAGGCCGATCGCACGGCGCGTCGATTGAGCCAGCCCTTGCGCAGGGGGTGTACTAATCTAATCAGATTCCCTCGGCGGGCGCCGGTCGTGGAAAATGACAGCTCCAGCGAAGAGCGCCACCTTGACCCCCAGGTGCGTACATCGCTCGTTGACATCGCCGATCGTGTATTGTGACACTCGATATCGCTCAACACGACCTGTCACATCGATTAAAGCGGTGGATCCACCGTGTGCGGCGGTCCATCGCCTACCACGATCACGATTTTAACCTGGTTTCCCGCCCAACGACGATGATAATCTGAGAATGAGCGCTTTTGCGCCGAGGAGCTATAGGTGCTATAGGTGCTGTAAGCACCAGCCGGACACGCACTGACCCGTCCGCTGACCCTCCGACCCACACATCCATCACACTACCCCCTCACAACCCCACCCCCTCCAGTCAATTCGAGTCCCACGCCACGAAGCTGACTGGATGCGACAAGCCCAAAGATCGTTTAGCACTGGTAACCGAAGTTAGGGACGCGATCGATGTGGTCAACACGAGTGACTACCCCACGTTTTTGACTGCGTTTTTGCCCGCGTTCAAGAGTGTATTGGACGCAGTGTCAGCACAGCTGGAGGACAACGTAGAACACAAAACGCGCAAGCAAGTGTTAGAGATGCTGAACAAGCTTCCGCACAACGAACATCTGCGGCCGCACGACAAAACCGTGTTGGGCATCGCGACGGCGGCGTTGAAAGTGGAAAACGAGGAAAACGCGCTGGTGTGTTTGCGCGTGATTTTCGACCTGCACAGGAATTTCCGGCCGTCCCTCGAGTTTGAGGTTGAACCGTTTTTACAGTTCGTCAGGGACGTGTATGAAAACGTCGAAGCGACGGTGACGTCCACGTTTGAATCTACCGACGCTTCCAAAAAGAAAGATGCCAACAAGGAACCGCCTTTGCCGTGTTCCATTAAATCCATCGCATCGTTCAAAGTTCAAACCGAGTGTCCACTGATTGTGATGCTGCTGTTCCAGCTGTACGCACGGTTGATTCCCGCGAACGTCACTACATTGCTGCCGCTGATGGTGAAAACGATCGGGTTGAAAGCGCCCGATTTCGACTCCCTTCCGAATCACCAGAAACAGGTGTTTTCCGACATGAAAGGCGCGCAGGTTAAGACGATTTCGTTCGTGACGTACTTGCTGCGAGGGTATAGCGAATCTGTACAGCCGCACAGAGATGTGGTGAGTCAATCCATCGTTGATTTGTTAAGAACGTGTCCTGACTCGGTGGCGACGCGAAAAGAATTGCTCGTCGCGACGCGGCACGTCCTCTCCGCGCCCGATTTCAGACGAGGGTTCTACCCCCACCTGGACTTGTTGTTGGATGAAGTCACGCTGGTCGGTACCGGCCAGGCGTGCATTGATTCTCTACGACCGCTAGCGTACTCCTTCCTCGCCGAACTGGTGCACCACATGCGCCTCGAGCTCTCGATGCCGCAGATTCGCCGCGCCGTTTATTTGTTCAGTAGAAACGTCCAGGACAAAACCTTGCCGTTATCTATTCAAATGACGTGCGCGCGTTTGATGCACCACTTGGTGGAGTCTATTTTCCGACGAAGGAACGACCCCACGCAGGCGGATGACGCTCGGGCGAACTTGGTGCGCATTCTAGACGCCACTGTCGCGAAATTCTCCACGGTCAAGCCGCAGGTCAAGACGCTTCTTGAGAACGGCAAGAAAGCAGAAGCGATTGACCTGGACGAGGCGAAGAGAGCCAAAGCCTCGCAGGATGCCGCATTAGGGGTGGCGGTTGTGGATACCGTAGGTAAATCGGATGAGCCTTCTGATAAATCAAAACCTTCCGATGACAAGAAGGACGACGCGAAAGATTCCAAAGATTCGGATTCCACCGAGTTAATCGGGTTCGACGGCGTCGAGCAAACCCCATCCGACGCGTTGAAGAGCTTGGCGGACACCAAGGCTCTGGTCAAAACACTGGTCATCGGCATGAAAACCCTGCTGTGGTCCATCACCAACTTCCACGGAAGCACGCAGCAGCAGCAGCAGCAACAGCAAGCGCCTCCCAAAGCCAAGGGTTTCCGGGAAGGCGAGCTGCGACGCGCTAGTGGGTTCGTACAAAACGGCGTGCGGTGCTTAGCGCTGTACCAAGGCTCGGAGTGCGCGGAGATGTGCACGCACTTCGGTGAGGCGCTGGCGGTCCTAGACCCGCGATCGTTCCTCGATATCATCTGTTTACGTTTAGACGCGCTTCTCGGCGGCGGTGAACCGTATGAACTGGCGCCGATGGTGCAGCTGCCGCACATTTTGCTGCAAAGCCCCGCGCTCGGAAGGTCGTTCGCGGACGCACTCGCCACGCACTTAGTGAAAGACAGACTTCATTTGCTTTGCGACCCGCAATCCCCGCAATCGCAGCTCGTGTTGAAGTTGTTTTCGTTACTCATGCACGCGGTGAGCAAATACTCCTCGTGCGAAGCGGTGTTGTCGCCGCACGTCGTGCCATTGGTCGAGGCGTGCTTGAAAGCCATGAAAGAAGTGGACGACCCTAGCGCGTACGTCAGACTGCTCCGGTACTTGTTCCGTGCCCTAGCGCAAGCGAAGTTTGACTTACTATACCGGGAAGTTGTCCCTGTGTTACAACCCACGCTGGACGCGCTCCTGGCGCTGCTTCACGGACCGGACACGCACGAACTGGGCGACACCGTGGTGGAGCTGTGTTTGACTTTACCCGCGCGGTTGAGCTCTATTTTACCTCACCTGCCTCGGTTGGCGCATCCGCTGTTACGCGCGCTTAAATCCACCTCCTCGGAGCTACAGCTGTTAGGGCTGCGAACGTTGGAGTTCTGGGTGGACTCCCTGAACCCTGATTTCCTGGACCCGTGCATCGCGGAGGTTGAATCCGATTTGATGCTCGCGCTGTGGGCGCTTTTAAAGCCGCAGCAGAGCGGCGCACCTTTCGGCGCCAAGGCGCTTCAGATGCTCGGGAAGTTGGGCGGGCGCTCACGATCGTTCCTTCGTGAGCCGCTTGAGCTTGAGGCCAAGAGCAACCCCGAACACGGCTTGCGGTTGATTCTTACGTTCAAACCCGAAACGTCGTTCCTCGTCCCGCTTGACCGATGCATCTCACTGATGCGCACGATTCTCGCGGCGCCGCCAGTTCCGAACCTGAAGGGCGCGGAGGCTTTGGTGGAGCACCGGAAACACGCGTTAGCTTTCCTACGCGCGTGCCTGGCGTCCGTCCTGAACGTCGCGGGCGGGTTAGCCAGAGCGGGTGCGGACACCACCGAAATCCGAAGCGCACTGGAAGGCGTGGTGCAGGGTTGGTTCAAAACAGACGACGCCGACGACTCGTCCGCACAAAAGTCTCGTTTGGGGAACAAAACCAAAACGCAACTCGAAGCTGAGAAAGGTGTGTTCAAGCAGCTCCTATCTGCGGTCGTCGCAGCGGAAGCGGACCCTACGCTAAAAACCGCGAACGACGGGTTTGTGGACTCCGTCGCCGAGCACTTCGCGATGCTGTTTGTTTCTGGCGTGGCGCCTCTCACGCCGGGCGGGTCGGGCCGCAGCGGCGCGATTCTCGCAAAGGAGCAGGCTGCGCGCGTAGCCGCGGAGAAGGCATCTGCGGCGAAGGATGAAAAATCCGACGACGCCTCAGACGACAAGCCCGGTGGCAAGAAAAAGACACCGCCTCCCCCGTCTCCCAAAAAAACTCGCGGCCGCAGAGGGAAGAAGGACGACGAGGAAGAGGAGAAGGAGGACGAGGACGAGGACGAGGACAAGAAGGATGTCGAGATGAAGGACGATGATGCCGAGAAGGTTGACATCGACACCAGTAAATTCAAAAAGCGCCGCGCTGCGGCTTCTTTGACCACTCTGGACGCTACCCTGTTCCTAGATGCCCTGATGGACGCCATGGAGAGCGGCAAGCGCCCGCACGTCGAAGCGGCGCTGAACGCGGTGAAGGTTTTCATCGACGGCGTCATGGTTTTGGCGTGCGATGCGACGGTTACGGGCGTTTCTGTTGAAGATGCCAAGGACGCCAGAGCTTGTGTCGCCGCGGCCGAAAAGGTGCTGAAACTCGAAAAGGAAGAGAAAGAAGCCAAGGCAAAAGCGGCGAAGGAGATGCGTGATTTAGGCATCGACTCGGACGCTATGGACGACGAGGAGGAGAAGGACTTTGAAAAAAAGGAGAAAGACGTCGAGATGAAAGACGTGAGTGTGAAGGATGAGAAGGATGAAAAAGGCGACGACAAAAAGGACAGGTCTCCTCAAAAGCCAACGAGAGCCACCAGAGGCCGCGTCGCCGCTACTTCAAGCAAGAAATCCGCTAAAACGGAAGAGGAGGACGACGAGGACAAGGCGGAGGAGGCGTCGAAGGACGAAGGCAAAACCGACGACAAGGACGAGAAGGAAAAGGAAGACAAGAAGGACGACGCCAAGAAGGAAGACGACGTGGCGGCTGCGTTGGAAGCGCCTGTGCCCCCCGCGCTCCGTTCCCTGGTCGCGGAGCTGCTTCCCCGTTTAACGCACTGCTGCTTCAAGAAGAGCTGGCAATCCGTGGTTGGCGGTGTGGCTGGTGTTGATGCGTTGACCAGGGTGCTCCCGGCGTCGGCGCTGCAGTCGCACTTGCCGCGGATCCTGCAAGCGCTCCTGCGAGCGCTTAGGTCGCTCCCCGCGCACGCCATGGTGGAGGTGAGGCTGGCGACGGAGGTGTTCCACCGCGTTTTGGAATGCGCCACCCCCGAAGGTACGCCTTTAAGAGGCCCGGACGCCCCTGCGCGTTTGGAAGCCGCAACGGGCGTGCTCGCGGAGGAGCTCTTCTCCACCTCGTCGTCGCCGACCGTAAGGCCGGTGGTGGAGGCCGCCGTTGCAGGCTTGGCCAAAAGAAGCGGCCTCGACGTGGGCAAGGTTTTAGATGTCAAAGCCACGCACGTGGGTGGTTTGTTATCGCGACCGCTGCACACCAGACGCGTCACCACGCAGGTCCAAGTGATTCGGATATTAGACTTCTGCCTTTCCACAAAGCCAGAACCACTCATAAAGATCCACGCGTCGTTCGTCGGCCTCCTCCAGGAAGCGTTGACGTTCGCGGAAACCGACGACGCCACCCTAGCGGCGCAGATTCAGAAAAGCGCGCCGGCGAACGGCGGAGGAGTCCAAACCTCCAACGGAGATGACATGCACGCGTTGCGTGCCGTGTGCATCAAGCTGATGTGCGCGGCGATGGCGTGCCCTGAGCTGAAAGCGCCAGGCACGGGCCAGGAACAGCTACAACAGTTGCGCCAACGCATCATCACGATGTTTTTCAAAAGCTTGACGAGCCGGAGTGAAATTGTCGTGGATTTGGCGAAACGCGGGTTGAAGCGCGTGATTCAGCAACAAAGCCTCTCCAAAGAATTGTTACAGAGCTCGTTAAGGCCGATTCTCGTCAACCTGGCGCACTACAAAAACCTGACCATGCCGCTTTTGGTTGGTTTAGAGCGGCTGTTGGAGCTGTTAAGCAACTGGTTCAACCCCACCTTGGGCGAGAAGCTTCTGGAACACTTGCGCCGGTGGCTGGAGCCGGACGCGGCGAAAAACGCCGTACCGGGGCAGCCGCCGCAGCAGTCCAGACCCCCTCCGAAGGATTTCAAAATCGCCGCGGCCATGATAAATCTGTTCCATTTATTGCCTCAAGCGGCTGGTAAGTTCCTTGAGCCGCTTGTGACGCTCACCATGCAGTTAGAGCAAGCGTTGCCTGCGTCCGGCGTGCACTCCGAGGTCAACTCGCTTTACAGAGCGCCTCTTTGCAAATTCTTGAGTCGTTACAGTTCAGACGCGATTGATTTCTTTTTACAAAGAATCGACAAGCCTGAATACTTCTTCCGTTTGCTGGACATGTTGCGCATGGAGAAAGAAGGCGCCCCCCTGCGTGAAGAGCTGTGCAAGAACCCAGGCAAAATAATCGAAAAGGCGTTCAAGTGGCCGCGAGCTTCCGCGACTGCCGCCGACGCCGCGACCGCCGCCGACGCCGCGACCGGCGACCATAAAATCAGCGGCATCGGCGGAGGGTCCGACTTGGCCTCCTACAACGGCTTGAAGCTGGTCACGGTGTTGAGCAAGCACAACAAAGAGTGGCTGGCGACACAGCCTGAGCTGCTTAAAGTGCTTTGGGCACGGTGGAACTCGGATGCTCGCTCCAAACGTCTGAAGAACGAAGAGCTCCTCGCGCTTCCTGAATTATTGGAATCGAAACGCTTGGTGAAGTGTTTCACGAACGTCGCGCTTTGCGATAAAACCAAAGTTTCGTATTTATTCGACGTCTTGTCTGTTTTCGACGCGAAAACCTGCGTTGACTTTACGTTCCTCGAGAACTTCTACAAGGATGTCGTTGCGAAGCAGTTCACGCCCGCGGAGAAGCACCAAGTCTTGAACCACTTCCTGGACGCGTTCAAGGGAAAATCGGCGTGCGCGTCGGAGCTGACGCACGCGCTGAGGCTGGTGATCATTCCCATTCTGGAAGTGAGTCTGGAAGGGGTTGCTGGTGATTCTGAGAAGATGGAACAAGCTAAGTTATTCTTAACTGAAGATGTCGTTTCTTCCATCGTCAACGACCTGCTCGAAACCGCTGATGACGAGTCCAGCGATACGCATACCGAAGCAATGCGCGTGCAGCTCCTTCGGATGGGCACGCTGTTGATTCGTTTCGTCCCCGATTCCTTGGTTCGCCACAGGAAGGAACTGATCAAGTTTGGGTGGAACCATCTGAAATCAGAAGACGGGGGGGCGAAACAGTTTGCGTTCGTCAACGTGTGCCACTTCCTTGAAGCGTACCAGGCTCCTGAGAAGATTGTGTTACAGGTGTTCGTGGCGTTGCTAAGAGCTTGCCAGCCAGAGAGCAAATATTTAGTCAGGCAAGCTCTCGGCGCCCTCACTCCGGCGCTTCCAAAAAGACTACCTCAAGGCGACCACAAGTACCCGATTTGGATCCGGTACACGAAGAAAATTTTGGTGGAGGAGGGGCACTCGCTTCCTCACTTGATTCACGTGTGGAACCTCATCGTGTCGCACGAGTCGCACTTTTATCCGTCAAGAGCGCAGTTCGTGCCGCAGATGGTCAACTCGCTGAGCAGGTTAGGACTGCCTTCGTCGTCGCCCGCGGAAAACCGGTCGCTTTCCGTTGATTTGGTGGAGCTCGTTTTGCGGTGGGAGAAGGCGCGGGAACGACGGGTCAAGGAGCACGGAGCGAAAAACTCAAAGGGTGACGATACAGACAAAGAAGAAGACAAAGACGACGAGAAGGATACGAGGGAGGACAAAAAATCCAAGGATGACAAGAAAGACCCGCCTGTTGGTTCTAAGCGATCGCGACGAGACTCGGGCGTCACGGAAA
>TARA_B110000977_G_scaffold33405_1_pt1 | contig 13016 bp, 9 predicted proteins | sample TARA_B110000977 | Tara Oceans TARA_B110000977 (sample SAMEA4397798) | marine metagenome | biome: Polar Biome; feature: [SRF] surface water layer (ENVO:00010504); material: water (ENVO:00002006), including particulate matter (ENVO:01000060) such as... | depth 5 m | reverse complement strand
TAAGCACCGAAAAACTACGTATTTCCCATTAAAAGTAAATTAGAAATGAAATCTATCTTAAATTAAATAAATGAAAAGAAGAGATTTCGTGAAATTAAGTAGTCTAGGAACTACTGCTATTATTCTTGATGGCTGTAAAACAAAGGACAATGCAGAAAAAAAACCAATAGTTTACCCTGTTGGGATGAAAAATATAAAAGTTATTTCCACCTGGAATGCAGGTTTGCAAGCAAATAAAGTAGCTTTTGAAGTATTGAAAAACAAAGGAGTAGCAATAGATGCCATTGAAAAAGGACTTAATGTTACTGAATCAGATTTAGAAAATACAAGTGTTGGGATTGGAGGACTGCCAGATGCCAATGGAGACGTAACTTTAGATGCTTGCATTATGGATCATGAATTCAATTGTGGGTCTGTTAGCTACCTAAAAAATATTGAAAACCCAATTTCCGTTGCTAGAAAAGTAATGGAAGATACTCCACATGTAATGCTAAGTGGTAAAGGTGCTTACGATTTTGCAATTCAAAAAGATTTTAAACACCAAGAATTGCTTACCGAGAGCTCTAAAAAAATGTGGAAAGAATGGAAGTTAGAAAACAATAATGTGCTTCCTGCAATTAACCACGAAAACCACGACACCATTGCAATGATAGCTTTAGATGAAAAAGGAAATCTATCGACTGGATGTACCACAAGCGGTTGGGCTTACAAATTAGGTGGAAGAGTTGGCGATTCTCCAATTATTGGGGCTGGAATTTATTTAGACAATCAAGTAGGTGCAGCATGCGCTACTGGAATGGGAGAAGCAATAATTAAAATTTGTGGAAGTCATGCTATTGTAGAATTAATGAGAAACGGGAATAGTCCACAAGAAGCTTGTAAAATAGCTGTTCAAAGAATCAAAAACTCAAATAAAGACTTAAAAGACTTACAAGTAGGGTTTATTGCAATGAATAAAAATGGAGAAATTGGATCTTATAGCTTATATTCAGGTTTTAATTATGCCTACCAAGATGCTCAAGAATCTAAACTTATTGACAGCAAATTCGATCTTGAATGGGATTAATAAATGGGTATTATTATCCACTATTTTAGTTTTATATGGTTGCCAATCTTCTTCTATAAAAAACTCATTCAATCCCAAAACATCTGTTATTCCAATTCCATGGAAAATGGAACAAGAAGAGGGCTTTTTTGAAGCAAAATTTTTCAATTTAAAGGAGGATTCAAAAAGCAAAGAATTTGAATTATTTCAAACCCAACTTGAGAACTATTTCTCTATAAAGACTATTTTCTCAAAATCACCAAATTCTAAGAATTTAGAAATTAAAATTGAGGAAAATTTAGATGAAGAATCTTCCTATTATGAATTATCAATTGAAAAAGAATTTATAATAGTAAAAGGTTCTAAAAAAGGAGTTTTTTATGGACTACAAACTCTATTTCAGTTAATTGCCATAAATAATAAAAATATTTCAAATACTATAAAACTACCATGTCTAGAAATAAAAGACAAGCCTTCTTTTGAGCACAGAGGATTTTTAATGGACTGTTGTAGACATTTCTTCACTGTAAAAACTATTAAAAAATACATAGACTTAATGTCCATTTATAAAATGAATGTTCTTCATTGGCACTTAACTGAAGACCAAGGTTGGAGAATAGAAATTGATAAATATCCCAAATTAAATACGGTGGGATCTTGGAGAGAAGATTCAATTGGAGTATATGGCGGATTTTATACCAAAAAAGAAATTAAAGAAATTGTAAAATATGCTCAACAAAGATTTATCGAAGTAATTCCAGAAATAGAACTTCCAGGACATTCTCAAGCTGCAATAGCTTCCTACCCCTACTTGTCCTGCGAGTCTAAAGAAGTTAATGTAGCCAATACTTGGGGAGTTTTTAAAGATATTTATTGTGCTGGAAATGACTCTGTTTTTATGTTTCTTAGAGATGTATTTAATGAAGTAACAGATTTATTTCCTAGCAAAAGAATTCATATAGGTGGAGATGAAGCACCAAAATTTAGATGGGAGAACTGTGGGAAATGTCAGAAAAGAATGATAGATGAAAATCTTAAAGACGAACACGAACTACAAAGCTATTTTATTGAAAGAATAGCAAAAATTTTAGATGAAAAGAATAAAACTATAATTGGATGGGACGAAATAATTGAAAGTAAAATTAACAGTGGTGTAACCATACAGTCCTGGAGAGGTTTTTCAGGTGGAATCCAAGCAGTAAAAGAAGGTAAGAAAACAATTATGTCTCCAACATCTCATTGTTATTTTGACTACGATGTTCACAGTATTGATCTAGAAAAGGTTTACAACTTCAATCCTATTCCGATAGAACTAGACTCTATCGAAAGCCAATTAATTATTGGTGGAGAATGTAATCTATGGTCAGAAAGAATTCCTAATGAAAAAGAGCTAGATAGAAAAGCTTTCCCTAGATTACTTGCTATGAGCGAGGTTTTATGGACTTCAAAAAAAGAAAAATTTGAGGATTTTCAAAATAGAGTCGTAGACCACTACCCTTTTTTAAGTGAACTTAAAGTGAATTATGGTATAGAATCGCCACCGGTAAATATTCATTCAAAAGTGAAAAATAAAAACCTATCAGTAATTGTAAGTTCAAAAATTAAAAATTTAGACTTCACTTACAAATGGAATAATTTAGAGCCAAAACCCATTAAGGAAAATGGAGTGATAAAAATTGATGAAACTGGTGAATTAATTTTTCAGGCATATAAAAATGGCAAAAAATATGGAGAAAACAAAATAGAGAAATTTGCTATTCACTCCGCATTAAATTCTAATGTAAACTACCAAAAAATGTACAGTTCAAGTTATCCTGGAGAAGGTTTATCCTCACTTATTAACGGAAGGTTGGGTAGTGAAGACTTTAAAGATGGTCAGTGGCAGGGATTTAGTGGTGATGATTTAGAGCTAATTATTACTCTAGACACTCTAACAGAAATAAATAAAATTTCTATGAATTTTTATCAATACATTAATTCTTGGATTGTTATTCCGAGTTATGTATCAGTAATGAGTTCTAAAGACTCGCTAAATTGGGGTACTATTAAATCTATAGATTCTATTGGAGATATAAAAAAAAGAGGGCAATTTATTCAAGGGGTAACAATGGATAGTTTAATTATGGAAACTAAATACTTGAAAATATTTGCCAAAAACTATGGAAAACTTCCAACTTGGCACGAAGCTGCTGGGGCAGAAAGCTGGCTATTTGTTGATGAAATTATTATTGAATGATATTAGAGGCTTGCATATCTTCAATAGATGGTTTAAAAGCTGCTGAGAAATTTGGACTTCACAGGGTTGAAATTTGCAAGGATTTGCATTTAGAAGGATTGACTCCTTCTTCCAAACTACAATCTATTGCCAATGAAGTATTTAATGGAAAGAGATATGTAATGATTAGACCTCATAACAATGGATTTGAATACAATCAAAAGGAAATAAAAAAAATGAAAAAATCTATTAAAACTGCAAAAGATAATGGTGCCCAAGGTGTAGTCTTTGGAGTTTTAAATAAGAATAAAATTGATTTTAAAAATAATGAGGAATTAATAAATCTTGCAAAAGATTTAAATCTAAAGTGCACATTTCATAAAGCATTTGACCTTTGTGATAACATGCAAAAAAGTTTAGTAGAATTATCTGAAATAGGATTTGACTGGGTTCTTACTTCTGGAAGAGAACAAACTGCAGAACTAGGTTTGTATAATTTAAAAAATTTAGCATCTATAAAAAATAGAAAGATTAAAATTTTAGCAGGTGGTGGAGTGTCAGAAAAAAACTGTAGAAAATTTTTAGATATTGGCTTAGATGGCATTCATTTTAGTATTGATAAAAACAAAAAAATTGAGGAAAATAAAATAAGTTCTATTTTAAAAAATTTAGAACTATAAAATAGTTATTTCATCAAAAAACAACCAACTTATTCCTCCACTGCCAAGATGCCATTCTGGACAATTTCCATAATTTTCTGCTTTCACCTTGATATACCTAGCTTGAACCGGTGTTTTTAATTTTAACTCAAACTGTTTTATAACAGACTCTGAAGTATTGTCAGAAACAGTGTGAATTAAAGTGCCAATAGATTCATATTTTTTTCCGTCTTTTGAGGCTAGAAACTCTACTTTTTTTGGCAACCAAATCCAAGATCGGACATCTTGAATTGCCCCAATATTTAAATACGTAATGTTATCTCTAGACCCCAAATCAACTGTAGATTCAAAATCAGCTCCCTGAAATCCTTGCCATCTTCCAGTAAGGTAATTATTGGGGCCTCTTAGACCATCTACTAAAGCATCTTCACCACCAGCATCGTACTGATTACTATAAGTTGTTTTTAAATTTACAGATCTTTTTTTGTTGAATTTCAAAAAATGAGCAGATTCAATTTTGCTTTTCTTATCACTGAGGTTTGAATAACAATATATTGTGTCTGAGTTGTATAAATAAAATGGAGAAGTGTAAAGAGAATAATCGGACTGGTTGGATGTTTTATAAAAAATCTGCTCAGCATTTTTTGCCTCTATTTTAATTTCTAAGGAGTCTTTAAAAGTATTTGACGAAGCAATAATTCTTGGAATTGTTAAAATACTATATGTGCTATTTATTGAAGTTTTATAAAAGTTTTCAGAACTCCACTGATCGTTTGGTTGGTTAGACTTTTCTATTTTCAGAATACCACCATTTAAAATTTCTTCAATATGAAGATAATTCCTATTTAATTCCTCCCCATTTAGATGTACAGAATTTATATAAATATTGGATATATCGCTTCCAGAATTACAAATAATTTTAAACTTATTTCCATTTTCTAAGTGAAGGGTAACCTCATCAAATAATGGCGTATTAATTACATAATATGGATCGCCAGGATTCACATCAAATATTCCTATGGAACTTAAAACATACCATGCAGACATCTGACCACAATCTTCATTTCCAACAATGCCACTTGGTTGAGCAGAATACATTTCATTTAAAATCTTATTAACCATGCTCTGAGATTTCGAGGAATTTCCAATCATGTTATATAAGTAAGCCATGTGATGGCTGGGTTCATTTCCATGAGCATATTGTCCAATTAATCCAGTAATATCAGCCTGTTGTCTACCAGCTAAAGAAGAATTAACAGTGAATAATTCATCTAATTTATTTTCAAAACTTTCTTTTCCTTCGTGTAGGTTAATTAGTCCTTCCACATCGTGAGGCACAAAGAAACTATACTGCCAAGAATTGGCCTCGGTATAGTTATAATTTACTTCAGATGCAATAAATCCAGATTTCCAATTGCCGTTTGTTTTTGGTTGCATTAATCCAGAGCTTAAGTTGTATATGTTTTTATAGGATTGTGCTCTTTTAATGTAAGATTTCATTGTAGTTGAGTCGTTATAGACTTGTGCCATTTTATAAATACACCAATCGTTGTAAGCGTATTCTAGTGTTTTTGAAACTGACTCAGGTTCTTCAAATGAGGAAATGTATCCTTTATTTTTATACTCAGGAATCCCTAATTTTTCTCTATTAGATATTTCCTTCATTGCAGTATATAATTTTGGATAATTTTCAAATTTTACTGATTTAACATACGCATCTAAAATGACAGATACTACGTGATAACCTATCATACATCCAGTATAATTGGCACATAATTCCCAAATAGGTAATTGACCACCAAACTGATATTGATTTAAAAAAGTATTGAGAAATAATGCAGTTTTTTCTCTTTCAATAAGATTGTAAAGGGGATGTGCTGATCTAAAAGTATCCCACAAGGAGAAAACTGTGTAGTTAGGCAAACTGTTTCTATGGACTTCCATATCTGTTCCTCTAAAATCCCCATTGACATCGCTTATAAGGTTAGGAGCAATCATTGTATGGTATAGAGAGGTATAAAATATTTCTTTTAAAGAATCGTTATTTGAAGAAATATCAATCTTTGAAAGTGCCTTGCTCCAGGTGTTTTTGGCATTGGACAAATATTTCTCAAAATTCCAATGCATCGCTTCAGACATTAGGTTTTCCTTGGCATTTTTGGCGCTAACTACTGAAACACCCACTTTAACCATAATTTGGTTGCTAGGTAAATTATTAAAACTCAAAAACAACTTGGTAGGATTTTCTTTCATATTAAAGCTAGTGTCAAAATCCTCTGAAAACTCCATATGAAAGTAAAAATGTTGTTCATCAGCCCAAGATCTTGAAATTCTTTTACCAGATATTTCTCTAGAATTAATTACATCAATATCCCATTCCAATAAAATATCTCTATGTTCCAAGTCCAAGACCACAGCAGGAGTATTAATGGTATCAGAAAACGTATATTGATGAATTCCAACTCTTTGAGTAGTAGTTAATTTACAATCAATTCCATGTTTTTCTAATTTAACTTGGTATAATCCAGTGGAAGCATATTCGTTTTCTTTTGAAAATCTGGAAGAATAATTTTTTTTCTTACTGTTTTTATGTCCATTGTTAAAACACTTCTCACCCATTGTGGGCATTAACAATAAATCACAATAGTCTCCTATACCAGTACCACTCAAATGGGTATGACTAAATCCGAAAATTACAGAATCTGAATAATGGTATCCTGAACAACCGTCCCAACCTTCAATTCTTGTATCTGGACTTAACTGAACCATTCCAAAAGGTGAAGTAGCACCTGGAAAAGTATGGCCATGTGCTCCAGTACCTATAAAAGGGTTAACATATTTGGCATTATCTAAAGTCTTGTTACTACAACCAATAAGAATAAAACTGAAAACTAATAATTGAATATTTTTCATTTTACATTCTTAAAGTTTTAAAAGAGAATTAGTGACTTACATCCTCAGTTGAGGATATATTTACACCTTGTTTTTTTAACTTTTTATTGACAGTCCATGCAAAGAAAAATAAGTAAGCAAGACAAACAACACCAACCCAGTAAGAGTGCTGAATTCCCAATAAATCATTACTGGCAAGCGCTCCTTGTAATGTAGATACAAATCCTCCACCCATAATCATCATAATTAATAGACTAGAGGCTGTATTTGTTTTTTCTTTCAAACCTGCTATTCCAAGTGTAAAAATGCACGGCCATAAAGTACTGCAAAATAAACCAACCGAAATAAAAGCAAAAACGCTTATAATTCCACTTGCGAAAATACCAACAATCATAGATAGAATCCCCACAGCAGAATAAATCATAATCTGATTAACAGGGTTGCCTTTACTTAATTTATCGGCAATTATTAATAATACAACTAGCCCTACATATGGAAAAAATTGTTGCATAGCGTTACCTGCAATCCAGTTTACAAATAGAAATATTCCAAAAGCTACAAAAGGAAGAACAAAGCCTAACAAAGATTTCAATTTATTGGAAATATTAAAAGCGCCTGCGGCAGAAGTCCATCTACCAATCATTAAACTTGCCCAAAATAAAGAAACAAAGGGTGCTACTCCACTTTCTGCTGTTCCCAATTCTTGTTTCATAAATTCTGGGAGGTTACTAGCTGTAGAAACTTCTACACCAACATAAAGAAAGATAGCTATCATTCCCAACACTACTTGTGGATATTTAAGAGTTGCTAAAATATTTCCACTATTACTTTCAGTATCCTCACTAAGGCGGTCAGGAACTGATGAAAATTTAAAGAACACGGCTGCTATTACAAATGCTGCTCCTAGAAAAAGATAAGGTGTTTGAACTGCTTGTAAATTCAAATCAGTTTCTCCCGAAGAAAGACCACCAAAAATAGCAAAAGACACTATGACAGGTCCGATAGTTGTTCCAACATTATTGATCCCACCAGCTAAACTTAAACGCATATTTCCTTTGGATGGATCACCCATTTGAATGGCCAAAGGATTGGCAGCAATTTGTTGCAATGAAAAACCTAAGCCAACAATAAATAGCCCAGAAATTAATAAAGGAAATGATTCATTGTTTGATGCAGGTATAAAGAGAAGAGTTCCAAGAGCAGAAATTATAAGTCCTAGAGAAAGTCCATTTCTGTAGCCAATTACATTTAGTATGTCTTTTTTCAAGATAGAAGAAATTCCAAAATACATAAGGGATCCAACAGTGTAAGCAATATAAAAAGCTAAAGAGATCAATTGTGATTCAAATTGACTTAAACTCAGCGCTTTTTTAAAGACAGGAATTAATATATCGTTACTAGCTGCTACAAAACCCCAAAAAAAGAAAATTGAGATCAGAGTGGAAAATGCACCAATATTTACTTTTTTATTCATCTTAATTTATTTTACCTAAAAAAACAATAATTTAATTAAATAAGCATCATAATTTTGTTTGAATTCAAAATCAAATACTATTTTTTTTCATTTGTTTAATTTATATCTATGTTTGTTAAACAATATGATTAAATAATCTTTAAATTACATTTGCGAAAAAATTTATTTACGATGCAGCATAATAAAATCATTAAAGGATTTTCGAAATTATCCAAACAAGCAAAAATTGAATGGATAACCAAAGAATACTTAAACGATGAGCAAGAATATGTAAATCTTTTAAAGAGCTATTGGCATGAAGACCCAAAAGTTCAAAAAATTCACGATGAATTTATTGAAAACACTATTACCAACTTCTATATTCCTTTTGGAATAGCACCTAATTTTTTAATCAATGACAAGGTTTATTGTGTTCCTATGGCAATTGAAGAAAGTTCTGTGGTTGCAGCTGCTTCAAAAAATGCATCTTTTTGGATGGAAAGAGGAGGTTTTAAATCCACCGTAATTTCTACTACCAAAATTGGACATGTGCATTTTGCATGGTATGGAGAATACGAAGTTTTAAAGAGTTTCGTCAATTCTATCAAACAAAAATTCTTTGACGAATCTAAAGAAATCACTAAAAACATGAACACTAGAGGTGGTGGGATTTTAGAAATAGAGTTAATTAACAGAGCAGATTTAGAGCCAAATTATTATCAATTACAAGCAAAATTTGAAACTTGTGATGCAATGGGTGCGAATTTCATTAATAGTCTTCTTGAAAAGTTCTCAAAGATACTCCAACGAGAAATCAGCAATAGTAACTTAAGTGAAAACAATAAGAAAATAGTTATCATAATGTGTATTTTGAGCAATTACACTCCTGAATGCATTGTAAGATGTGAAGTTAATTGTGGTATTGAGGAATTATCCAATGATCCTACTATCAATAATGAAGAGTTTGCTAAGAAATTTGAACAAGCTATTCATGTTGCAAATATTGAACCATATAGAGCAACTACCCATAACAAGGGAATATTTAATGGCATTGATGCAGTTGTCATAGCAACTGGAAATGATTTTAGAGCTGTTGAGGCTTGTGGTCATACTTATGCTTCAAGGTCTGGACAGTATAGAAGTTTAAGTAATGTTGAAATTAAAGATGGTAAATTTAGATTTTGGATTGACTTACCAATTTCTGTTGGTACTGTAGGTGGTTTAACGACACTTCATCCTATGGTACGATTTTCTTATAAATTACTGGGAAATCCAAATTCAAAAAACTTGATGGAAATTATAGCAGCCGTTGGACTGGCTCAGAACTTTGGCGCAATAAGATCTTTGGTAACTACTGGGATTCAAAAGGGTCATATGAAAATGCATTTATTAAATATTTTGAATCAACTTGGTGCAAATAAGAATGAAGTAGAAAAAACTAAAGAATACTTTAAAGACAAAGTGGTTGAACACAGTTCGGTAGTAAACTATTTCAAAGAATTAAGAAATATCTCCAACTAAAAAAATTAGTATCCATTGAAATCTTTCCACTCAAACGGCAAACTTTTAATTTCGGGAGAATATCTTGTCCTAGATGGGGCCTTGTCTCTTGCTTTACCTTGTAAGTATGGACAATCTTTAAACTTTACACCAAATTCCAATAAAACTTTAGAATGGATTAGTAAAGATGTATATGACAATATTTGGTTTACAGCTTGCTTTGAAGCTAAAACACTTCAAGTATTGAAAACTAGTAATTACAATACCGTGAAATGGGTTCAAAAAATCCTAGAATTCTGCAATAAAAACTCACTTAAAAATAAAAATTTGCAAGGCACAATCGAATGCAAACTAGAATTCCCAAATAATTGGGGGCTGGGGTCAAGCTCTACTCTTTTAAACAACTTGGCTAGCTTACATAAAATTAGTCCTTACGATTTACATTTCTCCACAACCAACGGTAGCGGCTATGATATTGCTTGTGCTTCAAGTAATGGCCCATTGACATATCAAATTACTCAAAACACTCCGGAGGTTAAACAGATTAATTGGTCAGCTAGTTTTAAAGATGAAATTCTTTTTATATTCTTAAAAAAGAAACAAAAAAGTAATTTGGAAGTAAAAAGGTTTAGGGAACTAAAAAAGGACAAAGATTTGATTAACAGAATAACTAGTATTACAAAAAATATGATTCAATCACAGACAATTGAAGAGTTTGAGGATTTAGTCAACGAGCATGAAGCAATTACTGGCCAATATATTAAAAGTGAAACTGTTAAAAGCAGGTATTTCTCCGATTACAAAGGGTCTATCAAATCCTTAGGTGCATGGGGAGGTGACTTCGTTCTTGCGACAAGAAATAACAAGAAATATTTTATTGACAAAGGATTTGACACTATTTTTTCCTATTCAGAGCTAATTAAAGAATCCACATTTAAAACATTTTCTTAATGTTAGACCAATTAAAATACCAACCTATACATTCTATTCCAGAGTCTGGAGAAATCACAGCTAAGAGTCCATCCAATATTGCTTTAGTTAAATACTGGGGGAAAAAACCAATTCAAATCCCAACTAATCCTTCAATTAGTTTTACGTTGACTAACTGCTTTACAAAAACTTCTATTTCATTTAAAAAATCTAATAGTTTCTCATTTAATTTCACAGTTAAGGGAGTAGCAAAACCTTCATTTATTCCAAAAATAGAATCTTTTTTGGATAGAATTAAAAAGTGGTGCCCATTCCTTTTTTATTATCAAATAGATATAGATACAGAAAACACATTTCCTCACAGTAGTGGTATTGCTTCCTCAGCATCTGGTTTTAGTGCTTTATCTCTAGCTATAGTAGAATTAGAACAAAAAATAACTGGCATTACCAACGAGAATAAATATTTGAAAGCATCTTTCTTAAGCAGATTAGGATCTGGTAGTGCTAGTAGATCTTTGTATGGCCCAGCTGCAATATGGGGACATCACAAAAATATTTCATCTACCAATGATCACTATGCAATTGCTTACCATGATTTACACGAAAATTTTAAAAATTACCAAGACACTATTCTACTAATTGATAAGGGAACTAAAAAAGTAAGTTCAACAGTAGGTCATGAATTAATGCATAACCATCCTTTTTCTAAAGAAAGATTTTTACAAGCACACAATAATTTAGAAAACATGATAAGTGTTCTTCAAAATGGTGATTTAGATAAGTTTATAGAAATTTCTGAAAGCGAGGCACTTACTCTTCATGCAATGATGATGACTTCCAAGCCATATTTCATATTAATGAAGCAAGGAACACTATCAGCTATTGAGCTGATATGGTCTTTCAGAAAGGAATCTAATATTCCATTAAGTTTTACTCTGGATGCTGGAGCTAATGTACACTTGCTCTATCCATTGGCTTATAAACAACAAGTTCTTGATTTTATAGGTAGTGAATTAATTGTTTATTGTGAAAATCAGCAGTATATTTGTGATGAAGTTGGAAGTGGGGCAAATATAATAAGGGCAAGCTATGCTTAAAGATTCTTTGTACTACAGTAAAATCCTTCTCTTTGGAGAGTATGGAATAATTGAAGATTCAATGGGTCTCTCAATTCCTTACTCAGATTACAACGGTAAGTTTCTAATATCTAAAGACAACAATCCTAAATCCTTAAAATCCAACAAACAATTACATAGCTTTTTTATAAACTTAAAAGAACTTCAAAGTTCTAATTCCCTTCCATGTTCTCTAGATCTGAAAGCATTTGAAAAAGATTTAAAAAACAATATATATTTTGATTCTTCCATTCCTCAGGGTTTTGGCATTGGTAGTTCTGGTGCTATTGTAGCTGCAACATACGACAGGTATTGCAACAAAAATAAAATAGCTTCTAGTAAAGAAGTCCAAAATGAATCAATATTAAAACTTAAGGGAATATTTAGTAAACTAGAAAGCTTTTACCATGGAACTAGCTCTGGTTTAGATCCTTTAATTTGCTATTTAAACCTACCTATTTTAATAAAATCTAAAACGGATTTAGGAACAGTTGGTATACCAGACTCAAATAATGGCAAGGGTGCAGTATTTTTATTAAATACTGGTGAAGTTGGAAATACGCAACCACTTGTACAACATTTTTTAGAAAGATGTAAAGAAGAAGGATTTAGAAAAATGCTTAAAAACAAGTTTAAAAAATACAATGATGCTAGCATTGATGCTTTCTTAAAAAACGAGGGCAAATCTTTACTCAAAAATGTAAAATCTCTTTCAAAAGTTTTATATGAAAATTTTCAACCCATGATTCCTAAACTATACAGGGAGTTATGGAAAGAAGGAATCGATACTAATTCTTATTATTTAAAACTTTGTGGTTCTGGTGGTGGTGGATACATTTTAGGGTTTACTAAGGACTTTCAGGAGGCACAAGCTAAACTTAGTAGCTATCAACTTGATGTCATCCATAGATTCTAGTAATAAAATAGTTAAAAATTCAAATTCAATATTAGTTAAAATACTGGCAATTTTCTCAATTGCTAGATGGTACAATATATTTCTGATTACAGTCAGTTTATATGCAATTCAAATATTCATATTTGAAAATTCTATTAGTTTCTTATTTTCTTTCCGTGGATTAAACCTGCATTTATATGTTCTTTCAATTGATTTAATTGTAGTTGGCGGATACTTAATCAATGCCTTTTACGATTTTGAAAAGGATATGATTAACCAGCCAGAAAAAACCTATTTTGACAGATTAGTTAG
>TARA_B110000977_G_scaffold75525_1_pt1 | contig 13021 bp, 20 predicted proteins | sample TARA_B110000977 | Tara Oceans TARA_B110000977 (sample SAMEA4397798) | marine metagenome | biome: Polar Biome; feature: [SRF] surface water layer (ENVO:00010504); material: water (ENVO:00002006), including particulate matter (ENVO:01000060) such as... | depth 5 m | reverse complement strand
GCTTCATCTTTAGTATTTGCTAATACCTCTTGTTCAATAACAAGTGTATAATAAGTTTTCTTTCTGTATAGATTTTTACCTAAATCTTCCTTTACTAAAACTACTTCTATTTGTGTGTCCATAATATTCTCCTATTTGTTGTTTTCACTACTCATTAATAATACGATATAATGTATCGCCTTTAATAAATCTTTTCTGTTTCTACCGTTCTTCTTACCGAATCTAGCAAGATACTTAATCGCATTTGCCTGGCAGAAATCTTTATCAATACCTAAATGTCTTAACATATCTTGTACTTGAAATCCATCTTTTGTTGTACTATAATGTTCAGTATAGGTTGACTCAATATAATCTGATATCTCTTTTATAATTTTATCTTCTTCGTATTTCATTAGTTGATCCTCTTATCGTTATAACTCATCACATTTGATCTAGTCAATTTCTTGTTAAAATCTTTTCTTAAAGATTGTCTATCGTATGATTGTCCATAATCATACCACATTTTCTGATCGCCAGCAGCCGTATCACCGAATACATCTTCGTATGTTTGGTAATATTGTTTCTGATCTATCAATTCTACTTTAGTTGTCTTAGCAAAGTTAGTAGCAGTTTCTTTGAAATTCCAATCTAAAAACTTAACTATCTTTAGTTTTGTTTTTTCAGTAAAGTTTTTTCTAAACTTTTCTGGTACATTTCTGTAAACAGTTTCATAAGCATAAAAGAACTCACCTTGATATTCAGGATCCATATACTCTCTCAAATAACATACATTAAAAGTTTTATTTGCTTTACTCATTAGGCGACCTCTCTTATTAGTGTTAATAATTCTTTCCACATAGGATGTTTAAATTTTCTCAATGCTTTTGCCTCAATACTTCTTACTCTTTCTCTTGTAACAGAAAGTTGTAAACCAACTTCTTCTAAAGTATATTCGGTATCACAACCAATAGCAAATCTCATTCTTATGACTCTTTCTTCTCTTGGAGTTAAGTAAGTTAAGGCAGTTGATACTTTTTCTTTTATCATCTTTTTTGTAATAATATCATCTAAATTTAATTCACTTGTCATATTATTAGTAACAGACATATCAGTTGATCTAAAAATAGCGTCTTTACTTTTTTTAAAGACTTTTTGTCTAACTAGGTGACCCTTCTTGTTTTTTGTAGTACGGTACCAAAAGTCTTTATTATCTAATTGCATTAAGCATTCTCCGTCTTGTTAACTGTCATCATAATTACTTCGTCAACATTGTTCTCATCAATACCTAGTAAGTTAACATTCTCAACTTTAAGTATTTTTTCTTTTGCGTCTTCTTCTTTAATAGTATCATTCTTATAAAAGTTTAAGATTTGATCTACTGCTTTTTCAGCTGTATCTTCAGCCCATTGTTTTACTTTTGACATAGTGTTTTTTCCTTTGTTAGTGTTAGTGTTAAATTCTTATTCAATTTCTTAATCAGTTGATGTTGTTCAAACATTGACATAGTAGGGTTATTATAACATACTTTGTTAACATTTGCAAGTCTTTTTTTCAAAAGATTAATACCTAATTGTTTTGTGATGTTCATACTATTATAATATCACATTGGCGCTAAAAGTCAAGCGTTAATAAGTGTTGATTTTACTGTGTTTTTTGATGTATGTAGAAGAACAAAGGTAGAACACCCTTTATTTCCAATGGTTTTTGACCCAAGCAATGGTATCCATATCGTATGATTCGTGTGGGTGTGGATCAGCGAGTTGTAGAGGATCAGGTTTACCGTGAAATACTGCGACTTTAGCACCTGGATATTGTTTAAAGTTCCATTGACTTCTTTTAAATCTAGGATTATATCTATCGTACCATTTAGCACTAAATGTCCACTCGTCTGGATATATCTTAAACTTATCTGGTACCTGTTTAATGCAATCTGTTATTACATTCTGGTCACCTTGTAGTCTATCAAATTTTTTCTTTTCTGATTGATATAGGTCCCATACGCAAGGTGTCATTACTTCATTATTAAATCTCATTATACTTGAATTGAAACCTTGTGTAGTTAAATTGAAATCTCTCATCAATACAACCTTACTGTCTTCTTCATATGTAAAGAAACTATCTATGTTATCTGTAATTACTACATCTAAATCAAAGTATAAACTGTCGCCTTCTAGGTTTGCCTCAGGACTAAACAATGTTAGTTTATTCCACCAACCTTGATAGTCTTCAAATGGTACTTTTCTTACTTCTACATTATCACCTTTTACTATTTTGTGCAACTTAACGTGATCTGTGTAGATAATAAACTTATGAGGTATAGTTAAATGTCTTTGTGTCATATTGTATAAGGTTTTTACATACTCTACTCTATACTTGTTGCCCCAATATAAACAAACTATATTCTTCATTATTCCTCGTTTTGATACTTTAATATTTCGTATGCCTCACCACTTGCCATTTCTTTAAGTGTGAATTGATTTTCTGCAACAAACTTTAACCAGTCTTCCATAGTTTTTCTACCTGGTTTTAATGGTTTTTCTATCTTACTAATATCTCTACTAGTTACAGGACCCATTACACTATTTGCTTCTGCGAATACAGGTATATAATTAAACAAAGCGTCAAAAGCAGATAGACTATAATTAGTTACTAATGCGTGGCAATCTTTTAGATCATTTTTAATATCTGTTTCCCACCATTCATTACCTGGTCTAGGTTTATTTCTAAATCTAATCTCTCTATCAGTATATTTTTTAATCTCTTGTTTTGCTGTTTCTACCCACTCGTCTTGTGATATACCATTCATTTGATAGGTAACTGTTTGTGATGATGGACATAGTAATATATGTTTACCTCTATCGTCAGCACGCCAACCTTTAAATTCAGCGTCTGTACCTAATTGTTTTTGTAATATCTCTAATCTAGCAGGTGTATTTACTTTACCTTTATTTGTATGAAAACTACCTTTACACATTCTAAAGTATGTTTTCTTTTCATCTAGTATTTTAGGTTCAGGATATCTTGTAATCTGACTAGATATGTAACCAGTATCTACAAACCAGTATTCTTCTTTTGATTCTATGCACTTTTTTATTTCAGCAATATTATTACCTGCTAAACCCCAAAAGAAATGGATAGGTCTGTCTTCGTCTTTCCAACCTTTTTCTATCATTGGCCATATCTGGTTTGATAAGCAAGACTTCCAATTTATTTTATGTGTTATAATCATTTTGGTGCATAAAGTAATTCTGACTTAACAGATAATACTTGTTCATAGTTAATACTTTCAAAGTAATCTGTAATATCATTCATACTAATATTTTGTTTTACCATTACTTTTTTCTTTGCTTCAATATGTATAAAAGGTTTACATCTTTCAATAAGATTTCTAGCACCTACTAATGCCTCTATTTCATATCCTTCAGCGTCTATCTTAATGTAATCTATATCTTCTAAAGCAAAACTATCTAGTTTTCTAACAGTTACATCTAAATTACCTTTAGCACTTGCGTGTGTGTTACCTGTTTCTTTAGGATCATATAAGAACATCTTTTTACTTTCTTCTCTACCTAAAGCATAAGGATATAGTGTATAGTTAGTGTTTGTAATATTCTTTACATAGCATTCTCTTACTTGTGGTATAGGATCAAAAGCATATGTATGTTTAAATGTGTTAGTGAAATCTTTTGACCAAAAACCTATATGTGAACCTATGTCAATACAGTTTTTTAAATCAGGTTTCTTCATCTGAATATACTTTAATATTGTTTCTCTATGGATAGTTTGATAACCACCATCTTCAATATAATTCTCAAAATGCGTATCTGAATCTGGTAGATACCAACCCTTTACATATTTCATACTATACTCCATTTAAAATTATTATATGTTTGATCGTGTTGTAATTGTTCTATTTGTTTTACTGCATATCCGTTTCTAAATTCTTCTATATTAAACTGACACGCTGATAGATATAGACTATGTTCTCTTATCTTATCGTTATCTGCAAAATAAGGTTTCTCTATATTACTTAATTCTTTTTCTGATAAGAAACTAGCAGCGTTAGGACTTAATGTTATTGCTGGGTAACCTTCTTGTATTGCCTCAAAGGCAGCGATACTATTAAATGCTACTAAACAATGTATCTTATCATCTTTCAATTGATGTAATAAAGTTTGACCATTTAGAGTTCTTTCTTTTCTATTAGGTTTTTGTCTTACTATAATTTTTTTATCTGTATATTTTCTTACTTCTTTTGTAATAAAATCTATATAATCTTTTTGATCTACGAACATACTATGATTCATTATATTCAAACTTTTTGTACTATTCAATGACGGTGGTATGATTAATATACTCTCGCCTTCTACTGGTCTTTTAGGTTTATAATTATCATAATCAACATTCATAATATCTTTAAATCTTTTCTTTAATACTTTTACATCTGTTAAAAAATCTAGTTGTTTATAGTTTAAATGATCTAGTGTTTGAAGATTATTTTTAGTAAATCTGTGCCAGTTCTTTTGAGGATAACAACCCATATATCCTGTGTCAATATAATAGAAATCTATATTGTTATCTACACATTGTTTAATAGTTGCTATACGAGTAATACCTCTAAAGACACAAGGAGATTTATTTGATATATCTACTGTATCACTTTTATAATATAAATTATTAGAATCTGATTTATAAATTGTATCTAAAATTTTATCTTCCTTTTCTCTAACTCTATCAATACAAATAATCATATTTTATAAAAAGTATATTTTAATGTTATTTCTTCTTCCGCTTTTATATCACGCAAGGTAAATAAACTATACCTATCACCTTCTTTAATTTTTATACAATTAGGTTCATCACTATGATTAACAAAACCACCTAATGGTGTTCTTATAGTTTCACCAATAACAACTATATGACTCATACCTAAATTAACATTACCCTCAATATCTTTTTTAGCAAATAAACCCATACCTTCTATGGCACTTCTTCTAATATATAATTCTTCAGGTAATGGTTGATATGTCATATTAAGTTTTTTACCTTTTCAAAATAATATCCTGTGTTTAAGTCTTTTAAGTTATAGTGTGTAGCAGCATAATTAGCAAACCACTTATCTCTTTTATCTTCTACTTTAAAATTCTCAATGTCTTTTATATCACCACTATTCATATTATAAAAGAAACAGTTTTTAGATTTAATGTACAATGGTTTACCCTCACAGATGGCAGGAGTTGCCGAAGAAGATGACCAAGTACATACAGCATAAGCATTCTTAATCACAGGTATAATGTCTGGATAGTTATCATTTGCCTTTGATTGAATAGTTATGTCTTGTTTATCTTCTATGTATTTTGATAATACTTTAAAGTCTTGTTCTTGTGTGTCTGATAATACTCTATGAAATCTAACAATGATAGGTCTTTGTGAGTATTGTCTTATTTCTTCTATTGTTTCTATAGCATATTCAGTTGCGTTTTTCTTTTCTGCTGAATAACCTTCTGTTCCTCTATTACAAGTAATTAATATATACTCACCTTTACCATTATAAGGTTTTACATCAATGTTCTTTAATTGTTTTATTTCTTCCCAACGATTCATTGCACCTTCCATAAATTCATTTTCAAAATATTTGGCACCTTGATTAGCATATATGTTACCATAAGGTTGTCTTGTCCATCTTTTATTTTGTAAAGTCATTGTTCGTATTGTGTCTTTATGTAGTTCAAAACCATCATATGATATTAGTACATCTGAATCTAAATAAAATATTTTACCTTTAGGTTCGTATTTGTCTATTATCTGTCTTCTATGACTATTATCACTTTGTTTAATATCACCTCGTACTTGATATGCAAAACACCAGGCGTATTCAGCATTAGTTAATTGTCTATTAGTTACATAAGTTGATTGCCATTCTGTGTGATGTTGTAGACCTTCATAAAATGCTTTCGGCCATAATTCTTTATATGAACCTAAAGCACAGGTATTAGCATAGACGGCAATTGTCTTCATTATTTTGTTTCTTTAATATTATATAAATCACTACTTTTTCTTGTAGGTTTTTTAGTTGTAAAATCTAAAGTAAATCTACCTTCATAAGGTTTAAATAATTCTATCCACCATTCTTCAGGTTGTACTGTTGCGTGAGCATTCATACCATTAGGTAAAGTTTTACCTGCCTTATTAGTCGCTGCTGTAGCAAATACATACTTACCTGAATAGTCAAATATCTCTTTTATTATTCTAGGTAAATCTGCTTGTGGTATATGTTCTAACACATCTATACAAACTACTAAATCAAACTTACGACCTGCCTCTGGTTTCTTTTCAAATTTAGGTACTGCTGGATCATACTTGTAAACATTCCAACTATCAGGATGATTTTGTGCTTTTCCACAACCATAATCTAGTATAGTATCTACTTTATGTTCTTTTATTATTTCTTCTATTTGTGGCATATATTTTAGTATCATATGCCCTTTCCAATATTTTGGGTTTTGGTGCATTAACTTTGCTTGTTCTAAATATATTTCGTATAAATTATCCATATTCTCCTACATATCCGTTCTTGTTGTTTCTGTAAATGTGTCAAACCATTCTTCAGCGTAATCACAGTTCTTATATTTCTTAAAGTATGGTCCACCTTGTGTGTAGTGTACTAGTTTAGCATTAGGATTGTGTTCATACTCTCCTACTAACCAGTTCCATTCTTCGTCTATCTTACCTATCAGTTCTTCATTCTCTAACCATTTGTATTGATGAAGTTCTAATCCTGTTGCACTATTAACATAATCAGGCGTTAATGTTGTGCATTTTGCATTATTAAATAACATCATACTTGACCAATTCTTTTTAGCATATGGTGTTTGAGTTTGATTTAAAAACTTAACTGTACTTGTTGGTGTGTAATCGTGTTGTACGCATTGAACAGCATACTTTGTAGTTCTTTGTCTCCATAATGATGATATATCTGAACGAGATAACATATCACAATCCATAAAAATAGCGTGACCTGAATAGTTACAAAGATAAGGTACTAAAAATCTACTAAATGCAAATTCAGTTGATTGTATAGGTAATCTTTCTCTTACAAATATGTCTTTAATATTCTGTAATCTAATAGGTGTAATTGCTATAGGTTGTGTTGCGTGTTTAAGTAAACTATGTGATAAGGTACTAAATGCTACCTTTTCATTGTCATCATATCCTACAAAAACTCTAATCACTATTTACCTGCCATCTTGTTAGGTGGTTGATATTCCCAAACTGGTGGTCTATCACCACAAGCAACTTGTCCTGGTTTATCCGTATTGTAATTAGGTCTAGGTGCTTTGCCTTTTATACCTTTTTTAATTTCTTCTCTACTAAAATCAGGTTTACCACTTTTGTGCATTGAACCTACATTTATAGGATAACCTGCTGAAAGTTTTTCTACCTTACCACCTTTATCTAAAAATTTCTTCAACATTACATCTGATTCTTCTTTAGTCATTTTAGCCTTTGGGTGTGAATCATAATCGTACATAGTATTATATATCTGTTCTTACAATGTGTTTTCTTAATGCTCTTGTAAGTCTTTCTATGTTATCTATAATATCAATAATAGCCTTATCAGTAATATAGTGTTGTTTCTCTTTTAACTTATCATATTCTTTTAGTGATATTGAAACCATAGGACTCAAATCTCTAGTAGATTCATTCTCATAAGTTTTATCGTGTTCGTGTGTAGTTGTATTATCTACTTCTTGCTCTGTGCTATATGTAGCACCATTCTCGTCTGTGTATGTATCGCCTGTGTCCAAATACATTTTAGTCATAATAATCTCCGTTAACTTGTTTATCTCGTTCATCAATACCAGCATCTTTTTTTATTTTACCTTTTAAGTGTGCCGTGTATGGTGCGATTTTTGATTCTGGCCAAACGTGGCCGTCTTTTCTTCTACCTGTCAAGTCAATTTGTGGTTGACCATTCAAAGTTCTTTTTCTTACTTCATTCCAAACATATGAATCGTGCCATTGTTTTTCATTGAAAAGTAAATCTTGTTCGTATGAGTTTCTTAATTCTTTTACAAATCTTTGTGTATGTTTATTAGTTAGATTATAACCTACAAATCCACATTCAGGATAGTAAGGTGGGGCAGGTCTATCTAGGTAACAGATTGTATTGTCTTGTGGTAGTATATCTTTTAATATTATTTCTTCAGTAATTGTTTTCTTAAACATAACATCTGCGTCAACCCAAAATACATAATCATAATTACCCTCTAGCATTAAGTGTGTCTTTGCAAATACTTTATAACTAAATCTAATTGCGTCTTTAAGAAAGTCTAAACCATAAACTATTTCGCTATTATCTGTACCTTTGGTTGTACTGAATTGATTTCTTGTTTCGTTTCTTTTTATGAAGTCTTTTAAGGTAGGATTTGTGTCGTGTATATCTCTATGGAATATATTTCTATCAGGATTGATTTCAGGTATCCAACCCTCGTGGTAAACATAACAATCAAACGGCCAATTATATGTATTATAAAATCTATGAGCGTAATACTCGTATAGTTTTCTATTAAGACTTGTTACTATTGCTATTTTCATTTCCAACTTTTGCTATATAATAACTATCAACAATATCTGAAACAGGATTACCTGCCTTTGTAGTGTCAAATAGTTTTTTCAAATCAATTTGAGTTTCTTTTTTAAAAAATTCGTACATCATTTCTTTATCGGCATTCCCTTTGCCGGTTGCACCTTTTTTAACAACACTTGGTACAACGGTGCCGTAAGGTATGTTTTCTTCTCGTAATCTGTATTTAAGTATGCCACAGTTCTCGGCAATTTGAAATAGTGCTTGACCTTTTGATCCGTAAGAATAACCTTCAATATAAACTTCCGAAAAACTTTGTAGAGGTCTAATAATGTCCATTGCAAAATCAGCAATATTTGTAAATCTTTCAATTGGGTCTGTCCATTCTTTATGTTCATATCCTATAATATTATCACTTATCTTACCAATATACTTCTTCTTGTTTGTTAGGTAGAAAAAATTTAACGATCCGTTATCTATTAAACAGATAGCAGGACTAGTTAAACTATAATCAATTCCAACTATCGTGTTCTGCTTCATCTGGAATATATGTTTCAGTTTCTTCGTCATTCTCTACTTCAAATCCACAAAACGGACAAGTAAAAGGTGTCATATCTGTTTTGTCTTCGTCCCAGGTAACACTATATTTTGTTGTACAGTTAGTACAGTTCTTTTCTGATTTAATCATAATAGTTTGTCTTTATAAAGTCGTGGTAACTCATTTGTTTTTCTGCTTCTCTATTCCACATTTCTTTATTATCATTTAGTTTATCTATATAGGGTTTTAATATTTCTAATATTTCTTCTTTTGTTTTATGAGTAGTATATACTGAATTAACTAAATCATCTGGTGCCCAATTACAACCAGCTGCTATAAAGTGTAATCCACTATTACCTTTTCGTTCAATAGGATCAACAGGAAACTCGTAATACTTTGATCTTTGCAATGCTGCCTGTAAATATCCAAGAAACATTTTAGGTTTCATACTTCTTAAACTCTCTTCCCATACTTTATTGTTATTTGCTTTCCAATATGGTGTATCGTTTCTTGTTGACATTGCATAATGTAACCCAACAAATTCTTCAAATCCGTGATAGATTGCCTTACAAGCAAAGGTATGGTTATCTCTATCCCATTGTGTAATTTCACTTCTTCTTATATTTCTTGCAAGTGATATCAAAAACTCGTGTACTGAAAACAAACCATTACTTTCTAATGGTTCAATAAACCCAGCAGATAAACCTATTGCAACAACATTCTTTTCAAATAATCTTTCGTGTATTCCACATCTCATATCAATGTATCTGTATTCTAATGATTCTACATCACCACCCCAAGTTTTCTTTAAATGAGTTTTAAATTCTTTTAAAGCAGTTTCTTTATCAACAAATTTATCACAATGAACATAACCAGTTCCCATTCTACTCCATAGTGGTATATTCCAAGACCAACCATTTTCTAATGCTGTGCAATTAGTAAAAGGTCTCATTTGTTTTTCTTTATCGGTATACGGCATTCTTGTTGCCCACGCCTTGTTGTTAGGTAAGTTTTGAATAGGTTGAAAAGGTACTTTCAAAGCACCACCTAATAGCATTGATTTCCAACCTGTACAATCAATGTATAAATCTGCCTTATGTTTTTTGTTTAAAGATACAATACCATCTTCATCTTGTTCAATAGTTTCTATATCTTCTAGTATATGTTTAACACCTTTAGGTTTACAATAATGATCTTTCAACCATAATCCGAATTTAACAGCGTCAAAATGATATGCAGAGTCTTTATCAGTTTCAAAACCAAAAAATTCTTTTGCACCTTTATTTTGATTAACTAGTGCCATAACAGGAGCAAAACTATCTCCATAATCTGAAACTGGTGTTTCTGGTGCATATGCTTTTTTCATCCACCAATCATTATAACCTGTTAAACCATCTTTAGTTACAACTTCACCAAAAGGATAATGAAAAGGTGCCTGATTAGGTCCACCCTCATCTACTCCGTTAAAGTTTGTAAAACCAATGCTATATTTAATAATGCCGTCTGTATGTTTTAAAAATTCTTTATCATCTATACCTAAAAACTTTGTCCATTGTTTAACTTTACCTATTGTACTTTCACCAACACCTACTGTTGCAAAGTTAGGTGATTCTAGTAAAGTTATATCTCTATCAGGAAATGCTCTAATTAAAGTTGCAGCCGTCATCCAACCTGCACTTCCGCCACCTACTATTAAAATCTTATCACTTTTCATTATTTACCTTATAGTTTAAATTTCTTAAATTGATCTTTGGTTACATCTTGTTTAATACCACCAATAACATAACTTTCAATTTCTGTTTCTTGTGGTGCATTTTGAGTACCTTTACTATTCAACCAATGATCTGTCCAAGGTAAAGGATTTGTTTTTGTTTCATAAGCAGGTTTTAATTGTATTGCTCTCATTCTTCTATTTGCTGTGTATTCTACAAATTTATGTAATAGTTTTTCTGATAAACCTATCATAGAACCTTTAGAGAACAAATAAGTTGCCCAATTCTTTTCTTGTTGTACTGCGTCATCATACATTTTGTAAACTACTGGTTCTGTTTCTTTAATAATCTTTAAGAAATCTTTATCGTTTTCATAATCTTTCCAGTTGTTAAGTATTCTTTGCGACATTGCCAAGTGTTGACTTTCATCTCTAGCAATAAAAGATATTATCTTTGCTGAACCTTCTAGTTTCTTTAGTTCACCAAATGCAAACGAACAAGCAAATGATACATAGAATCTTAAACCCTCTAGTATATTAACTGATACCATAGCAAGATATAATCTTTTCTTTAGTTCATATAGATCAACTTTCTTATCTATTGTCCACTTGTAACCCATTGCAATTAAATCATCATAAGTTTGAGTTACTGAAGCTGCTCTTTTCTCTATCTTTTCGTCTTGTATAATTGTATCAAATACTTCATTAGGTTGTGAGTATAGGTTTTTAATTATGTATGTATAACTTCTACTATGAATTGTTTCCATAAAGTCCCAAGTAATAATAGCACTTTCTAATTCTGGTAAAGATACAAAAGGTAAAAATGCAAGACAAGGTCCTCTACCTTGTACACTATCTAACATAGTTTGATACTTCAAGTTAGATGTAAATATAAACTTTTGTTCTTCTCTTAATTCTAGGTAATCGTTTCTGTCTTTTTGTAAAGACACTTCTTCAGGTCTCCAAAAATAACCTAATTGTTGTTGAGTTAATTTATCAAAAATAGGATACTTCATAGTATCATATCTTTGTACTGCTAAATCGGGACCAAAAAACATTGATTGTTTTGTTGCGTCTAAATTCTTATCTTTATTAAATACTGATTTCATTTATATTGTACACGAGTCACAATTCTCGTCTTCCTCTTTTTGTTCGGGTTGGCTTGTTTCATCTATCCAACCAATGCCGTGTACTGGTTCGTCAATATCTTTTTTAGCGTCATAAGTGTTTTGATAGTAAGAAGTCTTCCAACCCAATCTATAAGTTGTCAATAAGTCTTGTGCCATTACTGATACAGGTACTTGATTGTCTTCATAGTTTTCAGGATTGTATGACCAATTACCAGAGATAGCCTGGTCAAAATACTTTTGCATTACTGCAACGATATTTATATATCCTTCGTTTGACTTCATATCCCATAGTAAACTATAATTATTTTTTAGTCTTTTATAGTCAGGTACTATTTGTTTTAAAGGACCTTTTTTACTTTTCTTAACACTTAAATAATCTCTAGGTGGTTCAATGCCGTTTGTAGCATTAGATACCACACTAGAGGATTCTGATGGCATTTGGGCTGTGAGTGTGCTATGTCGTAGCCCATATGTTTTAATTTCTTTCCTTAACCACTCCCAATCGTAGGTCAGATTTCTGGTTACAACCTCGTCTACCTCTTTCTTGTAAGTGTCTATGGGAAGAATTCCATCGGAATATTTTGTTCTATCAAAGTATTCACACTTGCCTTTTTCTTGTGCAAGTTCTTTACTTGACTTTAATAGATAATACTGGAATGCTTCTGTTAGTTTATCAACTTGTCTCCACGCAAGTTTCTGATCGTATCTGTATCCTTTTTTAGCAAGATAGTGTGCAAGTCCGATATAACCTATACCTAAACTTCTTCTTGCCTTTGTAGATATTTCAGCAGCGTTTATAGGATACTTTTGATGATCTATTATTTCATCTAACGCCCTAACTGCTAAATCACATAAAGGTTCTAACTCATCTCTTTTGTCAATTAGTCCTACATTAATAGCAGATAAAATACATAATGCAATTTCACCTTCTTGGTCTATGTGTTGTAAAGGTTCAGTAGGTAAAGTAATTTCTTGGCATAAGTTTGACATTAAAATTCTATCTTTAAAACTAGAGTGAGTATTACAATGGTCAATATTCATAATATAGATACGACCTGTTTCTGCTCTTTCTTTTA
>TARA_B110000977_G_scaffold40068_1_pt1 | contig 13026 bp, 13 predicted proteins | sample TARA_B110000977 | Tara Oceans TARA_B110000977 (sample SAMEA4397798) | marine metagenome | biome: Polar Biome; feature: [SRF] surface water layer (ENVO:00010504); material: water (ENVO:00002006), including particulate matter (ENVO:01000060) such as... | depth 5 m | reverse complement strand
TCAAGCGACCGTGATCCCAGCACCCGATAATAGACGTTTAGCATATACAGCGGACCCGTGAGCATCAGCGCGTTCACAAAGCTGCTGAAAATGGCGACAAACCAATAGAGCCCGCGCGAACGCTTGCGCACATTGATAAGCTCTGCGCGGCCCTCTCGGATTTCCGCGCGGGTTGGTTCCTTAAGCATCATGGGCGTTTTTTCGCCTTCCTTGAACTGTCAGCCTGTGGTCATGCGAACTTAGTGTTAAAACTTTGTCGCATATGGATCACGTCCTGCTACATTATCTGTCAGCCCTCTGGCTATCCTAATTCAAACGACTATTTGCCCATCATTACCAATATTTGCTCGGAATATGCCATTGCCACGCTCCTTGATTACCTATTTTCGCGCTCTTTGCGTCCTATCGGCCATAGCGCTGGTGTCTGCCTGCACAGCGCCAACGCCTAGTGCGGACTTTAATGATCCGTTTGAGGGGGCGAACCGCAGTATTCATGCCTTTAATAAGGGGCTGGACCGCGTCGTATTGCGTCCCGCTGGCCAGGCCGCGGCGTTTGTCCCAGCAGAAATCACGAAACCTGTTGCCAATTTCGCAGACAATGTTGGCCTTCCAGGTATGATCGCCAATGGGCTGTTGCAGGCCGATATCGGCGGATCCGCGACCAACACCATGCGCTTCATCGTCAACACGACAGTCGGCATCGGCGGCCTGTTTGACCCTGCTGGGGTGATTGGCCTGCACGAAGAATCAACCGATTTTGGGGAAACCCTCGCTGTTTGGGGCGCGCCAGAGGGCGCATACATAGAGTTACCAGTGTTTGGCCCGTCGACTGAACGGGATGCTGTGGGCACGTTCGTGGACCTGTTGTTCGACCCGTTGCAAAGCATTGGGACCGCGACCCAATTGAAATATTCTACAGGCGCCCGCATTGCTGGGCTTGCGATCACCCGCGGCACGTTCATGGATACGTTTGACAGTGTGCTATACGAAAGCGCGGATAGCTATGCACAGGCGCGGCTTGTCTACCTGCAAAATCGCCGTTTTGAATTGGGCGAAGCTCCGCCAGCAGCCTCAGACATTGACCCGTTTTCTGACGACCTAAGCCTCGAAGGATTTTAAAAATGACAAATTTTAACTTTTCTCGCCGGACTGCAATGGCTTTGGGGGGCGCTGGTCTGATGATGGCACCATTGCCGGCGTTTGCCCTTACGGGCGCTGAGGCTGAACGTCTGGTGGACACCGCAGTGGCCGACATCAACGGCGTCATTTCATCCGGTGCGTCCGTGAATTCTACGGTGAACAGCTTTAAGGGCATCTTTGATCGCTACGCCGACACCAGTTACCTTGCAGCCTATGCGCTGGGCAACGATGGGCGGTCCGCGACAAACGCGCAGAAAAGCGCGTTCTCGGATGCGTTCGGCATTTACCTCGCTAATAAATATGGCCGCCGTTTTAACGAATTCGCGGGCGGGCAAATTCAAGTACAAGGCACACAGCCTGTGAACACCTATATGGAGGTCCGCACATTGGCGGTTCTTCCAGGCCAGTCGCCCTTCCGCGTGGATTTCCATGTGTCTGACCGCCCGGGTCGTCCTGTGTTCTTCAACCTGATTATTGAAGGTATCAACATGCTGCTGTCTGAACGCGCCGAAATCGGTGCGATGCTTGATGCCCGTGGCGGCAACATCGACACCTTAATTCGCGATCTGACCTGATGCGGCTTGCTGCGGTTCTTGCGCTTGTGCCAGTCCTTGCGGCGGCGACGCCCTATGACGGCACGTATCGTCAAAACGCAAATGCGGAATGCGCGTTGGTCGGTGTTGATGGTGGGGCCCTCAAGATCGAGGACGGCATTTTTTACGGTGTTGAGATGGAATGCCGCATGACGCGTCCTGTCCAAGTCGTCGATATGGATGCCACGCTTTATACAATGCGCTGTTCTGGTGATGATCAAATCTGTACCGAACGGGCTATGGTGATGAATGACGCCCAAGACGCGGGCGGCATTATCATGATGTGGGACGGATACGCGTTTCGCTATTCGCGCTGCGACGCCGAATAATCAGCCACCATTGTTCTGAAGTTCTCGTAACAGATCATTGATGATGTTGTCGGCTTCTTGCGGCGTGAACCCAAGGCCGTCACCCGCCTCACCTTGCTGGGGCACGGGTGCAATCGCTTGCGCCTGAGGGGGAACTTGCATCGGCAGTGCCGTAGGGGTGAGCCCAACCAGAACCCGCGCCATTGTTTCATGCCAGATATCCGCCGGAAGGCCTGATCCTGTCACACCTGTCAGGGGCGTGTTGTTGTCATACCCCATCCAGACGCCAGCCACGTAATCGCCGGAAAACCCGATGAACCACGCATCGCGCGCGCCTTGGGTCGTGCCGGTTTTGCCAGCGATTTCCCAACCTTCAATGCCAGCGCGGCGTCCCGATCCGTTTTCTACAACTTGATACATCATCCACGTCAACTGACGCGCGGCACCTTCTTGGATCACGCGTTCACGAATGCCGCCTGTTGCGGTCAGTAACGGTTCGGAATCACCCGCAAGACGCAGTTCAACCAAGCCATAGGGTTTCACCGCAGACCCGCCATTAAGAATACCCGCATAGGCACCCGTCATTTCAACCAATGTGGATTCCGATGCGCCAAGCGCCAGTGCGGGTCCTCGGGCAAGATCGCTGACGATGCCAAAGTTTTCTGCAACAGTGCGCACATTTTCACGCCCCACCAATTCGGACAATGCGACGGCGGGGATGTTAAGGGATCGCTGCAATGCCTCGACCATGGTGACTTCGCCTTGGAAATCGTTGGTGTAGTTGGACGGACACCATTCGCCCGACCCCGGTGTTGTCCAACAGGTCGGCGCGTCCAGCAGAATATCAAACGGCGACATCCCTAGATCCAACGCGGTGCCATAGATAAACGGCTTGAACGCCGATCCGGTCTGCCGCAGCGCTTGTGTCGCGCGGTTGAATGCACCCGATACGGTCAAATCACGCCCGCCGACCATGGCGCGCACGGCCCCGTCTGCTGACATGACAACAATCGCGGCTTGGGCTTCGGACCCCGCGCGCGCACGTTCTTCAAAGATAAACGTCAGCGCGTCTTCTGCCGCCGTTTGAATGCGCGGATCGAGCGTCGTGGCAATGATCACGTCTTCTGTGGTGCCGTCGGTGAAAAAGTTCGGCCCGCTGTCCATGACCCAATCGGCAAAATACCCACCTGCACGCGCACGGGCGGCTTCGGATAATGTTGCGGGGTTGGCTTGGGCGTTCGCGGCCTCAGCCTCTGTTAGATATCCGGCTTCTTGCATCAAACGCACCACCGTCGCACCGCGGTCTTGCGAAACTTGCAAATTGCGGGTTGGGGCAAAGCTGGACGGTGCCTTTAACAGTCCTGCCAGCATGGCGGCCTGTGGCACGCTCACTTGCGATGCAGACACGCCGAAATAACGCTGTGATGCGGCCTCGAACCCACGCGATCCGGCACCGAGGTAGGCGCGGTTTACATAGACGGTCAGGATTTCAGCCTTGGTGTAACGGGCCTCCATCGCGAAGGCATGGACCGCTTCTTGAACTTTGCGCCACAGTGTTGTGCGGCGGCAATCGGCTTCATAGGCGGCTTCGTCTTCCCACGTATTGGGATCAAACGGGCGCCCAAAGCAAAGCAGTTTTGCTGTTTGCTGGGTGATGGATGAACCACCCGCACCGGACAGTGGATTGCCGCCATTGCGGAAGTTGCGCACCATCGCAGCAGCTGTCGCATAAAAATCGACGCCAAAATGATAGAACCGGTCAAATCGTTTGTCCTCCGTCGCGACAATAGCATTGCGCAGGTTCGGGCTGATTTGATCTGACGTGATGACACCGCCAAACTGGTCGCCGCGCCATGCAAATGTCTCTCCGTATGCATCCTGAAGCGTCACGGATCCACGTATGCGGCCATCCACAAGCTCGTCCATCGGAGGGAGCGTTCGTGCGGTTAGCACAACACTGATACCGACGATCAGCGTCACAACAATCGCACCGCGCCAGAAAAGCCGCCAGAATACGACGAGCAACCATTTGAATGGCAAAAGGAGCGTCCCCAGCAGTCCGCGACGCTTGGGTGCTGCCTTTTTGCGGCGGGGCTGTTTGGCCGGCTTGCGTTTCGCGGGTGCTGCGCGAGTGCGCTTTTCGGCCACCAGCAGCGGCTTTGATCCTCGTTTACCGGTCATATCTGCTCAACTCACTCTACGCGCCATTTTGACGTTCGTTATGGGCACAGTATCGCCACTGATTCCAAAAGTCAGGGCGGTTATCCCGCCTTTGGGCGTTTTTCTGCCTGCCTGTTTTTTAGACGACGTGCTGAAATTGTGCAATTTTTAGGCAATTTGCTGCGTTTGCAAAGGCATGCGGTGCCGCGCCAACTTGAGATACGTCAACGATCACGACCTTTTAAGGGCAGGCGGGCGCTAAGCCTGCAACCTAACGATAAGGAAGGGACGACCGTGAAACTCATTATTGCAACAATCAAACCGTTCAAGCTGGAGGAGGTCCGCGAGGCGCTCACCTCCATCGGCGTGCGCGGCATGATGGTGACGGAAATTAAGGGCTTCGGTTCTCAGTCCGGTCACACAGAAATTTATCGTGGTGCTGAGTACGCCGTGAATTTCGTGCCGAAAGTAAAGCTCGAGATCGTGGTGAACGCCGCCATGGCAGACGAAGTCGTCGCCACCATCGCTTCAACCGCCAAGACCGATAAAATCGGTGACGGCAAAATCTTCGTTCTCGATGTGGAAAGCGCTCTGCGTGTTCGCACCGGTGAAGTTAACGACGACGCGATTTAAGCGCGCAAGAGGGGAAAAGACAGATGAAATTTATGAAAACACTCTCGGTTGCAGGCGCGCTAACAGCGCTTCCGACCTTGGTGCTGGCACAAGACGCGGCACCGACGTTCGATGAAATCGGACCTTACCTTATGACGACATTGCTGTTCCTTGTGGGCGGCTTTCTGGTGTTCTGGATGGCGGCAGGTTTCGCCATGCTCGAAGCGGGCCTTGTGCGTTCCAAAAACGTGGCAATGCAGCTGACAAAGAACATCGCACTCTTTTCGATCGCGGGCATCATGTATTGGCTGGTTGGTTTTAACCTGATGTATCCGGGCGATTTCAACGGCTATGTCGCGTTCAACTTTGTTCCAACGGTTCTTGAACCTGTGGGTCTGACCGCTTCCGAAGCGGCGCTCGATTATGCGTCAGTTGCGTCCGACTTCTTCTTTCAATTGATGTTTGTGGCCGCGACCGCGTCTATTGTGTCCGGTGCCTTGGCTGAACGGATCAAGCTGTGGCCGTTCCTGATCTTCGTCGTCATTCTGACTGGCGTCTTCTACCCGATCTCCGGTTCCTGGCAGTGGGGCGGCGGCTTCTTGTCCGAAATGGGCTTTTACGACTTCGCCGGTTCAACAATCGTACACTCTGTCGGTGGCTGGGCTGCTTTGGCTGGTGCATTGATCCTTGGTCCACGCTTGGGCAAGTACAAGGACGGCAAAGTGAACCCGATGCCGGGCTCCAACCTTGCCCTCGCGACACTGGGTACGTTCATCCTTTGGCTCGGCTGGTTTGGCTTTAACGGTGGTTCGCAGCTTGCTGCTGGTACAGTTGGCGATATCACAGACGTGGGCCGCATCTTTGCGAACACCAACATGGCAGCGTCTGCCGGTGCCGTCGCCGCGCTGATCCTGACACAGGTGATGTTCAAAAAGGTCGACCTGACGATGGTTCTGAACGGCGCGCTTGCTGGTCTCGTCTCCATCACAGCCTCCCCGCTTGAACCCTCCATGTTTGGTGCGCTTTGGATTGGTGCAGTCGGCGGTGTGATCGTGGTCTTCGCAGTACCGCTTCTGGACAAGCTGAAGATCGATGACGTTGTCGGTGCGATCCCTGTCCACCTGTTTGCAGGTATCTGGGGCACAATCGCGGTTGTCTTCTACACACCAGACACCAGCCTGATGGTCCAGCTGACCGCAATCGCAGCCTACGGTGTCTTCACCTTCGTAGCAGCAGGTGCGCTCTGGTTGATCCTGAAGGCGACAGTCGGCATCCGTGTATCCGCCGAAGCCGAAATGACCGGCCTTGATAAAGCGGAACTTGGCATGGAAGCCTACCCAGACTTCACCAACGGCTAAACCTACGCCTCCTTGAAATGAAAAGGCCCCGCTGGAAGCAGCGGGGCCTTTTATGTTGGTGGTGATCTTGTGCGCCAGTGTGCCTAGACACCCGCGTCAATGATCGCTTTGGCCAGAATGGGAATGGTGTTGGTGTTCAAACCCGCAATGTTCATGCGGCTGTCACCAACCATATAAATCCCGTGATCAGCGCGCAGTTTTTCAACAATCTCGGGCGATGTGCCCAATCGTGAAAACATTCCGCGATGTGTGGCCAGGAAATCGAAACGATCGGAATTGGACAATCGGCGGAGCTCATCCGCGAGCTGTTTGCGCAGGTCCAACATGCCAAGGCGCACCTCTTCCAACTCTGCTGCCCAATCGGCACGAAGCTCCGGATCGGTCAGGATCATCGTCACAACCCGTGCGCCATGATCGGGGGGAAAGCTGAAATTCTGACGGTTCAGATATGACATGTTCTGCTGGGTCAGCGCGCGTTCATCTGCAACCTTCGTCACAGCCATCAAAATGCCTGTGCGTTCGCGGTACACACCAAAGTTCTTGGAACAGCTGGCGGCAATTAGCACATTGTCAAAGCTTTCAGCAATCAGACGCGTCGCTGCGCCGTCTTGATCAAGACCATCGCCAAACCCCTGATAGGCAATATCGACGAACGGAATAGCAGCCTTTTCTTTGATCAAATCAACAACGCCTTTCCACTGCGGCATTGTCAGGTTCGCACCCGTTGGATTGTGGCAGCACCCATGGAGCAGCACGATATCACCGGGCAATACGGCCCCCAGATCAGTCAGCATGCCGACGTAATCAACATCGCGGGTTTCGCTATCGAAGTAGCGATATGTCTGCATTTTCATGCCGAGGTATTTGATGATTGATGGGTGGTTTGGCCATGTCGGATCAGACAACCACACGGTTGCACCCGGCGCGGCGAGCTTGATGAGTTCAAGCGCCTGTCGGATGGCGCCCGTCCCGCCGGGGGTGGCCACAGCCGCCACGCGGTCACGGGCCACAGCGCCGTCCAGAACCAAATCAATCATGGCATCGCTGAACGCCGGATCACCCGCAAGCCCAACATAGGATTTGCTGTCTTGTTCGTTCACCAGTTGACGTTCCGCGGCTTTGACCGCGCGCATGACAGGCGTGTTGCCGGATGCGTCTTTGTAAACGCCAACGCCAAGGTCGACCTTTGTGTCGCGCGGGTCTTCTTTGTAGGCCGCCATGAGGGCGAGGATCTTGTCTTTGGGTTGTTCATTAAGGTGCGCAAACATCAGGCGTCTCCTGTTGCGATTGGAAGGTCATGGAAGGTGCCCCATTCGGTCCAGCTTCCGTCATAAACTGCGTGGTTGGTCTTGCCCATCCGCTCCATCGCGAGAGCGAGGATACAGGCCGTTACGCCAGATCCGCACGACAGGATGGCAGGCTTATCGAGGTCGACACCCGCTTTGCGAAATACTTCGGCCATGACCTCTGGTGATTTCATGGTGCCACTGTCGGTCAGTAAATCGCGGTAAAACACGTTGCGTGAATTGGGAATATGACCCGCACGCAGACCTTCGCGGGGTTCGGGCGCTGTACCAGCAAATCGTTCGGGCGCGCGCGCATCGACAATCACATAATCACCGAGCTTGGACGCGGATGCGACTTGTGTGACGTCTTTCACCATCTGGTTTTGCCGCGTCACGGTCATATGACGGTCGCGGATGACGGGGGCCATGTCCTCAACCGGGCGGCCCTCGGCGCGCCAGCGCGAAATACCACCGTCCAGCACTGCAACATCTGTTTTGCCCATCAGGCGAAACATCCACCACACACGGGCCGCACTGAACAGGCCCGCGCCGTCATACACAACAATCTGGTGGCCATCGCCGACACCCATTTTGCGCAGGCGGGACATGAATTTTTCCACGCTCGGCACCATGTGGGGCAATTCGGACCGCTGATCGCTAATGTCATCAATGTCAAAGAACCGCGCCCCCGGAATGTGGGCTGCATCGTATTCTGCGCGGGCGTCGCGATTCATGTCGGCCAGATACCACGACGCATCAATCACCCGCAGGTCGGGATCTTTGAGGTGGTCGGCCAACCATTGGGTTGAAACCAGTGTTTTGGGGTCATCAAGTGCCATGTCAAAACCTGTAGCTTGGGGTTACTTTGTCCCTAAACCTGCCCCTGGCGTTTCGCAAGGTTTCCCATAAAAAAGGAGCGCCGCGGACATGCCGGACGCTCCTTCAAAATGTGTCGGGCCGATTTAGCCTTTGGACATCATATTCTTGATGACGCCACCGATACCGCCGAGTGCTGCGCCGCCTGCGCCGCCACCAGCAACAGCGCCGATCAGCGTTGAGATATCGAAGTTGGAAACTGCGGCCGCTGCTTCTGCACCGCCCGTTGCGTCCATGCCGACCGCGCCGAGGATGGAACCTGCGCCCAAACCGCCAACTGCGCCGAGGATCGTGTTCATCATGCCACCGCCGTTCAGGGCGCCAGCAACTTTGCCAATTATGTTACCGCCAGCCGCACCAGATAGTGCGGGGATCAGCAATCCAAGAATCATTTCCATCAGTCTTTTCCTTCAATTCACGGCCCACGTATTCACCTACGCACACCTCAACCCACCACAGGATGTAATGTGCGCGGGTTAACAGAAGTTAAGGTTCAATCAACAGTGGGAGGTTTGGCGTCGTTTTCCCCGCAATACAGAGGGTTTAGTCGCCGTGGCGCAGCAATCGGGCCTTGTTACGTCCCCAATCACGGGCTGCTTCGGTCGCACGCTTGTCTTGCTTTTGCTTACCCTTGGCGATCGCGATCTTAACCTTCACGCGGCCTTTGTGATTGAAATACATAACCAGCGGGACAAGCGTCATGCCGTCACGTTGGGTGGCCTTCCACATCCGCGCGAGTTCGCGCTTTGACACCAGCAATTTGCGTCGCGCGCGGTCTTCGTGCGGAAACATCGCCTGCTGATAGGGCGCGATATAACTGTTCACCAGCCAAAGTTCGCCATTCTCAACGGCGGCATAACTGTCCGCGATGTTGGATTGGCCCGTGCGCAAGGATTTCACCTCGGATCCGGCCAACAGAATGCCGCACTCGACATCGCTCTCGATCGCGAAATCGTAGCGGGCGCGCCGATTTTCGGCGATAACTTTGTAGTTCGGGTCTGATGCGGGTTTTTTTGCCATAACGTCTTTCAGATAGGGGATGGCAAGGCACACGACAACCCGCATGATTGGGGCTAGGCTACAGCAAATACCATAAGGCCCATTATGACCCGCCCCGTTGTTGACAATAAAACCGCCCGCCGCATGTTTCTGGATCGCCATTTGCTGTTGGGGTCGCGCAGCGGGGCAGGCAAGGGCGATGATCTTCAATCCGTGATCGACCACCTTGGATTTGTGCAGGTGGACAGTGTGAACACCTTGGCGCGCGCCCATGATCTGATCTTGTGGTCACGCCGCCAGCAGTACCGCGCCCCGAACCTGCCCGCCCTGATGAAAACCCGCGGCGCGTTCGAACATTGGACCCATGATGCGTCAGTGATTTCCATGCAGCACTTTGCGATGTGGCGCCACAAGTTCGCAAAAGACAAAGACTTCATGGATCGCCGTTGGGGGGCGTGGCGACGTGACGGATTTCGCGAACAGCTGGATGGAGTGTTGAAGCAAATCACAGACGAAGGCCGCTGTACGTCGATGGATGTCGGCAAAGACGAGGTTAAAGGCAAGGGCGGCTGGTGGGATTGGCATCCATCCAAAACCGCGCTGGAATATCTGTGGCGGTCTGGTGATTTGTCCGTGTGTCACCGAGCAGGGTTTCGCAAAGTCTATGACCTGACAGAACGGGTGATCACGCCTGAACATCTGAACGCGCATGTGCCTGAACCTGACATGATCGATTGGGCGTGCGCATCGGCGCTCAGCCGCCTTGGGTTTGCCACGTCGGGCGAAATCGCTGCGTTCTACGACATCATCTCTCCCGCGCAGGCGAAAACATGGTGCACAGCCGCCCTGAAATCCCAGGCAATAATCGAGGCAGATATTGAATCCGCCGATGGCACATTGCGCACGAGTTTTCTATTCCCCGATACACTGGACCAAACGCCGCCCGAACCGAATGCGCGCGTGCGTCTGTTGTCCCCTTTTGATCCTGCATTGCGCGACCGCAAACGCGCAGAACGCCTGTTCGGGTTCCATTACCGCATCGAAATCTTCGTACCCGCCCCCAAACGCAAATACGGATACTACGTTTTCCCAGTCATGCAGGGCGACCGTTTGATCGGGCGCATTGATACGAAACGCGACGCAGACGCGACCTTGGTCACGGCATTTTGGCCCGAAAAGGGTGTCGCGATGGGCAAGGCCCGCATCACATCCTTGAAAGCCGAAGTTGACCGCGTGGCTACATTTGTTGGCAGTGAATCGGTCAATTGGGCTGAAGGGTGGCTCAAAGAAAATACTTGAACGACGTTCACTCTTATGGCGTCTAGTAAATGAACATAGTTCAATAAATTATTCTGGAGGCGTATCATGGCCCATGTCGTTCAAACCGAAGCCCTTGTCGATGAAGGGATTCTGACCCCTGATCAGGCCAAGATCATCGCGCGTAGGTCGCGGCAAGTCATGGTATCTCTCGCCATCAATTCAGTCCTGTGTTTCGGCATCATTGCCGCGGCTTTAGGGTTCATCAGTCTGTTGGGCGATGCCCTCGCGGTGGCAATCGTGGGTGGGTTTTTCCTTGGTATCGGCGCCACAATTCTTGTCAAAGCCACAGACGTTTATCGCATGTTTGGCATCGCGTCGGCCTTGATCGGATCGGGCATGTTGGTTGGCGGTGCAGCGGCGGAAATAGTCAGCACATCCAGCGATGATCCGCAGGGCTGATCATGCTGGGTCTTGGATTGATCGGCGCGGTCATCACCGCCGCCTTGCATCAAAAGGGGTCTGATCGGACGGGTTTTCTAACCGGCAGCATTTTGCTGATGACCACGGCCATGCACATTGGTGGCCTGTATCTTTGGGCGGGTGACGCTGACCTGCCAGGTGCAATCGTCCCCATGCTTCACCTTTACGTCGCCACGATCACCCTTGCCGTTGGTATTTTCATCGACGTGCGGCTGATCACTGCCCTCGCCATCGTGCCGTTTGCCCAGATGTTGGATACAGGCACGTTCTATTGGCATGCGATGTACGCCTTCTACAGCCCCGAAACCACGCTGAGCATTCTGCAATTGTCTGTTGCCATGGCGGTGTGCGTGGCGGTGTCAGGTATCCTTGTGGATCGTTACCGCCGTCACACCCATATCTTTGGCATTATGGCGTTCATCGTTGCCAATATGTGTTTCCTCGTCGGGACGTTGTGGGGCGATGTTGTGGGCAGCCATATCTGTGGGCCGGGATACCGCGATTACAATCAGGACTGGCAGGCCTACCGCGATGCAGAAGCCGCATTCAAAGACAGCGCATGGGTCATATCAGAACATATGTATTCCATCGTGTGGGCCGTTGTATTGATCCTCGCCGCGTTCTGGTCCGCCACAACGAACCGTCGCGGTATCTTTAACGCGGCCATGACGTTTGGCGGTATCCACGCCTACACCCAAGCGTTTGAGACGTTTTATGACGAACCTCTTGCCTACGTGATTGGTGGATTGGCCGCGATCCCGCTGGCGTGGGGGTTATGGAGGCTCAACACTGTGTTTGAGGACCGCCACTCAATCGCGTCCTGAAACAAAACGGGCGGGGATCATTTCCCCGCCCGTTCATTTTCAAAGGTGTGGATTTTAGTTCAGCAAGCCCGCGTGAACCATCGCCGCGCGCATCCGGTCCTTGGTGCTGTCTTCGAGCCCCGTCAAAGGTGACCGGACCTCGTCGGCACACATCCCTAACAAGGACATGCCGTACTTCGCGCTGACCAAACCCGGTTCGCTAAAGATCGCTTTGTGAAGTGGCATCAAGCGGTCATTGATCGCGAGGGCGGCTGGATAATCCCCTACCAAAGTCGCTTCTTGCATCTGCGCACATAGCGCGGGTGCGACGTTTGCAGTCACCGAAATGCAGCCTATGCCGCCCTGTGCGTTGAAACCGATCGCGGTGGGATCTTCGCCGGACAGTTGGATGAAATCAGTGCCGCATGACAAACGCTGGTTGGGCACGCGCGCCAAATCACCAGTGGCGTCTTTGACGGCGACGATCATGTCGTGCTTGGCCAATTCGCCCATCGTTTCAGGTGTCATGTCCACGACAGACCGACCGGGAATATTGTAGATCACAATCGGTAGGCCGCAATCGGCAGCCGCCGTGAAATGTGCGATCAACCCGCGCTGGGTTGGCTTGTTGTAATAGGGCGTCACGACCAATGCTGCATCCGCGCCAGCGGCCTTAGCTGCCTTTACCAAACGCACAGTTTCCGCCGTGTTGTTTGATCCGGCACCTGCAACAACTGGAAACCGGCCAGCAGCCGCGTCAACAACTGTTTGGACAACTAAATCATGCTCGGAATGGCTCAGCGTGGGGGATTCGCCCGTTGTGCCAACTGGCACTAACCCGTGCGATCCTTGATCCACATGCCACTCGACAAGTTTTTTCAACGTATCGAGATCCAGCTGGCCGTTCGTGAACGGCGTGACAAGAGCAGGGAGAGACCCTTTGATCATGATACGCATCCTTAAATAGAGGGGCCGGAATTGGCCCTTTTGCAGCTGCGTCCTTAGTGGGGTTTTCCGCCTTTGCCAAGTTTGTGAGTTGCGACACGGTTGTGATAGCTTACCTATGTGTCCCAGACACACGTCTTGCGGTACGTATTTTTAAGGAAGACGGATTTGATGAAACGGCTGATTGCACCTGTTCTTGCGTTTTG
>TARA_B110000977_G_scaffold118637_1_pt1 | contig 13059 bp, 17 predicted proteins | sample TARA_B110000977 | Tara Oceans TARA_B110000977 (sample SAMEA4397798) | marine metagenome | biome: Polar Biome; feature: [SRF] surface water layer (ENVO:00010504); material: water (ENVO:00002006), including particulate matter (ENVO:01000060) such as... | depth 5 m | reverse complement strand
CGGGCCTTGTGTACACAGCTGGAGCCAGTAAGTTGTCTTGAAAACTATCTGTTAATGCAGAGGTTTCGTTATTTAAAACACCAGGTATAAGTCTTATGATACTATCACAAAGGATGGCTGCAGCGAGTTCACCTCCAGAAAGAACATAATCTCCTACAGAAACTTCTTTGGTAATAAACATATCTCTAACTCGTTGGTCTACTCCTTTATAATGACCACATAGGATAATGATATTACCACTTAGAGATAAAGTGTTGGCTGTTTTTTGATTGAGTGTTTCTCCATCAGGAGTCATATAAATGACATGATCATATGCTCTCTTTGACTGAAGTTTACTAATGCATTTGTCAATAGGTTCTACCATCATAACCATTCCTGCACCCCCACCATATTGATAGTCGTCAATTTGATTGTAGGAAAGGTCTGTATAATCTCTGAGGTTATGAAAATGTACAGACACAAGTTCTTTTTTAATGGCTCTTTTAAGAATAGAGGCTTCGAAAGGACTTTTTAATAATTCTGGAAGTACGGTGATAATGTCTATTCTCATGGGAGATTATATGCTAAGTATGGTTCACTTATTTTCTGGCCCAAAAGTAGTGAATAAAATTGCTATCTGAGGCCCAACGTTCTCTTTCGTATAGTTTTCTAGCCGGGTTATTGGCAGCAGTCTCCAAAGCCAATCCTTTGTATCCATTTTTAACACAATGTTTTTTAGCTTTATTTAAGAGCTGAGTGGCAATTCCATGGCCCCTGTGCTCTTTTACAACAAATAGATCATTCAATATTAAGAACTTCTCTAAGCTGACTGTAGAGTAAGTAGGGTAGAGTTGTGTGAAGCCTACTATTTTATTGTTAATAAGGGCTATATAGATGGTGCTTTGATTTTTTCGATACCGATCCTTTAGAAATTTATAAACCTTTTTTGGATCGGTTTCTTGTTCGTAAAAAACCCTGTATTGATCTAAAAGGGCAGAAAGTTCTTTTAGCCTATTCCGTGTTGTTTTTTTTATTTTTATTGAATGCCTCATTTTTTTTGAAGCTGTTTTTCTAATTCAAGTATTTCTCTTTTTAGTTTTAGCTCTCTGTTCAGTCCCTTTTTTTTGTTTGATTCTATGGATTTCTCTGAGGTCTCTATTGCAGCAAGGAGATTTGCTTCAATTTTTGAGCTAGATAGATAGTGTGTAAAGAGAAAGATACCGCTTAGAATTAAAGAAATAAGTAGGGTATAATTAATTGTAAAAAAGAGTGTTTTGTTAATGTTGGCACCAAGAAAATAAATAATATTCTCGTTTGTATTTTTTTCTGTTAGTTCTTTTTTGAGGATTTTATTTTCATTGCCAACTTCTTGAAGCACTTTTTTGAGTGTGTTCAATTCTGTCTTGTAACTATTGAGGACAGTGCTTTTGTATATTAAACTGTCTTTAAGGTGTTCTTTAAAAGCGATCAGGTATCTTCTTTTGATTACCTCAAAAGGAACGCTATCTGTTGTATAGTTTTTTCCATTGTTCAATATTAACTCAAATTGATTTTCGAGATTGGTATTTAGTTCTTTTTTAGATCTGGAGATGTCTCTTTGGGTTTGAGAATATGTTTCATGGTGAATGAAGAGGACCATGATAAGACTAAAAAGGGTTTTCATAAAAATAATAAGTTTTGGTAAATATAACCTAAAATGTAATTTCATGAAAACCCTTGATTGTTAGCGGTTTAATGATTATTGAAATAGGAGTCGTTCTCGCGCTCCATTTTCATTGATCATACTAATACTTGTTCGGTTAAATTTATTAATATTTTGAAATAATTCAGTGACGTTATCAATATTGATAATAATCTTGTCGTCACTAGAAACAACCACTTTACCAATAAGATCATAGTTTTCATATGCGATAGGCACACCAATGATTTTAACCTCATTTTTTATTTTGAAGCGTTTCTGATCTTCAGGACTTAAATTTTTCACTGTAAAGACAATGGTTGGCAGTAGTGCTTTTTGTTTTTCTTTTTATACAACCTTGAAGTCACTTAATTCACCATTCCTAGACACCTTTATTACAACAGCATCCTGAGGTCTTTTTAAGGTCAGAGAATGTCTTTATTTCTAAATATTCTACCCCATAATTAGAAGACAGTAATTCTGGAGATGTAATGATAGAAATTCTAAGCACTGCTTTTTTTATGGCACCAAATTCCATAATATCTTGTACTACTTTTCTTGCTGTATTACTCGGCACAGCAAAAGAGTAGTCTATATAGGAGCCAGTTTGTGAGCTTATAGCCATCTGAATATATGATTACTCCAGATCCAGACCCCATTTGAGAATTAAATTTGTATTTAAAAAAATATTTAAATGCTTTATTATTGGTTAAACTTACTTCTTTTAAGGTTTTAACATGCACTATAATGAATTGTTTTTTCAGCTGTAATGCTGAAATCCGAAAGAGATTCATTGGTGCTTAGGTAATTATAATTAGCAGGTTTAAATTGAGCTGAATTGGCTGTTGTTAATGGAGCAATCTCTATTGGCAATAATCTGTTTTGAATAAAATCACCAGAAAAGCCACCTATAATTTCAGCTGCGAATATTGGAAATATTTTTTCCATAATTATTTAATATTTAAAGATTACACGTCAAAATCATAAAAACACTCTTAGCTACTTTTTAATTTAACGGAGCTTTAACTGCTAAAAAAACCTTAATTAATTGAGTATATTTGGAGGTATAAATTCATTTTAATGACACTTACTTTTTACAAATACCAAGGTACTGGAAATGATTTTATCATTTTTGACAACAGTACAGGTCAATTTCCTAAAAACGATAATGCGCTTGTCGCTAAACTTTGTGATAGAAAGTTTGGTATAGGTGCAGACGGCCTCATGCTTTTAGAAACTGAAAAAGATTTTGATTTCAAAATGGTCTACTATAATTCAGATGGAACAGAGAGTACCATGTGTGGTAATGGAGGTAGGTGCTTGGGTGCGTTTGCACATTCAATAGGTGTTATTGGAAATAAGGGTTCTTTTATTGCTATAGATGGCTCACATGAGGTAGAGGTAACAGGTAATCAGGTGATTTTAGGAATGAAAAAAGTTACTGAAGTTCAAAACAAAGGCAAGTATTTCTTTTTGGACACAGGTTCTCCTCACCATGTTCAGTTTGTTTCTGACACAGAAAAAGTAAATGTGAATGATCAAGGGGCTAAATTGAGGTATGGAATGTATGGAGCGCAGGGTGCAAATATTAACTTTGTGTCATTAGATCCAAATGGTGGGCACAGTATTAGAACATACGAAAGAGGGGTAGAGGGAGAAACCTTGTCTTGTGGTACGGGTGTTACCGCAGCGGCTATAGCCATTCATGAGCAAAACAGCGCGTATGTTTCTCCTGTGGAATTGCATACTAAAGGGGGTGTGCTTAAGGTTCATTTCACTAAAAATGATCAGGTATATTCAGAGCTCTCTCTAGAAGGGCCTGCTGAATTTGTTTTTAAAGGGGAAATAAGCATTTAAGATGCTTGTACTTAGAAATATAAAATCCGAAGATCTTGATTTTCTTTCCAATGTAGAGAATAATCCAGAAAATATGGTCTATGGAGATTATCATGAACCTTATTCATTAGATGTTCTTCGGGATTATATTGCTAACGCTTCAATGACTATATTTTTATCTGGTCAATATAGGTATGTTATTGAGAATGATAAGCGAGCGGTGGGTTTTGTAGATTTGTTTGATTATTATGCTCAGGATGCAAGCGCTTTTGTGGGTATTATTATAGATCATCCTTTCAGAGGGAAAGCATTGGCTAAAAATGCATTGATGTTTTTAGAGCGTGAGGTAGCAAATAAATGGAGCATTGAAAGATTAAGAGCCAAAGTGTTTTTCGATAATACCATAAGTATCTCATTGTTTAAAAGGCTAGGTTATAAGGAAATCAAAAATTGTTTGGAAAAGGACTATGAGGGGGTAATTAAAAAAGTATTGATTTTAGAAAAAATAATAAAATGAATTACAGAAAAAAAATAGGTATTGCTGTAGTGCTATTGGTGTTTTTTATAGGTGCTGCTTTTAGCGGATATGTGTATTGGGCTATATTTTCACCCAATACATCATTTGAAACACCAACGGTTTCTATTTATATTCCCACCAATACAAACTACACTACCCTTAAAAATACTTTAACGTCCAACCTATTAAATGAAGACAGTTTTTTTAAGGTGGCTAGGCAAAAAGGGTATCTCAATTCTGTAAGGGGAGGTAAGTTTTTATTATCCAAAGGGATGAATAATAATGAAATAATAAATGTATTGCGTTCAAAGCCAAGTACTATTTCATTATCGTTTAACAACCAAGAGCGTCTTGAAGATTTAGCTTTAAGGGTGTCTGATCAAATAGAAGCTAAAGCTGAAAGTTTATTGTGGGCATTTAAAGACTCTTTGTTTCTCACTCAGAATGGATTTAATAGTGAAAATGCTTTGTCTATGTATTTGCCAAACACTTATGATTTTTTCTGGAATACTTCTGCAGAAAGCTTTAGGGACAGAATGTTAAAGGAGTACCGCAGATTTTGGAATTTAGAAAGACTAGCTAAGGCGAAAAATCAAGGTTTGTCTCCCTTAGAAGTAATTCATTTAGCTGCAATAGTTCATAAAGAATCGGTTAAAAAGTCAGAGAGACCAAGAGTTGCTGGTGTCTATCTGAATAGAATTAAAAAGGGTATGAAGCTGCAAGCAGACCCCACAGTGATATTTTCTATTAAGTATAAATCAAGAGATTTTAATCAAGTGATTAAGCGGGTATTGTATAAAGACCTTAAGGTAGACGCTCCTTTTAACACTTATTTATATTCGGGAATTCCTCCAGGCCCAATATTTATGCCAGACATTTCTGCTATTGAGGCTGTTTTGAATCCAGAATCTCATAACTATTTGTATTTTGTGGCGGACACCCAAAATTTTGGGTTTCATATTTTTGCAAAAACACTACAACAACACAACATAAATAAGAAGCAATACGTGAATTGGTTAAATAGAAAAAATATAAAAAGGTAATTGTAAACAGCTAATAATGAGTTGATTAGTCAACTAAGATTAAAAAAGCCTATATTTGCACGAAATTTAGCAATAGCAGTTGTTTTAATTTATTTTATGCAAAAAGGTTTTAGAACGTTTATTTCATTTTTGATTGTCCTGGTTCTTTCAGGGTTTAGAAACTTGGCTCCAGTGGTTAAGCCCATTCCAAAATCTAATTTGGTCGTTGATATTTTGGATTACAAAGCCTCCATTTCTACTTTTGAGTCTTCAAGCTTTATGATTCCTTTTACAGGTAATAACTATGTAGGATTTAAGGAAGCATTGGCTTTTAAAGAATCTCAAGGTAAATACCATTCTATAAATACCCTTGGTTATCTTGGAAAATATCAGTTTGGAAAAAGCACCTTAGCTTTTTTTGGTCAATTTAATACCCAGTGTTTTATACAGGATGCAGCTTTACAGGAAAAGATTTTTTATCACAATACTGCTAGGAATAAATGGATTCTAAGAAGAGATATAAAGCGCTATGTGGGTTCAAAAATGAATGATATAGTCATTACAGAATCTGGAATACTTGCCGCTGCACACTTAGCAGGTGCAGGAAATGTAAAAAAGTACCTTCGTTCTTGGGGTGATTTGAACTTTTCAGATGCTTATGGAACAGATATTGAAGATTATTTAACCAAATTTTCTGGTTTTGATCTAGCGGAAGTTACAGCTAGAAAGAAAGTCCAGTTCCAATAGGGTTTTTCGCCATTAAATTCGTCTAATTATTTTCCTATAATAAATATACAAGGTCTCTTGTGTAGTTCTGGTTTGTTCTTTCTCCAATAAGTAACAGGGGCAGTTTTAATAAAAGCGTTGGCCAAACTTATGTCACAAGCGATACATAAATTTGTGCTACTTTGAAGTTGTTTAGACAAGCTGTCAAACATAGCATTGTTTCTATACGGGGTTTCTATAAAAAGTTGGGTTTGGTCTTTTTGCAAGGCCAACTGTTCAAGTTGTTTAATAGACTTAGCACGCTCTTGAGTATCTATAGGTAGGTATCCGTTAAAAGCAAAACTTTGTCCATTAAATCCACTGGCCATTAAAGACAGTAAAATTGAAGAGGGACCTACTAAAGGAATGACTGAAATCTCTTTTTCGTGTGCTATAGCAACAATATCTGCTCCTGGATCTGCAATACCAGGACAACCTGCTTCAGAGATAACACCTACATTCTCTCCCTCAAGGCAAGGGTTTAGATAAGATGGAAGTACAGAGAAATCTGTAAATTTATTAAGGGTTTCTATATTTAGACTTCCTTGAACTTTTTTAGGACAAATTTTCTTTATAAACCTACGGGCAGTTTTTTCATTTTCTACTATAAAATAAGTGGTTTCTTCAATGATTTTTTTCACAGATAACGGAAGCACTTCCAAAGGTTCATTGTCCCCTAAAGTGGTAGGAATTAGATATAAAGCCCCTTTGATTGGCTTGTCGTTAGATGCAATCATTATGTGGTATTAGTCGTAAATTAAAAAAAGGAAATTAAGAAAATTTCTTAGTCAAGTCCTCAATGTATTTCTTAAACTGCTTGTCTGTTTCCGCTAAATTGTCAACGGTCTTACACGCGTGAAGTACAGTAGCATGGTCTCTTTTTCCAATTTGAGTGCCAATACTTGCCAAAGATGCTTTTGTAAATTTCTTTGCAAAAAACATGGCCAATTGTCTGGCTTGAACAATGTGTCTCTTTCTGGTTTTAGATTGCAGGGTTGTGACATCCATTTCAAAATAATCGGATACTACTTTTTGGATGTAATCTATAGAAACCTCTCGTTTTGTGTTTTTGACAAATTTTTCTACAATTTGTTGTGCTAAATCTATGGTAACTTCCTTTTTATTAAAAGAAGATTGAGCGATCAGGGATATAATGGCCCCTTCTAACTCCCTTACATTTGTTTTGATATTTTTAGCTACATAATCAATGATGTCCTCAGACATTTCCACACCATCTTTGTAGAGTTTATTTTTTAATATTGAAACCCTCGTCTCAAAGTCTGGTGTTTGCAATTCAGCAGATAATCCCCATTTAAATCGAGACAGCAAACGCTGCTCAATGTCTTGCATGTCTACAGGTGCTTTATCAGAAGTGAGTATGACTTGTTTTCCGTTTTGGTGTAAATGATTAAAGATGTGAAAGAATACATCTTGGGTACCAGATTTTCCAGACAGGAATTGAACGTCGTCTATGATTAATACGTCAATTAACTGATAAAAATGAATGAAATCATTTCTAGTGTTTTTCTTAACGGATTCAATATATTGTTGTGTGAACTTTTCTGCAGAAATATAAAGGACTGTTCTCTCTGGATACTTGTCTTTTATTTCAACCCCAATAGCATGCGCTAAATGTGTTTTTCCTAATCCAACACCTCCAAAAATCAAGAGGGGGTTAAACGAAGTTCCTCCAGGCTTATTGGCAACAGCCATACCCGCAGATCTTGCCAATCTATTTGAATCTCCTTCTAAGAAATTATCAAAACTGTAATTAGGATTTAATTGAGATTCAATTTTTATATTTCTAATTCCAGGAATTACAAAAGGATTTTTGAGTTCTGGACTTTTAGATTTAAAAGGAACATCTATTTCTTGAGGTGCATGGTAAGACCTATTTGAACTAGGTATTTTCTCAGTGAAAGGTTCCCTGTTTCCGTAAGTGTTTTCCATTCTGATGATGTACACCAGTTTAGCACTTTCGCCCAAAGATTTGGTTAAAGCAACCTTAAGTAGCTTCACATAATGTTCTTCTAACCACTCATAAAAGAATTTGCTAGGAACTTGAACACTTAATGAGTTGTCTGCTAATTTTACTGGCTTAATAGGTTCAAACCAAGTTTTAAACGCCTGAGGTTGTATGTTATCCTTTATAAAGGAAAGACATTCATTCCATACAGCGTTAGCATCAGTACTCATTATTTTGTTTAGGTATTTAGGTTATTTTGTAAACTTAACAGTGGCTATTGAACCACAATCACTGGTAAGATTTTAGGATGACAAATATGTGAACAAAAAACTTAAAAAAAAAACGAATGGGGGTTGATTATTTAGTTTTTTTTGTTCATTATGTCATTTCAAAACTTAGGGAGTTAAATATAGAATTTAATTTTAAATAACCATGGCAATAACGACAAAAAAAAATATTGAGATTAGATATGGAGAAACAGATCAGATGGGTGTGGTGTATCATGGGAGTTATCCGGCTTTTCTTGAAATAGGTAGGATTGATTGGTTAAAGCAGATGGGATTTTCTTATGCAAAGATGGAAAAAGATGGTTTTATATTGCCAGTTATATCTCTAAATATCAATTTTAAAAGATCGCTTTTCTTTGGAGAAATTTTAAAACTAGAAACTAGCTTAACGGCAGTGCCTAAAGTTAAAATTAGTTTTGAGTACATGCTTTATAATGACCAAGACTTACTAGTGGGAACAGCAGCCACAACATTGGCTTTTTTAGACAAACAAAGCAATAAACCAATAGCTTGTCCTGCAAATCTTTTAAAAGTGATTCAATCTAATCTTTAGGTGAAAAGCCCACTGGATTTTATTATTTTAATCAATATTTGCTAGCTTTTCAAAGTGGCATATTCTTGATTCTGTGGCTTTTTCTTCAAAACTTTTGCTTCTAGATTGAGACAGCGAAATCTTCATTTTACAGATGTTTTCAATTACTTGATCTAAGATAGTTCCTTTTTCTGCTTGTACGATTCTAAGGACGCCATGCATTTTTGAATAAGGAAATTCAAGTAGGTAAAGATCTTTAATTTCTGTAGTAATTATTTTAGCCTGTTCCAAAGCACCTTTTGCAGCAGCTTTATAGGCGGTTATAAGGCCTCCGGGGCCTAATTTTACGCCCCCGAAAACACGGACAACTACAATGGCAATATTGGTGAGTTCAAAAGATTGTATTTGTCCATAAATAGGTGCTCCAGCTGTATTGTTTGGCTCACCGTCGTCATTTAATTTAAAGCTGGGATGGTTTACCCCTAATTGCCAAGCATAGCAAAAATGATTTGCATTTGAATAGCGTTCTTTTAAGGTGTTAATTTTTTCTTCAAGCGCTTCTTTGCTGGACAATGGAAATGCATGGCCGTAAAATTTACTTTTCTTCTCTTTAAAAAGATAAGCTTCATTAGGTTCAGATATGGTTTTAAAATATTGGCTCAAATCAAAGTGGTTTTGAGAGGGTACTTTTTATAAACTTTCAATATGGTGTTATCTAAGGACTCTTCACTGCTCAAAGTTGCATTGAAGCTTGGCGCTTTCACCCCTTCATTAATATTTCCATTAGTTTCAAATAGCCTTATTTCGTCCCAAAGGCCAGTATATAAAAAAAGATTCAAAGTTTTTGCACCCCCTTCTACAATGACACTACTTATTTTTTGTTCAAAAAGGGCAGCAGATATTTGTTTAGATAGTTCTTTATTGAAATCAATTGGCAGGTAGTGAATGTTTCTAACCTTTAGAATGGATGGCGCGTGTTTAAGGCCTACAAGGCAATAAATTTTTTCATGGATGCCAAATAAACTTCTGTCTGTTGGCACACTCAAATCTTTGTCTATGTATATAGGAATAGGTGCTTCTCCGTGCCAAAGTCTTGTGTCTAACCTAGGGTTGTCGTGTAAAAGCGTATTTGCGCCAATTAAAATGGCATGCTCTTCACTTCTCCATTGATGCGACCTTTGTTTGGCTAGTAAAGAGGAAATCCAATAGGGGGTTCTGTTTTTAATTGGTGGAGCAATAAAACCATTTGTTGTTTGTGCCCATTTTAAAATAAAATAAGGGCGTTTGGCTATCTGATTGATCAAGAATCTCTTGTGAAGCGCTATGCAATCTTTTTCAAGAACTTTAGTAATTACTTTTGTCCCTGCCTTTTCGAGAATTTCCCTGCCTTTTCCTGCCACTTTAGGGTTAGGGTCTAATACACCAATTACTACCAAAGGAATGTTATGAGAAGTGATTAAATTGGCGCAAGGAGGTGTGTTTCCATAATGTGCGCAGGGTTCCAAAGTAACGTAAAGCGTACACTGGGATAATATACTTTTATCTTTAACTTGATTAATCGCATTTACCTCGGCGTGTGGGCCAGGGTAAGGACTTGTAATCCCTTGGGCAATTATTTTGTTTTCATGAATAATAACACAGCCAACCATTGGGTTTGGAAAATGAGATTTCAACCCATTTTTGGCACCTGAAATGGCTCTAGACATGTATTTTTCGTGTATCTTCACCAAGCAAAAATACTACAATTAAAATAGATTATTTTAGGACATTAGTTCAATGGAAATTAGATTTATTAAGCCTTCAGATAATGCCGCTCTGGCTCAGGTAATTAGAACAGTTTTGGTAGATTTAGGTGTTCCTAAAGTAGGTACTGCTTACGCAGACAAAGTATTGGATTCAATGTATGAAAATTATCAATCTGCCCAGCATGCTTATTTTGTAGTTGAAGATCAGGGAGTTATTTTGGGAGGAGCTGGTGTAGCACCATTGCAGGATTATAAAGGACCTGTTTGTGAACTTCAGAAAATGTATTTTTTATCTGAAATAAGAGGTAAAGGCTTGGGAAGAAAAATGATCAACAAATGCATTGAACAAGCCAAGATTTTTGGTTTTGAGCAATGTTATTTAGAGACCATGCCTTATATGGAAGCTGCGCAAAAATTATACAATAAAATGGGCTTTAAATACTTAGATGGCCCCATGGGGAATACAGGACATTTTTCTTGTCCAGTTCATTTAATCTTAGACTTATAGTGCTGTTAAAAGATTTTAAAACATATTTCGAGAAGGAGTTAAGTGACTTATTTAATTTAGAAGAGGTACGCCACTTTTTCTATATCCTTATAGAAGATTTATTGAACGAAAATAGATTCGTTTTGGCTGTTAAGCCAGATTATACGCTTTCAGCCCATCATTTAACTGCCTTTAAAAACGCTTTAAAAGGCCTAAAAAAGAAGGTCCCCATTCAATATATTACTGGTGTGGCTCATTTTGGAGATTTAACTTTAAAGGTAAACGAAGCGGTGCTTATCCCCAGGCCAGAAACATTAGAACTAATCTCATATATAAAAGATAGCTTCAAACATTCCCCTCCTAAAACGATCTTAGATATTGGTACAGGAAGTGGTTGTATTCCAATCTCCCTTTCCCAAGCGTTTCCAAACGCTCGTATAACAGCGATAGATGTCAGTGAAAAGGCTTTGGCAGTAGCCCGTGAAAACGCTCAAAAATATAAAAGCACTATAAAATGGACATTAAAAAACATACTTTCTGAGAAATCTTTGGATCAGAAATATGATTTAATAGTGTCTAATCCACCTTATGTAAGGGCGCTTGAAAAAATAGAAATGTCTAAAAATGTCTTGGAATATGAACCTGAACTTGCCTTATTTGTGACAGATAAAGAGCCCCTTATTTTTTATAAGAAAATTAGTGAGCTAGCCTTTGATTTTTTATCAGAAGATGGACTTTTGTTTTTTGAGATAAATGAATACCTTGGAAATGAAACAACTACGCTAATTGAAAAAATTGGCTTTAAAAAAATTGTCCTGAAACAGGATATGTATTTGAAAAATAGATTGATCATGGCAAAAGTAACCGCATGAACCCAAGTGAAAGAATAAAAGAGCTCATTCGTATTATTGAACAGCACAACCATTCGTATTATGTGTTGAATGCTCCAGTTATATCCGACTATGAATACGATATGCTCTACAAGGAGTTAGAGCAATTAGAGCTTATGTATCCAGATGAAAAAGCATCTAATTCTCCAACGCAGCGTGTAGGAAGTGTTGTAAAAGGATTTGACACAGAGCTGCATACACAAAGGATGTATTCTTTAGATAATTCCTATAATAAAGAGGATTTATACGAATGGGTATCTAGATTGAAAAAAGTGCTCGGGGAAACTCCAATAGAGTACACTTGTGAGCTCAAATACGACGGAGCTTCTATTAGTCTCACCTATGAAAAGGGTCAATTAACAAAGGCGCTTACCAGGGGAGATGGAACCCAAGGAGATAATGTAACTACAAATATTAGAACTATAAAATCAATTCCATTGTCCCTAAAGGGAGATTACCCGCCTTTTTTTGAAATAAGAGGAGAAGTCGTTTTGCCTTTTAAAAATTTCAAAAAATTAAATGATTTAAGGATTTTTAATGGTGAAGAACCTTTCATGAATCCTAGAAATACCGCTTCTGGAAGTTTGAAAATTCAAGATCCTGCCATAGTCTCACAAAGAGGTTTGGATTGTTTGTTGTATCAATTGGCAGGAGAATTTCCTCAAATTAATACCCAGTTCGACTTTTTGGAAAAAGCAAAATCGTGGGGTTTTAAGGTGCCAAATACAGCCAAAAAGAGTAGTAGTATTGAGGAGGTATTGAAATTTATCTCATTTTATGATACCGCCAGACACGATCTGCCATATGAAACTGATGGGGTAGTGGTAAAAGTAAATTCCTTAGACTTTCAAGCGGAATTAGGTTATACTGCAAAAAGTCCAAGATGGGCCATGGCGTATAAATTTAAGGCAGTTTCTGTTGAGAGTGAATTAGAATCCATCGATTATCAAGTGGGTAGAACAGGCGCAATTACACCAGTGGCAAATCTCAGTCCAGTATTGCTTGCAGGAACAGTAGTTAAAAGGGCCTCTCTGCACAATGCAGATCAGATTGAAAAACTAGATATTAGAATTGGAGATACAGTGTTTGTTGAAAAAGGGGGGGAAATTATACCAAAAATAACAGGCGTAGACTTATCAAAAAGATCCTTAAATGCTTCACCCTTACAGTATATTACCCACTGCCCTAAATGCAATAGCCCACTTCACCGAGTAGCTGGAGACGCAAAACATTTTTGCTTGAATGAGCGAGAATGTCCACCTCAAATTATTGGAAAAATCAGTCATTTTATATCTAGAAAAGCATTAGATATAGATGGGCTAGGGGAAGAAACTGTCTCACTATTGCACGAAAAT
>TARA_B110000977_G_scaffold186232_1_pt1 | contig 13080 bp, 9 predicted proteins | sample TARA_B110000977 | Tara Oceans TARA_B110000977 (sample SAMEA4397798) | marine metagenome | biome: Polar Biome; feature: [SRF] surface water layer (ENVO:00010504); material: water (ENVO:00002006), including particulate matter (ENVO:01000060) such as... | depth 5 m | reverse complement strand
CCCTCGACGCCCTCCTTCTCGCACCGGCGGTGCAACGCTTCAAAGTTCCGGAACCGCCTAGGGACGACCCACTCCCTTTTTTGGTTGTCAGTAGTACTATCGCCAGTCACCGCATCGCTAGCAACCGTAACCCGCACCGTGTAAACCGCGTACGCGCTCGCGCCTTTGCCCGCGATGTGCGCCTCCGTGACGCGGACGGAGATTGAATTAAAATCGGCACCGAAAATATCCCCAGAACTCGTGGACGGCTCTTCGTCGTCCGAGACGTACATAGAGCTTGACCGAGAGTGACCGATCGATTCCACCGTTTCATTTTTATTTTCATCGGTGCCTCTGAAAGCATGCAGTGACGATTGTGACCGGCGGTGCGGGGAGCCTGGGGTAGCAGTTAGGGTATCAGTTACAGGTTGCACGTGCGTCAGAGGCGCCGACGTTTCATTCGTTTTCTCCTTCGCGGCGGCGATGTCGTCTTCCGCAGCGAGCATCAAGTTCAGCCCTCTGTGCGCCCAAGTCGGCGAGAAAAAACCTAAAAGGGGTTTTAATAAGTACCCGACGAGCATCTCCCTGGCTAACGGATGTAGCAGCAGGTTGGTTTTCGTGCTATCACCCGTTTCGGACAACAAAGCCGTGGTTATACCTTCGCACCGCTTTGACAGTTTGTGCGAGGCGTATTTTTCCAGCATTTGCAAAGGATCTTTTGGTATACTATCTGGACTCGCTTCAGATAGCTCTTCAATCAGCTCTTTTAAAAGAAACCCAGCCATAGCTTTGTCTGTTTCTTTCGGAGTGAGCCTGACGTAATTGTCCACTCCACTGTCACTCACCATCGTTCGTTTCGCTTCCCGAAACCTCTCCAACTCGTTGGCGACGATTTTCGGAATCGTTTCCAGACACAAATGAGCGAGGTTAACGTTCCGCGTTCGATGCGCCAGCTCCGCGAACACAATATCAAGAACCCGTGACACGTGGTGCGGGAACTGCGTGTCGCTCGTGAGTGGGGCGTACCACAGCTTCACCACGAACTCGGTGACGATTTTGTCCCTCAACGAGGACCAGGTGCCGAGGAGACCGGGGGATGAGGGGTTGGGGATTGCATTTCCAGACGGCGACGGATTATTTTGCGAACGCGCATCGACGTCTCCGTTCTCATCCTTTTCGTTGTCATCCGTACCGTACGTCTCGAACCTCCCCAACAGCTCACGAAGCTCAGTTTCCTTTTTCGATAACGTGTGGGATGGGAATTCAGATGATGTCTCAGTAACTGAAGACGTCGCGTCCGCTGTCGTGTCTTCATTCGCATTTGAATCTAACTTCTCAGTGCAATTGGAAAACGCATTATATAATGTGGTACCCTTTCCATCAACCCTCGTGCCCGGCGTATCCCCTGGTTTTTGTCTCGTAAGGCTTACGTGGAACCTTGGTATGCGCGTGTCCCACCGTAGGTCGAAACGCACACCCGCCAAGACGTGCGTCGCCCACACCACGACCAACGCGAGCGGCAGGTTTTTAACGAAGTTTTGGCGAGCCACAAAAGACAAAACAAATGACAACACCAATGACGCGAGCACGAGACCCAGCAACGCACCCAAAACGGACCGCATCACGGTCATATCTCGGGACATTGCACTCATCACGGCCGGCTTGACGCGCTCCCGTAAACCACAGCGTCCCCAACGTGCCTGGGCCGCCGCCCGTCGTCCCGCCCGAGGCGCACCGCACGAATGGTTTTAGCAACTGTGTGTTTCTCCTTCGCGAGTTCGCGGAAATTTTGAGAGAATAATGAGAAGAGAGTTTCCGTTTTCGAGTGACTGTTTGCCACTGCGGTGTTGAACTCGAACTAGCGACTTTGTCGTTCTCACAAAAGTCCACGCGAGTCGCGGCATCTCGTGCTCCCAACTGCCCCTCATTCGTCGCGCGCGCGCCGCACGACCGCGAGACAGGTTTCTCGCGCGTTTGCGAGTGACAAGACCGCAGGTTCTCGTTCACGTGTACGAACGCACGTCTCGTGAGAAGGCGTCTCTCGCTTGACCACCTCAACGGTTGAACGCGGTGGAAGATCTGAGAGAAAGGAGCTACGAACACCCGTGGCTCCATGGCGCAGGCCCCGATGCAGGCCAAGCTGGTACGTAGCGCGGATGACACGTCTCCTGATATGTCTCGTAAGAGCATCGACTAAAAACAAACCAACGGACCACAACGATGGCACGACACACACGCCACTCGAGTCGCGCACCAGAAAACACAAAGTGGGGAACACGTGTTCGGTTTTTTTGTTTTTTGAGATCACAAAGAGCCATTCATCGAAGCAGACCCTGACCTATCCTCACCTATCAACTCACCCTATCACCCCTATCACCCCTATCAACAGGTCCTCCTCGGCGATATGGGCGCGGGAAAGTCTAGTTTAGTCCTCCGGTTCGTGAAGGGTCAGTTTTTCGATTACCAGGAGTCGACGATCGGCGCCGCATTCTTGACGCAAACCGTGAGCACCGACGACGCCGTCGTCAAGTTTGAAATCTGGGACACCGCGGGGCAGGAGCGGTACCACTCCTTGGCGCCGATGTACTACCGAGGCGCAGCCGCGGCGATCATCGTGTACGATATTCAATCACAGGCTAGCTTTGCTCGGGCGAAGAGCTGGGTACGGGAGTTGCAGAGACAAGGCAACGCGCAGCTATTTACAGCTCTCGCTGGGAACAAATGTGACAAGGAAGAGACGAGAGAGGTGTCCACCGCGGAAGCGCAAGCTTACGCGGAAGAGAACGGCCTTCATTTCGTCGAGACGAGTGCGAAAAACGCACAGAACGTGAACGAGTTGTTTTACGAGATTGCCAAGAAGCTGCCCCGACAAGCGGCGGGGGGCAGTGGCGGTCAAGGAGCGCCCGGCGTCGTCCTGGACGCCGACCGAAGAGGCGAGAAACCCAAAACGCAGTGCTGCTGAGTTATAACTCGACAATCGCAGGGACTATAGGGATAATGTGAGTACACCATGTAAGGAAGTAGGGTACATTGTAAGAATCGAAGAGTTAAGAAGGATTCGTATGAGTATTGTGTCTCGAAGCGATGACTACGTTAATCTTTTCTATTAATCTTTCTACGCATCATCTCATCCCTACCCTACTTCCCTCGTTTCCGTTTCGAGGGCATTTCGGTTACCGGTTCGTTTACCGGTTCCTTACCTGCTCCAACCCTGGGCTGTTCTGCGTTCTGCGCTTCCAACTCCGCGTGCAGCTTCTCAAACACGTTCGTCTTTCCCTTCGTCGCAAGGTTTGCCGCGCCCACTTCAAGCAGGGAATCGACCATCCCCCGGGTGGGGCACTTTCCTTCGTCCACCAGCGTAACCGCGGTGACGGGCAACAGGGTGTTTGATCCGTCCGCGTCGTCTTGTCGTTTCTGCTCCTGCGCTGCTTGCCGTAAGTTGGGCAAACTCGCCATGTAGTCATCCAGCTTCTTCAGAATACGTTCCACATCAATGTTCGCCGCGTTCGCTTCCAAAATCTCCTGGCACTGATGCACTTCCCAGATCGTCTTCTCAAGAGCCTTGCCCACGGGGGTAGCGGACATTGTGGGTTTAGGGTTTAGGTTTAGGGTTCACGTGCCTTCGACACCGAGGGAACGCCGAACCGACCCGCCCCGGAGGTGTCCGCGGGAGTGAGTCTGGGGAAGGGCGGGCCACAGAGGAGGGATTCGCTCCCGAGAATTTTGGGGCTAACAAAATGGCAAAACGCGTTTTTGCCTGACTGTTAAGTCATACAAGAGGGGAAATAAAGTTCGCGACACAAAAGAACGAAACGCACGTCCTCCTCGCCATTACAAGTCGCGCAACCTCTCCCGTTCGAGGCGGTCACGTCACTTCCGTGATGTTCTCCTACACACACAGCCCGTCCACGGGTTTCGTCCCCGTTCGCGCGGACGCGCTTGACAACCACGCGCAGCTCAGTAACCTCGACGAAGATGAGAACCCCGTCGTGGTTCCGAGAAGAGCGGTGACGTTAGATGAGCTCGCCGCGGAGAAGCGAATGCTCGGAGCTGCCAAGAACACGCGGGGCACTAACCGCAGGGCGTTCGGAGACCTGTCAAACTCTGGAATCTCTTCCCGAGGTGGCAAGCGCACCGGCGAACACAGAAGCATCTCCGGCTCCGCGAGAAGTGTCGCGGCATCCGATGCGAGTACGTTACAGATGCAGATGGACTGGAGCACCTTGAGCAAGGATGAGATATCGGCGATCCAGGCGCAGCGAAGGCGTAACGCGAACAACGGATCACGCGCGTGCGGCTTGACTGACGAGGTTTCACCCAGAACCCCGAACGTGGAGAGCCCCGCGGATTCGTGCGTCACGCGGGACACTGATGATACGGTCCCTCCCGGCGCATTGACAATTCAGCGAGCAAACTACGCGGCTAGACACTTCGACGACATGGAGATGGAGCACATGAGGCAGCAAGGATATAGCACTCATAACGGTTCATACCACCACCACCACCACATGACCTACGAAACAAACTTACGTAAGTTGCTGTTGTGGAGGGACACGAGCCGCTCGGCGTTTGTGTTTCTCTCCGGGATTATTGGTTTAACCATGTGCAGAGCGCCCGGGTTCATTTTATCCAGGGTACCGGTGAACCCCGTGGTTGTATTGTCATACGTGTGCATGGCGTACGTGTCGCGTGCTAACTTGCTAGCCACTGTGTTTTCCAACCGGAAACACGGCTTCGGAATCAACGTAGAGTACGCGAAACAATTCGCGGAGACGTTCGCGATGGGAATCAATAAAATCACCGACGCGCACGATGACGTTTTGTCCGGGCGCGACAACTTGAAAGTGTTGACGCTTTTTACCAGCCTGTATTTGATCGTGCAGCTCGGGAAATATTTGAACTCGACGTGGTGGACGTTGTTCACGCTGTGGTGTGGCGCGTTCTCGGTGTTCAAATTTGGGGAGTGGCGCTCAGAGTGGATCGGGATTGCAAAAGATTTTTTGCGCCGTGAAATTTTGTCCCGATTTTACAATCAGCCCGCGGAACGACGATGGGCTGTCGGAGTGGTAACAGCCGGTGTTTCGTTTTACGTCAGCTCGTTTGAGTTCCGCATTGTGTTAGGCTTCGCATCCTTCGTGGCGCTTCGGTTCTGGAGAGAGAGCTCAATCGCGAACGCGAAACGCTTCGACGCCGCGATGCGGAGCGCGTCCCGCCGACTGTCGCGAGCGGGCTCGGAGTTCCAACAACTCGTGAATCACACCCCGAGCTTTCTGATCAGGAAACGAAGATAACCCATAGTGCCGAGAGCAATAACCTGTATAGTAATACGAGATGTAGTTGTGTAATAATGTGAAGAATGCTTGTGAGTAGTTGTGATGCTACCAGAAAGCTCAATATGATATCACTCCAACCCCAATCTACCGCGGTAAAAATTCCGTTTCAAAGTAACGCTTTCTCGGAAGCCTCGACGAACCACGACTCACAACTACGCGCGCACGACACCCTCCGTGTCTTCTTCCAACGCAATGGCCAATAAGAGAAATCGCGCGCGAAAGAAAAGGAAAATACGCCGCGATCTCGACTTTGCTAACGCGGGCTTGGCCATCCCCGGCCTTCCGAACCACCTCGTCGTCACTCACATACTCAGATCTGAGTACTTTGACAATCCCGAAGATCTCGCACGGCTGCCAGCTGTGAGCCGTGGCATGCGCGACGCGGTGGCGGCGACGGGGCTTCGGTTTGAAGAGCTTAATAAACTACGTGCCATGGAGCTTGGATGTTTTAGCGCGGTGGGGCGCCTGCAACGGGGATGTCGCCTGTCGCGTCAAGAATACCTTTGTGGGGCAGCGGCGAGGGGTGGACAACTCGAGAAGTTGAAGGTCCTGCGCGAGGTCGGCATACCGTGGGACAAAAATACGTGCGCAGGGGCGGCGAGTGGCGGGCACCTCGAAGTGCTGAACTGGGCGAAAGCGAACGGCTGCCCAGTGGGATGGAACTAGAATGAAAACTCCTCGAATACTACCTACGCTACGCATTGATATCACAAAACCCGTTCACAGCTCGAGTCTCATACCTAATTGCTCCGCTAACTTCTTAACCGCCCGCCGCGCGTAGAACCGCCTTTGCGGTTCCGGAAGCGACGCGAGCACCGCGCCCGCTTTCGCACACAATTCCGCAGCTTGTCGCGCCACAGGCGGGTCTTTGTTTCCGAAAATGTCACCAGGGTCGTGTTCGTTTTCAGGAAGCGAACGCCAAAAAACGTTCACAGCGACAGAGGCGCCTCCCCATTCATTTTCATTTTCGTCTTCAGAGATTTTCGTATCATTTTCATTCACATCCACCGCATGCGCGTAGTGGAACCACAGCGCCGGTATGAACAGCGCCTCTCCCGGTGACAAACAAGCCACCATTCTTTGCTTCGAGACGTGTTTGAAGTTCGGGAAGGAGGAGTCTCGCGCGGACTTTCTGTCAGACAACTTCGGATCCAAATCCACTGCCTCGTCGACGTCCGATACCCGCGAACTGCTCCCTTCGCAGTGCATCCAGGGCTCGCAGTCCGGTGCCCACAACGTGACTGTTTTTTTACCCACCACTTGTGCTAACAGGTTGTCGTGCGTGTCGTAATGCGTCCATAAAGCTGTGTTTTTCGAAGACACCCTCAATACACTGCTGTGATACTTTTCGGGAGGGTACAAACTCTTTTTGCCGAAAAGAGCGCATTCCTTTTTTTTCGAAAGAAGATCTTTGTATAGACTCGGGAACAGCTCGTGAAAGTGCGCGGCTTGTTTTTTGGGGGCAGCCACGCTTCGCAGGTAGTACATCTCGCCGGTGGCGATGACGGGGGGTAAGGTATTGTTGTCGTCACTGACTAAATGCCCTGTCACTCTTTTCACGAATTCGGACAGCGGCATTTTGCGAAACGAAAAGTTGCGCTTCGTGTTTGGCGCTCGGTGTCCGGCCAAGTCCACGGTTGGAGTCGTTGAGTTATTAACTCGATCGTCTTCATTCGGATTCGGAGGGCACACGTGTACGTCCATCAAGTTGTTCGCCTCCGCGCACATCTGGAACCTCTCCGGCGTCCATTTCGTGAGGGCGTCGCCCATGGGGACGTCGAACAGCACGACGGGTTGGTTTTTCGCAATGATTTTGGAGAAATCGTCGGCGGTTAAAGGGCAACGTACACGTTCCACTTCGCGTTTATGTGTTTTTGGGATTGTAGGTGGCCATAGGGGTGGCGCATTATGATCCAAGGGGAGCGCGGGGGGCAGGCGCTCGAGCTGAGCGCTCTCAACGGCACGCTTCCGGCCATCCCCAGTCGCTCTCGCCGCCGCTTTTTGGTCGACGGGGGTCGCCTTTGAAGGGAGGTGCCCTCTACACACCGCGAGCACACCCGGATCGGGGTTCCCTAGTATGTTGTCCCTCAAAGCGCCTAACGATGAGCCGGTTATCGGGAACGCAACCGCGGCGGGGCGACCCGTGGCTTCATCCGCGGGGTGCGTCACCACGCGGCGAGTTTTGTCAAGACACCCCAAAGCATTTAAACATCCCTTCCACCGCTTCGCATCGTGCGATGACACCACGATAGCCGCATGTTTCTCCAACAAACCAACAGACTCGTACCCCCACACACCTGGGTCCATCGCCCCAAGAGAGGCGGCTCGTTTTGTCACGAGACGCGCCCTGAGGGGGGAGGGGGGCCGACAGGCGAGTGCCGGAATGGTTGCAAGAATGAATGAAGAAAATGCACTTTTCTAGTCGATCTCTGCTCTGTGATAAGGTTGTGGGTCCCTTGCCGAACGCCGGTACCATGTTTTATATGGGACGTTTTCCTGAGTCATAGACCGTTTTGTGTTCAAATTAATGTGCGGCAGCTCAAAATTTGAGTTGCGAACTTTGGCGAAGCCAAGAACCCTGCTTTTTTCTATTGAGATTAAGGTTGCCCCGCCCACAGTCGCGCGCACTCCATCCCTGCCCGCCGCCTGTAGTTTCAACGCGACCGCGTTCATATCGATCCGTATTGCGATCTGCGTGGTGAGCGCGTCAGTCGAACGTGTTTCCGGCGGAGAGGATGATGTCCAACGGTACGTCACGTCCGATGCAAAACAATGGTACTCAAACAACACAAACAGAACGTTCGGATGCTTCCGCGTTTGAACGCGGCGTACGATTGCGACGTCCCTCTTCCCCCCCATTGATTGCGATCGAACGCTGACCGTCTCCATCTTTGTCAACACAGCTGTGCAAACCCGCGTGGCGCTGGGTAACTTAACCAACGATGAGGTGCGTGACCGCCCTCTTGAACGCGAATCTCAAAGCAACGGCAAACAACTTGAAAACTACCCTACTACGATCTCGCAAACGCGTCCCGAGGTACCAACGCCTGGGCCACGACAAGCCAACATTCTTGGCCTTCCATGCACCCAGATCCACGCTGACCACACACCCTTAACCCGCCCATTCAGGTACTCCTCGCCGCCGGCCTCACCGACCTCGCCTCTGTCGCCCTCCCCGACGGCCCGTCCAAGACCGGGGAGGTTCCCGAGCATCTAGGTTCGAACGTAAAGTTAGAGGTTGAGAATCCCAAGGCGCTTCTCGGCGTCGCCGCGACGCTAGACACCTCTGCCAAGATGCCCCCGCCCACCAACGTAAAAACAGGTGCTGCTCTGCACTGTCCTTCTTTTTCGCTGCCGGGTGCGCAGGCCCCCAATGGGTTCGTGGACGCCACGCCGCAGCAAGTCGGATTAGGGCTGAGATCAGCTGCGACACCCTTGACGGATCTGCCAAATGAAGTTCAGCAAACCTTCGCACCCATGGAACACACGGGCGTCATGAAAACTCTGAACACGCCGCACGGCCGTGTCGGTGTGATGGGTCTTGAAATGGAAGTTGCGGAGGCCAATAAGGGCTATGATAAAGCACCTGAAGTGGCGAAGGAAGCAGGTGAACACAACGCAATCCCTACGACGGCTCTGAAAGCGTCACCCGCCGAGCTCCTTTCACCGGCCACTGCTTTGGCCGTGGAGTTCCTCGCCGGTGTCGGAGGAACATGCGGCGCGCGACCGAGGGCGGCCATCGATACGGATGCGAACACGTTAACAGGATCCGAAGCCCTGTACAGTAAGTTCGAGCACGCGGCGACGCAATCGGTTCGACAAACCGAGTGCGTCTTTCCCAAAAAGACGAACAGGGGGGTGAAGCGACGGACTTTAGGCGATGCCGTCGAGCAGTTCAAACACGAGACACAAATCGCGGCGCAGGAGTTTCTGGCGGAACAGGATGGTACACAGCTGTCCAATGTACAGGGCGCGCAGCTGTGCACAGCTGTGGAAAGCAACAGTACACAGCTGACCAATACTATCAATACTAATCGACACGTGGCGTGCGCTGGTTCGTTGTACGCCGCGCTCGCTCCGCCTGCGAAGAAGCGCAAACCGCGGCGGTGGCTCAGCGCGGATGAAAAGCAGTTCGCGTGCGGAATAGACGGGTGCCAAAGGGCGTACGGAAGCGCCTCGAGTCTATGCGCGCACAAACGCGCCCACCACCCGGGGTGGAAGGAGCGGCGACGGGAGCAGAGAGAAAAGGAAGCGGCGGAAGCGACGGCGCGAGGCGAAGCGCCTGTGGTGCACAAGGATGACGACGAGGATGAGGAGGATGGCGAAATCGAGAAAGCAGACGAGAAGGGTGACGATGACGATGGCGACGACGGCGACGCGGATGTGGCGGGACGTCAGGCGCGCAAGGAGGGGAGCAAAGCGCTTGACGCTGACGCAAGAGCTACCCCTTCCGGTGCTTGGATCGAATCCCTCGCCGCGGATGCGCACGCGCGCTTAGGAGCCCTGCGCCGAAGCCGCCAGCGCGTGCAGCGAGGCTTGAGGGACGCGCGGGCGGCTGTTGCGAAACTCGGAGCGCCGGTGGAAGATGCTGAGGCTATCGCGAATACATCCCACGAAGCATTGAACGCTGCCGCCGCCTCAGTTGCAGCTGCCGCGGCCGCACGCCTATTGCAGAACATGGAAAATGCGCTTGAAACGGAAAGCGACAACCTTCACTTGTGGCTATCGAAGCTCGAGCGCGTGGCGGAGCTGCGGCAAGCGAGTGGGCGCGTTTTGAACGTCGCGCTAATGGACTTGACGGGTGGGTTTTCTAATAAATTTTCCAATCTCGACGCGCCGGCCACGAGGGCGGCGGCGAAAACAGCGCAGGTCACTGCGGATGCGCTCACCAAAGCCGCGCTCACGATGGGCCCAGTGTCCAAGTACAAAAAGGAAAAACAAGCCGAGAAGGAGGCAAAGGGCGGTGTTGAATCGGCGTGAGCTAGTGAGGGAATACACTTACGTTGACTTGAAATTAAGGATAAGATTTTTCCTTTGGGGAACTCATTTGTGAAAACCGACAAGCGACACGTAGCTATTACTTATGCAGAAATACTTACTTTGAAGTGTATATAACGCTGATATTATTACAACGATGCGCTCCTTACGCATCTATACGCGTTAAGTCGCGGCGGTGTGTGTTATGTCACTGCCGCCTCAAAGATCATGATGTGAATTTTTCTTTCGTCGATACCCATTCCCCAATAGAATTGCTTCCTTTTGTGTTCATAGTATGATAGTAAGCCCCGTGCTCACTCACCCCCTAGACACTGCCGGGCTTCGCCCCCATGGCGTCCTCCAGGTTCCCCGAGAACATCCCCGCGAAGGACGATGGCCCTGATTCTTTAGCCACAGCACCACTCCCAACGCCGTCCTTGGTCTTCCCTTGGTCATCGGGAACGTCGCCCAGCATCTGCGTCAGCGAGAACATGTCGTTTTCCAAAATGCCCCCAACCGTGACGATGTTGTTCCCGAGCGCGCCGTTTGCGTCAAACTCGGAAATCACCGTGCGGCGCGCGCGGTCGGTGACTACGGAAGGAGCGGCACTGGTTAAAGCAATTGGTTTAGCAGTGTTAAGATCGGTGCTTCCGTCGTTCTTGGGTTTCGAACCAGCCGGAGCCGGCCGTCCCGCTAAACTGGGATCCTCCAGCCCCATCTCCCGGCACATGTTTGAAAACTCGCCGTCGGCCACGAACCCGGTCAGGGTGAACTCGCCGGAGTTGGGGACTGGGGTAGCAGTCACGCCTGTGCCGTTGCGCACACCTGTTTCGGTGCCTGAAGGTGTCAGCGTGCCATTTTGGTTGAGTCCTGAACCGGGAGGTACCGAAGTCGCGTTGGGCTCTCCAAACAGCGCGGCGCCCGCCAGGTCGGCTCCAAAAATACTCCCACTGCCGAACCCAAACCCAAACTGGTTAGCGAACTGGTGACTTTGCGTGCTACCTCCGTTTTGCGTACCGCCTCCGAAAATACCCCCGAACGCACCGCCTTGTACGGGCTCGTGGCAGAACGAGTCGGTTCCAGACGTAACGTGCGAGACGTGCATCTCCTCCGCCGCGCGCTTGCGGGGGGAGACGTTTTCGGGCGGAGTCCCGGAGCGCGACCGCGGGCAGTGCGCTACGGATTGCTGGTGCACGGGCGGCGGAGGAGGCGCGAGGTGCGGTCTTGCGGCGGCTTTTTTGTGTGCGACCCACCCGTACCTGACCCTGAACATCGCGGGCCGTCCGCACGCGTCGAAAATGTCAGTCGCAGTAGCGCCGTCGTGCGATTCGTTCCACGCCCCAGCGGCGTCATCCGCGGATGCGGCTTCAAACGGGTACAACTGTAAAGTGGGATGTTGCTCTTTGATGGATTTCGGCAGGTGGTCGATCGCCGCCGCCCACTTCACGGCTAAGTGCTGCATTAAACCGGGGACGGATTTCTTGGCTCGAAAGGTCAACTCCAGGTGAGGGTTCAGCCCCGCGGCTTGCAGCGCGCTTTTCGTCACTTCATCCACCGCGAAGAGTTGGAGCATCAACCGCGCTTTGCCGGATTCGTCGCCGTGTTTTGTTCCCGATTTGGAAGATTTTCCGCTGGCTGTTTTTGTTTGCTTCGCGGATGCGTCGTTGCCGTCGGCGGACTCGCTCTTCTTGCCCTTGGTCTTGCGTCCGGGCGATTGAGCCTTTTTGCGCATAGGGTCGTTCTTACTTCCCTTGGGCCGGCCTCGAACACTAGCGCCTTTCGTTTTGACAACAGTAGGCGAAGCTTTCATCAGGCCGATGACCCCGGCGTCCGCGACGGGCTCCACTTCGGAATCAGCGCCCAAAACGCCAAGCGCTTTCAACTTCGCGCGCTTCTTCCCCTCCGTCCACACGCTCTTGTCCAGCTCGTTCTTGAACTCCCACGCGAGGCGGTTGCGCTCGGTGTCACGCTTGCCCAGCTTGCCTCCCAAGCCTCCAGCGCTCACATTCAACCGGTCCTTCATCGAGTGCCAGCTCTCCATCGCGGTGTGCACTTCTTCGTGGTCCAGCGGATCGACCTGCACGCCGAGCGGCGCAAGCACGGCGTTAATCTTTTTAACCTCCGCGTTGTGAAACGCGCGGACCTGGCTTTTACTTCTCGTGCCGATCATCTCCGCGATTTTCTCGAAATTAGGACCGACCGTCTTTAAGGCCTTGAAGAACTGCTCATCCTCCCACACGCTCCACTTGGTTTCCTTGGGTTTCTTGGAGGGATCTGTATTGGGAATGGATTGATGAATGAGAAAAAAAAAGTTTGGTCAGAAAAAAATTCACGGAAAGAGAAAGATACGTTCTGGGAAATTGCGTACGCGTCGTGGGCCGGGACTGGCGCGCGGCGGGTTTCACGATCGCCTAAACGCGAGTTTCTCGGCACAGAGCTTTGAAGCACCGTGTCTCTACGATGATGCACTTCTTCCCGCGTCCGATTCGACCTCGTAATCGACCTACGCGACGCGTCCCTTGAGCATAATCCGGGATTTCCGGACGGGTGTTGCCGGCACGAGAAAAAAAAAAGTAAGAGCAAAACAAAAACCTCGGCGACGAGTCGCATTGATCTCGCGCACATCGTGAATGTCACGGACGATCGGTTTTGCAAATCGAACTGAATTTTTCACAGACACTGCGGAGTGCGCATATCCATCGATGACTGGAGTTTCGAACGAATCGAAACAGAAAAGACTTTGTTTGATGTCACAAACGTTTCACGTTTCGAACAACTCGTCGCCCCTTGA
>TARA_B110000977_G_scaffold4297_2_pt1 | contig 13089 bp, 15 predicted proteins | sample TARA_B110000977 | Tara Oceans TARA_B110000977 (sample SAMEA4397798) | marine metagenome | biome: Polar Biome; feature: [SRF] surface water layer (ENVO:00010504); material: water (ENVO:00002006), including particulate matter (ENVO:01000060) such as... | depth 5 m | reverse complement strand
TGCCCTTAGCGGAGTCTATGTCCATCGCGGCCATTTCGATTTGGGGTGTTGCGGTGATCGATCACCCGGGGGACGATGCGGGAGAGCTCTCGCCGTGGCCTACCCGCTTCGTCTCACCTACTTTTCTCCCCTGTCAGTGCACACCTTTCGGGCACTCACGGAACCAATGACGAGCGTCGCCGTGCAGTGCCTTCCACTGGATCACCTGAATCGACCGCCGCAGCGTCTAATCCACCTACTTGCAACACACCCTTCGCAGCCTTGCGTGTCCGCGATACGGCGCGGTGGGTGATAGGCGCGGGCGTGAGTGATGGCCTGGGACGAGCCGATCGAAGTCTCGCTGAATCCGAGAACGAGCTTCCACACACAGTTTGAATAAATTGCGCCAAAAGAGGCGGGAAAAATCGGTGGTCTGTGACTGGAGCTGGTGTCCCTGGAATCTCGCTGGCTATGGGCCAGTTTCGTCCCGAGTCGCCAAAGTTTATCGTCCCACGCCCCTCGGAGTATCGCGCGCGCGGGACATGGCGGGCTACGCGGTCGCGGCGTGTACCCCGACACCGCGTGTCGCGACTCGACCGCCCGCTTGTCGGACAAAGAATGGCGTCGGACAAAGCAGCACACGCGGGTTGGGGTACGTGGAAAAACGTCATGATGACTGGAGCAGGTGCCGACCCGGGTCGACCTCCCGAATCTCCGCCGGGTCGTGCGACCTGTACGACGTGAGCGACGATTTGACGCCGTATTCGGTGGCGTGGGGGTGGCAGAAAGTGATTCTGGATAAAAGGCTGGAGGCGTTGAGTGCGGAGCGGGAGGGGGAGGGGGACGGAGCGAGGGATATAAACAACCCTGAATCCTCTCCCGACGAGGGTTCTCATCAGTTGGGCGAACGCGATGTGCTCCTTCTCGTGCAGCACCCCCCGGTCGTGACCCTAGGCACGGGATCCACCCCCGACAACTTAAAGTTCGACCCCGACAGCGACGACGCGCCGTTCGAGACGTACCGCACGGAACGCGGCGGCGAGGCGACGTACCACGGCCCAGGGCAGTTAGTGATGTACCCGATTTTAGATTTGCAAGGCCGCGGCCGCCCGGATTTACACCTCTACATGCGGAATCTAGAAGAGGTGGCGATCATCGCCATGGAGGACCTGGGGGTGCGGTACGCGGGGCGGGTGGAGGGGCTCACGGGGTCGTGGGCGAATGTAAAGGGAGAAGGTGCTGATGACGATCTATCCAATCTATCCACGAACTCAAATCAAATTGAAACCGAAACTCCCACCGCGTTGAGCGAGCGTCCGCACAAGGTCGCCGCGATCGGCGTCCGCGCGCGCCGGTGGGTCACCTACCACGGCATGGCGTTCAACGTGGATTGCGATTTGTCAGATTTCGCGCACATCGTGCCTTGTGGGATCGGGGACCGGCCAGTCGGATCCGTGGCTCAATTGTTAGACGGGAAGGCGGGTATAGTGAGTTCAAATATTGGCTCCGTGGACGCGGCTGGGTATGAAAATCCGGGACCTGGGTCGTGTGGCGGCGGGGGGTTTGCAGTCGACGCCAATGTAGGGCCTGATAAAGAGTTGATGCGCAGAGCCAAGGAAGCGTTGCTAGCGGCGTTCCAGGAGGTGTTCGAACTTGAACTGGTCAGAAGGGGGGGGGTGCCGCCGGTGTAGTTTTAAATGTGATGTTCACTGTAACTTAATTTCGTGCATTTGGCGTAACGCTTTTCTCGGAAGCCTCGACAAACAACCACGCGCGCACGCCACCTACACGTATCGCTATGTCCTCCGACCTGACGCTCGGTGTTGAGACTCGCGCGAAGAAGAGAAAGCGCGAGCGGCGCGATGCTTACGCGCTCGGTGCCATCCCCGGCCTTCCCGACCACCTCGTCGTCGCGCACGTTCTGAGATCTGAGTACTTTGACGATCCCGCAGATCTCGCACGGCTCAAGGCGGTGAGCCGTGCGATGCGCGACGCGGTGGTGGCGACGGGGCTTCGGTTTGAAGAGCTTGATGAATGGAAAGCCGCGAGACTCGGATGTTTAAGCGCGTTGCAGCGCCTGCAACGGCGAGGTCTTCTGGCGCGTCCAGAATTCCTTTGCATGGCAGCGGCGAGGAGTGGACAGCTCGAAGAGTTGAAGGAGTTGCGCGAGAACGACACCCCGTGGGACGCGCTGAGGTGCAGTGCGGCGGCGATAGGCGGGCACCTCGAGGTGCTGTAATGTGCGCGCGCGAACGGCTGCCCGTGGAATGTTTGGACGTGCACGAGGGCGGCGTTGGGCGGGCAATTCGAGGTACTGCAGTGGTTGCGCGTGAACGGCTGTCCGTGGGACGAGGAAACGTGCGCGTACGCGGCTTCGAACGGGCTTCTTGAGATCCTGCAGTGGGCGTGCGCGAACGGCTGCCCATGGGACAAGGAGACATGCAACCTTGCGGGGCAGGAAGGTCATCTCGAGGTGCTTCAATGGGCGCACGCGAACGGCTGCCTGTGGGAAGAGCAGACGTGCGGGTACGCGGCGGCGGGCGGACACCTCGAGGTGCTGCAGTGGTTACGTGCGAACGGCTGCACATGGGACGAGGATACGTGCGCATCTGTGGCGAGGTATGGGCACCTCGAGGTGATGCAGTGGGCACGCGCGAACGGCTGCCCGTGGACCTGGAGGGCGGTCGCTTGGGCATCGAAGAAAAACACATTTTGAGGTGGTTGAATGGACAACAGCGAACGGTGCACCGATCCCGTCGGAGGATGAAATAACGGATTCTGAATCGGAATCTGAATGAAGAACGAGACGAGACGAACGATAAACCAACTTTTACCGTACCCTGCGGAAGCACCTCACCGTCGTTGTGTGATATCACCTGTGTTTCGTTGCACAAAAATTGCGAAATAATCGAGTTTTGTATGGGCAAACAGTGAAAACGTTTTTTTTCTGGAAATTTCGTATTGAGTCCGAAATCGCGTAAGATTAGGTGAAATGACGTGATATTGTAAACCTAAACCTGTACACAAAAGGATGCTGTTCTTTTGTGTACTCAAAAGGACAGCATCCCTTTGTGTACGAACGACGACTACTCCTCCCAACGAGCCCCGGTCTGCGCCACACTCCCGCGCACCACCTGCGCATGAGCGATACTACCATGAACACCACGTATACCACGCCGATGGTTGACGAAAGCGTCCCCCTTTTGAAAGGGAACAAGGAACACGCGCGCGCCGATGGGTGGCTCACGCGTTTCGCGCGCCCTGGCGCGGTTGTTCTCGGAAGCACCGCGGTGATCGCCGCGGTGGTGGCTGCGGTTCCCAGCGCCCGCGCGTCGCTGGCCACTTCATTGGGCCACTTCTACTCAAACCCAGATACGTGGATCCCGAGTTCCGGAAACTTGCTCGCCCCCGGGTCGGACGGTTCCCAGGAACCGGTAACGTTCACAGTGCATACGTATTGCAAGACTGAGGAGACGAAGAAAAACAACGCGGAGTTTTTCATGGATGGCGAAAAGGAAGCGTACGTGGTGCACCATGATTACGGAAGCGGAGACTTTTTTCAATCTGAGAACGCGGTGAAGATGGCCAGAGTTGTTTTGGACGAAAACACGGGCGAGCGCGGGTACCGCGTCACGTCGAGTGCGGCGGATTTCGAGTTTGGGTTCGCGTACAAAAACGTGGAAACCGGCGCGTGGTTGTATGAAATAGGCGGAGGGTCGAGCTCCACGATGTACAACGAACCTTGTGTGCAGCAGTACGGGTCGTATTTCAACCGCGTTATGACCAACGAACCGAACCCGTTGGCGGTGGAGTACGTGTACGGCACGTGCGCAAAGCAGTGCGACCCGGCGTACGAGGACACGGCGAATCTCGTGCGCAGCGTGGACGCCGTCGTTCCGAGCGACGGAAGCGAGCTGGTCGTCGGCACCGGCGACGACGCGCGGCTGTTCACGCTGCACAGCGCTAAGCTCGGCACGTGGCTACGAGTAGGCGCGCAAAGAGACATGAACTTCCCGGAAAGTGAAGACGAAGCCCGGTTCATCGTGGGGAACATCGACGCGTACGGCCCGGGTCTGCGGTGGGACGCGGGCCGTTCGTACCTGCTGATGAGCGCGGTGTCCGTGAAGAAGAAGGTGAGTGCTCCGTGCTGCAGAACGTATTTCCCATTTCACACACTCTGGAGACTGACTTTTTTCTTACTTTCCCACTTACTTTCCTAACTAGTCCAACGGTGACATCGCGCTTTCCGTCACAGGTAGCAAGTACCACAAGTTCGACTCGCAGTGCAGCACGGTGGCGTGCTCCGCGTCCGTGTACGACCTCGGCGAGAAGTGGAACGACGACTCCCGGAACACGGTGTGGACGAACGGGGGGAACACCCCGGACGCGGCGATCGTGGTGAACCCGCTGTTCACGCTTGGGGGGAAAGGCGACGCGCGTGTTTCCTATGGCGAAGTAAAGTTCCCCGACTCGGCGTACATGAGTGACACCACGATCGCCGCCGCGGGAACGTGGGGCACGGATATGGACGTCCGGCGGCTAACGTTCGTCTCAGGCGCGCCGTGTAACTCGGCGGATATGTGGAAAGGCACGTGCATCCGGAACTTTCACCCGATTCCCGACGAAACCGTCGTCGCCACAGCGACGGAAAAGGTCTGGATCTTCGCCACGTTCGGGGGAAATGGGTGCGGCAGCACCGCCGGGGACGCGGTGTGCATCTCAATGGTCAAGGTTCGCGTGTACTTGGAGGACGGGGCGCTGAAAGCGCAGGTCACGGACACCTCACGGCACCAAGGCATCAACGCCGCGGAGCGCGCGGCGTTCTCTAATTACCTGCTCGAGATGGATGTCATGAACACACCGACGCCGGTGGGTGCGCTTTTCAACGAAAAGAAATACTCGATTGCTATTCAAACCAGCGCCACGGAACCCGGAGGGCCCGCGCTCGGCATCGGCGGGTTCAAGTACGTCATGGCGCCTGAAATGTCCCCGAGTTTAGCCGCGCCCAACCCGAGAGCCGGGGAAGCCGCGGTGGGCGCGCGTCTCGGCGCCGATTTGGGCGACTCCGCTGCGGAGGCTGACGCGACGCACAAGTTCATTCACGACGCATACCCCGGCACGACGGGGTGCCAAACGACGTGCGAAGGCGACGACGTTGACGAGGACGCGTGCGGAGGGAAAGGGTTGCTGTGTGACTGGATCAACGGCAAGTGCTGGTCCGCGGTTGGAAGCGCGGAGTGCCCCGCAGATGATTTAGAAAAGGCGGCCGCCGTGATCACCTCCGCGGAGGGATGCACCACCATGTGTGAGCACGAAACGCAGGACCAGTGCGAGGGTGATTTCGACTGCATCTGGGGCGATGGCGAGTGCTTCGCGCAGATGATCCAGCCGTGCCCGCTGGCGTAGAAAAAAATCAAACGAGCGGCGAGCCGAGGCCGGTGGAGCCGGAAGAATTCCACGAAACGGCCGGCGATGAAAGGCCATCGCCGGCGAGGGGTGAAAAGACCCTTTATTTTATTACATAGATATATTACGCGGCGAGGCGATGAAATGCATCAAAAGCGAGGGGCGTGAGAACCCTTTCGACCGCGAGAGTGTCTGAATTAATCAAACTAGCTAGTGCCTCGGCGTTAGATGGACATATTTGGACATAAATGGACATAAATAAACATGTCCATTTATGTCCAAACTTTGAAAGACCCGTGCGGTCAAATTAAATCGATGGGATAATTTTTAATATGCTCAATCGATCGGTCCGCTCATGAAGTTGATAGGTTATCGAGCTCGCGCCCTTCCCGCTCTTTTCCAAGGATCTGCCGCCATCTTTCGTGCAAGATGAGCTCCTTGCTCCTCACAAAAACGTGCACGATGCCTGCGCACGTGTGACAAACCGGTGCGTGCATACTGTGAGACCATCACCCCGGACGATACCACCTCAGGGACGACCATCCCCGACTGCGGAAGCGGCGCTGGTTCGATACCCCAGTCGGGCGCGACGTTGCCGCTACGAGGCTTTTTCTCATCAGATGGACTGCTTTCAGCAGGTGGGTTCCGACTTTAGGGTCTCGTTGCACCTTGATATCGACGTCCCGGGTGCTGAAAATTACGACTTGCTATCTTCATGTGCTAATCTGGCAGCTGATTCATCTCGACGCCCGGGTTGGTGGCGGTGGATGCCGCCGCTACGGCGAACACGGGGAACCGAATCACCAAAAAAATCCCCCTTTTTACACGGGAAGGGGCACATGTCCGCGCCAACGATGCCGATAACGACATTCACTGGGCTTTATACGGCGGCAACTCGAGCTATACATAATGTCGTAACGCTATGGAGGCATCCGCGAACCTTTGACATGTCTCCGTGCGGATGAGGACGCCATCTGGCTGGTGTTTGTTGTTGCTGGTGAACTCCGCGCACAGAGTCCTGGTTTCCCATACATCACGTGATTACCCACTCATGACGAGCGTCGATGTAACATGCGATATCATAGCACAAATGCGTGGGAGGTGAATGGTGTTTGTCGATGCGTAACGCATAAGTCTTATGGATGCCAGAAGGTTGAAGAAAACGATGGCGGTCATTGTGGCAAAGCAGCTTGTTGCGGCATGGCAACTTCACGTACAAGAGGTGAGGTTCCGGAGCCATGGCGCCATGGTCTCCGTGTCCGTCGAGGGATGGAAATACATCGCCTGGGTCGTAGAGCGCGACGGCATGCGCGCATGTACCCTCGAGGGAAGCGTCGCGCACATTGGATAACATTTCTGGTCCGTTTGGCTTGCGTGATGGAGACAAGGAGAAGGGATGCCCTGTTTGTTGGGAGAAGCACAAAAAGAGGTCGAAGATGAAGATGCGTGTTTGCATGCCGCTGAAGAGGTATTTTCTCTCCACGCACCGGTCAGAGATGATATATACTTCATGGTAAGTGCTGCGGGCGGAGAATCATGCCGGAAGGTAGTGAAGAGAGCGGCGAGGCGGCGCCACAGGGTTGTCGACGTGCGCGAGAGAGAGGGTAAAAGCTATTTATATGACATGGTTCTTGATCTAATCTTGAGTCAATCGTGGACATAAATGGACATAAATTTTGGACAAAAAAATTTATGTCCATCTAACGCTGAGGCACTAGCTAGTGCTGTAAATATTATTTTAAATAGCCACGTAAAACCGCCTCACCGCCGTTGCGCCCCAGAAAACGCCCCGTGACTTCCCGGGTTCACGGCGTCCACAAACTTCATGATTTCTGAAAGTCCAGGGAGTTCGGCCATGATTCGTCCACGAACCGTGGCGGGGTGCGAGTGACTCATTGACGCATTCCCATTCGTCTCCACAGGAAGCGCTACAACGCAATTTTCATAATTGAAAATCAGCACGCGCGTCATATCCGCTGAGTCACTTTCAATGAACGTATTTAACCCGGAAACGACGAATTCTGACGAGGTAAATTCGTCGCCCTCACTTGTGCAACTCATATTTTCACCTATCGCCTCCACTAATTTGTCCAGAACGCTTTCCGAAAGAGGAAGGCACCATCCGTCGTTTGTTGCGCTCGAAAACGAAACATCGCACGGCGCGCAGCTCGCGACGAATTGTGTTTGAATAGTTGAGCGTTTTTTTATGTCGTCGACCTTACGTTGCTGTCTTCGCGCCGCGGCTGGACGACCGAAGCAACTCCAGCAGTTGATAAGTGGGTTGCCGTTACCTGTCATTCCATCACCCTCACCGACTTTCAGTCCATGAAGCGACTGCGAATTTCCTTTGTACGCTTCGTGCGTACCCGAAGAGTCCGTGTCTACGCTTTCTACACTTTCCACACTGTCTACACCCCGTACCCCGACGTATATCCACGTCGAACCCACGTCCGCCAACCCCGCGATACTTCTCGCAACCTCAGCAGGCACCGCCATCACAGCCTCCACAACCTCTTCCTGGAACAACAACGTTTTGCTCGGCCAAAAACCGAAGTGGCCGGAATTATTTTCAGAAGAAGTATTGTCGTCGGCGAACCTATTCCCGTGCTTCTGTATGAACCCAGTCAGGATATTGCGCGCTATGTTTTCGGGAATTTTTGAGCCGTATGTTGTGTTCGCAAACTGCGCCACGAGCACGCCGTGCTTCGTACTCTCCTCGAACGTGATGGAAACGCCCCGCAAGGCGTACCGGGTCAGACGATTTGATTTTTTGACGTTTTTTATTTTTTCACTTTCGAAACGGTTTTCGGTCAATTTATTCGGTTTCGATTGATTGGCACCTTGACTACGAGCACTACCCTTAATGGTGTTCTGTTTCGCTTTGGAGATCGCGCGTGTGTGTGTGTTGGACTTCTCAGTGTACCCACAATCCCCGATATCCTCGCCGTACGTCTTCAGCGCGAAAACCAGTCCCGCGAGCTGCATCGCGCCGAAGGACCGGCCTGTCGGCGATGCGCCTTCCCCGTCGCCGTGCGTGCTCCACTCCCCGGGGAGCCCGAAGTTCTCGGTGAACGCGCGCGCGAAAAGACAAGCGCCGCTGCTCGTGGAGAGGATGATCACGCCGTGCATGGATTGATAGAGGCAGTGAAGGTGAAGGGGGCGTGCACGCACCGCGCGCGCGGTTGTGATGCCGGAAAAGTCAACGCGAAAACTGAAAAAGCAAACCGCGCCCCAAAAAGCTAACACAATCGTATCCTTCGTCAGACCCACCGCACGGTGTGGTTTTGCCCCCCCAAATGCTCCGCCTGGCGTTCCGCTCCGCCGCGCCCCTTCTCACGGCGGCGCGGCAGTTCCGGGGGCACAAGGCGAGTGACACGCGGTCGTTTGCAACCGCCACAGCCTCGTCTTCTTCTTCACGAAATGCGGAGTCATCCACCATCAAACGAGACGACGAAAAATTCATGGCCCTCGCACTGCGCGAAGCACAAGTCGCTGCGGCCAACGACGAAGTCCCCGTAGGCGCTGTGTTAGTTGAAACGGAAACAGGCACAGTATTATCGAGTCACCATAACAGCACACTTAGCGAAGAGGACCCGACCGCGCACGCCGAGCTTAAATGCATCCGGGAAGGGGCAAAGAAAATCGGGAGCTGGAGGGGTCTATCCCGCACGACGCTGTACGTAACGCTTGAGCCGTGTCCGATGTGCGCCGGTGGTATACTAAACGCACGGCTGGGTGCGGTGGTGTGGGGCGCGCCGAACCCGCTGATGGGCGCGGACGGGAGCTGGATTCGGATGATGGGGGATGGTGTACGCGAAGATGATGAGATGCTCGATGATGATGCTGGCGCGACGAAACTAAATATTAATGGTCCGGTTCGCCCGCACGCGTTTAAACCGGATTTAATCATTAGACGAAGGGTATTGGAGGAACAGTGCGCGGACGTGATGAAATCGTTCTTCAAGCGGAGAAGGGATGAAACGAAACAGGCGAAGGAAAGGGGTAGGGAGGAGGAGGAGACGTGAATAGAATGAATGCAAGTATTAAAACCAAAAAACCCTTCACGAAAAGTCCGCCCCCAACTCCCACGGGTGTACCGGATTCCGCAGCGGTGTCATTGATTGTTTCTCTGGATCCCGTCGCAGCGCTTTGCGCATATCGAGCGCGTCTTCCTCTCCCATGTAGTAATCCAAAACCCTTCGGTAGCTTACGTAGCCCAAGTTTTCGTACATCGTTATGGCATTGCCATTGCTCGCGCGGACGAATAAGTCCACAAAGAATCCGTCGTGCACCTCTTGCGAGATTGTTTCCAGCTCGTGCATCAGCTTCTTGGCGAGGCCCATCCTTCGGTAGGACGGCGCCACCGTGACTGCGGTGACGTGGCCGTGCCAGTTTGCCCCCCGACCCTCGCACTTGCCCATCACGTACCCCATCGTGGTGCCGTTCGGGGATGCAGCAGTGCTGAAGTACTCGGGCCACGTCGCGAGGTAGCCGAGGTAGAAGTTCAAATTGAACGTCTCGGTCAAGACATCAGTGTTCACGTCGTTGTACGTGAACAAGTCGTCGCACGTGAAGGGACGGAGCGTGGTCATGGTGTGCTAGGGGGTCGGGCCAGCCCGTCACCAGAAACCCGACGCGCTGTCGACGCCGACGCGACTGACGATGAGACCAGGTTGTTGGGGGCAAAGAGAAAATCATTTTATGAAAATCGTTGTTGACAACAAACGCCAGATCAGCACCGAACGAAGCCGGTCCAGCTACTTCTCCAGGCGCATCCTTCGTGACTTTCCCCGATGGCGTCGTACACCTCGCGGTGGCGCATGGACGGCAAGAAGGTGTTCATCACCGGCGGCTCGAAGGGCATCGGGTACGCGACCGCGAAAGAGTTTCACGATCTCGGCGCGACGGTGATTATTAATGGCAGAAACGAACACGAAGTCGTGAAGGCGATAATGGAGATTGGAGAAGGGAGTGATCTCTCGCGCTTGAGTTGTATTGTAGCGGACATCTCCACAGCTGAGGGAAGAGATGTGGTGTTGCATAAGCTCAGTGATTTTAACGGTATTGGACCCAACCACAAAGACGGAACGGTCAATGACAAATATTTCTTAGATGTCTTAGTGAACAACGCCGGCACGAACGTAAGAGCCCCCGCTCTCGAGGCCAGCACACACGACTATCGCAGAATCATGGACATCAACCTAGACGCGGTGTATCACTTAACCGTGAAGCTCCAACCGTTGTTGCATAACAGCGCGAAATTAAACCGAAACCCAACAATCATAAACGTCTCGTCAGCCGCTGGAATAGCATCCACCGGCTCGGGCGCCGCATACGCTATGAGCAAAGCGGCTGTCGTTCAGTTAACAAAAACCTTAGCCTGCGAGTGGGCACACCTAGGCATACGGGTCAACGCAATCGCCCCGTGGGTCACGTGGACACCCTTACTCAAAGAAGCGGTGGAAGGCCCGGGAAAGGAGGCACAGCGAGAAAGTCTAAAAAAAGCGGAGAAGGCGACGCCGCTTGGCCGGGCGGCGCAACCAGAGGAGATGGCGAGCGCGATAGTTTTTTTCGCGTTGCCCGCGTCCAGTTACGTCACCGGCCAAACGTTAAACGTCGACGGAGGCCTATCCGCGGAAGGCTTCGCAGGCCCGTGCGTGGTTAGAGGGGAATAGTATAGGGGTGAGGGAGGATTAAATAAATAAATGTACAAGTATGTATTAAGTTACGAAGACTGAACACCCCCTCAGATCAAAACAATTACCTTTACGCTTTGAACCTCTGTTCGTGCTTCACGACGCCTTTATCGATCACGCGCGTGGGTTGTTTCATCTCCTTCGACGCTTCCTGGATCATGAAGGAAACCTCAGTAGCGGCTGGTCTCGCTTTCGCCTTTTCCTTCAAACAACACTCCACGATGCCCTTGATTTTGAACGGCACGGACGAAGATTTGAACTCTGGCCTTTCGCCCGACAACACGCGAACCTTAATTTCGTACGCCGTGGCGTCGCCATACGGTTTGCGGCGCTCGTAGAGTTGCCACAGCGTCATGCCCAACGCGTAGACATCAGACGCGGGCGTTTTCTTCGCTTTCTTTCCTTTTTTTAGAAGCTCAGGCGCCATCCATGCAGCCTTTTCCGCCTCAGCTTCGGGGTCCTTGTCGTCGCTGCCCTCTGTGACGGCGCCCGGGCCGGTGGGTAGGATTCTATTCGAAACCCAAACGCTGCCCCTCCAGAACATTTCCCACGAAGACAAGGAGGTGTTGATAGGAGTACTCCTATCAAAACTCCTATCAACACCATCGAACGACTCATTCACCGGCCCGGGCGTTTCTGGTGACTCTTCTTTCGCCGCCGCGACCGTCGCGAGGTTTTTCGTACTCGACCCGAACCAGCTCCGGCTGGAAGTGGCTTTCTCGATGTTCTTCTTGGTCTGCTGGAACCCGAAGTCGCCTAACTTCGCTGATCCGTTTTCGTCCAAGTGAAGCGAATCGACACTCATGTCGCCGTGCACGATGCCTTCGCGTTCTAAATACGCCAACCCGTTCGCAGCGCCTAGGGCTACTGATGTCGTCTTGTACTTGTCCATCCCGCCGCCCTCCTCATCTAGAAGTTTTTCCTTCACTGATCCACCTTTGCAGTGCTCCATCACCACCACCCCTTTTTCTGGCACGGCGCCCTTGACCATTCGCAAATTCGGGTGGTTCAACGTCGCCAAAGTCGCGACTTCCTTTTTTATCGCCCCGCTCACTTTGCTAGGCACCCCCACCGCCATCCCACCTGGAAACATGGAGTTCACCGCGACGGTTTGGCCCTTGAACACCGCGGTGGTCATGGTGCCGACCGCGGGATTTCCTATTTTAAAGCTGTCGCCCACGTCCCCGTCCTTCACTGGAGGGAGCTTCAACTCGTCCGCCCTGATGATCGGCTTGACGTTCGTGAGCCTCGGGAAACTCTGCTCCGCGATGTGGTCCTTCAGCTTGTCCATCTCCACCTTTATGAGCCGCACGTCGTACTTCCAATCTGGGACGATCGTATCAGCAAGGTTCTTCCACCCAGCTTCTAATAGCTTGCGTCGCAGCCAGGGTTTGAAGAAGAACGCGCAAATCGCGAGAACGGTTATCGGCGCGGCGATCATAGCGCTGATAATCGTGGAAAGCATCAGCTCGATGTTCTGCGAGAAGCTTTTTTTTCCTTTAGGTGAAGGGCCGGCCGGACCAGTGGCGTTGGTATTGTTCACGGGTCCCGAGGGATGGGAAGGGGTACCCGCGTTGGCATCCGTGTCATCAACCTCAATCTCGTCTGCGACGTACGGTAGCGCGAACACGTACACGGCGCCTAAATTCTCGCCGATGTCGTTGTCCCCCCCTACAACCACGACATCCCCGTCGATCGCCACCGCGGTGCCGAAGTACTCCTCCTCGTCCGTGTCCACGACGTGGAACCGCGCGGTTAGGATGAAGGCGGTCAAGTCGGTCGTGGACGAGCGGTGGAAAACGTACACGGCGCCTTGGTCTACGTCGGACGTGTTGGACGCCGTGCTCCCTGAAAGCCACGTTTCGTGCGCGTCCTTGTACGGCGCCCCCACCACAATGTACTCGCCGTCGATGGCGACGGAATCGCCAAAATAATCATTCGTGTTGTTGCCGTCGAATTTTTTCCCAGCATCGTAGTCTTCGTAGACAATCTCCGATCGCAGGTCGAA